>ENA-UOWG01000137-UOWG01000137.1-activated-sludge-metagenome-genome-assembly--contig:-NODE-137-length-117535-cov-9.777281_pt1 | contig 117535 bp, 110 predicted proteins | sample MGYA00238147_ERZ761563 | MGnify/ENA primary metagenome ERZ761563 (study PRJEB28884, sample SAMN05720216) | anaerobic digester metagenome | isolation source: active sludge of municipal...
CACGGGTGGGATGGCACGGGCGGCCCCATGAGGGGCCCGCCCGCCGCAGAAGGCGGACTCGCTTCGCGAGTCCGTGCCGATTTGGGCTACTCGCCCAAATCGTCGAACCCAGGTACTGCGTGGGTTCGAACCCCACCATTCTACCATCGCTATTGTAAGAAACCTGATTGCTTCTTCAGGTTGGGGCAGGTCCGAAAAACTAAAGTGAATGAAATGATCGATACAAATATCTTGCACGGGTGGGATGGCACGGGCGGCCCCATGAGGGGCCCGCCCGCCGCAGAAGGCGGACTCGCTTCGCGAGTCCGTGCCGATTTGGGCTACTCGCCCAAATCGTCGAACCCAGATACTGCGTGGGTTCGAACCCACCCTCGTGGGTTTGTTATGACAAAAGAGGAAGAGACAACCACAGATTATCGATACGTTAGAGATTGAAGGAAACGGAGAGGGTGGGATGAGCTCGCTTCGCTCGCAGTTCCCACCCTCGAGGGTTTGTTTTGATAAAAGAGGATGGGACAACCACAGATTACCGATACATTAGAGGTTGAAGGAAACGGAGAGGGTGGGATGAGCTCGCTTCGCTCGCAGTTCCCACCCTCGAGGGTTTGTTTTGATAAAAGAGGATGGGACAACCACAGATTACCGATACATTAGAGGTTGAAGGAAACGGAGAGGGTGGGATTCGAACCCACGATCCGAGTTTACCCCGGATAACTGCTTAGCAGGCAGCCCTGTTCGGCCACTCCAGCACCTCTCCCTGCATTGCCGAGGAGGGGACTCGAACCCCTACAGGCAAATGCCCACAAGCACCTCAAGCTTGCGTGTCTACCAATTACACCACCTCGGCATGTCTATGATGTCAACGCGAACCCGGGAGATCGTCAGCGCCTCCGCCGCGGGCGCGGGCCTATTTCTTTGCCCCGCCCGGCTTCTGAGTCTGGGAGGCGGCCGGTTTGTCGCCGCCCGGCAGCACCGAGCCGGACCGGCTCTTGCGGGACTCCAGCACCTGCAGCATCAGCGACGTCACCATGAACAGGATGGCCAGCGTCGTGGTGATCTTGGAAAGCAGCGTGGCGGTGCCGCGCGGACCGAAGGTCGACTGGCTGCCGTAGCCCCCGAACGCCCCGGCCAGATCGGCGCTCTTGCCGCTCTGCAGCAGGACGACGATGACCAGCAGCAGGCATACGACTATATGGATAAACAGCAAAACACCCTGCACGTTGCCTCCTATGAACGCAAAAGTTGTGATCCAGCGAGGATTATAGCAGAAAACGACTCGGCGTTCAAGGAGGCGCCACCCACCAGCAGGCCGTCGATGTCCTGCTGGGAGAGCAGGTCCATGCTGTTCTCGGGCTTTACCGATCCCCCGTACAGGACGGGAACGCGCCGGGAGGGGGCCTTGGCCTCCAGCCGCTTGCGTAGGTGGCGGTGCACCTCCTGGGCCTGCTGCGGCGTGGCGGTGCGTCCGGTGCCGATGGCCCAGATGGGCTCGTAGGCGACCAGGACGCGTTCCCAGTCGGCTGCGGAGACGCCGGCCAGGCCGGCATCGAGCTGGCCGTCCACCTTGGCCAGCGTGGCGCCGGATTCCCGCTCGGGCAGGGTCTCGCCCAGGCAGAGGACCGGCTTCAGGCCGGCGCCCAGGACGGCCCGCAGCTTGCGGCCGACGTCAGCGTCGCTTTCGTGGAAGATCTGCCGCCGCTCGGAATGGCCCACCAGCACGAACTCCGCCAGCCCGGCCAGCATCCGCGGCGCGATCTCCCCGGTGTAGGCACCCTGTTCCTCGTAGAAAACGTTCTGGGCGCCGATGCGCACCTTGGGATCAAGGCCGCGCACCGACTCCAGCGCCGTAAAGGGCGGAAAGACGACGACGGTCAGGCCGGGGACAGCGGTAAAAGAGCCGGCCAGTGTCCGGACGAGCTCCCGCGCCTCGGCTCCGCTCTTGTGCATCTTCCAGTTGCCGGCGATGACGTATTCCCTGTTCATTTTGCCTCCGTCAGCGCCTCGATGCCCGGCAACTTGTCGCCGGCCAGGAACTCCAGCGCGGCGCCGCCGCCGGTCGAAATATGGCTGATGCGCCCGGCCACGCCGGCCTTGGCCACGGCGGCGGCCGAGTCGCCGCCGCCGATGATGGTGGTGGCGGAGCTGGCGGCCACCGCGGCGGCGACCGCCATCGTGCCGCCGGCGAAGGTGTCCACCTCGAAGACCCCCATGGGACCGTTCCAGAAAATCAGCCTGGCGCGGGCGATCTCGGCCCGGAACGCCTCCACGGTCTCGGGGCCAATATCCAGTCCCATCATTTCGGGGGGGATGGCCTCTCCGGGCTTGATGACGCGCACGGTGATGTTCGGCGCGATGCGCGTGGCGGCGATGTGATCGACGGGAAGCAGGAAGCGCACGCCCCGCTCCAGGGCGCGGCGGCGGATGTCGCGGCAGAGATCCAGCTGGTCGTCCTCCACGGGCGAGGCGCCGACGTCCATGCCCTCGGCCTTGAGGAAGGTCTTGGCCATGGCGCCGCCGATCAGCATCGCATCGGCCTTTTCCACCAGGCGCTTCAGCAGCGGCAGCTTGTCGCTGACCTTGGCTCCACCCAGGATGACCAGGTAGCCGGCGGGCGGCGTATCCGCCGCCAGCGTCAGGAAATCGATCTCCTTCTTCAGCAGGAAGCCGGCGGCGGCCAACGCCACGTGGCGGGTGATCTCGGCGATCGAAGCATGGGCGCGATGGCAGGCGCCGAAGGCGTCGTCCACGTACAGGTCGATCCCCTGGGCCAGGGCGGCGGCGAAGGCCGGATCGTTCTGGGTCTCGCCGGGGTGGAAGCGCAGGTTCTCCAGCAGCAGCACCTGCCCGGGCTTCAGCCTGCCCTTGGCCTTCTCGGCCCTGGCCCCCACCGTCTCCGTGCAGAACTCCACCTTGCGCCCCAGCCGCTCGCCCAGGCGCCGGGCCACCGGCGCCAGCGTGCAGTCGGGAATCACCTCGCCCTTGGGGCGGCCCAGGTGCGAGGCGCACACGATGCGCGCCCCGCGCTCCAGAAGGAAATGAAAGGTGGGCAGGGCCGCCACGATGCGCGTGTCGTCGGTGATGCGGCCGGCGTCCAGCGGCACGTTGAAGTCGTTGCGCAGGAAAATCCGCCGCTCCGCGACGTCGACGTCGGCGACGAATGCCTTGGCCATTTCAGCCCGCCGCCATCTTGAGGGTGAGGTCGCGCAGCCGGCAGGAGTAGCCCCACTCATTGTCGTACCAGGCCAGCACCTTGACCAGGTTCTTTTCGATGACGAAGATGTTGTCCATGTCGACGATAGCCGAGTGCTCGTCGCCCTTGAAGTCGATGGAGACCAGGGGCTCGGAACTGCAGCGGAGGATGCCGTGCAGGGGGCCGGCGGCCGCCTGGAGGAAGGCCTGGCGCACCTCCTCCACGGTGGCGTCCTGGGCCAGGGCCACCACCAGGTCGACCACCGACACGTCGGGAGTGGGCACGCGGATGGACGTGCCGTCGATCTTGCCCTTCAGGTCCTTGATGACCAGGCCGATGGCCTTGGCGGCGCCGGTGGTGGTGGGGATCATCGACAGCCCGGCCGCCCGCGCCCGGCGCAGGTCCTTGTGCGCCAGGTCAAGGATGCGCTGGTCGTTGGTGTAGGCGTGAATGGTGGTCATGTTGCCCTTCAGGATGCGGAAGCGGTCGTGCAGCACCTTGGCCACGGGGGCCACGCAGTTGGTGGTGCAGGAGGCGTTGGAGACGATGTGGTGCTTGCGGGGGTCGTACTCGCCGTCGTTGACCCCCAGCACGATGGTCAGGTCGGGATCGGTGGCCGGGGCGGAGATCAGCACTTTCTTGGCGCCGGCCTGCAGGTGCTTCTCGGCCTCGGGACGCTTGGTGAACAGGCCGGTGGACTCCACGACCAGGTCGATGCCCAACTCCTTCCACGGCAGGTCGGCGGGGTTCTTGATGGCCGTGGCGCGGATGCGGCGCCCGGCCAGCTGGATGAAGCCGTCACCGTGCTCGACGCTCTCGGGCAGGGTGCCGAAGGTGGAGTCGTATTTCAGCAGGTGCGCCAGCGTGCGCGTGTCCGTGACATCGTTGACCGCCACGATCTCGATGGCGGAGTTGCGGTAGGCCGTGCGCAGGAAATTCCTGCCAATTCTGCCGAAGCCGTTTATTGCGACCTTGTATGACATGGGATACCTCCTAGAATGGAAAACTAACATATCGGGAGGGCTTTTGCAAGCCGCGCCCGGAGGCCATTCAACGTGAGTAAGCTCGGCGCACGGTTGACGGCTGACGGCACACGGCGACAGCGCTCCAATGAACTCGGCGTACAGTTGACGCACACGGCAACAGCACTCTGTCGGCATAGTTCGGTTAATGTTCTTTCCGTACGCCGTACGCCGTGCGCCGTACGCCGTCTGCCGTATGCCTGGCACACAGAATCCCGCAAAGGACGCCATGATGTTTGCATTTTTCTATTGCTTTCCCTATAATCGCCGCGGAGGGACGCATGGACATCAAGGAACGCGCCAGGGAACAGCTGAACGGGCTGGAGAGGGTCCTGCTCAAGATACCCGGCTTCAAGGGCTACTTCGAGCGGGAGCTGCGCCGCGACTCCGATCGCTTGCAGCGCGAGTACGTGGTCAAGCAGCTGCGGCGGGTGAAGACCGGCATGAACAAGTCGCTGCAGGCCGCCAGCCGCGCCAAGGACTTCGAACGGCTGCGCGAGTGCGAGGGCTTCGTCCGCCAGCTCGACAAGACCATCGCCGCCGTGCGGTACGCCGATCCGGGCTACAGCGGTTTCTTCGACCTGGTCAAGATCCGCGAAGCCGAGCTGGACCGCGTGTACGAGTGCGATGCGCGCCTGGCCGAGGCCGCGGCCGCCCTGGCTGCCGCCCCGCTGGACGCGGCCGACCTGGCGCCGCTGCACGCGGGGCTGGCCGGCATCGAGGAACTGTTCGCACAGCGCCTCGCCCTGCTCAAGGGCTGGGCCGGAGGAGGAGAGCGATGAAGCTCGAGATCATCCAATACTTCGATGCGACGGGAAAGGAACTGTCGCACCGGGTCCCCGAGGCGGGCTCCAGCGACATCAAGCTGGGAGCGCAGCTGATCGTGCAGGAGAACCAGGCGGCCGTCTTCTTCCGCGACGGCAAGGCCCTGGACACCTTCCGCGCCGGCCGCCACGTGCTGTCGACGATGAACATCCCGCTGCTGACGCGGCTGCTCTCCCTGCCCTTCGGCTTCAAGTCGCCGTTCCAGGCCCAGGTCTACTTCGTCAACCTCAAGACCTTTCTGGACCTGAAGTGGGGCACCAAGGAGCCGGTGAGCTTCCGCGACGAGGAGCTGGGCTACGTGCGCCTGCGCGCCTTCGGCGTGTATTCCCTGAAGGTCGCCGATCCCCAGGTCTTCATCGGCGAAGTGGCCGGCACCCAGGCGGTCTATACCACCGCCGACATCGAGGATTTCCTGCGCGACGTGCTGGTGGGGCGGCTGAACGACTTCCTCGGCGAGACGGTGAAGAGCCTCTTCGCGCTGCCCCAGCATTTCGACGAACTGGCCGCCGGCCTCAAGGGCCGCATCGCCGACGACTTCGCCAAGTACGGCCTGGAGGTCGCCGACCTGGTCATCAACGCCATCACCCCCCCCGAGGAGGTGCAGAAGATGATCGACGAGCGCGCCGGCATGGGTGCGGTCGGCGACATGGGGAAGTTCGTGCAGTTCAAGGCGGCCAAGGCCATGGAGAAAGCCGCCGAGAAGGGCGGCGAGGCCTCGTCCGGCATGGGCATGGGCATGGGCGCCGGCATGGGCATGATGATCCCCGGCATGATCAGCCAGGCCATGCAGGACGCCAAGAACCAGGGGGCGGCGGCCGCTGCCGCCGCCCCGGTCAAGCCCTGCCCCGCCTGCGGCAAGAGCGCGCCGGCGTCGGCCAAGTTCTGCCCGGAGTGCGGAGTGCCGTTCCCCAAGGGCGCATTTTGTTCCAACTGCGGCGCCGCCCTGAAAAAAAAGGACAAGTTCTGCCCCGAGTGCGGCCAGAAGACCTCCTGACCCGGGTCCGAAGCCGCTGTCCCGTGAGCGGGCCCCGGCCATGATGCGACGCGCCGAGCGGGTGCTGCTGATCGTGAATCCCGCCTCTGGTTTCGTCAATAAGGATATCGCCGTCGCGCTGATCACCCGCAAGCTGCGCCGGCACTTCGCCGGCCTGTCCCTGGTCCATACCGCCTCGCCGCCGGAGGCGCTCGCGGCCGTCCGCCAGGAAATGGAGCATTTCGACCTTTTCGTGGCCTTCGGCGGCGACGGCACGGTGAACTCGCTGGCCGGCGCCCTGATCGGCCGCGACAAGACCCTGGGCATCCTGCCCGGAGGCTCGGGCAACGGCCTGGCGCGCAACCTGGGCATCCCCCTGCCCTGGATGCGCGCCTTGAACACGCTCGTCGCCGGCCGCGACGTACGCATCGACGCCGGCGAGATCAACGGCCGGCGCTTCTTCAACGTCGCCGGCATCGGCCTGGACGGCCTGATCGCCAGGAAATTCGAGCGCGATGCCCGCACGCGCGGCATCCTGCCCTACGTCTACTTCGCGCTGAAGGGCTACCTGGAGATGCCCGCTTTTCGTGTGCACGTGAGCGCCGCCGGCGGCGAGTTCGATGAGGAGATCATGATCGCCGCCCTGGCCAATTTCCGCCAATACGGGGCCAAGGCCATCATCGCCCCGTACGCCTCCCCCTACGACGGCCTGCTCGACCTGTGCCTGCTGAGGAAGTCCACGCTGCGCGAGTCCTCGCTGAACGTGCAGCGGCTGTTCGCCGGCACCATCCACCGCTACCCGTTCTACCGCAGCGTCCCGTTTGCCGCGGCCGCCATCCGCTCGCTGAGCGGGCCCGTTCCCTTCCATTTCGACGGCGAATACGGGGGCGAGCAGGCCGACTATGAGGTCCGCGTGCTGCCGGCGGCGGTGCGCGTGCGCGTCCCCGCCGTCAAGATGGGGAAAAGTGATAGGGGTAGTGATCGTGTTAGTAAAAACAGTTAAAGAACTTATTTGATTCTGACCGATCCCCTAAAAGAGTCTTTTGCTTCTACCTTTTTCCATTAAATTGCTCAGTGCCAGGTCACAGGAATTTGCAACTTGAAAAAAAAGGGAAGGATTTCTCCTTCCCTTGCCACTTGCGAACGTTCAGCCTATTCCAACGTGGACGTCTGCTGCTCCGTCACCAGGCCGAGCACTTCGATCTGCGCTTCCTTGATGGCGTTCATCACGTCCACCACGCGGCCGTACTGGGCCTCCAGATCAGCCTTCAGCAGGACCTTCTTCTCGGTCCGCTGCATCTCCTCCATCTTGTCGAGGATCATCTGCCCCAGCTTGGCCAGGTCGTCCACCGGCGTCTCGTCCAGCGATATCTCGCCGGTCTTCTTGACGTACACGGTGAACATCTGGCTGGGGTCGGGCTGGTTGCCCACGTACTTGGCCTCGGGCAGAGTGACGTTGGCCCCCTTCTGGATCATCGGCGTCACGATCATGAAGATGATCAGCAACACCAGCAGGATGTCGCAGAGAGGCACCACGTTGGGCTCAGACTTTGCAGTTTTCGAGCCGCCAACATCGACGCTCATGCTCGACTCCTATTACTTGGACTTCAGCTTGATAAAATGATCAATCAGCTCCGAAGAGGCGTTGGCCATTTCACCGGTGAAGATGTCCACGCGGTTCAGCAGGATGTTGAAGAACCACACGGCGACGACGGCGACGATGATGCCGAAGCCAGTGGTGATCAGGGCTTCCGCGATGCCGCCGGCGACGGCGCCGATGCCGCCCGAGCCGGAGACCTTCATGCCCTGGAAGGCGGTGATGATGCCGAACACGGTGCCGAACAGGCCGACGAACGGACCCGTGGAGCCGATGGTGGCCAGGCCGTTCAGGCCGCGCTTGAATTCCTGCACGCCCTTGATGGTGGCGCGCTCGATGGCGCGCTTGGCGGACTCGACCACCTCAGGCTGGGCGGAGCGGCTGTCCTGCTGGAACTGCAGCTCGTTCAGGCCGGCGACCAGCACCTTGGCCAGGTGGCTGTTCCGGAAACGCTTGTCGGACGACAGCTTGATGGATTCCTCCACCTTGCCCTCGCGCCACAGGCCCGAGATCAGCTTCAGCAGATCGCGGGACTGCTTCTTGGCCTTGTTGAAGACGATCGCCCTTTCGATGCCGGTCGCGAAGCAATACACCGACATCAGCAGCAGGGTGAAGACGACCGCCTTGGGGATGAAGCTCATGCTGTGCCACATTTCAACTAGATCCCATGACATAGGAAACCTCCTAATTAAATTTTATAATAATTCTTTCCGGGGACGCGCCCACGTGAGAATTACTGGTTTTGCAGGGTGAACGTCACCGTGGCCGTGAAGATGACTGGCTTGGGGATGCCGTTCAGGATGTAGGGCTCGTAGACCCACTGCTTGATGGCGCTGAGCGCCGCGTCGTTGAGCAGCGGGTGGCCGGAGATGACCCGCGCCTGGCGCACGCGGCCGTATATGTCGGTCATGGCCTCGATGATGACCACGCCCTGGATGCGCGCCGTCAGGGCGATCTGCGGGTAGATGGGCTTGACTTCCTTGATCTTACGCGGCCGCTGCACGCTGGCGATGCGGATCGCCTGCTCCTGGCCTTCGATCAACTGGCCGCCCTCGACGCCGCCCAGGACGCCGCCGATGACGCCGCCCTCGACACCGCCCTCGACGCCGCCTTCGACGCCGCCCTCAATGCCGAAGCTGCCCACGTCCTCCTCCTGAATGATGGTCGGGACCTGGATGGGAGCAACCAGACGGCCGGCGATGATCGGGCGCGCGGCCTCGGCCTTCTTGGCCTCGGTGGCCTTGGCCTCGCCGCCGCTCTTCTTCTTGGCCGCCGGCGGGGGGGGCGGCGGGGGGGGCGGCGGGGCCGCGATGAACACGTTCGTCACCTTGACCTCGGGCAGGTTGGAGTCGGCCATCATCAAGGGGACGACGACGAACGCCGCGATCGCGACGCCGTGGATCAGCAGGGAGATGGGCAGGGTCAAGTATTTCTTGGTCGGCTTGCGCTTCTCTCCCGATATGATCAGGGATTCGCCAAACATGCTAGGCCTCCATAGAATGATTTAGTATTATTTCCAAAATATTTTATATACCAAATGCCGGGACAATTCAAGCCCATCCTCAACTTTTTTTTCTTTTTACCAGCCAGCGTTCCCAGACCTTCAGCCAGGCGCAGGACTGGTAGATGGTCGAGTAGGAGCCGGCGATGACGCCCACCAGCATGGTGAAGGCGAAGGGGCGGATGACCTCGCCGCCGAACAGGTAGAGCGACAGCACGGTCAGGAACACCGTCAGCGAAGTGAAGATGGAGCGGCTGAGGGTCTGGTTGATGCTCTTGTCCAGGACGGCCTCCAGGTTGTCCTTGCGCATCACCTTGAGGTTGTCGCGCAGGCGGTCGAAGACGACGATGGTGTCGTTGATCGAGTAGCCGACGATGGTCAGCAGGGCGGCGACGACCTGCAGCGACATCTCGATGCGGAAGAACAGGATGAAGGAGAGCGCCACCAGCACGTCGTGGGCCAGGGTGAGGATGCCCGACAGGCCGAAGATGGGCTTGAAGCGGAAGCCGATGTAGATCAGCATGCCGATCAGCGCCCAGATGCACGCCAGCAAGGCCTTGCGCCGCAGGTCCTTGCCCACCTGGGGACCGACGAACTCGACGCTCAGAAAGGTGAACTTGGAGAAGAAAGCCTGCTCGCGCAGCTGTTCGACGATGCGGTGCTTGACCCCGGCCTTCTCCAGGGCGGCGAGGTCGCGGATGATGCCGGTGCCGCCCTTGCGCAGGCCGATGATGATATGGGCGGTCTCCTGGGCGTCCGCGTCGCCGAGGCCCTTGTCGCGCAGGAAGCGGGCGATCTCCCCCGCCGCCGAGTTGTTCAGGTCGATGCGGCCGGCGGCGGCCTGGGCGCGCTCGCCCTCGTCCATGAGCGCGGTGCGGATCTCGCGGGCCACGATCTCGTACTCCTCGATCGCCTCGAGTTTCTCGCCGGCGGGGCGGCCCTGGCGCTTCAGCGCGGCCAGCGTCTTGATGAAGAACTTGTCCTCGCCGCCGATGCGGGTGATCTGGGCGTCGCCCAGGCCGATGGCCGACAGCCGGCCGCGCAGCTGCGGGATGGCGACGCCGCGGTCGAAGCCCACCTCGATCAGCGTGCCGCCGGAGAAGTCGATGCCCCAGTTGAAGCCGCGGGTGGCCCAGACGTAGACCCCGGCCAGGATGATCAGCCCCGACAGGGCGAAGGCCAGGAAGCGCCAGTGGATGAAGCGGAACGTGGGTTCTTCCTTGAAGATCTTAAGCATCTTGAGCTCCTATATGCTGATGCGGGTCAGCTTCTTGCGCCGGCCGTAGGTCAGCTCGAAGATCACCCGCGAGACGAAGATGGCGGTGAACATGCTGGCCACGATGCCGATGATCAGGGTGACGGCGAAGCCCTTGATGGCCCCGGTGCCGAACTGGAACAGGAAGACCGCCGAGATGACCGTGGTCAGGTTGGCGTCGAAGATGGTCCAGAAGGCCTTCTTGAAGCCGGCGTCGATGGCCGATTTGGGCGACTTGCCTGCGGCCAGCTCCTCGCGGATGCGCTCGAAGATCAGCACGTTGGCGTCCACGGCCATGCCGATGGAGAGGATGATGCCGGCGATGCCGGGCATGGAGAGGGTGGCGCGGAAGTAGGCCATGATGCCCATCAGGATCAGCATGTTCAGCAGCAGGGCCAGCACCGAGTTGATGCCGGCGGCGCGGTAGTAGACGAGCATGAACAGCACGACCAGCAGCAGGCCGCCGAGGCAGGCCATGAGGCCCTTGCGGATCGAGTCGGCGCCCAGCGAGGGGCCGATGGTCCGCTCCTCGATGTACTTCAGCGGCGCCGGCAGGGCGCCGGAGCGCAGCACCAGCACCAGGTCGTCGACCTCGTCCTGGCTGAAGCGGCCCTTGATGATGCCGTCGGCGCCGATGACGTCCTGGATGGTGGCCACGCTCTCGATGCGCTCGTCGAGGACGATGGAGAGCGGCTTGCCGATGTTGGCGGCGGTGAACTTCTCGAACTGGGCGGCGCCCTGGGAGTTGAAGGAGAAGCCGACCGCCGGCGCGCCGTACTCGTCCTGGGCGCGGCGGGCGCTCTTGAGGTCCTTGCCGGGCACGACGGTGGCCGACTTCAGCACGTAGAAGCCCTTGTCCAGGCGGCGCGGGTTGGTACGCACGATCTCCAGGTCGTCGGGGAGCTGGCCCTTGTACTCGGCCAGGGCCGCCTCCTCGGTCTGGAAGGGGCCGCCGACCACCAGATGGAACTCCAGCATGGCGGTGCTCTTGATCAGCCCCTTGACGCGCTCGGGGTTGTCGATGCCCGGCAGCTCGATGAGGATGCGGTCGCCGGCCAGCCCCTCCTTCTGGATGGTGGGCTCGGCCACGCCGAACTCGTCGACGCGGTTGCGGATGGTCTCCAGCGCCTGGTCCACCGACTGCTCGCGCAGCTGCTGTTCGACGTTGGGGCGCAGGGCCAGCGAGATCAGGCTGCCGCCGACGGTGTAGGTCCAGTCGCGGAAGTCGTCGTCGAGGATGTCCTTGATGCGCCGCTCGTCGTCAAGCTTGGTGCCGGTGACCTCGATGCGGCTGAAGCCCTTGCGCACGACCTTCTCGTAGGCGATGCTGGCGTCCTTGAGCAGGCCGCGCAGCTGCGTGGCGCTCATGTCGGTCTGGATGGCCAAGGCCTCGTCGGTCACCACCTCCATGATGAGGTGCATGCCGCCCTTGAGGTCGAGGCCGAGGTTGATCTTGTCCTTGGGGGGGTAGAGCAGAAAGACGGAGAGGGCGATCACGGCGACGATCAACCCCACCTTCCACGTCAGCGACTTGTCCATCGTGTTCCTCCTTGCAACTGGGGGCCGCGCCGGCGAGCGGCCGGCCCGGGGCGGCTAACGGGCCTTGGGCGTTTCGTCGATGACGCCGGATATGGAGCCCTTGGCCACCTGGATGCGGGTGTTGGCGTCGACCTGGATCTCGAAGCGGTCGTCCAGCACGCGGTTCACCGTGCCGTAGATGCCGCCGGCGGTGAGCACGCGCTCGCCGCCCTTGAGCGAGGAGATCAGGTTCTGGTGCTGCTTCTGCTTCTTGCGGGCCGGCAGGATGATCAGCAGGTAGAAGATGACGAAAATGACGACGAAGGGGAGCAGCGACACCAGCATGTTGGGCTGGGCCGCGCCGCCCGCGGTTTGTCCGAAAAGTGGCATGTTAGTCTCCTTCTTGGTATGCCGCCAGGAATCGGTCCGTGAACGCGGCGAATTCGCCGGAACGGATAGCATACCGTATTTTTTCCATGAAATCAAGGTAGAAATGGATATTGTGGATGGTGTTCAGCACGGCGGCGAGGATCTCGCGGGAGACGAAGAGGTGGCGCAGGTAGGCGCGCGAGAAGCCCCGGCAGGTGTAGCAGGCGCAGCCCTCGTCGAGCGGCCGCGGGTCGGCCTTGTGCTTCTCGTTCTTGATGTGCACCTTGCCGCGCCGGGTGAACAGCGTGCCGTTGCGGGCGTTGCGCGAAGGCAGCACGCAGTCGAACATGTCCACGCCGCGGCTTACAGCGAAGAGGATGTCCTGCGGCGTGCCGGAACCCATCAGGTAGCGGGGCTTGCCCTCGGGGAGTCGCGGCGCCAGCGGCCCCAGCACGCGGCGGAATTCGGCGGCGGTTTCGCCGACGCTCAGCCCGCCGACGGCGTAGCCCTCGAAGTCGAGCGCCGCCAGATCCTCCAGCGAACCCTGGCGCAGGTCATCGTGCAGCCCGCCCTGGACGATGGCGAACTGGGCGCTGCCGCGGCGGGTCGCCAGGAAGCGCCGGCGGGCGCGGGCGGCCCAGCGCCCGGTCAGCTGCTGCGCTTTCTCGTCCTGCTGGCGCGTCGCCGGGTGCGGCGCGAAATGGTCCAGGACCATCTGGATGTCGGAACCCAGGGCGTTCTGCACGTCGACGGCGTCCTCGGGACCAAGGAAGAAAGAGGAGCCGTCGAGGTGCGACTTGAAGCGCACCCCCTCCTCGCTCACGCGGGCGTTGCCGCGCAGGGAGAAGATCTGGAAGCCGCCGCTGTCGGTGAGGATCGGCCCGCTCCAGCCCATGAAGCGGTGCAGCGAGCCGAAGGCTTGGATGACGTCGGCGCCCGGGCGCAGGAACAGGTGGTAGGTGTTGGCCAGGATCACCTGGGCCCCGGCCTCGGCCAGCTGGGCCGGGGTCAGGGCCTTGACGGTGCCGGCGGTGCCCACCGGCATGAAGGCCGGCGTGTCGAAGTCGCCGTGCTGGGTGGAAACGCGGCCGCAGCGGGCGGCGCCGCCGCCGTCCCGCGCGGTCACTGCGAAAAACATGGCGCTGCGGAGGATCGGCGCCGGCTCAGCGCTTCTTCTTGGCCTTCTGCTCCTGCTGCTGCATCTTCTGCAGCTGCTCCAGGAAGCTCTTGTAGCTGGCCAGCTCCGGCGACTGCGGGTAGGCGGCGATCAGCTGCTGGTAGGTGGCGATGGCCTGGTCGTAGTTCTTGGCGTAGACGAAGCAATTACCCAGCAGCACGTGGGCATCCTCGCTGGGGATCTTGTCGGCGATGGCCTTCTCCAGGTAGGGGATGATCTCGGCGACCTTGGCCTCCATGCCCGCCACCTGGCCCTTGGCCATCTCGGCCTCCAGGATGCGGAAGAGGTTGTTGCCGACGAAGAAGCTGGCGAAGGGATAGAACTCCGGCTTCTGCTCCTTGCCCGCGAAGAGCTGCAGGTACTTCTGGAAATGCTCCACCGAGCGGGCGTGGTCCTTCTTGACGAAGGAGATCATGCCCATGAAATAGGTGGCGTTGGCGAACAGGTCCGGGCTGCCGGTCTCGAGGCCCGGCAGCGCCAGGCAGGCGGCGAAGTTCTCCTCGGCCTGCGGGTACTGCTTGAGGTTGTAAAAATTGTAGCCCAGGTAGAAACGCGTGAACGCCGGCATGCCCTGGTTGTCGGCGCCGGGGGAAGGCAGGTCCTTGAGCTTGAGCAGGTAGCCGTTGGACTTGGCGAAATCCTGCGCGGCCAGGGCGGTCTTGCCGGCCTCGAACAGCGATTGGCGCAGGGCGTTCTGGGCGTTGGCGTAGTCGGGCTGCAGCTGCAGCGCCTTCTCGAAGCTGGCGACGGCTTCGTCGACCTGGCCCTTCTGGTGCAGCAGTACGCCCCGGTTGTGGTAGGCGGTGGCGTACCCGGGGTCCATGGCGATGACCTGCTGGATCAGGTCCAGGGCCTCGTCGGCCTTCTTTTGCTGGATGGCCTTGTGGAACTTGGCCATCAGCTTCTCGCCTTTCTTGGACAGTTTCTGGGGATCGCCGGCGGGAGCGGCGCCCAGGGCGAAGGCGAACGCCAGCAGCAGGAACGCGGCGACGATGACGGTGTGTCTCTTCATGTTCGGTACCTCCATGATGATCTATTCGCAGCAAGCGCCGGCGGGTCGGGTCCAGCCGCTACGCCTTCAGCTCTCTCCTGAAATGGGCGATGGTCTCGCGCAAGCCGTCCGCCAGCGGCACCCTGGCCTCCCAACCCAGCTTCTCGCGGGCCAGCGCGACGTCGGGACAGCGCCGCTCCGGGTCGTCAGCGGGCAGCGGGCGGAACTCCAGCTTCGAGCGCGACCCCGTCAGGCGCAGGATCGTCTCGGCCAGTTCCAGGACGGTCACCTCCTGGGGGTTGCCCAGGTTCAGCGGGCCGGCGAAGCCGTCCTGCTCCATCATGAGCGCCACGCCCTCGACCAGGTCGGAGACGTAGCAGAACGAGCGGGTCTGCTCGCCGCGGCCGAAAATGGTGATCGGCTCGTGGCGCAAGGCCTGGAGGATGAAGTTGCTGACTACGCGGCCGTCGTTCAGGGCCATGCGCGGCCCGTAGGTGTTGAAGATGCGGGCGATGCGCGTGTCGACGCCGTTCTGGGCGCGGTAATTGACCATCAGCGACTCGGCCACGCGCTTGCCCTCGTCGTAGCAGGAGCGCGGACCGATGGGGTTCACCCGTCCCCAGTACGATTCGCGCTGCGGATGCTGCTCGGGGTCGCCGTAGACCTCGGAGGTCGATGCCAGCAGGATGCGCGCCTTCACGCGCTTGGCCAGGCCGAGCATGTGGATGGTCCCCAGGACGGAAGTCTTGATGGTCTTGACCGGGTTGTACTGGTAGTGGATGGGCGACGCCGGGCAAGCCAGGTGATAAATGCGGCCGGCCTCGAGCAGGATGGGGCTGGTGACGTCGTGACGGATGAGCTCGAAGCGGGGATCGCCCAGCAGGTGGCGGACGTTTTCCTTGCGGCCGGTGAAGAAATTGTCCAGGCCGATGACCTCGTGCCCCCGCGCCAGCAGGGCGTCGCAAAGATGGGAACCCAGGAAACCGGCGGCGCCGGTCACCAGGTCGATCATGTCGTTCCTCCGGGAATCGCGCGGAAACGCCATTGTACCGCAAATCGCCCCCGCTGGCAAGCGGGCGTACAGGGCTTGCCGAAGCTCAGGGAAAGGCAGAGGGAAGATGGAGGGAAGAATAAAGGAAGAGAGATTGGGAAAAGCCCTGATCCGCCTCTTTCCCACTTTTTCTTCCCTCTGTCCTTCCCTTTGACTTCCCTTATATCTTCCCATGAGTTCATTCCGAGCCGATCATTTGGGCGCCAGGGCGCGGGATGCGGGACCCGTTGACGTGAGGAGAAAAACGCATTATACTATTAGATGAACCCCACGCCCCTTGATCAGGTCCCCGTCAACTCTCCCCGGCGCATCGTCGAGATCCGCGCCGGCGTTGAGGCCAAGCGCAAGCTGCTGGCCATGGGCCTGCACGTCGGCGACACCGTCGTCAAGCTCAACGAACCCCACTGGAGCCCGGTCCTGATCCGCAACCTCACCAGTGAGTCGACCAAGATCGCCATCGGCCAGGGCCTGGCGAGGAAGATACTGGTCGCCGATGCCCGCACCTAGGATCGTCCTGGTCGGCCAGCCCAACGCCGGCAAGAGCACCCTGTTCAACGTCCTGTCGGACGTCAAGTCGGCCGCCGGCAACTTTGCCGGCACCAGCGTGCGCCTCATCGCCAGTGACGTCAGGCTGGACGGACGGGAATTCCGCCTGCTGGACCTGCCCGGCACCTACTCGCTCAACGCGAGCGACGACGCCGAGCGCGTCACCCGCGACTTCCTGCTGCGCGAGCCGGTCGACCTGCTGGTCAACGTGGTCGACTCCACGCAGCTGGCGCGCAGCCTCGAGCTGACCTGCGAGCTTCGCGAGCTGGGCCTGCCCATGGCCGTCGCCCTGAACATGGAAGACGAGGCCGAGAAGCGCGGCCTCAAGATCGACTCCGCCGCGCTCGAACGGGCGCTGGGCGTTCCCGTCACCCCCACCTCGGCCCTGCACGGCAAGGGGGTGCGGCGGCTCATGGAACGCTGCCTGGCGCTCCTGGCGGCGCATGAACCGCCGCCGCCGCCGGCCTTCACCGCCCGCATCGAGTCGCAGGTGCAGCGCCTGGCGCGCCTCCTGCCCGAGCCGCCGCCGGGACGCAACGGCAGCCGCCGCTTCTACGCCATCAAGGCCATCGAGAACCCGGAGATGGTCCCCGAGGAGTGGCGGCCGCTGCTGGCGGGGGAACTGGCCGCCGCCGGCGGCCAGATCCGCGACTTCCACGGGCTGGAGTGCTACGAGACCATCGCCTGCGAGCGCCACCACCGGGCCATGAAGCTCAGCGAGGAGGCCAGCCGCTTCGCCCCGCGCAGGACCTTCCACCTGCACGACCGCCTGGACCGTTTCCTGCTCCACCCGCTGGCCGGCCGCCTCCTCATGCTGACGTACTTCCTGTTTTTCTTCGCCGCCATCTACCTCCTCGGCGGCCTGTTCTCCCGCTGGCTCGAACCGCTGCTCGGCCTTGTGCCGGCCCTGCTCCTGGGGCTGCGCCGGACCGCGCCGGCGCTATGGCTGACCCTGGACGGAGTCTACCAGGGCCTGGCCGGCGCCGTGGGCATCGTCCTCCCCTATCTCCTGCCGCTGGCGTTCATCCACGCCTTGTTCGAGGAGTCGGGCTACTTGTCGCGCGTCGCCTTCCTGCTCGACGGCCTCTTGCACCGCATCGGCCTGCACGGCAAGTCGGCGGCGGCGTTCATCCTCGGCTTCGGCTGCACGGCGCCGGCGCTGTACGCCACGCGCATCCTGGAGAACCGGCGTGACCGCTTCCTTAGCGCCCTGCTGCTGCCCTTCGTCCCCTGCTCGGCGCGCAACGCCGTCATCTTCGCCGTGTGCGCCGCCCTGGCCGGGCCGCTGTGGGCCCTGGCGATCTACGCCTTCTCCCTGCTGGTCATCGCCGGGGTCGGCCGGGCGCTCTCGTTCTTCCTGGCCCGTCCCAGCGCCCTGGTCATGGAGATCCCCGACCTGAAGCTTCCCTCCGCGCGCAACGCCGCGGCCGCTGGCCTGCGGCAGATCCGGGAATTCGTCCGCGCCGTCGTGCCGCTGCTGCTGCTGGGCAGCGCCGCCATGTCCTGGCTGGGGCGCCTCGACGCCGGCGCGGCCATCGACCGGGCCCTCTCCCCCGTGGTCCACGGGGTGCTGGGCCTGCCGGCGGCGCTGGGAATGCCGCTGGCCTTCGGCTTCTTCCGCAAGGAGCTGATCGTCGTCATGGCGCAGCAGGCGCTGGGCGCCGCCTCCCTGGCGCAGCTGCCGCTGACCGCCGCCCAGGCCGTGGTCTTCCTGGTCTTCGTCACCCTGTACTTTCCCTGCCTCAGCACCTTCGTGGTCCTGGGCCGGGAATTCAACTGGCGGACCGCCGCCGCCTCGGCGCTGCTGAGCTTCGCGGTGGCCACGGCGTCAGCCTGGTTGTTCAGGGCGGCGCTGGCCCTGTTCTGACGGGGCGGGATTTTTTTCCCGCCCGGGTTGACTTCGCCTCTCGTCGTCCGGTACAATGTCCGGAATGTGGCTCACCGCTCTGTTGTTCTACGTCAGCTGCTTCTTCATCAGTTTCTTCCTGTGCATTCCCATCGGCCCGGTCAATCTGCAGGTCTTCCAGCGGGCGGTCAAGAAGGAATACGCCCAGGCGGTCAGCCTGGCCCTGGGCGCCGCCATCGGCGACTCGCTGTGGGCCATGGCCGCCTTCTTCGGCATCACTCCCTTCCTGAAGAACGGCTATAACCTGAGCATCGAGGGGGTGTTCCTCCTGGCCACCGCCCTGATCACCTTCATCCTGGGCCTGCTGGCGCTCAAGGACGCCCGCTTCCTCGAGCGCATCGAGGAGATGGAAAAGAAGGAGGAGGCCATCGTCGCCCGCATCCAGCGCAAGCGCTGGGCATTCTTCCAGGGGCTGCTCATGGTGCTGGTCAATCCGCTGGGCATCGCCTCCTGGATGATCGCCCTTTCCTTCCTGAAGAAGCTACGCATCTATATCCCCCTGACCCTGAACTACGAGTTCGGCTTCATGCTGGTCGTCGTGCTCGGCGCCTTTGCCTACCTGATCCTGATTATCTTCATCACCCACCGCGTGAAGTCGCTCTGCCTGCCGCGCAACACGCGCCGCGTCATCCGCATCCTGGGCTACGTGCTGATCGCCTTCAGCCTCTATTTCCTCTACTTCGCCGTCAAGGCGCTCTTCTTCGCCCGCCCGCTCTAGCGTGGCCGCCCGCTTCGCCTGACCCATGCCGCAAGCCGTCGCCGACGCCCTGGTCCTCGCCGCCGCCCCGCTGAACGAGCAGGACAAGCTGGTCACGCTGCTGACCGCGGAGCAGGGGCTGCTGAAGGCCGTGGCGCCGGGCGCGGCGAGGATGAAGAACCGCTTCGGCGCGCTGCTGGAGCCCTTCACCGACGGCGAGTTCCATTATTACTGGCGCGAGGACCGCGAGCTGGCCACGCTGAGCAAGGGGGAGATCCGCCGTTCCTTCTTCCCGGTGGTGTCGGCCGCCGGCAATGTCTTCTACTTCTATTTCATGGGCGAGGCCACGCTGCGGCTGATGCAGCCCGGCCATCGCGACACCCGCGTCTACCGGCTGCTGCTGGCGGTGCTGGCCGCGCGCGAGCGCGGGCTGGCCATGGACTGGCTGCTGGCCTATTACCTGGTCTGGCTGCTGCGCGGCGAAGGCGTGCTCTTCAACCCGCGGCGCTGTTCCAGCTGCGGCGCCCGGCCCCTGGAGCGGGCCTGGCTGCGCAGCGACTTCCGCGGCCTGCTCTGCCCCGCCTGCCGCCGCGAGGAGCGCCTGGAGCTCGGGGGCGGCGAGCTGGAGTTCATCGCCTGGACGGCGACCCGCGCCCCGGACCAGGTCGGCGAATGGCCGGGGCGCTTCGCGCCGGCTGCGCTGGTGCGGGCGCTGGCGGCGATGGTCGAGCACCATGGGGAGGTCACGCTGCAGTCGCGGCGCTACCTTCCCGAATTCCGCTGAAAAAATGGTTCCTCCCGCAAATTCGCGCATGGGTTTGGCTGAGGGTGGACGAGGACAAGGTCAGAAGGGCGGGAGATGGGAACAGAATCCAAGCACCAAGTCCCAAACAAATTCCAAGTTCCAAATTCCGATGACCCAAACCAGGGCGCTCGATCGATCCGCTGCCCATGACGCGAAAGAGGGCCGAAATTCCATAAACGAGTGCGTTGACTCTTCGTTTGGGTCATCTGGACATTGGTGCGTGGTGCTGATTTGGAATTGGGTGCGTGGAACTTGGTGCTTCAGTCCTACCCGCTTCTGAAAGTTATTTGAACAGATCTGCCCCACATCGATCTGTGGGCGGAACAAAAAAAAGGGGGAGGAATCGCTTCCTCCCCCGGAAAAAATTCCCGGTGCTGCCCGAACCTATAGCGGCAGGGTGACGCCGAGGAGGGCGCCGATGCCGGTCCAGTCGCCGATGAGGTCGAAGTTCAGCTTGAGGGAAACGGCCAGTTTCTTGCTCAGCCAATAGCGGCCGGCGGCGAACGGGTACAGGGAGATGCCCGAAGCGCCGAAGCCGTAGTCGGAGCTGAAGATCGAATAGCCCAAGCCGGCGCCGGCGAACAGATCGAGCTTCTCCACGTTCAGCTTGGTGAAGTGGTAGGTCGCCTCCACCGAGGGATTGATGATGCTGGCGCTGTAGCCGAAATCGCTCCACAGCCAGACCATGAGCGTGGCGCCGAGGCCGATGTTCTCGGTAAGGCCGTACTCGAAGTTGGCGCCGAAGGGGATGGTGGTGGAGTTGATGCCGATCTGCGGCGTCAGGAACTTGTCGCCCTTGTGGAAGTACAGGAAGGAGGCCTTCTTGGCCGCCTTCTTGGGCGCCGCCGAAAGGGCCAGGGACGAGCAAACGACCACGACAAGCAATGCCACTAGGATTTTATTGATTTTCATGATTCCTCCTGCGGCGCATTTTGGCACAGCAAAAAGGCGTTGTCAACAGCAAGCGGCGAAGCGCCACGCTCAGTGACGAGTGACGCGTGACGAGTGACGAGTAGCAACAACAACGGCCTCTTCCCCGATTTTCAGTTCGCTGTTTTCTGGCTTTCAACGTGGTACTTGGAACGTGGTACGTGGGACCTCAATGCTCTGGAGGGAATAGGTTCCAGTATGCCGTCAACCGTCCCCCGCACACTGAGATCATTGGAGTGCTTTTGCCGTGTGCCGTCAGCCGTCAGCCTTATGCCGAGTTCATTCGATCGCCGTTCGTCATTCGCTGCCCATGGCCGCGGCCAGGGGACGTAGTGCCGGCACGCTATCGAAAACGATGCGCGCCGACGAGGTGACGGGGACGGCCAGGAACATGCCGGCCGCGCCCCACAGCCAGCCCCAAAAGATGAGCGCCAGCAGGATGACGATGGGCGAGAGGTTCAGGCTGCGGCCCATGACCTGGGGCTCGAGCACATTGCCCATGAGGAACTGCATGGCCATCAGCCCCAGGGTCAGCAGCACGAAGCGCGTCGTGAAGCCGAACTTGAGGAAGGCGGCCAGGGCCGGGAACAGGGTGCTGAGCAGCGAGCCGAAGGTGGGAATGTAGTTGAGGAAGAAGACCAGCAGGGCGGTGAAGACGACGAAGTCCGCCCCGCCGGCGAGCAGGATCAGCGCCGCCAGCGCGGCGGTGGCCGTGCTCATCAGCGTCTTGATCAGCAGGTAATGGCGGACGCGGGTGTCCACTTCGCCCAGCACCGCGCGCAGCTCGTCGGCCCGCGCCGGCGGCAGGGCGCGGGCGACGCGCTCGGCCATGGGCGTCCTTTCGGCTAGCAGGAACATCAGCAGCAGCAGCACCAGCAGCAGGTTGCCCACGAAGCCGGCGAAGCTGCCGATGGAGCCGGTGACCAGCGCCGTGAGCCGGCCGGGGTCGAGGAGCGACTCCCAGTCGATGTGGGCAATGTACTGGCGCAGGTCGATGAAGGGCAAGCGGACGCGGGCCAGCGCCCCCTCCGCCAGGGCGAGGGCCTTGGCGCTGTAGGCGGGGAAGCGCTCGACGAAGGAGGCGGCGCCGGCGAACAGCAGCGTCCCGCAGAGGCTGAGGCCGAAAAAGATCACGGCCAGCACCCCCGCCAGCGCCAGCGGCTTGGGAACACGCCAGGCTTGCAGCCGGCGCACGGCGCCGGCGAACAGGAAGTAGAGGAACGCCGCGAAGCAGAAGGGGATGAAGATGGCGCGCAGCTCGCGCAGCACGACGACGGCGGCGACGGCGCCAACGAGGCCCAAGGCCGCCTTCAGCGGCCAGGAGGCGCGCCCCATCTCATTCGAAGTTCTCAATCTGGTCGTCGACCTGGATCGTCTCGCTTTTCTTGAAGAACAGGTAGTCGGTCACCAGGCGATAGCTGAAGCGGTAACGGAAATTCGTGGCGCTCAGTTGGCCGCCCAGTTCCAGGAGTTCGACGTCTTTTTTGGCCAGGACGTCCTCGATGGCCTTGAGCAGTTCCGCCTCCGTGCGCTGGCCGCCGCGGATGGTCCCTAAGGTGTCGAAAACCTCCTTCTTGATCTGCTTCTTCTCCCAGCCGCTGCCGAGGTACTTGAATACCCAGAACCCGCCCACGACCAGAATGGCCAGCATGATCAGGCTCATGAACGTCATCTTCCCCTGCTGACTCCTCATCGTCCTCCTCCTTGGCCCCCGGCGCCGGGCGCCGGCTCAGCCGAGAACCTTCCTCACCGTCCGGCCGATCTCGGCCGGGTTCTCCACCACGTGCACCCCGTGTTCGCGCAGCGCCGCCATCTTGTCGGCGGCGGTGCCGCGGCCGCCGGCGATGATGGCGCCGGCATGGCCCATGCGCCGGCCGGGCGGGGCGGTCTGGCCGGCGATGAACGAGACCACCGGCTTGGCGAAGCCCCGGCCGATGAACTCCGCCGCCTGCTCCTCCATGGAACCGCCGATCTCGCCGATCATCACCACCGCCGCCGTTTCCCCGTCGGCGGCGAACAGCTCCAGGGCCTCGACGAAGGAGGTGCCGATGATCGGGTCGCCGCCGATGCCGATGCCGGTCGACTGCCCGAGCCCCTGGTCGCTGATCTGCTGCACGGCCACGTAGGTCAGCGTCCCCGAGCGCGAGACGATGCCGACGCTCCCCGGGCGGTGGATGCGCGAGGGCATGATGCCCACCTTGCACTTCCCCGGCGAGATGATGCCCGGGCAGTTCGGCCCCAGCAGGCGCGAGCGCGTCGTGCGCAGGAAGGCCTTCACCTTGACCATGTCCAGGGCCGGGATGCCCTCGCTGATGCAGACGATCAGCGGCACCTCCGCCAGCGCCGCCTCCACGATGGCGTCGGCGGCGGCGGCCGCCGGCACGAAGATGACCGACACGTCGGCGCCGGTCTCGCGCACGGCCTCGGCCACGGTATTGAATACCGGCCGCTCCAGGTGGATCTGGCCGCCCTTGCCTGGGGTGACGCCGCCCACGATCCGGGTGCCGTACTCGATCATCTGCTGGGCATGGAACGTTCCCTCGCGGCCGGTGAAGCCCTGGACGACCACCCGCGAATTCCCGTCGACGAGGATGGCCATGGTCAGGCCCCCTTGGCCAGCGCCACCACGCGGCGCACGGCGTCGGCCAGCACGTTCTCGGTCATGAAGTTCAGGCCGGACTCGCGCAGGATGCGCATGCCCTCCTCCTGGTTGGTGCCCACCAGGCGGATGACGATGGGCACCTGGATGTCCAGCCCGCGGGCGGCGTAGACGATGCCGTTGGCCACCAGGTCGGTGCGCACGATGCCGCCGAAGATGTTGACGAACACCGCGCGCACGTTGGCGTCGGCCAGCAGGATCTTGAAGGCCTCCTTCACCCGCTCGGCCGACGTGGCGCCGCCGACGTCCAGGAAGTTCGCCGGCGCGCCGCCGTAGAACTGGATGATGTCCATGGTGGCCATGGCCAGGCCGGCGCCGTTGACCATGCAGCCGATGTCGCCGTCCAGGCGGATGTAGTTCAGGTCGTACTTCGACGCCTCGACCTCCAGCGGCTCCTCCTCGTAGATGTCGCGCAGGGCGGCGATCTCGGGATGGCGGCCCAGGGCGTTGTCGTCGAAGTTGACCTTGGCGTCGAGGGCCAGCACCTCGTCCTGGGCGGTGACGATCAGCGGGTTGATCTCCAGCAGCGAGGCGTCGCAGCCCAGGAACAGGTCGTAGAGGCCGGCCAGCAGGCGCGCGAAGTTCTGCTGCTGCGCCTTGCTGAGCTCGAGCTGGAAGGCCAGGTTGCGCACGTGGCTGGGGAACAGGCCGCTGGCGGGGTGGACGTGGACCTTGAAAATGGCCTCGGGGTGCTCGCGGGACACGGCCTCGATCTCCATGCCGCCCCGGGACGAGGCGACGATGACCGGCGTTTCGCGTTCGCGGTCGAGGAGGATGGCCAGGTAGAGTTCGCGGGCGATATCCAGCCCCTGCTCGACCAGCACCTTGCGCACCCGCCGGCCCTCGGGGCCGGTCTGCGGGCTGACCAGGTTCATGCCCAGGATGGCGGCGATATGCGCCTGGGCTTCGGCGCGGTCGCGGGCGAGTTTGACGCCGCCGGCCTTGCCGCGGCCGCCGGCGTGAACCTGGGCCTTGACCACGCAGGGGTAGCCCAGCCGGTCGGCGGCGGCCAGCGCTGTTTCCGCCGTCTCGGCCATCTCGCCGCGGGGCACGGGCACGCCATGGCGGGCGAAGAGCTCCTTGGCCTGGTACTCGTGGATCTTCATTTCCGGCCCCTACTTCCGCTCGTACTTCTTGCGGCCCTCCTCGTAGATGTCGCCGCCGTACATGTCGTTGATCACCTGGGCGGGGAAGTCCTGCACCTCCAGGCGCTGGATGGCCTCGGGCCCCAGCTCCGGGTAGGCGACGACCTCGGCCCGGCGGATGCTCTGGGAGACCAGGGCGGCGGCGCCGCCGGTCACGGCCAGGTACACGGCCTTGTTCTTCTTCAGCGCCTCCTTGACCTCGGCGCTGCGCGATCCCTTGCCGATGGAGGCCTTCAGCCCCAGCTCGTGCAGCTTGGGCGCGTAGGCATCCATGCGGTAGCTGGTGGTCGGACCGGCCGAGCCGATGGGTTTGCCGGGCCGCGCCGGCGTCGGGCCGACGTAAAAGATGACCTGGCCGCGCAGGTCGAAGGGCAGCGCCTGCCCGGCGGCGATCAGGTCGGCCAGCTTCTTGTGGGCGGCGTCGCGTCCCGTGTAGATGACGCCGCTGATGAGCACGTTGTCGCCGGCCTTCAGGCCGGCCACGGCCTCGTCGTTCAACGGAGTGGAAAGACGTTTCACATCGCTCACGGGGTCCTCCTAGATGGTTTTTTGGAACACCTTTTCGTTGCCGAGCTCGTCGCTGAGCTTGATGAACAGCGCGCGGGGGCCGGCGCCGCCGGCCAGCTCGAAGCGGAACGACTCGCTGCGCGAATCGCCGACTTGGTCGTCGGGCAGCAGCGGGACCCACTCGCGGCCGTCGAGGGAATACCAGGCCGCCGCCACCGCCGACGCCTCGTCCGCGGCGCGGAAGCGCACGCTGCGCCCCTCGACGGCGAACTCGGCCAGCAGCGGCGCCGTCGAGTCGAGGATGAACGGCGCCGAGGAGCGGGCGGCGCTGCGCGCCCAGGCCGGGGCGTTGTCCAGGCCGTCGTCGGCCTGCACCTTCAGCTGGTACTTGCCGTCGGCGAACAGCTCGCAGTCGAGGTAGTACCACCTCTCGCGCAGGTCCTTGCGCAGCGTCAGCCAGTCGTTGCCGGGGAGCCGGCGCAGGGACAGGGTGTAGTTCAGGCGGTCCTGGTTGGGGTCGCTGGCCTCCCAGGTGACGTGCAGGTACTTGCGCGGCGGCGTGGTGTCGGCGACGGGCTTGCGCTCGCCGGGCCGCTGCACCAGCGGCGTGCCCACTTCGGGCCGCAGGTTGTCGGTGAGATAGTGGATGCGGTAGCCCGAGAGCAGCGGGCCGGAGCCGGGGCTGGCCGCGCTGAGCACGATCTTCACCTGCAGGAAGCGGTAGCCGCCCGTGGCGATCAGCGAGTTCTCCGGGTCGGTGAACGGGGCCGACCAGGCCGTCCACGAGCGGTCGGGGTAATCGGAGTTGCCCAGGCGCACCGCGAAGGAGACGGCGCCGGCTCCGCCGCCCTCGGCGTTCCAGGTGAGGCGGCCGAAGCGCGACTGGATGCGGGCATCGAAGACCTCGGAGTAGTAAGTGCCGCTGCTGCTGGGGACGGCCTCGACCTGGGTGACGGCCGGCGTGTTGTTGGCCACCAGGAAATAGCCGCGGCCCGGCGCGCCGCCGGCGATGCGGTACACCTGCGCCGATTCGCTCTCGCACAGCTGGGAGAAGGCGCCGGAGCGGTCGACACGGTACACGCGGCCGGCGTTGCCGGTGCCGATAACCGCCGCCTGGGCCTGGGCGTCGTAGTACACGTCGTAGATGATCTCCTCGGTCGAGCTCCAGAGCGTCTCCACCACGCCGTCGGGGCGCAGCAGATAGAGGATGCTCCTCTCGCGCGGAGGCTCCTTCTCGGCGTTCTCGGCCTTGGCCGCCGCCGGAGCACCGATCTCGATCTCCTTGGCGGCCTGGGGCGCGGGCACGCCGCGCACGGCGGCGAAGTAGACGTTTCCCTCGCCGTCGCTGGCGATGCCCTTGATCTCCTCCAGCGGCGAGTCGAAGAGCACCCGCACCTTGCGGTTGCGGATCTCGTACAGGATGCCGCGGTCACCGCTGCCGGCCAGCACCGCGCCGTCGCGGGTGACGTGCAGGCGCACGATGTGCGCGTCCTCGGCGGTGAGCAGGTTCTCGGCCGTGCCGTTCTTGCCGATGCTGAAGACGGCGCCGGTGTTGCCCAGGGCGCAGAGGATGTTGCCCTGGGCGTCCTCGGCCAGGTCCCAGATGAACTTCTCGTCGGGGCGGAATAGCTCGCTGGCCTTGCGTTCCTTGTTGATGCGGAAGACGCGGCCGTTGGGCGAGGTGCCCACCAGCAGGTCGCCGTTGGCGGCCACCAGCAGGGCGTAGACGTCGAGCTGCTCGCCCTGGAAAATCTTGTCGGCCTTGCCGTCGGCGCCGAGGCGGTAGACCGCGGCATGGTGGCCCGTACCCAGGTACAGCTCGCCGTTGCCGCCGGCGGCGGCCGACAGGTAGAACTCCTCGGCCGGCCCGGCCACGCCCTTCAACCGCGGGCCGAGGGTGAGCAGGCCGCTGCCGTCGATGCTGACGTTGACGAAGCTTCCCTTCTGGAACTCGGCCAGGCTCCCCTTCTCGACCTGTTTCACCCGCACCGCGGCCAGCGCCGGGGCCAGGGCCAGCAGGATGGCGCCCGCCAGGATCTTGCTAGTCATTTTTCCTCTCTTTGATGCGCAGTTTGAATATCTTCTTGCCGGTCACCACCGCCGGCACCTCGTACTGGTATTCGGCCACGGTGGAGAGCGTCATGTTGGCCTGGTCCTTGGCCTGTGAGTTGTACAGCAGGACGTTGCCCACGCTGGCCGGCAGCGTCGAGTACTCGAAGCCGCGGATGAAGATCCCCTGCGCCGGCACGAACAGCTTCAGGTACAGGCGGTTGTTGCGGCGGATATTATTGATGGCGCGGATGAGGGCGCCGAGGTCGGAGGGGAAGAAGGCGGTCTTGATGGCCTTGGCGTCGAACTCGGCCACCTCGGCGGCGTCGGCGACCAGCAGGTAGAACACCGAGCCCGGCTTCAGGTTGGGGGCCTGGATCTCGATCTTCTCGGAGAAGGCCTGGCCCTTGTCGTTGCGCAGCTGCATCTCGATGGCCATCGGCTCCTCGGGGGCGTAGGCGACCTTGTCGGCCAGGACGTTCTCCAGTTCGGCGCGCTGCACCGCCTCGCGGCCGCTGATCTCGAAGTCCATCTTCTGGATGCGGGCGTTCTTCTCGCGGTTGTTCAGCAGGAAGTAGTTGATGGCCATGACCAGGGTGGAGAACTCGTCGGCCGCCTCGGTGCCGCTGTACAGGTCCTCCAGCACCACGTTGTCCTCGTTCTCCACGAAGATCTTGCCGCTGACGCGCAGCGACTGGAAGCCGAACTCCTGGTACTCGGCCTGCAGGGCGTTGAGCAGGGAGATGTAGGTCAGCGCCGGCGTCAGCAGCGGGTGGCTGACCATCTCCAGGTTGAAGCTGCGGTTGCGGTCCTTGAGGAAGATCTTCAGCGGGATCATGACCGGCGACTGGCCCAGCTCGGCCAGGACGCCGGAGAAGCGGTCCTGGCGCACCGCGCCCACCTGGTTGCGGGTGGCGGCCAGCTTGAAGGTCTCGTCGTAGGAGGGGACGACCGAGATCACCTCGGCCTTGTGCAGCGGGAAGTCCACCGTGCCCAGGTTGAAGAAGGGGTGGCCGAAGATGTAGGCCTTCTGCCCGTCGACGTGGGTCACCGTGCCGGTGGCGGTGTAGGAGGCGTCGCCGCGCACGAGCGGGATGGCCACCGCGTCGGCGGGGCGCAGGCTGAACATGTCGGCGGGCAGCTTGCGGGCGTCGATCGCCGGCTTGACGGCCAGGCTCTGCAGCGGCACGAACAGCCCCTGCAGGAAGGAGACCGACTCGGAGGTGAAGCCGCTGCTGCTGGCGAACAGCTTGATCGGCGCCAGCGAGCGGGCCGGCGTGAAGTTCAGGCGCGCAGCCAGCTCGCGGCGGATGGCCTCGCCCACGCGCCGCGTGTTCTCGCGGCTGAAGTCGATCTTGATGTCGCTGATCTCCACGCTGGTGGCCGGCGCCGCCGGCGGGGCCGCCACCTTCAGGATGTCCTCGATGGGGGTGATGCCGGCGATGGGCTTGCGCGGAAAGCCGGTCAGCCCGTAAGAGACGGAGCCCACGAGGCGGCCGCCGATGTAGACGGGGCTGCCGCTCATGCCGGCGATGACGCCGCTGCCGTCCAGCTCCGGGCCGCTCAGCTCGGCGATGATCAGGTTCTTGTCGGAGACGAACTTGTCCAGCACCCCCAGCACCTTGAAGGTGAAGGTCTCGATGGCGCTGCCCTTGAAGATGGTACGGCCCTCCCCTTCCATGCCGGGCTTGACCTCGGACAGCTTCATGATGTCCGTCGCGGCCAGCCGGCAGGAGAGGAGAAGTCCGGCGACCGCCAGTGCGATGCGTTTCATGAGCACTCCCGGCCGGCGCTGTCCCCGGCCGCTTGATCGTTCATTTTCCCTTGTCCAACGGCGCTTCTGCGTGCCGCCGGAATCATAATCAATATCGGGGGAAAAATCAAGGCTCGGCGGTCAGGGCTGCTTCTCGGCCAGGGTGGTCTCGGAGCGGTCGTCGCCGCTGGCGACGGTGATCTGCCGGCTGTCGAGGTCGTAGCGCAGCTCGCGGCCGCGCGTCGTGCCGGCGCCGGCGCGGGTGATCTCGGCGCCGTCGCGGAAGACGACGGCGCCCTGGGCGTACTGCCAGTGCAGCTGCTGGGCGCGGCCCTGGATCTCCGCGCGGCGGAAGCTGGCGTTGCCCCTGGCGAAGACGTCCTGCAGCTTCTCGTCGGCGGCGAAGGCCAGCTCGACGCGCTGGCCGGCCAGCGTTCTGTCCCCCTGCTGCAGCCGGCCCTCGCCCTCGATCACGACCTTGGAGCCGCCGGGATCGAAGTCGATCGCCTGGCCGCGCAGCACCAGCGGCTGGCCGTCGCGGACGAAATTCAATTCGGCGCCGCCGCGGCAGGAGAGGCCGGCGCCGCCGCCGCGGAACAGCAGCTCGCCGGCATGCAGCTCGACATCGTCCTGGAAGAGTCCGACCTTTCCCCGGAAGCGGCTCTCGCCGCCCTTCTCCGCGGTTTCCATGCCGTCGGCGGTGACGAACACCGGCCGCGCCTTGAGCACGGCGCTCTTCTTCCCCGGCTGCAGCGTGGCCTTGACCCCGTGCTCGGAGACCAGGCGCCGGCTGCCCGTGAGCACGGTGAAGCGGGGCGACTCGAAGCGGTTGCGGCCGTTCTCGACGACGGCGTCGCGCCCGGACAGGTCGACGCGGCCGCGGGAGGCGTCGTGGACGATGCGCTGTGCCGATCCCCTGAATTCGCCGCTGCGGAACTGGCACTTGTTCTCGGCCTGGACCTCGGACAGGTCCCCGCTGTCGGCGAACAGGGCCAGCAGGCGGCCGCCGGCGACGGTGAAGTTCTCCCGGCCGCTGGCGGACAGCTCGCCGCGGCTGAGGGAGCGCAGCGCGCGCAGGTTCTGCGTCTCGCAGTCCATCTCCGCCTCGATGCGCTCGGCGCTCAGGCGGCCGCTGCCGGCGCCATCGTCCAGCGCGACGGCGCCGTCGCCGATGATCTCGACGCGCTGCAGCCGGCCCAGGGGATCGTTCTCCAGGCGGATGCGCTCGCCGCTGACGTCGCGGCACTGGCGGCGGCCGCCGGCGCCGGGCTGCGTGGAGCGCCAGTGGCAGCCGCCGGTGCCCCCGGCCCATTCCAGCCGCTCGAAGCCGGGGCTGAACTGCAGGGCGATGCGCCGGGCGTTCAGGTCGGCGCCGTCCTGGGTGACCGCCGCGTCGCCGTTCAGCAGCACGAGCTTTTTTGCCTCCGCCAGGCGCAGCTCATCGGCCTGGAACTCGAAGGTGCCGCCGTCGCGGCGCAGGACGCCGCGGGGCTTTTTCATCACCACATAGCGCTTTTTGATATCGTAGGTCAGGCCGGCGCCGGCGGTGCCCGAGAGATCGCGCAGGGCGAAGACCGCCTTGTCGCGGGTGGACAGGAGCGTCAGTTCGGCCAGATGGAAGCGTTCGCCGGACAGGGTGATCTCCGGCGAGGAGATGACGACGTTGCCCTGTAGCTTGAGGCGGTGGAAATCGCTGCTCGCCTCGCCGGAATCGGCGCGCACGCGGATATCGGCTTCCAGCTTATCGGCCTGGAAGATGGTGGCGGTCACGCGCTTCAACAGCAGGCGCTCGTCGTCCAGCCGCTGCGACTCCCGGCACTTCACCTCCAGCTTCTTCTCGTTGTTGAGGTCGAAGGTCAGGTAGGTCAGGTCGACGCCGGCGACATTCTCCACGACCCTGGACGGGGGCCGGGACGGGCCGGAGGCCGGGCCGCGCCGGAGCAGGAGAACCGCCAGCAACAGGACCGCCGTCAGGGACCAGGCCAGGATGCGCTTGCGTTTCGGGTTCATGGGCGGATCAGTCCGCGGCCGCGCGCGACCGCGCGCGCGGCGGTCACCGCCGGGAGGCGCCGGCAGCCGGCGTCACGGGCCAACGTGGATCATCTCCTGCTCCTCGCCGTACTCCTCGAGGCGCTCCAGGGCGCTCTTTTCGACGTCGAGCAGCTTGTAATGGCCCATCTCCATCATGGAGAAATAGAGCAACAGGTTCTTCTTGGCCGCGTCATCGGCGAACAGCTCGGCCAGCTGCAGGTAGAAGTCGTGGGCGGCCTGCTCGGCCTTCATCGCCTGCGCCAGCACGGCGCTCAGCGGCACCGCCTCGTCGCCGAAGGCGATCTCGGGCAGCGGCACCACCGGCTGGGCGGGGACCGCCAGCGCCTGACCGGGGAAACGCTGGCCGAACATGCCTTCCAGGGCCTTGCGGTGCTTCTCCTCTTCCTGGGCCAGGAACTCCAGGCGCTCCTTCAGGAAAGCGTTCTTCACCCGGCCCGCCACGCGCACGTAAAGGTCGCGGCTGTCGATCTCGCTCTTCACCGCGGCCGCCAGCAGGTCGGCCAGGGCGTATTTCTTCAGCTTCCAGTCCTTCATACGGCCTCCTCGTCCTTTTGGGGGGATCAATAGTTCTCGACCCAGACCTCGAAATGCTCCCGCGGGTGGTCGCACACCGGGCACTTGTCCGGGGCCTCTATGCCGGCGATGACGGCACCGCAGACGCGGCACTTCCAGGCCGTCTTCTGCTTTTTCTTGAAGACGGCGCCGCAGCGGACGTTCTCCAGCAGCTTGCGGTAGCGGGCCTCGTGGCGTTTCTCGACCGTGGCCACGGCGCGGAAGGTGCGGGCGGCCTCGGGGAAGCCCTCCTCGTCGGCGACCTTGGCGAACGCCGGGTAGAGGTCGCACCACTCCTCCTTCTCGCCGTTGGCGGCGGATTCCAGGTTCTTTTCCGTCGTGGCGAAGGCCACGGGATAGGCGGCCTGGATCTCCTGCATCTCGCCGTCCATGGCGGCGACCAGGTGCTTGTAGAACAGCTTGGCGTGCATGCGCTCGTTCTCGGCCGTCTCCAGGAACAGTTCCTCGATCTGCTTGTAGCCCTCCTTGCCCGCGGTCTTGGCGTAGAACGTGTAGCGCATCCGCGCCTGCGACTCGCCGGCGAAGGCCTTGAGCAGGTTCTCGGCCGTGCGGCTGCCCTTGATTTTCTTCATGGTGATCCTCCGCCGCTATTGTAGTTTTTTTGCCGCCAAAGTCAAGACGGCTCAGACTCGGGCGCCGCCCAGGATGGAGCGCACCTTCGGCTCGTCGTCCCCGGGGCGGACGATGGCGGGTGGATCGGCAGTGAAATCAACGACGGTGGAGCCCCGGGAAGGAGCGAGCGCTCCGGCGTCGATCAGGATGTCCAGGTCGGGGAACTCGCGGGCGATGAGCGCGGGGTCCTGCAGCGGCGGCCGGCCGCTGCGGTTGGCCGAGGTGCTGATCAGCGGGACTCCCAGGCGGACGATCAGGTCGAGCAGCGGCTTCAGCCCCGGCATGCGCACGCCGATCTTCGCGCTCCCCTTCAGCAGGGCGGGATCAACGGCCGGCCCGGGCGCGAATAGGAATGTGAACTTCCCGGGAAGAAGCCCCTGGAGACGCTCGCGCAGGCCGTTGGGGATCCCGCACACGAGCGACTCCAGCATGGACCAGTCGCCGACCGCCGCCGAATAAGGCGCCCCCCTCCTCCCCTTCAGCCGGTCGACGGCCGTGTGGGCGGCGGCCGACAGGAAGTTCCCGCCCAGCCCGTACAGGGTGTCGGTGGGATAGGCGATCACGCCGCCGTCACGGACGCAGTCAACGATCTTTCGCAGATTACCGGTGGACAGGACGTCGGCGAGCGGGATGACGATCATGGATAGAGCCGGAACGGTTGGACCGCCTCGGAGTACGCGGCGTGGCCGCGCTCGATGCCGGCGCGGAGGCGCGCGTAGGGAATATCCATCTCAATTGAGCGGCGGATCCGGTCCGTGCCGCAGATCATGTCGATGGGCGGCCGCCGGCGCTCGAACTCGTAGGGGGGCTTCTTCCAGGCGAAGCGGCCCGGGTAGAGCCGGGCGACGGCGCGGATCAGCTCGTAGTAGACGGCGAAGGAACGGAAGCGGTCCCGGTCGGTCACCTGCGCCAGCACCCCGCCGCAGACGCGGCCGGCGTGCTTGGAGAACTCGGGTTTGAAGTACATGGGGACGAAGCGCGCGCCGGGCAGGCGTAGCCGCGCCAGCTCGGCGGCCAGGCGGAAGGGATCGACGAACGGCGCGCCGGCGAGCTCGAACGGCCGGGTGGTGCCGCGCCCTTCGGAGAGGTTCGTCCCCTCCAGCAGCACGGCGCCGGGATAGACCAGCGCCGTCGCGAAGGAGGGCATGTTGGGCGAGGGCAGCGTCCAGTTCCCCGGGAAATAGTCTTCCCGCCTCCAGCCGCGGGCCTTCACCACGGTCAACGGCACGTCCAGCCCATGATGGCTGATGGCATAGGAGAGGAACTCGCCGGCGGTCAGGCCGTGGCGCATGGGGACCGGGAGCTGGGCCACGATGCTGAAATGGCCGGGCCGGGCGAGCGGCCCCTCCAGGTCGCGGCCGTTAAGGGGATTGGGGCGGTCCAGGACGACGGCCTCGACGCCGCGCCCCGAGAGATGGCGCAGAACCATGACCAGGTGGTTGAGGAAGGTGTAGACGCGGGTGCCGACGTCGAAGGGATCGCAGAGCAGGAGGTCGATCCCGCGCAGCCACTTCTCTTCCGGCAGCAGGCTCCGGCCGTACAGGCTGCGCACCGGCACGCCGGCGCGCTGCCAATGGAAGGAGGGCGACAGGACCATGTTGTCCTGTTTGTCAACGAAGAAGCCGTGCTGCAGCGCCCAGACGGCCCGCAGCCGGTTGCCGGCCAGGCGGCGCACGACTTCATGGGTGGGCCGTGCCGCGGAGTCGGTGTTGGCGCTGCCCGTGACCAGGGCGATCCGGCGCCGGCCGAGCAGCCGGGCGTGGATCCCCTCCAGTGCGTCGATGCCGTTGATGAAATGGGGCATGGGCGTCCCGCCGGAGATCGCTTATCGCTTCAGCGTTTTGACGCCGGAGCGGCTGTATACCCTGCCCGAGGGCCGCCATGACTCGTCGAACCAGCCCGGCCCGGTCACGATGAATTCGGTCATGTCCTGGTAGTACGAAAAGATGTCGCGTCCGGACAATGACATGAAGCGCCGCTCGCGGACGGCTCCGGGAACAAGCGTCGTCATGGGGATTCCCGGCGAATCAATCGTCAGGCCGAGGTCGTGGAACACGGTCGCCGGCACGTCGGCATGCGAGACCGGGGCATCGGATACCGCCAGCGCCCCGCGCGCGGCCACCGGCTTCAGCAGGACCAGCGGCATGGCCGATATGCGGTAACGCTCCCGCACCAGGTGCTTCGCCGGGTCGTTCTCCATCCCGGGCTGGATCACGAACTCCTGCTGCTGTCCGCCGGCGCCGTGGTCGCCCAGGATCAGCACCAGCGAGTTGTCGTAGGCGCCGATCTCCTGCAGGCGCTCCAGGAAGACCGCCATGAGCTTGACGCCCGCCGCGGCATAGGCCTTGTAATTCTGGCGGTTGGGATCCGCCCGCCGGTATTTCAGGTCGGCGTCCAGCAGCAGGGGCAGGTGCGGCACGCCGAGATGATAATACTTGAAGGCCCCCTTGGCGTCGGTGAGCGCGGCATTCAGCAGCATCTCCGTGACGAAGCGCACGTCGGCGCTGAAGCGGAACGCCTTGCGGCCGAAGCGGTGGCGGTCGCGCATGCGAATCCGGCCTGGCTCCCGCGAGACCCGGGTCTTGTGGACCCTTTTCTCCTGGAACCGGGTGCCCAGGAGGCCGAAGCCGATGCGTTTCAGCAGCCAGGCCTGCTCGTTGTACACGCGGGGCTTGAAAAAGTGGGGAAGGCAGCGGAACAGGGTGAGATCGTAAATCTGAAAGATGTCGAGCATCCTCTCGACCAGCGGCACGCCGGGAACGAAATTCGAAGCGACCTGGTCGGAATAATACAGGCTGTAGCTGACCTTGGGAAAAACGTCGACGCGCCAGCCCGCGGAGAGCAGGACCCGCGGGAGCGAGTTCCCCAGATACGCCTCCCGTTTCCATGGCTCGAAGGGGAGGGAGTTGTCGTAGAACCTGCCGGTCAGCAGCAGGGCGACCGACAGCTCGGTGGTGGCGTAGCCGCCGAGCGAGTTGCGGTAGAAGGTGAAGCCGTCGAAGCCGGAGGCCAGGTCGGGATTTTCGCGGATGACCTCGGCGAACACGTCCGCCGGAAAGGAATCCAGGACGACGATGATCACGTTGCGGTTCCTGGAAAAGGAGAATTGGCTCGCCGTATCCACGGTGTAGCGCTGAAAGCTGGGCCGCTCGGGCTGGCGGACGAACAGCGCCGCGCCGTAGCCGAGCTGGATGAGGATCAGGAACCAGGAGATCTTCCTGGCGTGGCGGGCAACGAAGGAGGAGAAGAGGAACGCCGCCGCCAGCAGCGTGAGCCACAGGCCGAGGTCGATGAATCCCTGCGGCTTCATGGATTCCCAGGGAATGGAGCGACCGTCCAGGGGGCCGTAGTTCCACAGCAGGACGTTCCCCTGCAGCCACAGCAGGAGGGCGAGGGCGAACAGCAGGGCGATCCCCTTCTCCAGGGGCTTGCGGCCGAGGAGCCGCAGCAGCCGCAACAGCAGCCACAGAAGCAGGCCGACGGCCAGCGCCAGGCCCAGCCCCACGGCGAGAAGCTCGAACAGGCCGTTGGTGAACTCTTCGCTGTTCGTCAGGTAGATGACGGCGGGAAGGAAAACCAGCAGCGTCAGCACGAACAGGGCGATCACCACGACGGGGACAGGGCTTTTTTCGTTCATCGCGGCTATTGTATCGCACTTCCCGACGGCTGGCAACGCGAGGCGGCGCCCGCGGCGTTCACTTGACTCGAGCGGATATTCTGTTATAATGATGATCCCCGGAGGAATTCGTGCAAACACTGAACGGCATAGACAGCAAATTCCGGCTCGCCATCCTGGTCGCCCGCCGCGCCAAGCAGCTCCTCAACGGCGCCCACCGCAAGGTGGAGATCAAGAGCGACAACTCCCTGACCGTCGCCATGGAAGAGTTCCGGCAGGGAAAGATCGATTTCGACGTCCTCAACGAAGAGGACAGCATCTTCGGGCAGCCCGTTGCCGAGGAGGGAGCGACCACCGAGGCCGCCGCCGAGTCCGGGGAGGCCGAGGAAGAGAACGAGCCCGACGCCGGGGAAGGCGACGAGCCCGAGAAGGGAGAAGAGCCCGCCGGCGAATCCTGACCCGGGCCCGGCCATGAGCACCGTCATCCGCTCGCCGAACTGGATCGGCGACGGGATCATGAGCCTGCCCGCCATCCGCGCCTTCCGCGACCTGTTTCCCGGCGAGCGCCTGGCCGTCGCCGCCAAGGGCTACCTGGCGCCGTTGTTCCTGAACATCCCCGAGATCGACGAGATCGTCCCCCTGCCCGATCGCTGGACGGCCCGCACGCTGCCGGCCGCCGCCTCCGGCCTGCGCCGGCGCGGCTTCGACCGCGGCCTGCTGTTCACCAATTCCTTCTCCTCCGCCCTGCTGTTCCGCCTGGCGGGCATCCGCCCGCTCGCCGGCTACGCCCGCGACGGCCGCGGCTTCCTGCTGGACGAGCGCGTTGCGCCGCCGCCCCCCGACTGCCACCAGCAGTTTTTCTACCTGAACCTGGTTGAGCGCCTGGCCGGCCGGGATGCCGGCCGAACCTTTCCGTCCTCGCTGGCGGTCAGCGCCGCCGAGAAAGAGGAGGCCGCCGCCTGGCTGCGGGAGCAGGGGATCGCCGGCGACCGCCCGCTGCTCGCCGTCGCCCCGGCCGCCGCCTACGGCAGCGCCAAGGCCTGGCTCCCCGGCCGCTTCCGCGAGTTCATCCTCGCCTGGCTGCGGCGCCGCCCGGAGAGCGCCGTGCTGCTGCTGGGGAGCGCTTCGGAGCGCGAGCGCATCGCCGAAGTCGCCGCCGGGCTTCCTGCCGGCGCCTTCAACCTGGCCGGCCGCCTCGCGCTGCGCCGCTCCATCGCCGTGCTGTCGCGCTGCCGGCTATTCGTGGGCAACGACTCGGGGCTGATGCACGTGGCCTCGGCGCTGGCCGTGCCGCTGGTGGCCGTGTTCGGCCCGACCGAGCCCGGCCGCACCGCGCCCGTCGCCGGCCGCTTCCGCCTGCTGCACCGCGGCGCCGACTGCGCCCCCTGCCGCCGCCGCGAGTGCCCTTCCGACCACCGCTGCATGTCCGCCGTGGCGGCCGCCGAGGTCCTCGAGGCCGCCGAGTCGCTCTGGGAGGTGGGGAATGACTAAGGCGGTCTTCCTCGACCGCGACGGCACGTTGATCGAGAACCGCGGCTACATCTGCGAGTTCTCCCAGGTCGGCTTCTTCCCCTTCGCCGCCGCCGCCGTCCGCGAGCTCAACCGCGCCGGCTACCGGGTCATTGTGGTCAGCAACCAGTCGGCCGTGGCCCGCGGCATCTGCAGCGCGGCGCAGGTGGAGGAGCTGCAGCGCCGGCTGCGGGAGCACTTCCACGCCCAGGGCGCCGAGATCGCCGCCTTCTATTACTGCCCCTTCCTGGCCGACGGCGCCGTGGCCGCTTTCCGCCGCGCCAGCCCGCTGCGCAAGCCCGAGCCGGGCATGCTGCGACTGGCGGCCCGCGAGCACGGCCTCGATCTGGCGCGCAGCTGGATGGTCGGGGACCGCGAGGACGACATGGAGGCCGGCCGCCGCGCCGGCTGCCGCACCGTGCTGGTACGCACCGGCTACGGCCGCGAGAGCGAAGCCCGACTGCCGGCCGAGGGGCCGCGGCCCGACCGGGTCGCCGACGATCTGGCCGCCGCCGCCGCCTTCATCGCCGCCGGCGGCTGAGGCGCAAGAAAGGCGCCGCCGGCTTGTTCCATGTCCATGGACGACGCCGCGCGCTCCGATGACGACATTGTCGTGTCGGTCCTGGAGGGTCGCACCCGTGACTACGAGGTTCTGATCCGCCGCTACTCCCGGCGCATCACCCTTTTCGTCGCCCGCATGATCGGGGACAACGACGAGGCGCGCAGCATCGCCCAGGACGTCTTCCTGAAGATCTACGAGAACCTCCCCTACTACCGCCGCGAGAACAACTTCTCCGCCTTCATCTTCAAGGTCGCCCGCAACATGGCCCTGAATTACATCAAGCGCCGCCGGCGCACCGTCCTCTTCTCGCGGCTGCTCGGCCGCGATCTGGACCGCGCCCCCTTCCGCCAGGACCCGCCGCGCCTCTTGGAGCTGGAGCGAGGCGAGCGCGAGGGGGAACTGAACCGCCAGCTGCGGCGCCTGAGCGAGGAGCAGCGCCTGGCCCTGGTGCTCAAGGTCTACCTGGAGTTCTCCTACCGCCAGATCCGGGAGGTGACCGGCTGGTCGGTTCCCAAGATCGAGACGCTCATCTCGCGCGCGAAATCCCGCCTGAAAAAAAACCTCCGCCTGCAAGAAAACGGGGGCAAAGCGGTTAACCCAGCGAGGGAACAATGAACTGCCGACGGATCACACGACGGCTCAGCTCCTGGCAGGACGGCGAACTGGACGCCGCCCGCAGCCGGGAGGTGGAGCGCCATTTGCGCGACTGCCCCGCCTGCCGAGGCCGCTGGGCCGGGCTGCGCGAGCTGCAACAGCAGCTTCTGCTGGAGCCGCCGCCGGCGGACGACCCCTTCCTCGCCGCCCGGGTCATGGCCCGACTGCGGCCGCGGCCGCTCCGCGGCGGGCGCCTGCTGCGCGCCGCCGCCTGGGCGGCGGTCTTCGCCGCCGTGTCCGTCGGCGGATTCCTGCTGCAGGCGGCGCTCGCCGGCAACGGCGCGCCGGCGCCGGCGGCCAGCTACAGTTCGGTGCTGCTCGAGCCCCAGGAATTCGGCCTGCTAGCCGTCCACGACGACTTCCTGGACCTGTTCAACGGAGGCGGCCGTGAAGCGCGCTAACGCCCTCCCCCTGCTGCTCGCCGTTTCCCTGGCCCTGAACCTGGCCTTCGTGTCGTTCTTCGCGACCCAGAGGCTCCGCCGCCCCCGCCCGGCGCCTGCGTTCGCGCCGCGCAGCGAGTTCGGCCTGCGCGCCGACCAGGACGCCCGGGTGGGCGAGATCGTCCGCTCCTTCAAGTTGTCCTCCATCCAGTTCAAGGAGGACATCCTGGACAAGCGGGTGGCGATCATCGAGGAGCTCGGCGGGGCGGCGCTAGACCGCGAGCGCATCGCCGCCCGCATCGAGGAGCTGAACGCCCTGGAGGCCCAGCTCAACCGCGACTTCATCGCCGCGCTGCTCCGCGTCGCCGACGTGCTCGACCCGGAGCAGCGCCTGGACATGATCTACCGCCTGAGCCGCCGCTGGTTTTTCCTTGGCCCCGGCCCGAAACAAGGAGGACCCCATGAATAAACGCATCGCTTTCACGCTGGTCATGATGCTGCTGCTGGCCACCCTGGCCCCGGCGCAAGCCGGGCGCCGCGTGCGGCCCGGCGTGGTGAACAGCCTGCGCTTCGGCCTGCACATGGCCGAGAACAACCTGTTCGAGGCCCGATTCATCCTGCGCCAGAAGGACGAGCTCGGCCTGTCGGCCGCGCAGCAGAAGAAGATCGAGGACCTGATGCTAGCCTACGAGGAGGGCGCCATCCGCGCCGGCTCCGACATCAAGGTGCTCGAGCTCAAGTTCGCCACCCTGCTGCGCGCCGGGAGCGTCGACCGCCACGAGATGGAGCGCATGGTCCGCTCCATCGGCGGCAAGCGCACTGACCTGCAGGTCAACCACCTCAACTACCTGCTCGACGTGCGCGCCGTCCTGAACCCCGAGCAGGTCCGCAAGCTGGAGAAGATGAAGCGCTCGCTCGCCCCCTTCCCCTTCCACGGCCGCCCGGGAGAGAAAGACCGGCCGGTCATGGCGCCGCCGCCCCCCGGCGGTGACGACGAGCCGGAGCCCGACGGGACCGAGGGCTGACATTCATCTGCCGCAGGGAGGGGCGGCCCCTTTCTCCCCGCTCCTCCCTGCGCCTCCATCCTTGCCTGGCCGCGGCCGCTGGGCCGCGGTCCTGATCACTGCAGCGAACGGTGCATCGGGGATCTTGCCATTCGAGCGCAGAAGAGCCGCCGCGGCCGGAACGGCGTCACCTGGAGATGAAGCGCTTGAAGTTCAGCAGCGAGACGGATACCAGGGAGGCGGCGATGCCGGCCAGGGCCAGCAGGTCCTTCCAGAAATGGGCGATGCCATTGCCCTTGAGGAAGATCTCGCGGATGATCTGGATCAGGTAGCGTAGGGGATTGATGTCGGCGAGCAGGCGCAGCGGCTGGGGGATGTTGGCCACCGGCGTGAAGAACCCCGACATCAGCAGGAAGAGGATCAGGGAGAACCAGGCGAAGAACATCGACTGCTGCGTGGTTGCCGAGAGGACCGAGATCAGTAGGGCGTAGGACAGGATGGCCGCCAGGTAGACCAGCGAGGCCAGGAACAGGAAAAAGAGGCTGCCGCGGAAAGGGATGCCGAACCACAGGATCACCACCAGCAGGCCGATGACCATGTCGATCAGCCCGATCAGCACGGCGGGCAGGGCCTTGCCCAGGTAAATCTCCAGGCTGTTGAGCCGCGACATGAGCAGCGTGTCCATGGTCTGCTGCTCCTTCTCGCGCACCAGCGAGGCCGAGGTCAGGAACATGGTGATGATGGTCAGCAGGAAGCCGACGATCCCCGGCCCCATGTAGTTGATGCTGCGCAGCTGCGGGTTGAAGCGGAACAGCGGGCGGCCGGCCACGGGCAGCCCGCGGCCGCGCCGGGCCAGGTCGTCCAGGATATACCCCTTGATGATGCCGTTGAAATAGCCGGCGGCGACCATGGCCGTGTTGGAATCGATGCCGTCCATGAGCACCTGGACTTCGGGATAGGTTGCGGCGCTGCGCTTGCGGTCCAGGGGGTCGCGGAAGACGATGATCGCCTTGGCCCGGCCCTGCTTGAGCAGGTCGAGGTAGTCGGCGCTGCGGCGGCTTTCGAAGCGCACGGCGAACAGCGGCGAGCGGCGCACGCGCTCGCTGACCCGCTCGGCGACCTGGTTGCGCGAGAGATTGACCAGGCCCACCGGCACGTGGCGGATGTCGGTGGAGACCACGTAGCCCAGGATGACGATCTGGATGACCGGGCTGACGAACATCAGGAACAGCAGCTCCTTCTGGCGCATGACCTCGATCAGCTCCTTCTTGACCAGGTAGCGCAGCTTCATTGGGCGGCCTTCCTCTGGCGGCCGAACTTGCGGGTGGCCGCCGCCAGCAGACCGGCGCAGAGCACGAGCAGCATGGCGCCCTCGAACCAGAAGTGGCGCAGCGCGGCGCCCTTGAGCACCACGCCGCGGATGATGCGCAGGAAATAGGTGGCCGGGATGGCGTAGGAGACCGCGCGCAGCACCGGGCTCAGGGAATCGAGGGGGAAGATGAACCCCGACAGCAGGAACGAGGGCAGCATGGTGATGAGCAGCGCAGCCAGCATGGCCGTGCGCTGCGTGGGCGCCGCGGTGGAGATCAAGATGCCCAGCGACAGGCCGGCGACGATGTAGAGCAGGGCGAATGCCAGCAGCACCAGCAGGCTGCCGCGCAGGGGAATGCCGAACCAGAAGCGGGCGAACAGCAGGATGACCGCCCCGTCGAGCAGGGCGACGATGATGTAGGGGACGGTCTTGCCGACGATGATCTCCCCCGAGCGCAGCGGTGAGATGAACAGCAGGGCGAGCGACCCGCTTTCGCGCTCGCGCGAGATGCTGAGCGAGGTGAGCAGGGCCGAGATCATCAGCATGATGACGGCGATCAGCCCGGGGATGAAGAAGAACTGGCTGCGCGCCTCCGGGTTGAAGTACATCTTGGTGTCCAGCCGGAGCGGCAGCCCGGTTGCGCCGCGGGCGGCCGTCAGGCCGGCGTTGAACTCCAGGAGGATGCGCTCGCTGTACTGCTGGACCAGGTTGGCCACGTTGACATCGCTGCCGTCGATGACCAGCCCGACCTCGGCAGCGGCACCGGCGGCGAGCCGGCGGTCGAACCCGGGAGGGATGACCACGATCGCCCGCAGCGCCCCAGCGCGCAGCATCTCTTCGGCCCGGTCAAGCGGCAGGGACGCGCCCCGGCCGTGAAGCACGAAGACGCCATTGGCCGCGATGGACTGGACCAGCTGCCGCGAGAGCCGGCCCTGGGAGTGGTCGATGACCGCGGCATCCACCCGGTCGAGGTCGTAGGAGACCGAGTAACCCAGGATGAAGATCATGACCAAGGGCGTGATGAAGACCATGGTCAGGCTGCGCGGGTCGCGCAGGATGTGGAGGAATTCCTTGACGATGATCGCCTTAATTCTGCCCATGGCTGCGGATGGCGTCCTCGAACAGCTCTTCGATGCTCGCCTTCCCCTCCCGGCGCAGCAGGTCGTCGGGCGCGCCGGCCGACACGATCTCGCCGTTATGGATGATGAGGATGCGGTCGCAGTACTCGGCCTCGTCCAGGTTGTGGGTGGAGACGAGCAGCGTCTTGCCGCGGGTCTTCAGTCCGTAGATCTCGTTCCAGAAACCGCGGCGCGCCTCGGGATCCACGCCCGAGGTCGGCTCATCGAGCAGGATGATCCCCGGGTCGGGCAGCAGGCAGACGAACAGGGCCACCTTCTGGCGGATGCCCGGGGGCACGTCCTGGATCTTCTGGCGCAGGACCGGGGCGGGGACGGCCTCCTGCATCCGGGCCATGGCCGCCTTCAGATCATGCGGCGCCAGCCCGGAGATGCCGCCGAAGAACTCGATGTTCTCCAGGGCGGTCAGCAGCGGGTACAGGGAGAACTTCTGCGACATGTACCCCAGCATCCGCTTCACGCGCGGCAGCTCGCGGCGGTTGTCCAGGCCGTTGACCTCCACGGATCCCGAGGTGATCGCCAGCAGGCCGGTGATCATCTTGATGGTGGTGGTCTTGCCGGCGCCGTTGGGGCCCAGGAAGCCGACAATCTCACCGGGAGCCACGTCGAAGGAGATGCCGCGCACGGCCTGGAAGCCGCCGAAATTCTTGCGCAGGTCGCGCACGGCAATGGCCGGCGCCGCACGGCTCATTGCCGCCTCTCGTAATAGATGTACATGTCTTCCAGGGTGGGGGCCTCCTCGACCATCTGGCGGTGCGGGATCCGGCTCCCCAGGTTCTCGCTCCCGGTCTGCAGGTACTTGATGAACTTGCCGCGCATGTAGGCCGCCTCGGCCAGGCCGGGGATGGAGGCGGCATCCCTCATGGCCGCGAAGACGTTGCCCTGGGGCAGGATGCGGAAGAGCCGGGCCGGGAAGGTCCGGCGCAGGTCGGCCAGCGACGACTGGCGCAGGATGCGGCCGGCACGGATCAAGACGATCCAGTCCCCCTTTTCCGCCTCGTCGAGGTAGGGGGTGGACATGACGATGGTCCGCCCCTCCCGGCGCAGTGACTCGATGATGGCGAAGAACTCGATGCGCGACAGGGGATCGACGCCCGTGGTGGGCTCGTCCAGGATGATCAGCTGCGGCGAGGAGAGCAGGATGGTGGAGAGGGCCAGCTTCTGCTTCATGCCGCCGGAGAGGGCGCCGGCGCGCCGGCGGCGGAAGGGGGCCATGCCCGTGCGCTCCAGCAGCCGGGTCTTCAGCTCCTCGCGCCGCGCCGCGGGCACCTGCTGCACGGCGGCGAAGAAATCCATGTTCTCCTCCACGCTGAGGTCGGTGTAGAGGGAGAAGCGCTCGGGCATGTAGCCGCAGACCGAAGTGACCCGCGCGTAGTCGTCACCGATCTCCTCGCCGTTCAGCAAAATGCGGCCGGTGTCCTTCTTGACCAGGCCGACCAGCATCTTGAAGAGGGTCGACTTGCCGGCGCCGTCGGCCCCGGTCAGCACGGTGATGGCGCCGCGGGGGATGTCCAGGGAGACGTCGTCCACGGCGCGGATGTCGCCGAACGACTTGCCGACCCTCTCCAGCCGGACCATGCCCCTGCCCTAGCGGACGAAGGCCACGGTGACCGGCTGGCCGACCTTGAAGACGCCCGGATCGCCCTCCAGGCGCACCTTCACCTGGTAGAGCAGCGCCTGGCGCTCCCTCTCGGCCACCACGTACTTGGGCGAGAACTCGGCCTTGCGGCCGAAGTAGGAGATGCGGCCGCGGAAGATGCGCCCCTCCAGGCCGTCCACGCTCACCTCGACCGCCTGGCCCAGCTTCAGCCCGGCGATCTCGCGCTCCTCGACGAACACGTCGACGAAGAGGCTCGAGAGGTCGAGGATGTCGGCCAGCGCCGCGCCCGGCAGAACGTTCTCCCCGGGGTCGGCGAAGGTTTCCAGCACCACGCCGCCGACCGGCGATGCCAGGAGCAGGTCGCGGTCGGCCAGCTCCAGCGCCTGGCGCTGGTTGGCCAAGCGCTCCCTCTGGATCTGCAGGGCCTCCAGCGACCGGTCCAGCTCGAACAGGGCGGTCCGGGCGTCCTGCATCTGCAGCTGCGACTTCTCGGCCTGCTCGCCCGAGACCGCCTGGCTCTTTTTCAGGCGCTCGAGGCGCTGCGCCTGCTTCCGCCAGAAGTCGAGGTTGGCCGCCAGCAGTTTGCGCTTCTCGCGGGCGCGGGTCTCGCCGTTGGCGATCTCCTTCTCGGCCAGGGCCAACCCCTCCAGGCCGTTGCGCACCTTGTCGCGGTTCATCTCGGCCACCAACTCCCCCCGCTTCAGCTCCTGTCCCTCCCGCACCAGCAGCCGCTCCAGCGTGCCGCCGGCCAGCGCCTTGACGCTGGCGATCTCGCCGTCCACCACGCCGGGGACGCGGATCTCCCGGCCGCCGCTGCCGCAGGCCCACAGCAGCAGGATCCCGAAAAACAGCGCCGCCGTCCGTTTCATTGTCCCTCCTCGCACGCCCCGACCAGCGCGTCGATTCCTGCCGCCAGCAGTTGCAGCTGCGCGTCCAGCCCGCCGCGGTCGGCGCGGTACCGCTCCTGGCTGGTCATGGCCGCCAGCAGGTCGGAATGGGCGATCTGGCTCTCCTCGTACAGGCCTTCCTTCAGGCGGACGTCCTCGCGGGCGTTGGCCTCCAGGCGGTCGAGCAGCGAGCGCTTCCGCTCCAGGCTGTCGCGCTGGAGGAACAGCTGGCTCAAGGCCCGCTCGCTCTCGCGCAGGAAGTCGGCGCGCCGGTCCTCCAGCTGGCGCAGGGCGATGTCGGCCAGCTCGAGGTCGCGCCCGCGCTTGTTCCAGTTGAAGACCGGCAGGGAGACGTTGACCCCGCCGGCGGCGTAGAAGGTCCAGCGGTCTTTGAAAAAGTTCTGGCCCGGCCGGCCGTAATGCAGCTCGGCGAAGGCGCCGACCTGGGGCCGGTAGGCGCCGGCGATCGCCTTTTTCTGGTCGCGGAGCATGCGCGCCTTCTCGTCGAGGGAGCGCAGCAGCGGATGGCCCGCCAGGAAGGACTCCCAGGCCGCGGCGTACGAACCCGGGCGGGTGCCCGCCTGCAAGTCGATGTCGCCGGGGTCATGGCCGCAGAGGCTGCGGAAGCGGACCGTTTCGCTTGCGATCAGCTGCTCGATGTCCTCCAGGCCCAGCCGCGCCTCGTCGGCCTTGGCCTCGGTTTCCAGGAGGTCCGATCTGCTCACCAGATCCTCGGCGAAAAGGTTTGCCAGCTTTTTCAGGTGGATGTCCAGGCTGGCCAGGAGGGAATTCAGCGAGTCGCGCTTCCGGCTGTATAACAGGTAATTGAAATAGGATGCCTTGACGATCCCGGCCAGCTCGATCCGCTTCAGCCGCGTTAGTTCCCGCTCCGACAGCTCCCGCGCCGCCTCGATGCGGGCGGCGCGGCTCAATGCCCCGCCGGAATAGAGCGGTTGCTGCAGCGACAGCTTGAGGTCGAAAGCGTGGCTCGGGGCCGACAAGATGACCGTGCCGGCCGGAACGCCGGGGCCCAGCGGGAACGGGAAGGTTCCGGCCGTGACCTCCACCTGGTCGGTGCTGTAACGGTAGCCGGCGCCGAAAACGGCGGAGAAGTACTTCTGCCGCAGCGCCGTCTCCCGGGCCACCGCGGCCGCCCGCTCCTGCAGCTTCTGGCTGTCGAGGGCGCCGCTGAGCGTCCAGGCGTCGCGCACGGCCTGGGAGAGCGGCACCTTGGCCGGCAGGAGGCACACCTGGGCCATGAGCAGCATGAACGTCATCCGTTTCATTTCAGCATCCCCCTTTTCAGGACATTGACCACGCTGGCGACGCGCCGGCGATAGAACTCCTCGTCGCTGGCCACGCGGATCCCCGAGATGGCCTCCACCATGGGCTTGCCGATGAAGGAAAAGATGGAGAGGGCGACGATGTTCATCATGAAGTGGAGCGGATCGGGCTCCGAGGTCAGCCCCTGCTCGTGCCAGCGGCGGATCCGCTCGAAGAGCGGATGGGGACCGAAATGGGTCATCTGGGAGATGATCCCGCCCATGATGCCGCAGAGGTTGTCCGGGTCGTGGATGAGGTCGAATGCCACGATGCGCACGAACTCGGGGTGCCTGGCAAAGAGCTGGATGTACAGCTCGGGGAATTTTTCCATCAGCGCCGCCGGGGTCAGGTCCGGCGTGAGAACGCCGTTGATCTTGGTGAAGAACTCGCCCATGACCTCCTTCAGGATAGTCTGGTAAAGGCCCTCCTTGGAGGAAAAGTAATAGAAGAGCATGGCCTTGTTGCAGCCGGCCGAGCGGGCGATGGCTTCCATGCGGGCGCCGGCAAAGCCTCGTGCCGCGAACTCATTTTGCGCCGCCTTGAGGATCTTTTCCCGGCCAGGATTTTTATCTTTTTTCATTTAACCAACCGTTTGGTTTAACCATATGGTTAATATAACGTCGTTCTTCATCCCTGTCAACAATTTCACAAAAAATTCCGAATTGCCGTGGATCAGCCGATCCTGCGCGCGAGATAGCGCGCTTTTCTCACGTCGGAGGCGAAAGGAGAACCGCTTCTACGCGAATTGACCTCCCCTCCGTTGTCTCGGCGTTCGGATTACGTTCGGCTCGATGAAAACTGGTCAAGGGAAACGGACGCCGCCCGGCGGCCGTCGCCCCATGCCGGAGGATGCCGGCGGCCCGCCGGCCGCCGGCGCCTAGAAGCGGAAGCCCAGCGAGGCCCCGACCAGCATGTCGCTGAACAGGTTGTCGAAACTGGTGATGGCGTAGGCGGTCAGCTTCAGGTTCTCGGTGAGGAAGCCGGCGTTGAGCTTCAGCGAGAAGTCGTCGGAGACGAAGGCCTGGCCGCTGCCGATGTAGATGCCTTTCACCAGTCCGCCGCCAACGAAGAAGCTGCCGGGGGTGAAGTTCAGGACGGCGCCGGGAAAGAGCAGGAATTCCTTGAACTTGAAGCCGTTCTGCGCCAGCGTCGCCTCAGGGCTGAGCATCAGGTATTTGCCGAGCTGCAGGTCCAGCTCGAGCCCGGCCGTCCAGATGAACGGGCTGAAGGAAAGGCCGTCGTCGGTCATGACGCCGAGGTTCAGGACCAGGTTCGATCCGGTGCCGGCGGCGCACAGGCCCGAGGCCAGCAGCAGCAGGGAAACGAGGACGATCGCTTTTTTCATGGGATTCCTCCTTGGCGAAAGCGAGAAGATTGTAGAGGGGAGAGAAAGAAATTACAAGGGGGCCGGCGCGAGCCTCAGTTATCCAGCCGCTCCAGCAGCAGCTTGAGGATGAAGCGCGCCGCCGCCTTGGGATCGGTGCCGCTGCGGATGGCCGGGCCGACGCAGGAGGGGCAGCCGTTGGGGCAGGGGCAGCCCTCGATGATCTCCAGCGCCTTCTCCAGCAGCGGCTCGGCCTTTTCGTACAGGGTCGCGGAAAAGCCCACGCCGCCCGGGTAGCGGTCGAAGATGAAGATGTTGGGCTCGAAGCGGTCGGCGAAGTCGGCGCCCGCCGGGGCGGCCAGCTGCGCCTTCAGCGCGCCGGGGTGCAGCGGCTCCTTGGTCAGGTTGTCCTCGATGGCCACGCCGACGTCGCGGGCGTCGCAGAGCAGGATCACCGGGCTGATCTGCCGCACCAGGTAGGCGATGCCCGCCACCGCCTCGATCTTCTCCTCGTTGGCGAAGTCGAGGCTGCGCAGCACGTCGTTCCTGACCGTCAGCCAGAAGCCGGTGGTGTGCATCTCCTGCTGCGGCAGCTGCAGCTCGCCGGCGCCGACGTTCTCCATGGTGAAGAACTTCAGCTTCTTGAAGCCCACCACCTGGGAGAAGACGTGCACGTCGCCGCAGGAAAAGTTCACGTTCTTGCGCCGCGTCTCGTCGAAGACGTCGAGCACCTGGATCTTGGTGTAGGTGATGGAATCGGTGTAGTAGTCGGCGTTGGAGCGCGTCAGGAAGGCCTTGCGATTGTCGTAATCCAGCTCCTCGACCACGTACTGCTCGCCCTCCAGGATGTAGATGGCCTTGGGGTGCAGCGTCTCCAGGGCGTCGCTGAAGCCGACCTCGGCGATCACCCGCTCCCCTGCCGTGCGGTCGACGACCACGAAGTTGTCGGAGGTGACGCGGTTCAGGCTGACGGCGTCGGCCGGGTAGCCCTCGGCCGTCCAGAACCACTTGCCGTCCTTGGCCAGCAGCAGCTGCTGCTCGGCCAGGTAGGAGAGGATCTCCCCCAGCTCCTCGTTGCCGAAGCGGTCGCCGCGGGCGAAGGGCAGCTCGAAGGCGGCGCACTTGACGTGGTCGACCAGCAGCGTCAGGTTGTCGGGGTTGATGCGCCCCACCTCGGGCGACTGGCCGGAGAAGTACTCGGGGTGGCTGACGATGTACTGGTCGATGGGCAGCGAGGAGGCGACCAGCACTCCCAGCGCCGGGCTGCCGCGGCGGCCGGCGCGGCCCAGGCGCTGCCAGGTCGAGGCGATGGAGCCGGGATAGGAGGCGAGGACGGCGGCGTCGAGCGCGCCGATGTCGATGCCCAGCTCCAGGGCGTTGGTGGCCACCACGGCGCGGATCCTGCCGGCGCGCAGCTGGCGCTCGATCTCGCGGCGCTGGGCGGGCAGGTAGCCGCCGCGGTAGCCGCGCACCGTGCCCCGCTCCTGCACCGTCTTCTCGAAGTCGCTCTTCAGGTACTTGACCAGAATCTCGGTGATCAGCCGCGAGTTGGCGAAGACGATCGCCTGCAGCCCGTGGCGCAGCAAAACGCCGGCGATCTCGCGGGCCATCGACACGTAGGAGCGGCGGATGCCCAGCTGCCGGTTGACCACCGGCGGGTTGAAGAAGACCAGGAACTTTTCGCCGCGCGGGGCGCCGCTGCGGTCGACCAGCGCCACCTCCTCCTCGATCAGCTTGGCGGCCAGCTCGGCGGGGTTGGCGATGGTGGCCGAGCTCATGATGAAGACCGGCTTGGTGCCGTAGAAGGCGCAGATCCGCTTCAGGCGGCGCAGCACGTTGGCCACGTGCGAGCCGAACACGCCGGTGTAGTAGTGCAGCTCGTCGATGACCACGTACTTCAGGTTCTCGAAGAGCGTGGCCCACTTGGTGTGGTGCGGCAGGATGCCCGAGTGCAGCATGTAGGGGTTGCTGATGACGATCTGCGCCCGGCGGCGGATGGCCTGGCGCATGCTGGTCGGCGTGTCGCCGTCGTAGGTGAAGAGCCCCAGCGTGTCGCCCAGCGCCTTGTTCAGGTCGAAGAGCTCGGCCAGCTGGTCCTGCGACAGGGCCTTGGTCGGGAAGAGGTAGAGCGACTTGGCCTGGGGGTCGCGCCGCAGGGCGTCGAGGGCGGCGGCGTTGTAGATCAGCGTCTTGCCCGAGGCGGTCGGCGTGGCCACCACCGTGTGCCGGCCGGCCAGGACGTTCGCCAGCGCCTCGGCCTGGTGGGAGAAGAGCTTGTCGATGCCGCGTTTCCTGTAGATGGCCGCGATCTCGGGCGCCAGCGCCGCCGGGAAGTCGGCGAACTCGCCGCTGTAGGCGTCGAGCTTGATCAGCCGCAGCTCGCTGGCGACGTCGCTGCGCAGCCGGAACAGCTCCTTGAGCGCCTCCTCGACCTGGAAGTTCTTGCCGCCGTCCATGCCCAGTTAAATAGCATAAATAACCGGCTTAGTAAACCGACGAACTATCGTCACGCGTGACGCGTAAAGCATGACGAGTAACAGCCCAGGCACAGTCCAGCCATAACGAGATGATCAGGCTCCAGGGTAAAAGGCAATGAGCGTCTTGTGCCTCCGCATGAGCGGTCAACGTCCCCCCAATTGTTCATGGCAGAACACTCGAGCATTGAAACGGCAGCGACTCGGAAGCCCGCTGTTTTTATTCGTTTCGTTTCCTTGCGGTTCCGCGTCACGCGTTACGCGTTACGCGTCACGATTGCTTCGGCTCGTCTTTCTTCACCTGCAGCACGTCGGCAATGACCTTGTCGAAGCCGGCGCGGTCCAGGGCGCCGCGCGCCATCTGCGGCTGGCCGCTGGCGGGGATGAACAGCAGGCTGGGGATGCTCTGGATGCCGAAGGCGCCGGCCAGCTCCTGCTCCTTGTCGGTGTCGACCTTGTAGACGTCCAGCTTGCCGCCGTACTCGGCGGCGATCTTTTCCAGGATCGGGGCGACCATCTTGCACGGGCCGCACCAGTCGGCGTAGAAGTCGATGATGGCCGGCCGGGCGCCCAGGTATTTCCACTCCTTTTCCTTCTCGAAGTCGAAGATCTTCTCGGTGAACGCCTTCTTGTCCAGTTTTTCCATGGTCATGTCTCCTTGGGTTGATTTTTTTCGCGATACTGCATGAAACGCCGCACCACCGCCATGTCGCAGGCCCCTTCGCCGCGGAAGCGCCGGCAGAACAGCTCCAGGCTGGAGCGGTCGCGGGCGAGGAGCGAGCCGGGGGCGGCGGCGTCCATCGCCCCCAGCGCCGCCCGGGCCACGGCCGGCATGGCCGGGCTGACGCGGTAGAAGACGTGCTTGCCCTGCCGCCGCGACACCAGGAGCCCGGCGCGCTCGAGGAGCGCCAGGCTGCGCGAGATCAGCGGCTGCGAGAGGCCGGTGACGGCCATGAGCTGGCAGACGAACAGCTCGCGCCGGCGCAGCAGGACCATCAGGCGCAGGCGGTTCTCGTCGGCCAGGGTCTTGAGGACCAGCACATCGGCTAACATATTAATATATTAACATATGTTATTATGTTTGTCAACGCGACTGGTTGACGAGTAAACGAGTGGAAGGGTAAAAGAGCTGACGGGGCAGGACACGGGCAAGAGTTCACTGTCAGTGCCGTTGTCCCTTCTACCCGTTTACTCGTTTACTTTTCCAGCCCCATGGCCTCCTGCCAGGCGGGAGGGACGTAGCGCACGGAAAAGCGCTCCCTGGAAAAGGGGTGGGGAAAGGCGTACTGGAAGCAGAGGAGCCACAGGTCTCCGCCGGGAGCGGCGCCTCCGTAGCGTACATCGCCCAGCAGCGGCGCCAGGCGCTCGCGGAAGTGGCGGCGGATCTGGTGGGTGCGCCCGCTCTGCGGCAGGGCCAGAAAGAAGAAGCGGCCCCCATGCTCTCGGCAGAAGCGGACGTACGTCAGCGCCTCCTTCTCCTTGCCCTGCCACTCGAGGCGGGAGCGGATGACGCAGGACGCCGGCGCGCCGGCAAAGGGGGCGGTGGCGGCCAGGTAGCGCTTGCGGACATGCCGCCCGTCAAAGAGGCGGTGTAGCGCCGTCTCGCAGCGCTTGCTCTTGGCGAACAGGACCAGCCCCTGGGCCGGCAGGTCGAGGCGGTTGACCGGCGCCGGCCGGTAGGCGACGCCCCGGCTCGCCAGGTAGCCCTGCACGCCGTGCAGCAGGTCGGAGACGTCGCTGTAGGGAGTGGGCTGAGTCGGCACCCCGCCGCGCTTGAAGACCACCAGCAGGTGCTCGTCCTCGTGCTTCACGTCGGCCGGGTCCAGGACATATTCCCGGATCACGAACTTCGGCCGGTCAACGCGCAGCAGCCGGTCATGGAGGAGGGCGTTCCCGTCCCGCAACCGCTCCTGGCGGCCGTGGTCCCAGACGCTCCCCTGTCGCAGCAGCCGCTCCGCCTCCTCCGGCGTCACCCGCAGGTGCCGCTGCAGCGCCGCGGAGAGGGCGAGGCTTTCCCCGGCCTTCAGCTGGATGAAGAAGCGGTCCATGTTGCGGTAGCCGGGAGCGGAGCCAGACATGACCCGATTGTAGGACAGGGGCACCTGCCAGTCAAACAGATTAGATGAGCTCGGCATACGGCGTACGGCATACGGTGAAACGCAATCGAGCTATCGTAACGCGTAACGCGTGACGCGTGACGAGAAGCAGCAATGGATCGAACCATCGTGAAAAGCGAAAGGTAAAAGGCGAAAAGGAAAGGCAATAGGTCGATCGATTGCTTGCTACCATCACTACCACGATCACTATCACTTGGCTTCTGTTCCTTGACAAACGGGGCCCCGTTCATTGTATAACTGTACTTCAACGATCGCGCCGACGCCGCGCCACCGGGAGGATTGCATGACCAACATGCGCACGTACGAGGAAGAGCTCAAGAGCTTCAACTGGGGAATCTCCGAAAAAGAGCTGGGATACAAGGCCGGCGATGTCATCAACATCGCCGCCTACTGCAGCGACCGCATCTGCGCCCAGGGCAAGGGGAACAAGCCGGCCCTGATCTGGGAGGGGCACGAGGGCGAGGTCAGGCGCTTCACGTTCAACGACATGCGCCTGCTGACCAACGCCATCGCCCGGTACCTGAAGAACCTCGGCATCCAGCCCGGCGAGCGCGTCTGCCTGTTCATGGACAAGGTGCCCGAGCTCTACTTCGGCTTCCAGGGCATCCTCAAGCTGGGCGCCATCGCCCAGCCCCTCTTCTCGGCCTTCGGCGCCGAGTCGCTGCTGACGCGGCTGGCCGACGCCGGCACCGCCGCCATCCTCACCCAGAAGAAGCACGTCGCCAAGGTGCGCGCCCTGCTCAAGGACTGCCCCTCGCTGCGCCACGTCATCATCGTCGATGACGACGGCCTCAAGCCCCTGCGCGAGAAGGAGATCGCCCTGCACATGGAGAAGGAGCCCCGCTGCGAGGACTTCCCGATCTACCCGTCCAAGGCCGAGACGCCCTCGGTGCTGCACTACACCTCCGGCACCACCGGCAAGCCCAAGGGGGCGCAGCATGTCCATTACTCGCTGATCTCGCAGTACATCACCGCCAAGTACGTCCTCGACCTCAAGGAGGACGACGTCTACTGGTGCACCGCCGACCCGGGCTGGGTCACCGGCACGTCCTACGGCATCATCGGCCCCTGGGCGAACGGCGTCACCCAGTGCGTTCTCGACGCCGGCTTTAAGGCCGAGTCGTGGTACAAGTTCATCGAGACGCACAAGGTCACGGTCTGGTACTCGGCGCCGACGGCCATCCGCTCGCTGATGAAGGAGGGCGACGAGATCGTGAAGAAATACGACCTCTCCAGCCTGCGCCACCTGTGCTCGGTCGGCGAGCCGCTCAACGCCGAGGCGGTGCTGTGGTCGAAGAAGGTCTTCGGCCTCATGTTCCACGACACCTTCTGGCAGACCGAGACCGGCAGCATGATGGTCACCAACTACCCGACGATGAAGATCAAGCCCGGCTCCATGGGCAAGCCCTTCCCGGGGATCACCGCCACCGTCGTCGACCTGAAGACCCACGAACCCATCCAAAAGGCGGGGATCGTCGGCCTGATCGCCATCCAGCCGGGCTGGCCCTCCATGTTCCGCACTTATTGGAAAAACGAGGAAACCTACAAGAGCAAGTTCAAGAACGGCTGGTACATCTGCGGCGACCGCGCCTCCATCGATGAGGAGGGCTACTTCTGGTTCGTCGGCCGCGACGACGACGTGATCAACACCGCCGGCCACCTGGTCGGCCCCTTCGAGATCGAGTCGGCGCTGCTGGAGCACGAGGCGGTGGCCGAGTCGGCGGTGGTCGGCAAGCCCGACCCGGTGAACATGGAGGTGGTCAAGGCCTTCATCGCCCTGAAGCCCGGGTTCCAGGCCTCCAAGATGCTCGAGCTGGACATCATGAACTTCGTGCGCAAGAAGCTCTCGCCGCTGGCCATGCCCCAGGAAATTGAATTTGTTCCTGGCTTGCCCAAAACACGATCCGGCAAGATCATGCGCCGCGTGCTGCGCGCCCAGGAGTGGGGCGAGGAGATCGGCGACACCTCCACCCTGGAGAACGACTGAATCGGATTTTTCCTACTTCCCGAGCTGCTCGTTCATCCCCTCATCGCCGCGTCATCAGCGCGAACGCGCCCCAGCCCAGGTATTCACGCGTGTAAGCGGCGTAGCGCTCGGGTTCCGAGGTTAGTTGGGCTCGAACCTCTTTCGCGAACTCGTCGTCGGGATTGGCTTCCAGCCATCGGCGCATGGTGAGCCACTTGGCCGCCTCGTATCGGTCCCAGCTGTCCTGGTCCGCCAGGACCATCTCCACGACATCGTAGCCGAGGCGGCCGAAAGACGCGAGAAGTTCCGGAAGCGGGAGAAAATCGGAGATGGCGCCGGCCAGACACCCCTTGGCGACATCTTCCGTCGGCGGCAGCTGCCGCCAGTAGGGCTCGCCGATGAGGATGATCCCTCCGGGGCGGAGACTCCGCCCCAGAAGCTCGATGGTGCCGGCGACTCCCCCGCCGATCCAGGTGGCGCCGAGACAGGCGGCCACGCCGACCTTCTCGTCCGAGATGAAGCCGGCCGCCTCGCCATGGATGAACTTGACTTGACCGGCGACGCCGAGCTTTTCAGCGCGTACTTTCGCCTGTTCGGTGAACAACTGGCTCATGTCGACGCCGGTGCCGAGGACTCCGTAATCGCGTGCCCAGGTGCATAGCATTTCGCCCGAGCCGCTGGCGAGGTCGAGAATCCGCGTGCCCTTTTCCAGACGCAGCGCCGCGCCGAGAGTGGCGAGCTTTTCGGGCGTGAACGGATCGTGGATGCGGTGAGCGCTTTCGCTGATGTTGAATATCCGTGGAATATCCATTGCAGAAAACCTCCTAAAGCGTGAGGGCCGGTACTTTAATTCTTGTATTCTTCACCGGCTCTCCTTTTGGCGTTTTTATATAGATGCCCCAGCGATTGGGGTTTCAGATCGTAAAACAGTGGGATCTCGACGATCTGCGCGTATGTCGAGCCTGCGAAATCATGCAGCCAAACGAGCAGCTCACCTCTCAGGCGCTTGCCGGAATATGTGTCGCAGTCAATCCGATCGATCTTGATCGTATGCTTGCGTTCAAATTCCTGGATCACTTTCGCCTCAGGCTCGAAAAAATGGTCCTCGCTCCGCATGCGCTTTGCGTCCGCCTCTGTTTTCCTGCGCTCGAATTTGGGCAAAGCATCTTCAATCGCATCCTCTTGGCCGATGACAGGGCCCAGCCTCGTCTTTATTAAGGGCAATGCCACGTCGGAAACATCGCCCAGGGTTTCGAGAAACTTTTTCCGTGTCCTGAACAGTCCCTCGACGATGTCCGTGGCCAGCCAATCTTGCTTGAATCCATCAAAATACAACCTGGCGCTTGACCAGGGATAGGAAATTGCCGCTCGCGCCAGCCCGGCCTTGACCGGATTCTGGAGAACATAGCGGATCGCCAGGATCAGATAGGAATCGTCTTGGATCAGAGACGAGTGGAACCGGTCCTGGAATACGTACCCTTTGCTCCCGGATTTTTTCCGGTAGAGCAGCCCGTACTGGCCGTTCAACTGCTTGAAAAACTGGGACAGCCGGCCCGACATGTTTTCCAAGATGAGGTGATAATGGTTGTCCATCACGCAATAGGCAATGATCCGTACGCCGTTCACCCGCGCTTTTTTCCTCAGCAATTCCAGAAAAGTGCTCTTGTCCCCTTCATTGGCGAAAATACTCTCTCCATTGATCCCCCGGCTTGTCGCATGATGGAATGCCCCGGGGTATGTCAGCCTGGGAAATCTCATGGCCCGATTCTACCACAGCAGAAATGGGGAGAGCAGTCAGGATCTTGTGACTTTCCAGCGGGAGGAGATCAAATACAAGAATTAAAGTACCGACCCCAATTCGTTCCGCACACAAGAACAGGGTGGGAGGATTGGCAGTAGATTTCCTTCAGAGGATGACCGATTCGGAACGCGGGAGGAGCGCACACATGAAACGATGCGCCTCGTCGCACTGCCTGAGGATCTCCAGGCATTCGCAGTCGCTAAGGCGGGCGAGCGCCGGGTCGTTTCTTTTGTAAAATGCCAATCCGAACAAATAGATTTCCTCCTTCAGCTTCCGGTTGGGGCTGGGCGGGACCCGAACCAGGAGATCCATGTCCACGACGTCCTTTTTCTTGCCGTGGCAATTGCCCGCCGTGAGGTCAACGAAAGTCGCGTGGAAACCGAGGACGCAATGGGTCTGCGGGATGAAGCTCAGCCCGTGGAACGCCAGGATCCGCTCCACCCCTTCGACGATGCTTTCGTCGAGCCGGTAAAACCCGATGTACTTGAAAATGGGGACCCCGAGCTCCTCCGCCAGCTCGGCGATGACGCCGTGCTTGGACGAGCAGGTGCCCATGCCGTCGGCGAACAGCTAGAAGGCGTCGTCGGGATTCGAGTTGTACCCGTAGGGCAGTTCCTGGACCCAGCGGCAGGCATCGCGCAGGGAGCGAACGCCAAGTTCCTGGAAACACAGGCCGATGCGTCCTTTTCCCGTGATGGCCGCTTCTTGAAAATCTCCAAAGGATTTCATTGATTGGCTCCATTCCTGGCGTCCAGCAGCTTCTCGATCCGGCGCGCCGCGGCGAAGAGGTCGGGCTCGACCCAGTCGGCTTCGCTGAAATCCTGGCCGCGGGTGTAGTCGTTGGGCACGGCGACGACCGGGCAGCCGGCGGCCCTGCCGGCCAGCACGCCGTTGCGCGCGTCCTCGAGCACGATGCACGCCGCCGGCGGCAGACCCAGGCGGCTGCAGGCGAGGCGATAAATTTCCGGGTCAGGCTTGCCGCGCTCCAGGCCGTCGGCGGTCTGCAGCACGGCGAAGTAGCCGCGGATGCGCAGCGTGTCGAGGGCGATGTCCAGGAACTCCCGCTGGGCGCCGGTGGCCACGGCCAGCTTCAGCCGGCCATGAAAGGCCTCCAGGATCTCGTGCAGCCCGGGCATGGCGCCCAGCTCACGCCGCATCTTCGCGAGCATCAGCCGGTTACGCCATTCGAGGAGCTCCTCGGCGGGGGGATCGATCCCCAGGATGCCGCGCAACAGGCGCAGCGACTCGATGGGCTTGCGCCCCATCAGCGGCCATAATTGCTCGTCGCGGAGCTCCTTGCCGAACTGCGCGGCCATCTCGCGCTCGGCGGCGAAATAGAGGCGCTCGGAGTCGATCATCAAACCGTCCATGTCGAAGATCAGGGCGGACGGGCGCCGGTGCGTTTTTTGGAGCATTTATTATTATAGCAGAAGGTGTCCTGGTGCTCCAGGGAAGAGAGAGGGAAGGAAAAAGGGAAAGGCAGAGGGAAGAAATATTGAGAAAGATGCACTGGGATGGCTTTGTCCCACTCTCTCTTCCCTCCGTCTTCCCTGAGCTTCGTCCCGCCGTACGCCGTATGCCGTACGCCAGGATCCGGCTCTATTGACTTTCCCTCCCCTTCCATAGTAATAGAAAGTTATCGCCAATCCACCAAGGAGAACACCATGGCCGAACTGAAAGACGTCATTCTCGATTACGTGAAAAAGGAATACCTGGAAGAAGACGACGACCGCGAGATCACCTACGACACGCCGCTGATCTCGGGCGGCATCGTCGACTCCTTCTCCATGGTCTCGCTGAAGCGCTTCCTGGAGACGAAGTACGCCCTCCAGATCCCCGACGCCAAGGCCACCCCCGAGGCCTTCGACTCGGTGAACAACATCCTCAAGATGCTCGCCGAGTTCAACGTTCGGTAGGCGTCCCATGGCATTCACCGACGACGTCCGCGCCATCTACCAGAAAGAGCTGGGCGACATCCGCTCGGCCGGCATCTTCAAGGAGGAGCGCATCATCTGCGCCCCGCAGGACTCCGAGATCGAGGTGCAGTTCCCCGCCGGCGCCGAGATGAAGCACGTGATCAACATGTGCGCCAACAACTACCTGGGGCTGTCCTCGCACCCCGAGGTGGTGGAGGCGGCGCGCAAGGGGCTCGACCACCGCGGCTACGGCATGTCCTCGGTGCGCTTCATCTGCGGCACCCAGGACATCCACAAGGAGCTGGAGGGCAAGCTGACGAAGTTCCTGGGCACCGAGGACACCATCCTCTTCCCCTCGTGCATGGACGCCAACGCCGGCGTGTTCGAGGCCGTCCTCAACGAGCAGGACGTGATGATCTCCGACCGCCTGGTGCACGCCTCGATCGTGGACGGCATGCGCCTGTGCAAGGCCCAGCAGGACACCTTCAAGCACTCCGACATGGGCCACCTGGAGGAGAAGCTGCAACTGCACGCCAAGGCGCGCGTGCGCGTGATCATCACCGACGGCGCCTTCTCCATGGACGGCGACCTGGCCAAGCTGGACCAGATCGTGGCGCTGGCCGAGAAGTACGGCGCCCTGGTCTTCGTCGACGACTCGCACGCCTCGGGCTTCATCGGCAGGACCGGCCGCGGCACCCACGAGCACTGCGGCGTGCTGGGCAGGATCGACATCATCACCACCACCCTGGGCAAGGCCCTGGGCGGGGCCTCCGGCGGCTGCGTCTCGGGGCGGCGCGAGCTGGTGGAGATGTGCCGCCAGAAGGCGCGCCCCTACCTCTTCTCCAACACCATCCCGCCGGTGGTGGTCTCCGGCGCCAACGCCGTGCTGGACATCATCGCGCGCACGACCGAGCGCCGCGACAAGCTGGAGCGCAACACCGCCTTCTGGCGGAAAGGGCTGACCGACGCCGGCCTGATCATCAAGGAGGGGGAGACGCCGATCGTGCCGGTGATGCTCTTCAACGCCAAGCTCTCGCAGGACTTCGCCAAGGAACTGTACGGGGAGGGGATCTACGCCGTGGGCTTCTTCTTCCCGGTGGTGGCCAAGGGCCAGGCGCGCATCCGCACCCAGCTCTCCGCCGCCCACGAGCAGAAGCACCTGGACAAGGCCCTGGCCGCCTTCGCCAAGGTCGGCAAGAAGTTCGAGATCCTGCACAAGACCAAGCAGGAGATCATCGAGCGCTACGGAATGTGACGGGGTGACCCTCGAGGAGAAGGTCGGCCAGCTGCTGATGGTCGGCTTCCGCGGCCTGGAGGCCGGCCCGCGCTCCCCCATCCTGCGCGCCGTCGAAGCCGGGCGGATCGGCGGCGTGGTCCTCTTCGACCGCGACGTGAAGCTGGGCCGTGACGGCCGCAACGTCCGCGACGCCGGCCAGGTGCGCCGGCTGATCGCGCGGCTGCAGCGCGCCGCCCCCCTGCCGCTGCTGGTGGCGGTCGACCAGGAAGGGGGGCGGGTGGCGCGGCTGCAGCGTCGCCACGGCTTCCCGGAGACGCCGCCGGCGCGCGAGCTGGGGGCTGAGGACGACCCGGCGCTCACCCGCCGTCACGCCGAGGCCACCGCCGCCGCCCTGGCCGCCGCCGGCGTCAACCTCAACTTCGCGCCGGTGGTCGACCTGGACGTATTTCCCGACAACCCGATCATCGGCCGCTTCGGGCGCAGCTACTCGGCCGACCCGGCCGTGGTGGCGCGCCACGCCCGCGAGGTGATCGCCGCCCACGCCGCCCGGGGCATCGCCTGCTGCCTGAAGCACTTTCCCGGCCATGGCAGCTCGCGCGGCGACTCGCACCAGGGATTCACCGACGTCAGCGACACCTGGACGCCGGCCGAGCTCAAGCCCTATCGCGAACTCATCGCCGCCGGCGGCGTCGAGGCCGTCATGACCGCCCACGTCTTCAACCTCCGCCTCGATCCCGAGCATCCCGCCTCCCTCTCGCGGCCGACCGTCGAGGGGCTGCTGCGGCGCGATATCGGCTTCGCCGGCGCGGTGCTCTCCGACGACCTGGACATGGGCGCCATCCGCAGCGAGTACTCCCGCGAGCATGCGCTGGAGCTGGCGCTGAACGCCGGCAACGACATGCTGCTGATCGCCAACAACCTGGAATTCCGCCGCGACGCCGCCGAGCGGGCGCACGCGGCCGTCGTCGCCCTGGTGCGCGGCGGGCGCGTGCCGGCCGCGCGCGTGGACGAGGCCTGGCAGCGGGTGCGCCGGCTGAAGCAGGGGCGGAGCTAGGAGCGGGCGGCGGGCATCTCGACGCAGAAGGTGCTGCCCCGCCCCGGCGCGCTCTCGGCCCAGATGCGCCCGCCGTGCTTGCGCACCAGCATCTCGGCGATGGAAAGCCCCAGGCCGGTCGAAGACTCGCCGCCGGTGGGCCTGGCGCTCAGGCGCTGGAACTTCTTGAACAGGTTCTCCTGGTCGGCGGCGGTGAGCCCCGGGCCCTGGTCGCTCACCTCGGCGCGCACCGTCGCCTCCATCCGCCGTGTGCGCAGCGTAATCACCGTTCCCAGCGGGGAGTATTTCACGGCGTTGCTGATCAGGTTGTCGAAGACCTCCTTCAGCCACTCCAGGTCGCCCTCGACCCGGGAGCCCGGCTCCAGCTCAAGCTGGAGCCGCTGCCCTTTCTGGCGCATCGGCTCGGCGAAGCCGTCGGCGGCCAGGGCGATCAGCTCGCCCAGGTCGAGGACCTGGAGCTCGAGCTTGACGTCGCCGCGCTCGAAGCGCGAGATCTCCAGCATCTCGTTGATCAGGTTCAGCATGCGCTTGCCGGCCAGGGTGATCTTCTCGGCCAGCATGGCGCCGCCGGTCGCCTCGCGCCCCTGGCGCTGGATCAGGTCGGCGGCCCCCATGATGGCCTGCAGGGGGTTCTTCAGGTCGTGAACGGCGATGCGCTGCAGCTCGTCCTGCATGTGGTTGGCCTTGAGCAGTTCCTCGTTCAGCCGCGACAGCTCGCCGGTGCGCTCGCGTACCAGCGCCTGCAGCTGCCGCTCGCGCCGCTGCAGGCTGCGGAAGCGCCAGCGGTAGGCCAGGACGGCCAGCAGCGAGAAGGCGAGGAAGACCACGGCCCAGAACCACGTCGTCTGGAAGAAGAAGGGGCGCAGCGTGAACCCCAGGCTGGCGCCCTGGAGGTTCCACTCGCCGTCGTTGTTGCAGGCGACCACGCAGAAGACGTACTTTCCCGGCGGCAGGTTGGTGTAGGAGACCTGGCGCTGGCCGCTCTCGGGGCTCCAGTCGCGGTCGAAGCCGCGCAGCATCGTGCGGAAGCGGTTCTTCTCGGGCACCAGGAAGCTGAGGGCAGTGAAGGTGAACTCGAGCTTGCGGCGGCCGGGACCGATGACCGGCGGGGCGGAGAGGTCGACCGGCTCGCCGTTGACGGCCAGGCGCTCGATGAGCACCGGCGGCACGCGCTCGTTGCGCTTGCGGTAGTCGGGATCGACCACGGCCACGCCCTTGATGGTCGGGAACCACAGCCGGCCGTCGCGCCCCTTCCAGCCCGCCGGCTGCGCCGGCCCGGTGCTCTCGACCCCGCGCACCCCCTCGGAGACGCCGAAGGAGAGGGAGTGCACCCGCGCCAGGCGGCCGTCGGCGAACTCGTTCAGCTCGCGCTTCTCGGCGCGGTAGACTCCCTTGTTGCAGTTCATCCACAGGTAGCCGTGGTCGTCCTCCAGGATCTGAAAGGCCACGTCGTTGTAGAGGCCGTCGCGGGAGGTGATGGCGCGGAAGCGGCCGTCCTTGAAGCGGATCAGGCCGCCGCTGTTGGTGCCCAGCCAGAGCACGCCGCCCTCGTCGGGGCGGATGCACCAGACGGCGTTCTGCATGCCGCCGGCGCTGGGCTGGAAGACCGTGACCTGGCGGCCGCGGATGCGGTACAGGTCGCCGTTGTAGGAGCCGGCCCAGACGTCGCCCTGGGCGTCCTGGGCCAGGGCGTAGATGAAGTCGTCGTGCAGGCCGTTGCGCCGGTTGATATTCTCGATCCGGCCGTCGGCATGCAGGATGTCGATGCCGCCGCCGTTGCTGCCGGCCCAGATCGCGCCGTCGCGGGCGGCAAGCACGGCGCGCACGATGTCGTTGGCCAGGCCGTTGCGCGTCGAATAGTGGGTGATGCGCTCGTTCTGCAGGCGGTGCAGGCCGCCGCCGTAAGTGCCGAACCAGATGGCGCCGTCGAGCCCCTGGGCGATGGACCAGACCCGCAGGTTGGCCAGCCCGTCGCGTTCGCCGTAGATGTGGAAGCGGCCGTCGCGGAACCGCGCCAGGCCGCCGCCGATGGTGCCGACCCAGAAATCGCCCTCGCGGTCCTGGAAGACCGCGCGGGTCATGTCCACCGGCAGCCCGTTGCGCGAATTGTAGAAGAGGTAGCGGTCGTCCTTGAGCCGGTTCAGGCCGCCGCCGAAGGTGCCGATCCACAGGCTGCCCTCGTGGTCCTCGGCCAGGGAGCGCACCGAGTCGTTGCTCAGGCCGTGGGCCAGGCCGATGGCGCTGAACTTCCTGCCCTCGAAGCGGTTCAGGCCGCCGTTGTCGGTGCCGGCCCAGAGGGTGCCGCGGCTATCCTCATACAGCACGCGGAAGCGGCCGCCGGCGATGCCGTCCTCGCCGCCGTAGGACTGCAGCGCCGCGCCGCGCCGGGCAAAGAGGCGCTCGCCGGCCGTACCGATCCACAGGGTGCCGTCGCGGGCGGCGCACAGCGACCAGATGGTGTTGTCGGCCCGGCCGCCCGGCAGGGGCAGCGCGTCCCAGCGCCCGGCGCGCAGCGAGAACAGGCCGTTGTCGCAGCCGACCCACAGCGTCCCCTCGCGGTCGGCGCTCAGCGCCGAGACATAATGCAGCTCGCCGCCGGCCGGCGCCGGCACGCGCTCGAAGCGGCCGTCGCGCCGGCGACCCAGGCCCAAGGTGGTGCCGATCCACAGCGTGCCGCCGGCGTCGAAGCACAGCGCCTGCACGAAGTCGCCCGGCAGCCCGTCGGCGGAGGTATAGAGGCGGAAGCGGCCGTCGCGGCGGCACAAGAGGCCGTTGGCCGTGCCGATCCACAGCGTGCCGTCGGCGCCTTCGGCCATGGCCAGCATGCCGTTGCTGGCGATCTCGCGGTTAGTCGACTTGTCGAAGACCGTGAAGCTCAGGCCGTCGAAGCGGCACAGCCCCTCGTAGGTGCCCAGCCATAGGTAGCCGTCGCGCGTCTGCACGATGCACAGGACGGAGTTCTGGGACAGGTCGCTGTTGTCGGTGCCCCAGAAGTCGATAATGTAGTGGTCGATGCGCTTCTGGGGATCGAGGGCCGGCGCCGGCGTTGCCACGATGGCGCAGAGCCACGCCGCGAGCAGGAAACGCCTCAGCGCCGCCGCTCCGCGGCGGAGGTTGCCGGCCGCACCTTTGTTCATCAGGGAACAATATAGCGTAAAAATGACCGATTGCAAAGCAAAATCGCGAAACGCGCTCATGGCCTGCCCGGCGGCAGCCCGTCGGCGGCCGGCCACAGGGGAAGCAGGGCCCGGTCCTCCCCGACCGCGGTGACGGCCAGCACGCGGACGCGGGGATCGTCGGGCAGGCGAAGGGTGCGCGCCCGGCCGGGCAGGTCGATGGCGAAGGCGAACGCATAGGCGTAGGCGTACGGCTCGTCCCCGCCGCCGGCGGCGTGCCGGTGCGTGGCGAACCAGGCCACCGGCGCCGGCTTGACGAATCCGGGCTCCAGCCCGGCACGGGCCGGCTGAGCGGAGTTGTCCGGCGTCCATACCCGCCGCTCCCACTGGCCGATGAAGCCTCCCCAGTCCTGAACCCGCAGCTCGCTGGGCCGGCCGTCGACGCGGAACACGGCCCTGCGGTCGCCGACGGCGGCGGCCAGGACGAGGAGGCTGGCATGATCGCCGGCGGGCAGGGCGATCTCCTGGCCGCGGCAGGCGACGGCCTGGCCGGCCGGGTCGCCCGCCGCCCGCAGCCGGAACGTCACGCCCTGGAATTCGACCGCAGCCGGGAGGAGCTCGGCCGGCACGCTCCGGCCCAGGCCGTCGAAACCGCCCGCGTTCGCTTCGCCGTTGCGGCTGACGATGCGCGCGTCGGCAGGCAGGGGCAGCGGCTTCTGGGGCGGCCGGCCGACGGCCCGCGGCGGCGGGGCGAGGGTCACGGCGAAGGCCCGCAGCCCGAAAGGAGGAAGGTCGACGACAAGCTCGCCGCGCTCCAGCCGCGCCCCGCTGCCGGCCAGCGGCCGCTCCTGGCCGTCGACCTCGCGCGCGGCGAGCAGCGGCGCGGCGAATGCCAGCCGTGCCCCCGCCGCCCCCCGGCCCCAGGACTCGACGAGGCGGACGATGATCTCCTGGCCCTCCTCGGCCTTTTTCAGGGCCAGGACGCGCACTCCAGGGTGGCTCAGGCGCATGAACGAGAAGCGCCGCCCCAGGAAGCCGGCGTGGCGGCGGGCCCGAAACGGCAGCAGCGGCTGGTCGAGGCGGTATGCCTGGCGGTCGCTGCCGCCGCGGCGCCAGTCGCCGGCGTGGGCGGCCAGGGCATAGGCGAACTCGTGGCGGCCCCAGTCCTGGGTCGCCTCATGGGCGTGGATCCCGGCGGCGGCCGGGGTGCGCAGCAGGGTCAGGCGCAGGGTGTGCTCGTCGGGGCGGTCGGAGCCGTACTTGCTCCCGCTCAGCACGGTCACGCCGAAGGCGCCGCCGGCGTCGCTCAGGTCGAACCAGCGCTGGGCCGCCATTTCGAACATGCCGGGGCCGTTGACCGGCCGGCGGACGACGCCGACGTCGAGATTGTAGTCCGCCAGGCGGTTGCCGGCCGTCAGCGGGAACACGGCCTTCAGGTGGGCGGCAGCGGTGCGCCAGTCGACCGCGTCGGCGAACTCCAGGCGCCGGCCCGCCTCCCCCGCCGCCAGGCGGACGGTCTGCACGAAGCGCGATCCCTCGCCCCGGCGCTCGATCTCCAGGGCGACGCGCGCCGGGCCGCGCTCGCGCAGCCGCACCCGCGCCGGGGCGGAGACGAGATGGCGCGGCGGCCGCGCCTGGTCCCGCCACTCCATGTTCCAGGCCGGGAAAGCGCGCGGGGCGTCGGTCTTGATCTCCAGGCGCAGCGGCGCCGCCAGCAGCTCGCGGCCGAGCTCCTTGGCGAAGACGGAGGCCACGTCACCGTTGCCGTCCAGGCGCACGCGGTAGAAGCCGTTCTCCAGCGCACCGGGCTCCGCCCGCAGCGTGCCGGCGCCGGCCGGCGCCGCGGCCGGGCGCAGGTCGAAGACCGCGAAGCCGACGGCGGGCACGCGGGCCAGGAAGACGACGCGGCCGTCGTCGTTGCGCTGCGCCGGCACCTCGCGGCCGTCGGGATCGAACACGCGCACCGCCGGCGGCGCACGGTCGCCGAAGGGCGCATCCGCCTCCACCAGGTCCTCGCGCTCGGTCTCCAGCGGGTTGAAGACGACGACGGGGACGCCCGCGGTGCGGGTGTCCAGCGCCGCCGCCACCGCCGCCGCCCCCCCGGCCAGCAGCGAGCGGAAGCGGTTCAGGGCCAGCAGCTGGTCGTTCCAGGAGTATTCATAGGCCTCGGGCAGGCAGGTGCCGGCCAGGATGTCGTGGGACTGGGCGGCCAGCGCCAGCGCCCAGGCATCGGCCAGCTCGCGGCGCGGATAGTCCAGGCCGCCCAGCCATTCGCCGGCCAGCGCGGCCCGCTCGGCGGCGTCGGCCATGGCCTCGTTGCGGCGGTTCCAGCGCTTGACATAGCCCTGCGAGGTCAGGACGCCGGCCGAATGCTCGCGCAGCTGCATCTCGCCGCGGTAGCGCGGCAGCCGCGCCGCCTGGCGCGCGTCGATGTCCAGGAACATGCGCTCGGCGCTGGCGGGCAGCACGCGCACCGGCCCGCCGCCGACCGCGGCCACGGCGCCGCCAGCGGGGAGCGCCTCACCCGCCTCCAGGCCGAGGCGCCGCGGCGGCAACGGCAGCCTGGCGTTGCGCTTGCCGACGATCGCCTCCAGCAGGGCCAGCGACGCGGGAGGCGGGGCGCCGCCGCGGTCGCCGGCCCCGTGGTACATAAAGTCGGCGAACAGGCCGCTGCCGGCGCCGTTGCGCGTGATGCGCCGGGGCCAGTCGACCATGCGCGCCGCCGCCCGGGCGGAGTAGCCGGCCGCGCGCGGGCTGCGGCTCAGGTCGTACCAGATCCGGCCGTCGTACGGGCCCGGGTTCAGCGCGGCCACCACGCCCCGGCCGTCCACCCCCTCCCAGAACCCGACGTTGAACGGGATGCCCGGCGGGGTGTCCTGGGGCGAGCCGGGCCCGCCGGCCGCGGCGCTCGATCCCCAGGTCAGCTTCTGGGTGGAGAAGCCGCGCAGGCCGCAGTGGGCGATGACCGTGGGCAGGCTGGCCGGGAAGCCGAAGTCGTCGGGGAGCATGAGCTCGGCGCTGCTGCGGCCGAGCAGGGAGCGGAAGACGCGCCCGCCGTACAGGACCTGGCGGATGACCGACTCGGGGGCAGCGAGGTTCACGTCGCACTCCTCGAAGAGGGCGCCGCTGGGGAACCAGCGGCCGGCGGCGACCTGCCGCCGCACCTCGGCCAGCAGCTCCGGGTGGTACTCGGCCAGCAGGCGGTAGCGGTTGGCGCCGCCGAAGTTGAAGACGTAGCGCGGGTAGCGGCGGATGAGCCCGAGGTTGAGGCGCACGGTCCGCGGCAGGTACTCGGAGATGGTCGCCGGGTAGGCCCACCGCCACTGGCTGTCCAGATGGGCGGAGGCCACGGTGTACAGGACCGGCGCCGGGCCGGCGTGATGGCGCGACGACGACTGCACCAGGGCCAGGGCCGCCAGCAGGGCGGCGGCCAGCGCCGCGCCGGCGACCGCTGCTTTCTTCGTTGCTCGCTCGCTGCTCATGGGATCCCGCGGGCCGATTATAGCAAAAAACGGGGCGGATCCGAACCGCGCCGGGCCAGGGGTTTGGCGTCGCCGCCGTTTGGGTGTAGAATGAGGCGCCTAAGGAGAGACCCATGTACCAGCGAGTGAAATACGACTTCAAGCAGGAGATCATCAAGATCAAGGACGCGGGCCTGTTCAAGGAGGAGCGCACCATCCTCTCCAGCCAGAAGCCCGAGATCCACGTCCAGTTCCCCGCCGGCTCGGAGCCCCGCGAGGTGCTGAACTTCTGCTCCAACAACTACCTGGGGCTGGCCAACCACCCCGACATCGTGCACGCCGCCCACGAGGCGCTCGACCGCTACGGCTTCGGCCTGGCCTCGGTGCGCTTCATCTGCGGCACCCAGGACCTGCACAAGCGCCTGGAGGAGCGCATCTCGCAGTTCTACCAGGCCGAGGACACCATCCTCTATTCCTCGTGCTTCGACGCCAACGGCGGGCTGTTCGAGAGCCTGCTGGGGGCGGAGGACGCCATCGTCACCGACGCCCTGAACCATGCCAGCATCATCGACGGCATCCGCCTGTGCAAGGCCAAGCGCTTCATCTACGAGCACTCCGACATGGACTCGCTGGAAAGCGTCCTGCGCAAGGCCCGCGAGGGCGCGGACGTCTGGGACGGGCCGGGCCTGGACAAGGAGCCGGTCCCGGCGCGCAACATCGTCATCGCCACCGACGGGGTGTTCTCCATGGACGGCGACATCGCCAACGTGCGCGGCATCATCGAGCTGGCCAACCGCTATGACGCGCTGGTCATGGTCGACGAGTCGCACGCCACCGGCTTCCTGGGCCGCCGGGGCCGCGGCTCGGTCGAGGTGCACGACGCCCTCGGCCAGGTGGACCTGATCACCTCCACCCTGGGCAAGGCCATGGGCGGCGCCACCGGCGGCTTCACCACCGGCCGCCGCGAGATGATCGAGATCCTGCGCCAGAAGTCGCGCCCCTACCTCTTCTCCAACACCCTGGCGCCGTCGATCGCCGCCGCCGGCATCGCCGCCTTCGACCTGCTGGAGAAGAGCGACGACCTGCGCCAGCGGCTGATGGAGAACACGGCGTTCTTCCGCTCGGAGATGACGCGCCTGGGCTTCGACATCAACGAGGGCATCCACCCCATCGTCCCCGTCCTGTTCCGCAAGTTCGCCAACGACGCTCAGCTCTCGCAGCAGTTCGCCCGCGACCTCTACGCCGAGGGCATCTACGTCGTGGGCTTCTTCTTCCCGGTGGTGCCGCGCGGCCAGTCGCGCATCCGCGTGCAGGTCTCGGCGGCGCACACCCGCGAGCACCTGGAGAAGGCGATCGCCGCCTTCGCCAAGGTGGGGAAGGAGCACAAGGTCATCTAGGAACCAGGCGATCTCTCCGTGATCGTGATGGCAACTTGCACTCGGCATACGGTGTACGGCATACGGTTTACGGCAAAGGCAATCGGACGATCAGCATCCAATTTAGGAATCTTCAGCACCCAAGCGAATTGGCCTTCGTTACGTCGAACCCCACTCGGAACGAGCCCTCCTCGGGGACGCCGCCCCTGGCGGGGCCGGCAGCGTCGAACCTCGAACGTCGAACCTTGAAGATCTTTTAGCTGATTTCCAGTCCACCGTCAGCCGCATGTCAGCGGCTCCTGGTTCTTATCGTTCCCGGGGCGTCTTCGCCCCGGGCGCCGTTTGTGCTATAATGAAGGGCAAATCAATCACAAGGGAAAACTGAAGTCATGAACATGATCAAAGCCAAGGCCCCGAAGGGCATCTTCTTCTGGATCGTTTCGGTGATCATCCTGGTGCTGCTGTGGAACACGCTGAACCACGTCGCCAGCGGCAAGACCAAGGCCCTGACATTCTCCGAGTTCATGGACAAGGTCGAGAACGACCAGATCTCCAGCGCCCGCATCGCCGGCAACGTCATCAACGGCGACATGAACCTGGAGGACGGCAGCGACTACACGCGCTACGAGTCGACCATCCCGCTGGACTATCCCGACCTGATCAACAAGCTGCGCCAGCACAAGGTCAACATCGAGGTGGAGAAGCTGAACAAGAACGAGTGGCTGGGCATCCTGCTCTCCTGGGCGCCGTTCGTCATCCTCATCGCCTTCTGGGTGATGATCATGCGCCAGCAGGGCGGCAACAAGGCCTTCACCTTCGGCAAGAGCAAGGCGCGCATGTTCACCGGCGACCGCAACAAGTTCACCTTCAAGGACGTGGCCGGCGTCGAGGAGGCCAAGGAGGAGCTGGAGGAGATCATCGAGTTCCTCAAGGAGCCGAAGAAGTTCCAGCGCCTGGGCGGCAAGATCCCCAAGGGCGTGCTGCTGATCGGCCCGCCGGGAACGGGCAAGACCCTGCTGGCCAAGGCCATCGCCGGCGAGGCCAACGTCCCCTTCTTTTCCATCTCCGGCTCCGACTTCGTCGAGCTCTTCGTCGGCGTCGGCGCCTCGCGGGTGCGCGACCTGTTCGACGAGGGCAAGAAGCACGCCCCCTGCCTGATCTTCATCGACGAGATCGACGCCGTGGGCCGGCAGCGCGGCACCGGCCTGGGCGGCGGCCACGACGAGCGCGAGCAGACGCTGAACCAGCTGCTGGTGGAGATGGACGGCTTCGACGCCAACGAGGGCGTGATCATCATCGCCGCCACCAACCGCCCCGACATCCTGGACTCGGCGCTGCTGCGCCCCGGCCGCTTCGACCGCCGCATCGTCGTCTCCACCCCCGACGTCAAGGGGCGCGAGGAGATCCTCAAGGTGCACACGCGCAGCACGCCGCTGGCCAAGGACGTCGACCTGCCGGTGCTGGCCCGCTCCACCCCCGGCTTCACCGGCGCCGACATCGCCAACATGGTCAACGAGGCGGCCCTGTACGCCTCGCGCAACGGCAAGAAGAGCATCGCCATGGAGGACTTCGAGTACGCCAAGGACAAGGTGCTGATGGGCAGCGAGCGCCGCAGCATGATCATCTCCGACGACGAGAAGCGCAACACCGCCTACCACGAGGCCGGCCACGCCCTGATCGCCGCCATGGAAAAGGAGGCCGACCCGCTGCACAAGGTCTCCATCATCCCGCGCGGCATGGCCCTGGGCGTCACCCAGCAACTGCCGCTGGACGACAAGTACACCTATTCCAAGTCCTACCTGATGGCGCAGCTGTCGGTCTCCATGGCCGGGCGCATCGCCGAGGAGGAATTCCTCAAGACCACCACCAACGGCGCCCGCAGCGACATCGAGAACGCCACCTCCATCGCCCGCAAGATGGTCTGCGAGTGGGGCATGTCCGACCTCGGCCCCATCGCCCTGGGCCGCAAGGAGGACATGATCTTCCTCGGCCGCGACATGATGTCGCACAACGAGTACTCCGAGGAAACGGCGCGCAAGATCGACGCCGAAATCCGCAAGATCATCGACCAGGCCTACGCCCACGCCCGGCAGATCATCCTCGATCATCGCGCCCAGCTGGAGACCATCGCCCAGCAGCTGCTGGAGCGGGAATCGCTGACCTCGGACGACATCGCCCTCATCCTGGGCACGCCGCGCAAGCCCGATGCCAGCCAGGCCAAGCGCCGCAAGCCGCGCAACGGCGCCGCCGCCGAAGCCAAGTAAATGGTCATCGAGAACGTCCTCGGCGCCTTCGCCAAGATCACGCCCAAGGACATCCTCGACATCTTCCTGCTCTTTCTGCTCTTCTACTACGTCCTGCTGCTGATCAAGGGCACCAAGTCCTACCAGATGGCGCTGGGGCTGATGCTCATCGGCTTCCTGGCCCTGCTGTCCGGCCTGCTCAAGCTGACCGCCTTCTCCTACGTGCTGAACAACTTCTTCGCCTACCTGGTCTTCGCCATCATCGTGCTGTTCCAGGGCGAGTTCCGCAAGATCCTGGCCGAGATCGGCGGCAAGATGCGCAGCGCCTTCGTCCCCGCCGACGTCTCGCGCATCCGCGACGAGATCGTCAACGCCGCCGTGGCCATGTCGCTGGGCAAGGTCGGCGCCCTGATCGCCGTCGAGCGCGAGATCAAGCTGAAGTCCTACATCGACAAGCACATCCGCATCGACGCCGTGGTTTCCAAGGACATGCTGCTGACCATCTTCTCGCCCAACACGCCGCTGCACGACGGGGCGGTGATCATCTCCGCCGGGCGCATCGCCGCCGCCAACTGCTTCTTCCCCTACCCGCCGCTGCTGGAACTGACCCCGGCAGGCGGACGCCACCTGGCGGCCATCGGCATCAGCCAGGAGACCGACTGCGTGGCCATCGTCGTCTCCGAGCAGACCGGCAAGATCTCGCTGGCCGTCAAGGGCGAGCTGATCCGCGGCCTGGACCGCGAGGGCCTGAAGAACCGCCTGCGCTTCCTGAAGGTGTGACATGGCCGACCCGCTGAAGAATCTCCTGTTCCGCAACCTGGGCCTCAAGGCCAGCGCCCTGGCGCTGGCGCTGCTGGTGTGGGCGGTGATCAGCGGCGGCGAGCGCGCCTATTCCGAGAAGACGCTGAAGCTGCCGGTGGAGGTGGTCCACGTCTCGGAGAACCTCGAGGTGTCGGGCCTGCGGCCGGAGGAGGTGACCGTGTCGCTGAAGGGGGCCTCGAAGTTCGTGGCCGCCGTCGGCGCCGAGGCCAACGCCATCCGCATCGACCTGGCCAACGTCAAGGAGACCGGCAAGCTGAACTACTTCGCCGAGGACTACCTGGACCTTCCCGAGGGGGTACAGGTCGTCTCCATCCACCCCAAGATGATCGAGGTCTTCGTCGAGGAGTTCGTCACCCGCGAGGTGCCGGTGCGGCTGCAGCTGCGCGGCCGGCTGCCGGCCCGCCTGCGGTTGCTCGCGGCGCGGGTGGTGCCCGACCGCATCGCCATCATGGGCTACAAGTCGCGCATCGAACGCATCGACGCCGTGCAGACCGAGGAGTTCGACCTGGGGACGGCGGGGGCCAGCCTGACCCGCCGGCTGGGCCTGCAGCAGACGCCCGACATCCTGAAGTTCCGCGATCGCCGCGACGTGGAGCTGCAGCTGGAGATCGAGGAGCGCGGCACCCGCAAATGAGCGCGGCCCTCTTCGGCACCGACGGCATCCGCGGCCGCGCCGGCGCGCCCCCTCTCGATCCCGACACGCTGGCGCGCATCGGCGCCGCCATCGCCGGGCTCCGTGACCGGCCGCGCGTCCTCATCGGCCGCGACACGCGCGAGTCCGGGCCTGCGATCGAGCGCCAGCTGGCCGCCGGCATGGGGGCGCGGGCGCGCGCCTTCAGCGCCGGCGTCGTGCCCACGCCGGGGCTGGCCTACCTGACCCGCGCCCTGGGCTTCGATCTCGGGGTCATGGTCTCGGCCTCGCACAACCCCTGGCAGGACAACGGCATCAAGGTCTTCGACGCCGGCGGCCGCAAGCTGTCCGCCCGGCTGGAGGCGCACATCGGCCGTGAAGTCCTCGGCGCCGCGCCGCGCGCGCATCGCTCGCGCTGCGCGCCGGCGCCCGTCGATACCGCCCCCTACCTCGACTTCCTGGCGCTCCAGGGCGAGGGTCTGCTCACGCCGGGCCGGGGGCGCCTGGCCGTCGACTGCGCCAACGGCGCCGCCTCGCGCTGGGCGCCCGCCCTGTTCCGCCGCCTGGGGCTGGACGCCGTCGTCGGCCACGCCCGGCCCGACGGCCGCAACATCAACGCCGGCTGCGGCTCGACCGCCCCCGCCGCCCTGCAGCGGCTGGTCGGGCGGCGTCGGGCCGCGCTGGGGCTGGCCCTCGACGGCGACGCCGACCGCGCCGTCTTCTGCGACGCCGGCGGCGGCCTGCTCGACGGCGATCACGTCCTGTACCTGCTGGCCCTGTACCTGCGCGACCGCGAGCCGCGCTTCAACCGCACGGTGGTGGGGACGGTGATGAGCAACCTGGGGCTGGAGCAGGCGCTGCGCCGGGCCGGCATCGGCTTCCGCCGCGCCGACGTCGGCGACAAGCACGTCTTCCAGCTGATGGTCCGCTGCGGCGCCATCCTGGGCGGCGAGCCGTCGGGGCACGTCATCCTGCGCCACCGCCACAGCAGCGGCGACGGCCTGCTCACCGCCCTGTACGTGCTGCGCGCCCTGCGCCATTTCGCCTGGGACGCGGCCGAGCTGGGCCGGCGCCTGCGCCTGTTCCCGCAGCGGACGCTCAGCATCCGCGTGCGCCGCAAGCCCGCGCTGTCGCGCTGGCCGGCCCTCCAGGCCGAGGCCGCCCGCTTCGCCCGCGCCCACGGCGGCCGGGCGCGGCTGCTGGTCCGCTACTCGGGGACCGAACCCAAGCTGCGGGTCATGATCGAGGCCCGCGATCCGGGGACGATCGAGAAGAGCATGCCCGTCTTCCAGTCCCTGGTGGAGAACGAGATCGGAGAATGACATGAAACTCAGCGTCAACATCGACCACATCGCCACCATCCGCCAGGCGCGCATGGCCAACGAGCCCGACCCGGTGTACGCCGCCGCCCTGGCCGAGATGGGCGGCGCCGACGGCATCACCGTGCACCTGCGCCAGGACCGCCGCCACATCCAGGAGCGCGACGTCGAGATCCTGCGCCGCGTGATCAAGACCAAGCTGAACATGGAGATGGCCGTTTCCATGGAGATGGTCAAGGTCGCCCTCAAGTACAAGCCCGACGTCTGCACCCTGGTGCCGGAAAGCAAGGACGAGGTCACCACCAGCGGCGGCCTGGACGTCATCATGTTCGCCGAGAAGGTGCAGGAAGTGTCCGGCAACCTCATGGCCGCCGGCATCGGCGTATCGATCTTCATCGACCCCGGCGTCGAGCAGGTGAAGGCCTGCCATCGCCTGGGCATCCGCGCCGTGGAGCTGAACACCGGCGACTATGCCGTGAACTGCGCCAACAGCTACGCCCAGCTGGAGCTGGAGAAGATTTCCAAGGCGGTGGCCTATGCCCGCAAGCTCGGCTTCACGGTGCTGGCCGGTCATGGCCTGACCTACCAAAACATCGGCCCCATCGCCGCCATGCGCGAGATCGCCGAGCTCAACATCGGCCACTCCATCGTGGCCAACGCCGCCTTCGTCGGCATGAAGGAGGCGGTGGCGCGCATGAAGGAGCTTCTCGCTTGCTGAGGCGCATCGCCAGGGGGGTCGCCCTGCTGGCGGCCGCCGTCCTGGCGGTCGTGGCCTACAACGGCCTCTCCTTCCAGAAGCGCGTCAACAACCGCCCCCTGCCCTCCGGCTGGCTGAAGGGCGTGTTCCACCTGCACTCGACCTTCTCCGACGGCCTGGGCGGCGTGGACGAGATCTGCCGCGCCGCCGCCGGCCAGGGGCTGGACTTCGTGCTCCTCACCGACCACGGCCGGCCCAACCGCGCCGCCAGCGCCGCCACCGCCTGGCGCCGGGACGTGCTGCTCATCGGCGGCTCGGAGTTCTCCCTCCATGCCGGCCACCTGGCCGCCGCCGGTTACCGCCTCCCCGCCTTCCGCTACCCGCCCGAGGCCCAGGAGGCGATCGACGAAGTGCGGCATGACGGCGGCGTGACCTTCCTCTCCCATCCCTTCGACGGCCGCATCCCCTGGACCGACGAAGCGGCGCGCGGCTTCACCGGCCTCGAAGTCGTCAGCCTCTACCAGATGGCCAAGAGGAACATGGCCTACGTCCTGACCCTGTTCCCGCTGCAGTACCTGCTGAGCCCCGACTACGCCCTGACCGCCGTGATCTCATCCCCGCGGCGCGAGCTCGCCCTCTGGGACCGCCTCTGCCGCGAAGGCCGCTATTACGGCATCTACGCCCTCGACGCCCACGCCAAGATCGAGCTGGGCGACAAGGCCCGGCTGGGCTTCCCCTCCTATGCCGCCATGTTCCGCATCCTGCGCGTCTACGCCCACACGGGCGGTGAGCCGGCCGCCGACGCCAACGCGGCCGCCGGCGCCGTCATCGCCGCCCTGCGCCGCGGCGACTTCTTTTCGGCCATCGAGTCGCTGGCCGCGGCCAACGGCTTCGAGTTCTACTACCGCGAGCCGGACGGCCGCCGCGTCGAGATGGGCGGCAGCGCCGAGCGCGCCGGCGGCGCGCTGGTCATCCGCCTGCCCTTCCCCTTCGCGGTCGACGTGCGCCTGCTGCGCGACGGCGCGGCGTTCCGCTCCTTCACGGACAGCACCCGCTCCAAGATCGAGGTCGCGGTGGACGCTCCGGGCGTCTACCGCTGCGAGGTGTACCTCCATTCCGGCCGCCTCCGCCGCCTGCCCTGGATCCTGGCCAACCCGCTGTTCGTCGCGCGGCCGGAGACTCCGGCGCCGCAGGTCTCCCCGCCGCCGCCGGCGCGGGCGCTCCTCGACGGCGGCGCGCCGCGCTTCCAGCTGGAAAAGAACCGCCGCTCGCAGGGCGCGGCGACGGCCGTCGCCGGCGCCGACGGCCCGCCCCACGCCCGCCTGGATTTCGTCCTGCGCCGCGAGACGCCCTCCTCGCCTGACTTCTGGGTGGCCCTGGCCCGGCGCGGCCGCCTCGACCTCTCCGCTTACCGCGGCATCGTGCTGGAGACCCGCTCCAGCCGGCCCCTGCGCGCCTGGCTGCAGGTGCGCGCCGCCGGGCCGGGGGCCGGGTCGGCATTCCAGCACTCCTTCCGCGCCGACGTCCAGTGGCGGCGCCTGGCCATCCCCTTCGCGCGCTGCCACCGCCTCTACGGGACGGGAACGGCGGAGGGGCGCCGCGACGTCGACGCCCTGTTCATCCTCGTCGACGGCGGCATCGCCGAGGACGGCGCCGCGGGATGGCTGGAAGTCCGGCAGCTGGGCTTTTACTGACATACTCGATACTCGGCATACGGCGCACGGCGCACGGCTTACGGTAAAGGCGTTTGTGCGATCAGTACCTGATCTAGAAATCCTTAGCACCTAAGCGAATTGGCCTTCGTTACGTCGAACGTCGAACCTCGAACGTCGAACCTTGAAGCTCGGGCAGGACTTTTTCTCAGCCGCTGCGGCAGCGGCAGCGGTTGACTCGCCGCCGATATTTTGTTAAAGTACAAACTAAGCCAAGCAGCGATCCAGAGGAACCCATGGACAATATCATCGGCATCCGCAGGGAAGACAAGAACGAGTGGGAACGGCGGGTTCCCCTGGTCCCCGACGACGTGCGCTGGCTGCGTGAGAAGCACGGCATCCGCACCGTCGTCCAGCCCTCCCCCATCCGCGTGTTCCGCGACGACGAGTACCGCGCCGCCGGCGCCGAGGTCAGCGAGGACATCGGCGGCGCCGGCACCGTCTTCGCCGTCAAGGAGATCCCCGCGGCCATGTTCCGCCCGGACCGCACCTATGTCTTCTTCTCGCACACCATCAAGGGCCAGCCCTACAACATGGACATGCTGCGCACCATGGTGGAGCGGCGCTGCAGCCTGATCGACTACGAGCGCGTCATCGACGAGAAGAACCGGCGCCTGATCTTTTTCGGCCGCTTCGCCGGCCTGGCCGGCATGCTCGACACCCTGCACGGCTTCGGCCTGAAGCTGCAGGCCCGCGGCATCGCCAGCCCCTTCGCCCGCATCCAGCAGGCCTACCGCTATGCCACCCTCGAGGAGGCCAAGGCGGCGGTCGAGGCCGTCGGCGCCGAGATCGACGGCAAGGGATTCCCCGAGGAGCTGTGCCCGCTGGTGGTGGGCTTCGCCGGCTACGGCAACGTATCGCGCGGCGCCCAGGAGATCTTCGACCTGCTGCCGCACAAGGTGCTCTCGGCCGAGGCGCTGCTGGAGATGATCGACAACTTCAGCAGCGACACCCTCAACCTGGTCAAAGTGGTGTTCGGCGAGGACGACATGGTGCGGCCGCTCCAGGGCGCCTTCGACCTGCAGGAATACTACGCCCACCCCGAGCGCTACGAGAGCAAGTTCGAGAACTACCTGCCGCAGCTCTCGTTGCTGGTCAACTGCATCTACTGGACCGAAAAATACCCGCGCCTGGTGACCAAGTCCTACCTGAAGCAGCGCACGGTGCTGGAATCGACGCCCCGCCTGCAGGTGATCGGCGACATCTCCTGCGACATCGACGGCTCCATCGAGATCACCCACAAGGCCACCAAGCCCGACCACGCCTTCTTCACCTACTTCGCCGGCGAGGACCGCTTCGCCGACGGCGTCGAGGCGCTGGGGACGACGGTCATGGCCGTGGACAACCTGCCCTGCGAGTTCCCGCGCGAGTCATCGCTGGAGTTCTCGCGGGTGCTGCGCGACTTCGTGCCGGCCATCGCCGGCGCCGACTTCGGCCGGCCGATTGACGCTCTGGGGCTGCCTTTCCCCGTCCGCCAGGCGCTGCTGCTGCACCGGGGGGAGTTCACCGCCGACTACGCCTACATGAAGGATTTCCTGCGAAAAGGAGGAACGCATGAATAAGATACTGGTGCTGGGAGCCGGGCTGGTCAGCCGCCCCGGGGTCCATTACCTGCTGGAGCAGAAGGGACTGCAGGTCACCGTCGCCTCGCGCACCGTCAGCAAGGCCGAGAACCTGGTCAAGGGCTTCGCCAACGGCCGCGCCCTGCCCGTCGACGTGGAAAACGAGAAGCAGCTGGCCGGACTGATCGCCCAAAACGACATCGTCATCAGCCTGCTGCCCTGGATCCACCACGTCAAGGTGGCCGGCCTGTGCCTGGAGCACGGCAAGAACATGGTGACCACCTCCTACGTCTCCGAGGGGATGAAGAAGCTGGCCCCCGCCGTCCTGGCCAAGGGCCTCATCTTCCTCAACGAGATCGGCGTCGACCCCGGCATCGACCACATGTCGGCCATGAAGATCATCCACCAGGTCGAGGCCGAGGGCGGCAAGGTGCTGCATTTCCACTCCTACTGCGGCGGCCTGCCGGCCCCCGAGCACAACGACAACCCGTTCGGCTACAAGTTCTCCTGGAGCCCGCGCGGCGTCGTGCTGGCCTCGCGCAACTCGGCCCGCTTCCTCGAGGACGGCAGGATCGTCGAGATCCCGGGCAAAGATCTGTTCGCCGCCCCCAAGGTGGAGGAGGTCGAGGGGCTGGGCAAGTTCGAGGTCTACCCCAACCGCGACTCGGTGCCCTACAAGGAGCTGTACGGACTGAAGGACGCCCTGACCGTCATCCGCGGCACCTACCGCAACATCGGCTGGTGCGAGACGCTGAAGAAGATCGTCGAGCTGGGGCTGGTCGACGAGACCCCGCAGGCCGGGCTGAAGGGCATCTCCTTCAAGCAGATGACCGCCGGACTGGTCGGCGCCGCCCCCGGCCAGGACGTCAAGAAGGAGACGGCCAGGAAACTGGGCATCGCGGCCTCATCGGCGGTCATGAAGCGCCTCGAGTGGCTGGGGCTGTTTTCCGGCGAGACGATCCCCGAGGCCGGCAACTATCTCGACGTTCTGAGCGCCCAGCTGCAGAAGAAGCTCTTCTTCAAGGAGGGCGAGAAGGACCTGCTGCTGCTGCGCCACCGCTTCGTGGTCGAGAACAAGGACAAGACCCGCGACCTGATCACCTCGACGCTGATCGACTTCGGCATCCCCTTCGGCGACAGCTCCATGGCGCGCACCGTCAGCCTGCCCATGGCCATCGGCACGCGCCTGATCGCCGAGGGCCGCATCACCCGCCAGGGCGTGTTCATCCCCGTCACCCCCGACGTCTACCTGCCGGTCCTGGCCGAGCTGGAGACCCTGAACATCAAGATGGCGGAGAAGCGCTCCCGCCTGAAATAGGAGGCCATTGGACAGCCGGGACGTCGGGCTCAGCGGCGAAAAGGCGGCGGCCGCCTTCCTGAAGGCCAAGGGCTACAAGATCGTCCAGCCCAACTTCCGCGCCGCCGGCGCCGAGGTCGACCTGGTGGCCTGCATCGGCGACATCCTGTGCTTCGTGGAGGTCAAGACGCGCAAGGCCTGCGACCACGGCGAGCCCGTGGCGTTCGTCACCCCGGCGAAGCAGCGGCGCATCATCCGCGCCGCCAGGGTCTTTTCGGCGCGCCGGCCCTGGCGCGGCCACCGCGTGCGCTTCGACGTGGTCTCGGTCCTGCCCGGCGGCGACGGGCCGGTTTGCGACCACATCGAGGGCGCCTTCACGGAGTGACCATGCCCGAGCTGCGCAAGGACCCCATCACCGGCACCTGGGTCATCATTTCCGAGGAGAGGAAGAAGCGGCCCCGGTACTACCAGATCGTGGTCGACAAGGACATCTCCATCCCGGAGAACTGCCCCTTCTGTCCCGGCAACGAGGCCATGACCCCGCCCGAGACCTTCGCCCTGCGCCCCGGGCACTCGGCCGCCAACGGCCCGGGCTGGGACGTGCGCGTGGTGCCCAACAAGTTTCCCGCCCTGAGGATCGAGGGGAGCCTGCGCAAGAGCGGCGAGGGCTTCTACGACAAGATCAGCGGCATCGGCGCCCACGAGGTGCTCATCGAGACGCCGCGCCACCAGCACACCTGGTTCGACGGCGACACGGCGGTGATCCGCAACTCGCTCCTGGCCGCCAAGGCCCGCGTCCTGGACCTGAAGAAGGACACGCGCTTCAAGTACATCATGGTCTTCAAGAACTTCGGCCCCACCGCCGGCGCCACCCTCTCCCATTCCCACACCCAGCTCATCGCCCTGCCGGTGGTGCCGCTGCGCGTCCAGGAGGAGATCGAGGGGGCGCGCGCCCACTTCGAGTTGAAGGAGCGCTGCATCTTCTGCGACATCATCCAGTACGAGAGCGACAGCGACCGCCGCCTTCTCGTGGAGAACGAGCATTTCATCGTGCTGGCCCCCTATGCCCCGCGCTTCTCCTTCGAGCTGGCCGTCTTCCCCAAGCGCCACAACCCGACTTTCGAGGCCACCCCTGACGGCGAGCTGGAAGCCCTGAGCGCCATCCTGGGCGAGGTCCTGGGCCGGGTGGGCCGGCTGCTGAGCCGCCCCGACTACAACCTGATCATCCACAACGCCCCGTGCTGCAACAACGTCGGCGACTACTACCACTGGCACGTCGAGTTCATGCCGGTGCTGGCGCGCGTGGCCGGCTTCGAATGGGGCACCGGCTTCTACATCAACCCCATCTCCCCCGAAGAATCGGTCCAGTCGCTGAAGTCGGTTTAGCCGCCGGCCATCCACGCCTGTCCGCTTTTCAGGACACTCCGTCCCCTTCCCTGCTGGCAGCGAAATTGCAGTTCAATTTCGGGCGCTCCCCGTGGAGGCCCGGCAAGGAGGAAACATGAGACGGAAGGCGATCCTCGTCCTGGTCCTGGCCGCGCTGGCCGCAGCCGGTTGCATGGTGCGCACCAGCTCCATCCGCTTGTCGGGGGCTGGAGACCTGCCGGCGGCCGAACCCGGCACCGTGGAGGTCTATCTCAGCGAGAAGGACGTACCCGGCGCCTTTGACAAGCTCGCCCTGGTCTTCGCCGAGGAGGTGTGGGGGAACCTGGACTACGCCGACCTGGTCGCCCGTTTGCGAGCCAGGGCGGCGATGTTGGGGGCCAACGGCCTGATCCTGGGGGAAATGGAGGACCGGCTGAGCGTCAACGGTGCCGCCGCGCCCTGCGTCGTGTCCAGCGACAAGGTGATGCGCGGCCTGGCCATCCGCGTCCGCAAGTAGAGGAATCCGGCCGCGTCACCGCTTTTGCGGGGCGATCTCCAGCCAGGAGAACCAGATGGGATGGTGCTTCTTGTACCAGCGCAGGATCTCGAGCAGCTTGGCCTGCGCCGGGGGGGGGATCACTTCGGCCGGGATGCGGTCGAACAGGACGCGGATATGGTCCTGCTGCGGGAACTCCAGCGCCTCCGAGCAAAGCGTCTGCAGTTCGTTGCGGATGCGCCCCGAGTCGGAGATCTTCACCGGCCGGTGCTCGTAGTCCTCGCCGGCCATGAAGCGGTTGAGCAGGGGGTTGAAGACCAGCCGGCTCTGCTCCAGGGTCTCCATCAGCCGCAGCGTGAAGGTGATGCGCTTGTCGCCGCGGGCGCTGGCCAGGCGCACCGTCACCCGGTAGCGTCCCGGGCCCGCTTCCTCCACTCCCGGCGCCCCGGAATAGGGATCGGGGCACATGTAGCCCGAGACGGCCAGCACGTCCCACTTTTTCTCGGGAAAGAAGTCGCCGGCCTCGACGGACGGCTTGCCCACCGGGATGCCGGCATCGCGGGCGTCGGCGATCATTTCCCGGAAGCGGGCGGCCGTGCCCGCGTCGGCGCTTCGCCCCAGGACATCGCCCAGACGCTCCGCAAAGTCGCCGGCTTCGGCATCGAGTCCCATCACCAGGCGCTCGCGGTCGTAGGCCACCTCGAAGGTCGAGGTGAAGGGACAGATGTAGGCGGCCAGCCCCAGCATCGGCGCCAGGCTGGCGGCCTGGATGGCCTCGGCCGAGGCGGCGTAACCGTCGCAGAGGAACAGGTGGCGCTCGCCGTCCTGTTCATAGGGCCCGATATGGTAGGTCGGGGCGTAGGTCCCCGACTCGCTGAAGGCCTTCATCCCCGAAGGAAGCATGAACTCGTCGCCCACGATGTCGACGCCCAGGTCGGTCCATTCCTTCCACAGGCCGCCGATGCGCCCTTCGCGGCTCTTGCCGCCGAGGGTCCAGACATGGATGCGCTCGGGAGGGATGTTGGGATAGGCCAGGCGGATGGCCTGCAGTACCTGGTGGCGCGGCGTGCGGAAGGTGATGAGGATCGATTCCTCGGCGGCGCGCTCGGCCACCGCCTTGGGCAGGAACAGGTTGCCCATGTAGCCCTCGTAGGGGCGGGTGATGGCCAGCGGCTGGTCAAAGAGATGGAGCACGGTCATCGGCCCGGTCTGGGCACCTTTGGAGAAGCGCGAGGTGTTCTCCAGGGTGTCGATGGCGGCCCCCCAGACGGTGATGCCCGCGGCCTTGATGTCGCGGTAGAACTGGCCCCAGCCGTAGCCATCCTCATTGAGCAGGCGCACCACGCGGCGGTCGAGCCAGCGGGCCACCGAGGGCCGGGCATAGACGCGGCCGAAGCCCAGCTGGGGATTGGAGCCCATCTCCGGCGTCTCGCCGGCCTTGGGCATCAGGCCCTCGCCCACGCAGACCATGATGGCGTGGTTCTCGGGCAGCTGGCGCGACAGGTACCACAGGCTCTCGCTCATGGCGTAGGCCGAGATGGCGTCGGCCTCCTTCTTGGCCTGGTTGAGCCCGGCCTTGTCGAGCCCCTTGCCGGCGCCGTAGCGGCCGAAGAGGCGGGTGCCCAGGGCGGTCACGGCGCCGGTGACGGCGAAGAGGCGCTCCATCGAGCCGTCCATGAAGGAGATGTCGCTGGTGAACTCCTTGGCCGGCTCGCCGCGCGTCCAGGAGACCTCGACGTTCTCCAGCCAGAGGTGGAAGCGGCCGAGGATGGGGCGGGCATCGAAGGCCCACTGGGCGATCAGGTCGCGCTGTTCCTGGGCGGGAGACGTCATGCTAACCTCCTCGGGTGCCGTATTGCCGTCCGCCCCGGCGGGCGGGCATTCATTGTAGGCAAGCGCGGGAATAAAATCAAGGGCAGCCCCGCCGCCTCGGGCCGGGGCCCGCACCGGGCGGCCGCCGGGCCCGTATTGCTTTTTTCTTTCGCCCGCGGTAGAATCCAGGAAGTTCAACACACGAAAGAGGAGGTTCTTCCACCATGGCCAAAAAGTATAATTTCTACGCCGGTCCCGCCATCCTGCCCCAGGAGGTGATGAAGAAGGCCCAGGCCGAGCTCCTGGACCTGAACGGCATCGGCCTGTCGATCCTGGAGATCAGCCACCGCAGCAAGGACTTCGAGGCGGTCATCAACGCCGCCGAGGCCAAGATCCGCTCGCTGCTCGGCGTGCCCGAGAACTACACGGTGATGTTCCTGCAGGGCGGCGCCAGCCTGCAGTTCGGCATGATCCCCATGAACCTGCTCAAGGGCGGCAAGGCCGACTACGTGCACACCGGCGAGTGGGCCAAGAAAGCCATCAAGGAGGCCAAGCTGTTCGGCACGGTGAACGTGGCCGCCTCCGCCGAGGACAAGAATTTCAACTACATCCCGGAAAAATTCGGCTTCTCGGCCGACGCCAAGTACGTGCACGTCACCTCCAACGAGACCATCGGCGGCGTCCAGTGGTCCAAGTTCCCGGAGACGAACGGCGTGCCGCTGGTCATCGACATGTCCTCGGACATCTTCAGCCGCCGCATCGACTTCAAGAACGTCGGCATGATCTACGCCGGCGCCCAGAAGAACATCGGCCCGGCGGGAGTGACGCTGGTGATCATGCGCAACGACCTGATCGAGGCCTGCGCCGACGGCCTGACCACCATGCTGAGCTACAAGACCCACGCCAAGGAAAAGTCGCTCTACAACACCCCGCCCTGCTTCGCCATCTACATCATCAAGCTGGTCATGGACTGGATCGAGGCGCAGGGCGGGCTGGCGGCGGTCGAGAAGGTCAACGAGCAGAAGGCCAAGGCCCTCTACGACGCCATCGACGGCAGCAACGGCTACTACCGCGGCACGGCCAATGCCAAGGACCGTTCGCGGATGAATGTCACCTTCCGCCTGCCTTCGGAGGAGCTGGAGGAAAAGTTCGTCAACGAGGCCAAGAAGGCCGGCTTCATCGGCCTCAAGGGGCATCGCAGCGTCGGCGGCTGCCGGGCCTCGATTTACAACGCCATGGGCCTGGAGGGGGTCAAGGCCCTGGTCCAGTTCATGGAGAAATTCGCCAACGAAAACAAATAACCGCCGTCCTTCGCCTTTCTTCCCGCGTCTAACGCGGGAAGAAAGGCGAAGGGAACGGATTTTTGTGCCGGACGGTTGACAAAAAGGCCGAAATCTGCTATTCTGGCGACTGGAAACGGAACGGGAGGTAAGCATTTGGCGGCCAAGACGGTTTTTCTTCTCCTGAAGCCCGCCATGGGCGAAAAAAACCGCCGTTCCGGCCAACCGCCCGGCGAACAGCCATGATCCGCATCGTGGTCACCGCCCTCCTCGCCAACGAGGCCATCGAGCAGCTGAACGCCATCCCGGAATTCGAAGTGGGCTTTCATCCCGGCGCGGCCCTGGCCGGGCTGGGCGGCGAGATGCGCGAGGCCGAGGCGCTGGTGTGCGCCGACTCCCGCGAGTTGAACCGCAGGGCGCTGGCCCAGGCCCCCGAGCTGCGTCTGGTCGTCGTTTGCGGCGGCGCCGCCGCCGTCCCCGCCGCGGCCGCCAAGCGCGGCGTCGAGGTGCGGCGCAGCGACGGCGGGCTTTCGACCATCGCCCTGCTGAAGGACTTCTTCAATGCCTAGAACACCACTGGGAGGCGAACAAGGATCCGCATGACAACCATCGTCGGCAACAAGCTGAACTCGGCCAACAAGAAGGTCCTGGACCGGATGAACAAGCGCGACTTCGAGTTCATCCGCAAGGAGGCGCAGCTGCAGATCGAGGCCGGCGCCGAGTACATCGAGCTCAACGCGCTCTCGCTGCTGCACAACGAGACGCCGTTCCTGCGCGAGATCATCCCCATGCTGGAGAAGCTGGGCTCCAAGCTGGTGGTGGTCAGCGAGAACGTCGAGGCGCTCAAGCAGGCCCTGCTGATCGCCAAGGGCCCCATCATCGTCGGCGCCGTGGAGTACGACCTGGAGAAGATCGACTACCTCATCGACACGGTGATGGCCAAGAACGCCAAACTCATCGCCCTGATCAAGGACAAGCGCAACAACCACTCCAACACCCCGGAGAAGTCGCTGCTCATCGCCCAGAAATACATCGACTACCTGCTCGACCGCGGCATGAAGCGCCAGGACATCCTGCTCGACCCGCTGATCCGCCCGCTGGAGGAGGACTTCAACAGCGGCCGCGTCTTCCTGGACACCCTGGAACTGTTCAAGCTGGATTTCCCCCAGGTCAAGACCATGGCCAACGTGTCGCTGCTGGCTGATGGGCTGCCGAAGCGCCAGCTGATCGCCTCCTACTTCGTGTCCCTGGCCATTGCCAAGGGGCTGGACTACATCGTCACCAACGTCCTGGACGAGAACTTCATCGAATCGATCATCACCACCCTGTCGATCATCGGCAAGGACCGCAACCTCCAGGCCTACCTGAAGTACTGCCGCAACCACAAGGAGAACAAGGCCAAGGGGGCCAAGGATGCAGGAACAAAGAATAAAAGAGATCTTAATTGAGCGCGACAGCGAGTTCAAGATGCTGTTCGTCAAGCACCAGGAGCTTGAGGAGCAGCTGCAGCGCTCCCTGCTGAAGCGCCAGAAGAGCGACGAGGAGCGCGTCGCCGAGAAGAACCTCAAGAAGGAGAAGCTCCGCCTGAAGGACGCCATGCAGAAGCGCATCGATGCCTTCCGCCGGCAGCCGGGCTGACATGGGCGGGGAAAACCCGCTGGAGGGCGCGGCGAGTTCCGCCCCGCCGAGGAACATGAAAAAGAAGAAGGTCAAGAAAGCCAAGGCGTCGTCGCTGACGCGCATCTCGTTCCTGCCGTCGGTATTCACCCTGCTCAACCTGTTCCTGGGCTACCAGGCGCTGATCCGCATCGTCGCCGCCCAGCCGGACTTCAAGGTCGCCATCTACTTCATCACCGCCAGCGTCGTCATGGACGGCTTCGACGGCACCATCGCCCGCCTGACCAAGACCGAATCCAACTTCGGCGTCCAGCTCGACTCCCTGGTCGACGCCGTCACGTTCGGCCTGGTCACCTCCATGCTGGTCTTCAAGTGGGGCTTCCAGCTGGGCAACCCCCAGGCCGGCAGCATCGTGGCCTTCGTCTTCCTCAGCGCCGGCCTGATCCGCCTGGCCCGCTTCAACGTCTTCAAGGAGGCCCAGGCCGTCCCGGCCAACATCTTCGTGGGCCTGCCCATCCCCATCGCCGCCCTGGCCGTCTGCTCGGTGGTGCTGCTGCTGGGCGGCGCGCCGCCGCCGGCCGGCCGCCTCGGCCGCCTGCTCTTCTCGCTGTGGGTGCTGCTGGTGTCGCTGCTGATGATCTCCAACATCCGCTACCGCACGGTCAAGATGTTCGCCCTCCAGAACAGCCTGCGCATGCTCTTCCTGCTGGCGCTGGTCATCGCCTGCCTGGTCATCTTCCCCGACACCACCATCCCGCTGCTCACCTCGGTCTACGTGATCTCGCCGCTGCTCTTCCTGGCCTTCGGCCGCCGCGCCCGCGCCGCCGCACCCGTCGCCGAGCGCCGGTCCGAGCCCGCCCCCGAGGCCCGGGGCAGGGCCTGATCCGGCCCATGGCCGAGGAGCGCTCCCTCTACTCCCATTTCCGGCCCTTCCTGAACCGCTTCCTGCTGGCCCTGTTCTTCCTGGTGATGGTGGCGGCGTTCACCGCCGTCCTGGCCCTCATCATCCAGCCGGTCATCGACGAACTCTTCATCCAGGGCGGCGGCCAGGTGGCGGGGCGCGGCCAGGTCGTGCGCACCGCCATCATGCGCCTGCTGGGCATCGAGCAGAAGCAGCTGGTGCTGGTCCTGCCGCAGCTGCTGCTGGCCACCTTCCTCGGCCAGGCCGTCTTCACCTTCCTGTCGCTGTACATGATGAAGACGCTGGGGCTGAAGGTGGTGCGCAACATCCGCGACCAGCTCTACCGCAGCCTGGTCTACCAGTCGGTGGACTTCCTCAGCAAGGCGCGCACCGGCGACCTGGTGTCGCGCGTCTCCAACGACATCGAGAAGATCAAGCTGGCCGTGGCCGAAACCCTGGCGGTGTACATCCGTGAGTCGCTGACCCTGGCCTGCCTGCTGGCGGTGATCTTCTACCAGGACTGGGGCATGGCCACCCTGTCGCTGGTGCTGATCCCGGTGGCCGCCGTGCCCCTGGCGTACTTCGGACGCAAGGTGAAGAAGCGCGGCATCCAATCGCAGGAGACCATCGGCGACCTGGGCAACTTCATGAGCGAGTCGGCCATGGGCCACAAGATCGTCAAGGCCTACAACATGGAGGAGTTCGAGATCCACAAGTTCCGCCAGCTCAACCAGAAGCACTTCCGCATCAACGCCAAGATCGCCCTGGCCTACTCCCTGGCCTCGCCGGTGATGGACGTCATCGGCGGCCTGGTGGCGGCCGGGCTGTTCACCGTGGGCATGCACCGCATCTCGCAGGGCACCCTCTCGCCCGGCCAATTCACCTCCTTCCTGGCCGCGCTGTTCCTGATGTACGCCCCCATCAAGCGCCTCAGCCTGGCCCACAACGACTACCAGCAGGGCAAGGCCGGCTGGGAGCGGGTGAAGCAGATCATCCAGGCCGCCAACCCCATCCGCGACCGGGCCGCGGCGGTGGAGGTCAAGGCGGTGCGCGGCGAGGTCGAGTTCCAGAACGTGCACTTCTCCTACCAGCCGCAGGTGCCGGTGCTGAAGAGCGTCTCCTTCCAGGCCCGCGCCGGCGAGATGGTGGCGCTGGTCGGCGCCAGCGGCTCGGGCAAGACGACCATCATGAACATGCTGCTGCGCTTCTATGAGCCGGAGCGCGGCGAGGTGCTGGTGGACGGCCGCGACATCCGCGCCATCACCCTGAAGTCGCTGCGCGAGCAGATCGGCCTGGTCACCCAGGACGTGTTCCTGTTCAACGACTCCATCCTGAACAACATCGCCTACGGCCGCCGGCGCTACACGCTGGACGACGTGCGCCGCGCCGCCGCCGTCGCCCGCGCCGACGGCTTCATCGCCGAGCTGCCGCTGGGCTACGACACCGTCGTCGGCGAGCGCGGCATCTTCCTCTCCAACGGCCAGCGCCAGCGCATCTCCATCGCCCGCGCCGTGCTCAAGCAGCCGCCGATCCTGATCTTCGACGAGGCCACCTCCTCGCTGGACTCCGAGTCGGAGAAGCTCATCCAGGAAGCCATGGCCGAGGTGATGAAGGACCGCACCACCTTCGTCATCGCCCACCGCCTGAGCACCATCATCGAGGCCGACCGCATCCTGGTCATCGAGAACGGCGAGATCAAGGAATGCGGCGACCACCGCGAACTGCTCAAGAAACGCGGCCTCTACTACTCCCTCTACAATTTGCAATTCCCGGAGATGAATATTATAATGTAGGCCATGCAGAGCATGACCGGATTCGCCCAGGGGCGCTATAGTTATAGGGATTTTTCGCTTTTCGTCTCCTTCAAGTCCTACAACAACCGCTACCTGGAGACCAGCTTCCGCGGCAGCGGCCTGACGGCCGACCGCGAGCGCTTCCTGCGCGACCTGCTCAATGACAAGCTGCAGCGCGGCAAGGTGGAGGTGACGCTGGACCTGTTCCCCGAGGGGGCCGGCCAGTGGGACATCCGCCTGAACGTTCCCCTGATCGCGGAGGTGCTGCGCCGTTTGGCGCCGCTGCAGCGCCAGTACGGCGCCGGCCCGGCGCTGGACGCGCTGCTCAAGCTGCCCGCCCTCTTCCGCCTGGACCACGACCCCGCGCGCCTGGGCGCCGGCGGCGAGGCGGCGCTGCGCCGCGCCGTCACGGCCGTCTGCGCCGCCTTCCTGCGCAGCCGCCGCCGGGAGGGCCTGACCATCCGCCGCGACCTGCTGGCGTCCCTGGCCCGCATCGACCGCCAGGTGCGGGCCCTGCGCGCGCGCGAGAAGGAGGTGGAGCGCGACGCCTTCCGCCGCTGCCGCCAGCGCCTCGCCCGCTTCCTCAAGGACCTGCCCGTGGACGAGCGCCGCCTCGCCCAGGAGGCGGCCATCTGCGCCGACAAGTCCTGCATCGCCGAGGAGATCAGCCGGCTGCAGGCGCATGCCCGGCGCCTGCGCCTCCTGCTGCAGGAGCGCGTTCCGGCGGCCAAGGGCAAGGAGGCCGACTTCCTCACCCAGGAGATGCAGCGCGAAACCCATACCATCGCCGCCAAGACCCCCAGCCTGGAGATCCACCAGCTGATCCTGCTGATCCGCCGCGAGATCGAGAAGATCCGCCAGCAGGTGCAGAACCTTGAATAGGACGCCGGCCGTGCGCGACATCATCATCGTCTCCGGCCCCTCGGGCTGCGGCAAGTCGACCCTGATCGCCCGCCTGCGCCGGGAATTCCCCGAGCTGGAGTTCTCGGTCTCGCACACCACGCGGGCGCCGCGCCCCGGCGAGCGGGACGGGCGCGACTACCACTTCGTGAGCGCGGCGCGCTTCGCCGCCATGGTCCGCGCCGGCCGCTTCGCCGAATGGGCGGTGGTGCACGGCCAGCGCTACGGCACGAGCTGGCGGGAGATCCGCGAACGCACGCGCCTCCGCCGCACCGTGCTGCTCGATGTCGACGTGCAGGGCGCTCGCGCCATCCGTTGCCGCTTTCCCGAGGCCATGGCGGTCTTCATCGTCCCGCCCACCCTGGCGGCCCTGAAGCAGCGGCTGTGCCGGCGCCAGCAGCGGCTGGATGACGAAGCGCGGCGGCGGCTCGCCGCCGCCCTCGGCGAGCTGCGCGCCTGGCGCGAGTACGACTACATCGTGGTCAACGACAAGCTGGCCGCGGCGCTGGCCGACCTGCGCTGCCTGGTCGTTGCCTTCCGCCTGCGCGCCGGCCGCAGCGGGGCAAAAGTGGCGCGGCTGCTGCGGAGGACGACATGAGACTGGTTCTCGGGGTCAGCGGCTCGATCGCGGCCTACAAGGCGGTGGACATCCTGCGCCGCTTCCAGAAGGACGGGCACGAGACGACGGTGGTGATGACGGCGGCGGCCACGCGCTTCATCGCGCCGCTCACCTTCGCCACCTTCGCCCCGGGGCGCGTCTACAGCGAGATGTTCGCCCCCGGCCAGGACCCGCTGTTGCACATCCGCCTGGCGCAGGAGAGCGACCTGCTGCTGGTGGCGCCGGCCTCGGCCGACATGATCGGCAAGATGGCCAACGGCATCGCCGACGACCTGCTGTCGACGGTGTTCTGCGCCTTCCCCAGGCGGGTGGTCGTGGCCCCGGCCATGAACCGCCACATGCTGGAGAACCCCGCCGTCGCCGACAACCTGGCCCGGCTGCGCGGCCGCGGCGTGGAGGTCATCGAGGCGGACGAGGGCCCGCTGGCCAATCTGGAAACGGGGCGCGGTCGCCTCGCCGACGCCGAGGCGATCGTCGCCCACTGCCTGGGAGCGGCCCATGTTTGAGCGCATTCTCATCGCCTCCGGTCCCACCCTCGAGGCCATCGACCCGGTGCGCTTCCTGTCCAACCGCTCCTCGGGCCTGACCGGCTTCCACCTGGCCGGCGTGGCCCGCGAGCGCGGCCTGGGGCCGATCACCTTCGTCACCGGCCCGACGGCGTTCCGGCCCCAGGGCGTCGAGCTCGTCCCGGTGGAGAGCGCCCAGGAGATGGGCGCCGCCATGCGCGCGCGCTTCGCGGAAGCCGCGGTGACGATCATGGCGGCCGCGGTCAGCGACTACCGCAGCCTCAAGTATTATCCCGAGAAGCTGAAGAAGAGCGGCGAGCGCATCGTCCTGGAGCTGGTGAAGAACCCCGACATCCTCCTCGACCTGGGGCGGCGCAAGGGCCCGGGCCAGCTGCTGGTCGGCTTTGCCGCCGAGACCGAGGACATCTTCGCCAACGCCCAGCGCAAGCTGGAGGCGAAGCGGCTGGACCTGCTGGTGCTGAACGAGGTCACCGCCGACAACCCCGCCTTCGGCGACGTGGAGAACCAGGTCTACCTCGTGCGCCCCGACGGCGTACGCCGCCTGGAGCGCATGGGCAAGGCGGGCGTCGCCGCCGCGGTCTGGGACGAGATCGCCTCCCTGGCGGGCCGCTCCGGCTGAACGGCATTCAGGCGATGAACGATCTGCGCGAGATCCTGAAGTTCTACGGCGAGATGGGGGCCGAGTTCCTCCACCTGCCGGTCAGCGACCCGCGCGCCGACCTGGCCGAGCTGAACCGCGAGATCCTGCAGTGCCGCCGCTGCCGGCTGCACGAGAGCAAGACGCACTACGTGCCCGGCGAGGGCAATCCGCGACCCGGCATCCTCTTCGTCGGCGAGGGGCCGGGCGAGACCGAGGACCAGTTCGGCCGCCCCTTCATCGGCCGCGCCGGCCAGCTGCTGGACAAGATCATCCAGAAGATGGGGCTGGAGCGGCAGGACGTGTTCATCGGCAACGTGGTCAAGTGCCGGCCGCCCAACAACCGCGAACCGCTGAAGGACGAGGTCGACGCCTGCCTGCCCTTCCTGCGGCGGCAGATCGCCGTCCTGCGCCCCAGGGTCATCGTCTGCCTGGGCAAGGTGGCGCTGAACAACCTGCTGGGCACCGCCTACAGCATGGGGCGCATCCGCGGCCAGCAGCTGGAGTTCGCCGGCATCCCGCTCGTTCCCACCTATCACCCGGCCTTCATCCTGCACAAGCGCGACCAGGAGGAGATCTCCAAGGCCAAATGGGAGGTGTGGGAGGACATGCAGAAGGTGCTGGCCCTGGCCGGCCGCGAGCGCCATTGAAGATCAGCGTCTCGCTGTCCGTCCATCTTCCCGAGCCACTCACCTATCGCGCTCCCGATGATGCCGGCATCGGCCTGGGCTCGCGGGTGCTGGTGCCGCTGGGCCGGCGCGCCGTCGTCGGCTGGGTGACGGGGCTGGACTCGCCCTATGCCGGCCGGCTGAAGGGCGTCCTGGCCGTCATCGACGACCCGTTCGTCCCCGGCGCCGATATGCTCGAATTCGCCCGCCTGGCGGCGGAGGCCTACTTCACTTCGGCCGGCGTCATCCTCGATCACGGGCTGCCGCCCAGCCAGAAGAGCCCGCGCAACCTGCGCCTGGCCGGCGAGGAGGCCCGCAAGCCGGCCGCCCCGGTCCTGGCCGAGCTCGAGCGCCTGGCCGCCGGCGGCCTGCCGCGCCTGCGCTTCCGCGTGCCGGCGGCGGAGGCGGCGGCCTCCTCCGCGGCGCCGCCAGCGGCCGGCAGCGGCGAATGGCGCTGGCTGCTGGCGCCCGACCGCGAGGAAGAGTACCGCCGCGCCTGCGAGCGGTCGCTGGCCGGGGGGCGCAGCGTCATCCTGGTCGTTCCCGACGCGGCGGGCGCCCGCTACTGGCAGGAGCGCCTTCCCGGCGTCGCTCCCTACCAGGCGCGTATGGCCGCCCGGGACCGCGAGCGCACCTGGAGCGAGTATCGTTGCGGCAAGTTGGGCATCGTCTGCGGCGGCCTGGCGGCGCTGTGCCTGCCGCTGCCGGCGCTGGGGCTGGTGATCGTCGACCGCGCCTCCTCCCCCCTGTACGCCCGCGTCCAGGGTTCTCCCTTCCGCCTGGATCATATGGCCGGGCTGCGGGCGCGCGGCGCCGGCGTTCCCCTGCTGAACGGCGCCATCGCCCATACCTGCGCCTCCTGGGAGCGGCGGCTGGAGCCCGGCGGCGACGACCGGCGCAGCCCGGAGCGCCCCGTCGTGCAGGTCCACCCCCTGCGCGGCGGCGACCGCGGCATCCCCCCGGCGCTGCTGGACCTGGCGCGGCAAAACGTCCAGGAGGGGCGGCGCACGCTGGTGCTGGTGAACCGCGTGCAGCCGGCGCTCTACCTGTTCTGCGAGGCCTGCAGCCGCGTCGCCGACTGCCCGCGCTGCGGCGCCGCCCTGCAGGCCGACGGGGAGGGCCGCGTCTCCTGCCGGCGCTGCGCCTTCCGCGACGACGCCCCCGGCGGCTGCCGCCGCTGCGGAGGCGGGCTCGAACCGCTGCACGACGTCAGCATCGGCTCGCTGGAGCGGGCGCTGGAGCGCGTCTGCGGCGAGGGGACGGCACTGGCCCTGACCGCCGCCGAGCTCGGCGACCCGCAGGCGGCCGCAGCCGCCGCCCGCCAGCGCGGCCTGGTCATCGCCACGCCGGCGGTGCTCCACCCCAGTTTCCGCGGGCTGTTCGCCGCCGCCGCCTGGGTGAAGCCCGAGAGCTTCGCCCCCATGGAGGAGTTCGACGCCGCCGAGCGCATCCACGCCTATGGCGCCGAGATCGCCGCCACGCTGGAACCGGGAGGCGAGTTGCACGCCTTCTCCGTCTTCCACTTCCATTACGCGCTGCGGCTGCTGGCGGACGAGGAGCGTTTCTTTGAGCGCGAGCTCAAGTACCGGCGCTGGTTCCAGCTGCCGCCGCTGGCCGGCGTCTACGAGCTGGAGCTGCGCGCCGCGAGCCTGCGCGAGCTGGGAGCGGCGCTGCGCGGCCTGTTCCAGCGCCACCGCGAGGGACTGGGCATCCGCCGCGTCTACCTGGCCTCGCGCCAGGCGCAGCGCGGCATTTACCGCGGCGTCCTGGAGCTGCACGCCGCCGCCGCGGCCGTCGCGGACGCCGGGCTGCACCACTTGCGCCGGGCCGTGCTTCGGCGGGTCGCCGGTTAGGGGGAAACCCTGGCCGGCCGCCCTGCGTATAAACAGCGGCGGTTCCCTGCCGTCCCGGGCCGCCGTGAATACAAGGAGACCTCATGAGCGAAATGGCATTGGCATTGCAGGACCTGGTCAAGGACTTCGACGGCAAGCGCGCCGTCGACCACATCAGCTTCGCGGTCCCGCGCGGCGAGATCCTCGGCCTGCTGGGCCCGAACGGCGCCGGCAAGTCGACCACCATGCGCATGATCATGGACATCATCGCCCCCGACGCCGGGACCATCGAGGTCCTGGGGCAGCCGCTGAGCGAAAGCGTGAAGGACCGCATCGGTTTCCTTCCCGAGGAGCGCGGCCTCTACCGCAAGCTGAAGGTGATGGACACGCTGATCTTCTTCGCCGAGCTGAAGGGGATGAAGCCGGCGGCGGCGCGCGAGCGCGGCCGCATGCTGCTGAAGCGGTTCCAGCTGGACGGCTACGAGGAAAAGAAGGTCGAGGAGCTCTCCAAGGGCATGGCCCAGAAGCTGCAGTTCATCGTCACCGTTTTGCACGATCCCGAGCTCCTCATTTTAGACGAGCCCTTCTCGGGCCTCGACCCGCTGAACATCGAGCTGGTGAAGGATATCATGCTCGAGAGCCGGCGCCAGGGGACGACGATCATCTATTCCACCCACCTGATGGAGTACGCCGAGAAGACGGTGGACTCGCTGGTGATGATCCACCAGGGGCGCAAGGTGCTCGACGGCGCCCTGGCGGCGGTCAAGGCGGACTACGGCCAGCGCGCCATCAAGGTGCAGTACGAGGGCGATGCCCGCTTCGTCGCCGGCCTGCCCAATGTCGCCTCCTGCCGCGATTCGGGGCGCGAGCTGGAGATCGAGCTCGCCGACCTTTCCAAGCGCGAGCAGCTGCTGCGCGACCTGCTGGGCCGCGTCGTTGTGAGCGGCTTCCAGGTCAGCGAGCCGTCGCTGCAGAATATCTTCATCCGCAAGGTCCAGGAAGGAGCCGGAGCATGAACAAGATCCTCGCCGTCATCAAGAAGGAATACAAGGTCATCGTCAAGAAGAAGTCCTTCATCATCATGACCGTGCTCACGCCGGTACTGATGGCCGCCATGATGTTCGTGCCGGTGCTGCTGATGAAGGTGGGCCGCACCGACAAGACCATTGCCGTCGCCGACTACGCCGGCGGCTACATCGATGCCCTGAACGCCAGGCCGGCGAAGCCGAAGGAGGCGAAGAAAAAGGGCATCGACCTCAACGCCGCCGACCAGCAGCAGGCCATGCAGCAGGGCGGCCGCATCACCTTCCAGCCGGTGCCGCTGGCCGGCCGCGACGCCGCGGCGCTGGTGAAGGAATACGAGCAGAAAGTGCTCCGCAAGGAGGTCGACGGCCTGCTGCTCATCCCCGCCGACGTCAAGGCCAAGCGCCAGCTCGCCTACTACTCCACCTCGGTCTCCGACTTCGCCACCCTCAAATTCATCGAGTCGACCCTGCGCACCGCCATCTCCAAGCAGCTGCTGCTGGAGAGGAGCATCGACCCGGCGGTGGTCGACGAGGCCACGCGCGAAGTCGACATGGAGACCTTCAAGGTCAAGAAGGAGGGGACCACCAAGTCCGACTCGGGCATGGACTACATGATGTCGCTGTTCATGATCGTCATCCTGTTCATGATCCTGATCAACTACGGGCAGATGATCATGCGCGGCGTGCTGGAGGAGAAGACCAGCCGCATCTCCGAGCTGCTGATCGCCTCGGCGCGGCCCGCCCATATCTTCTACGGCAAGCTGCTGGGCATCGGGCTGGCCGGCCTGACCCAGGTCGCCATCTGGATCGTGCTGGCCGGCCTCCTGGTCACGCGCTTCTCGGGGAGCATCGACGCGGGCATCCTCTCCTTCCTCACCCCGGAGATCGCCCTCTACTTCGTCGTCTTCTTCGTGCTGGGCTTCTTCGTCTACGCCATCCCCTACGCCTTCATCGGCGCCGCGGTCAACACCGACCAGGAGGCGCAGCAGTTCGCCGGCGTGCTGTCGGTGCTGATCATCGTCCCCTACATCCTGGGCATCTCGGCCATCCAGAACCCCAATTCCGCCCTGACCGTGGGCGCCTCGCTCTTCCCGCTCTTCTCCCCCATCCTGATGTTCATGCGCATCACCACCGCCATCCCGCCGTTGTGGCAGATCCTGGCCGCCATCGGCTTGTGCCTGCTGACCATCTGGGGGCTGGCCTGGCTGGGCGCCAAGATCTTCCGCGTCGGCATGCTGATGTACGGCAAGAAGCCGACGCTGGGCGAGATGCTGCGCTGGGTCAGATACAAATAGCAGCAACTAGGTCTGCGGCGGACGGCGTACGGCAGCCGCACTGAAGCGAAACTCGGCATACGGCATACGGTTGACGGTGTTCGGCAAGAGCGCGAAACCGTAACTCGGCGTACGGCTGACGGCGTACGGCGCACGGCAACCGCATTGAAGCGAAACCCGGTGCCCGGTGGACGGCGCAGGGAAGAAGCGCCCTGTCATGCTGCCAGAAAAGGAATCCTTTGAAACCTAACCGCAAAGGAGGGTTTCAAATCCTGTGCGGTTGATCGCGGCCGAATTTTGATCGTCGAGTGCCTTGCCGTATGCCGTACGCCGTCAACCGTCAGCCAAGTCCTTATTCGCTTAATTTATAGGACAGGGCCTCTTTCAGCTCGAAGAAGTCGCTGCCCTTGGGCACGTTGCGCAGTTTGGTGAGCAGGGTTTCCGGGTCGATGAGCTGCTCGAAGGGGACGCCGACGATGGAGAAATTGTCCGACACCGAGACCATGCAGCCGAACTGCCGGTTCTTGTAGAGCTTGTAGGCTCCGTAGCCGAGCATGCTGGACATGACCACGTCGAAGCTGATGGGCGGGGCGTTGCGCGTCTCGTAGCCGATCTGCTTGTAGATGATCTTTTTCTTGCGGCCGGTGCGCTGGTGGTACAGGCGCTCGGCGGCGTCGCGCAGCACGCGCCCGACCTCGGCCGTGCCCAGGATGACGTTGCCGTGGCGGTCGGTCTCGGTGGGCCGGTACTTGTCCGGCAGGCGGTCGGCCAGCCCTTCGGCCACGCAGATCACTCCGTAGTACTTGTCGTTCTTCTCGCGCAGCAGCATGGTGTCCACGATGCGCTCGGCCAGCTGGTCCAGGTCGAGCACGTCCTCGTCGACGTCCTCGGTGGAGATCATCTGCACCGCCTCCCCGGCGATGCCGGCGGCATACGTCAGCCAGCCGGCCTTGCGGCCCATCAGCTCGGCGATGAAGTACGAGCCGGTGCTCTCGGCGTCGGCCTTGAGGTTGAGCAGCGCCTCCTGGCTGGCCTGGACGCTGCTCCAGTAGCCGAAGGTCCAGGCGATGCCGAAGTAGTCGTTGTCGATGGTCTTGGGGATGTGGATCACCGGCAGCCCCAGGCGGTTCAGGAAGTTGGCCGTCTTCAACGTGTCGTCGCCGCCGATGGTGATCAGGCAGCCGACGCCCAACGCCTGGAGCGCCTCGAGGATGTGCAGCAAGCGCCGGTTCTTCTCGGGATCGTTCAGGTCCTGGGGGGACTTGATCAGGCGGCCGGGGTTGGCCCGCGAGGTCTTCAGGTAAACGCCGCGATGGTTGCGGATGCGCGAGATGGTGATGTCGAGCGCCTGGTAGTGGACGCCCGCCGACAGCGAGTAGCGGTTGGCCTTGTCGTAGTCCTCGAGGAACTCGAAGCCGAAGTAGAAGCCGATGATGGGCACCTTGGCGTTGATGAAGTTGAGGGCCACCGAGGAGATGACGGCGTTAGCCGACGGCGCCGGCCCACCCGAGAACAGGATGGCCGCCTTCCGGAGGTTGCTGAAGTCGAACATGGGAAGGATGGTATGCGATTTCGCGCCTCCTGTCAAGGCGGGCGCCGGCTTCCCTTGCCAGGGGAAAAGGAGTATAACCATCCTCATGAAACGATTCGACGACGACCAGAACTGCTTCGTGTGCGGCCGCAAGAACGTCGCCGGCCTGCAGCTGGAGTTCCGCCGCGACGCCGCCGGCGGCGCCGCCGAGGCCGACGTGGCCTTCCCGGTGCAGTTCCAGGGCTGGCGCTGCACCGTCCACGGCGGCCTGCTGGCCACGGTACTCGACGAAACCATGGTCCAGGCGGCCGCCGCCACCGGCCTGAAGAGCGTCACCGCCGAGATCACGGTCAAGTTCCGCAAGCCGGCCATGACCGGCGAGCCCTGCCGGGTATCGGCCCGGTTGACGGGCGCCCGCGGGCGCATTGTCTTCGCCGAGGGGCGCATCGTTGACAGCAGCGGCCAGGAGCTGGCGCTGGCGACGGGGAAGCTGTTCAAAGTAGAATAAAATTCGGCTGTCAGGATACGTGATTCGTGACTCGTAATTCGTGATTCGCGAAGCGAGCGCAGATCGAGCTTCGCCAACACGTGTACTCCTGCCCGGATGGGAAAAGGGATCGGTCAGTGCCCTCTACGAATCACGAATTACGAATCACGGCTTACGTTGTCTCCATCATTCTCTGCGCCAGGTCGAAGATCTCCCGCGGCGTGATGCGCTCCAGGCACTCGCGGCGCGGGCAGTCGGGGAAGACGCCGTCGCGGTAGCAGGGGGCGCAGCCCAGGCCCTCCCCCTTCCAGACGGTAACGCTGCCGGCGGTCAGGGGCTTCAGCTCCTCGGGCGGCGTGGGGCCGAAGATGGCGATGAGCGGCGCCTTCACCGCCGCCGCCAGGTGCATCAGGCCCGAGTCGTTGGCGATGACCAGCCGCGCCCCGCCCATCAGGGCGGCCGCCTCGGCCAGCGTCGTGCGGCCGCTCAGGTCGACGACCCCGGGCTGAGCCGCGCGGATGACGGCGGCGATGGCCGCGTCGTTGTCGCCCCCCAGCAACAGCACCGGCCGGCCGGCGCGCAGCAGCATCCCGGCCAGGGCGGCGAAGTTTTCCGCGCTCCAGCGCCGGCTGCTCATCTCCTGCTTGACATTGGCGGCGCCGCCGGGCGCCAGCGCCACCGCCTCGTCCAAGGCCGTTGGCCCGAGGAACTTGGCGGCGGCCGTCGCCGCGGCGCCGGGGGAAAGGGGAAACACCATGCGGAAGTCCAGGCAGAAGGGGCCCAGGCGCCGGACCAGGTCGCAGTAGCGGAAGATGTTGTGCTTGACTCCGCGCAGCGGCTCGGCGTCGGTGAGCAGGAATCGCCGGCTGCGGCGGGCGCCGGCGCGGGCGAAGCCGATGCGCCGCCGGCAGCCCCCCAGCCAGAGGATGAGGTTGTAGCGCCAGTCGCGGTGGAAGTTCAGCCCCACGTCATAGCGCTCGCGGCGCAGGCGCCAGGCGGCCTTCAGCACCTCGGCGGCCCGGGCGGCGAACGAGCCGCGGAAGAGGCGGCGATCGTCGATGTAGTGGATCCGGTCCAGGTGCGGATTGGCCTCGACCACCGCCCGCATCGAACGGCCGGCCAGAAGGCCCAGGACCTCCGCCTGGCCTTCTTGCTTCAGGGCGCGCAACGCCGGCGTGGCCATCAGGATGTCGCCGATGGCGGCGATCTTGATCACCACGACCTTCATGCCGTCTGCCCGCGCCAGTACTCCAGCAGGTCGCCCAGGGTGCGCTCGAGCGGGATCTCCGGTCCCAGTCCGAAGCGCCGGCGCAGTCGCCCCGGGTCGCCGCGCAGGACCGGGTTGTCCAGCGGCCGGAAGCGGGCCGGGTCTGTCTCGACGCGGATGGGGACGCGCGCCGCCGCCAGCAGGATGTCGAGGATGCGGCGGATGGAGACGGCCCGCCCCGAGCAGGCGTTGACTACCTCGCCGGGGCGGGCGCCGGCGGCGATGGCCGGCAGCCAGCGCGCCACGTCGCGCACGTCGGAAAAATCACGCTCGGCCTCCAGGTTGCCGACGCGGATGACGGGAGCCGTCGCGCCGCGCTCGATGCCCGCCACCTGGCTGGCGAAATCCGAGGCCACGAAGCGCCGGTCCTGGCCGGGGCCGGTGAAGTTGAAGGCGCGCACCATGCAGGCCTTCATGGCGAACGCCCGGCCGTAGAGGTCGCCCAGCATCTCCATGGCCAGCTTGGACAGCGCATAGGGGTTCTGCGGCGCGGTGGGGCTCGACTCGCGGAAGGGCTCGCCGCCGGCCGCCTGGTACACCTCCGCCGAGCTCATCAGCAGCAGGCGCGAGTCGGGCGCCGATGCCTGCAGCGCCTCCAGCAGGTTCGAGGTGCCCATGAAGTTGACCTCATAGGTCAGCTCGGGGTTCTTCCAGGTGAAGCCGACGTTGGCCACCGCTGCCAGGTGATAGGTGACATCGGGGCGGATGATCTCCAGCATCTGGGCGATGTCGTCGCGGCGGCGGATGTCCACCTGGAACACTTCGACGTCGGGATAGGTGAAGCCGGGCACCTCGGTGATGCCGAAGACCTTGTTCGTTCCCTCCTCCAGCAGCCGCGGCAGAAGGTGCGAGGCCAGGAAACCCGAGCAGCCGGTGACCAGCACTCTACTCATAATTTTTTTTCAGGTGACCGAGGTAATCCTTCTTGGCGATCAGCTTGCGCCACCAAGCCTCGTTCCGCCGGTACCACTCGACGGTGCGGCGCAAGCCGGCGTCGAACTCCACCCGCGGCTCCCAGCCCAGGGCGCGCATCTTCCCCCACTCCAGGGCGTACCGGAAGTCGTGCCCCTTGCGGTCGGCCACCCGCTGCACCAGCGACTCGGGCTTGCCCAGCAGGGTGAGGATGGCGCGGGTCACCTCAAGGTTGCTGCGCTCCTGGCCGGCGCCCAGGTTGTAGGCCTGGCCGGGTTCGCCTCGCTCCATGAGCGCCAGCAGCCCGCGCACCGTGTCCTCGACGAAGAGCCAGTCGCGGCGGTTGCCGCCGTCGCCGTAGAGCGGCAGCGGCTGGTCCTGCAGCGCCCGGGTGATAAAGAAGGGGATCAGCTTTTCCGGGTACTGGTAGGGGCCGTAATTGTTGGCCGGCCGGGCGATGAGCACCGGCAGGCCGTAGGTCACGAAATAGGAGTAGGCCAGGCGGTCGCCGCCGGCCTTGGAAGCCGAGTAGGGCGACGAGGGGTTCAGCGGGCTCTCCTCGTCGAAGCGGCCCGCGGCGGTACTGCCGTAGACCTCGTCGGTGGAGACGTGGATGAAGAGCCGCACGCCGCAGCCCTTCATCGCCTCCAGCAGGACGTAGACGCCGTAGACGTCGGTGAGGATAAAGTCACCGGGGTCGTGGATGGAGCGGTCGACGTGCGTCTCGGCGGCGAAGTTGACTACGACGTCCACGCCGGCCATGGCCCGGGCCGCGTCCTGCGGATTGCGGATGTCGCCCTGCACGAAGGCGTAGCGCCCCGCTACCCCCTCCAGGTTCTCCAGGTTGCCGGCGTACGTCAGCATGTCCAGGTTGACCAGCTCGATGTGCGGGTGGTGCTCATGGACATGGCGGATGAAGTTGCTGCCGATGAAGCCGGCCCCGCCGGTGACCAGGATCCGGCGCACGTCGCGGCCGTCGCGTTGCATCATTTGCCTCCGAAAAAATTGCCGACCATGCCCAGTTCGCCCAGCGACACGCCGAACTGGAACTGGGTTTCGTTCTGGCCCATCCAGGAATAGAAGCGGATCTCGGCCCTGAGCAGCAGACACTGGAAGTCGAAGCCGACGTTCAGGGCGCCAAGCAGCAGGCGCTTCTCGGTGAGATCGTACTCGACGCGCGAGTCGAGCTTCAGCGGGAAGCCCGCCACGTCGAGCCGCAGCGTCCCCGCCAGCTGGCGGCGGTTCAGCTCGAAGTTGGCTCTCTGGTAGGGGTTGCGGTAGATGTTGTAGGAGAACGAGCCGGTCAGCGGCGCCCCCGGGCGGTCATAGCCGGCGCGCAGGTTGAACACCCTCAGGCCGCGGATATAGTGGTTGTATTCGGCGCTGGCATCCAGCACGAAAGCGGAGCTGAGGCGCAGGCGCAGGGTCTGGTTCAGGTCGGAGAAGACCGGGTACTCGCCGTTGATCTTGCGGTTCAGGTTGGCGGCGGCGGGATCGAAATAGTACTGCTGGCCGATGGTATAGGAGAGGAGCTCGCTGGCGCCGGCGGCGGCGCCGGCGGCGTTGCTGCCGCCCCGGGTCAGCAGCCGGGTCGTCAGCCGGAAGCCGGCGTAGGAATAGGGAGGATAATCCGAGCTGCTCACCTTGACGACGCGATCGATGTTCACGGAGTCGCTGGCGTAGCGGACGAAGAACTGCGGCTCGATGACGTGCTTCCATCGGCCCTGGCCGGAGCCGAATATGCGGCCGAAGATCGGCCCGGTCAGGCTGAAGGAAACCGTCTGCGAGCGGACATAGACCGGTTGGTCGACGATTTCCTTGGTATTCGGGTCGAGGCTCTGATCATAGAAGACGTTCAAGGAATTCAGGTCAAGCGAGCCGCTCAGCCAGGGCAGTCGCAGCAGCGGCAGCTGGTAGGAGGGGGTGAGAGACAGGCGCTGGCTCCACAGCCCGGCGATCAGTTCAGGGTCCTCATCGTAGCTCACGCCGCCAAGCCTCGTTCTCAGGAAACCCGCGTTCAGCGACAGGTAGCCGGGCAGCGGGCCGAGCTTCTGCTGGTTCAAGCTCAGCGCGAGCGAAGGAAGCTGCTCTTCGACCCGCGACGTGTCCTTGAACACGTAGTAGGTGTCGCGCCGCGAGGCAGAGGCGGATAGCTGCACATTGCGGAAAGAGGAGGTGAGGGTCAGGGCGGTCTGGAAATTCGCCGACTTGACCCGGTCGAAGGCGCTGTCGAACAGGCGCAGGAAGGCGGGTCGGCTCTGGCGGTTGACGTTCAGCAGCAGGCGCGTGTTCAGGAAGGGCAGCTCCTGCTGATGCTCGGCGTCCACGTAGTAGTCGGAGTCGGTCAGGTTGTAGACACCGTTGCCGGCGCGATAGCGGAAGTAGTAGAAGCGGGCGCTGCCGCTGGCGCGGCGGAAAAGGTAGCGCAGCTCGTCGCTGATCCCCCAGCCCAGCTTGGAGAAGTAATCGAGGCCCAGGGTGGTGTCGACGTTGGGCTTGACGGCCCAGAAGAAGGCGTTCTTCAGGAAGAATCCCTGCAGGGTCGAGCTGCCGATGCCGGGGAAGAGCAGCCCGGTGGCCCGTCCGTCCTTGCGCAGCGGGTAGCGCAGGTAGGGCAGGTAGAAGACCGGCACGCTCTTGAGGCGCAGCACGGCTCCGCGGATCTCGATGTAGCGGTCCTTCTTGATGCGCCCGGAGCGGCCGTTGATGCGCCAGCGCGGAAAGATCTGGGCGCAGGAGGAGAATTCCAGGCGGCGGAAGGCCAGCGTTTCGCGGTCGGTCTGTTGCAGCCGGTCGGTCTGGTAGCGGACGGTGGGGCTCGCCAGGCCGTAGGCGTCGAGCAGCTCGCCCTTCTGCGTCTTCAGGTTGAACACCAGCTTTTCGCCGCTGAGGACCATGTCGCCATCGGTCATGGTCACCCGCCCCTCGGCGAACAACTCGCGCGTTTTCAGGTTGAAGTCGATGGCGTCGGCGTACACCGCGCTGCCCTGCCAGAGGATCTCCACGTGGCCGGCGGCGCGCATGGACTCCTCGCCGATGGTTTTCTGGTCGGCGAGGATCACCGGGTCGTCGCTGCCGCTCCGGGCGGGCAGCGCCCCGGTGGGGACGAATGCCAGGGCGAAAAAGCAGAAAAAAGCTGCGCTTCTCATTGCCAGGGCCCAATGTACCATGTTTCGCCGGTGCACGCAACCGCCGCGCGCCGCCGCGGCGGCGTGCAGGGCCCCGCGGTTTGTGCTACCATGTGGGCATGAAAAGCATACGACTTGCACTGGTCATCGCATTGCTGGCCGGGGCCGGCGCGGCCTGCGCCTTCCACATCCCCTGGGAAACCATGGACGACTATGACGGCGTGCGCGTGGTGATGCGGGTCACCCCCGACGATGCCGACGTCCTGCTCAACGGCCGCTTCATCGGCGCCGCCTACGAGTACGCCGACTCGCGCGCGGCCCTGCGCCTGGCCTCGCGGGCGAACGAGCTGGCGTTCCGCCGGAAGGGATTCAGCGAAAAGGTCGTCGACCTGCGCGACTATCCCTCGCGCCGCATCACGCTGCGCGTGGAGCTCGCGCCCGCGGCCGGGGCATCGCCCTCCGCGGCGGCGGCGCCCGGCACGCCGCCCGCCGCCGCCGGGCAGGATCAGGCCTACGAGGCCGAAAGCGAGCCCCTGCCGCCGCTGCCCCCGCCGCGCCCCGCCGGCGAGGAGCGTTTTCTCGTCGAGGTGGCGCTGACCGTCATCCCGGAGGAGGCCGCGGTCTATATCGACGGGCGCTTCTGGGGAGTGGCTCCGGCCGCGGGCCGGTTCATGGTGCTGCGCCTGCCGCCGGGGAAGTACGCCCTCGCCGCCTTCAAGCCGGGGTACGCCCCCTGCGTCCGGGAGGTCACCGTCCCGAAACAGGAGAAAGCCGAGCTGAAGATCGCCCTCGAGAAATAGCCTGGGCTACGCCCGCAGGTCCCGCCGCGAGAAGACGGCCAGGGCGACGGCGAACAGCAGCGCCGTGAGCCCCGCCAGAACGAGGACGTGGGCCGCGACAGCGCCGCGGCTCAGGACGTTGTTCCCGTTGTAGTAGTAGAAGGGGGAGAGGACGCGCCAGGGCCGCAGACGCTCCACCATCGGCGCGTAGGCATTGATCAGGAACGTCACCACCGCCACGCCGCCGCCGACGCCGATGCTGGATTTCTTGCTCCCCCGCCAGCAGCCCCAAGCCAGGGCCAGGGAATAGAAGACCATGCCCAGCAGCCAGCAGCCGAAGGTCACGGCGGCAAGTCGCCCGGCGTCCAGGGCGATACCGAAGGAGCGGGTGGAGGCGAGCAGCGCCAGCCAGAACCAGGCCGACAGCGCCAGCAGCGCCGCGCCGTGGGCCAGGGACTTTTCCGCGACCAGCCGCCAGCGCGGCAGCGGGTTGGCCAGCAGCAGGTCGAGCGTGCCGCGTTCCTCCTCGCCGGCGGTGGCGTCGCTGCCGCGGGCGAGGGCGAAGACGACGAACAACAGGGGCAGCAGGATGGAGAAGGGCTGCAGGTTGAAGAAGCCTTCCGGCGTGGCCATGAATTGGTTCTTGCCGATCAGGTTCTTGAGCACCGGGGGGAGCTTCTCCAGCACCTTCATCATCTCCGCGGCCTTGTTGACGAAAGGGAAAATCCAGGCCAGGTAAAGCGCCAGCAGCGCCAGCCCGACGGCCCAGCCCAGCAGGGCCCCGCGCTGGTCACGCAGGGTCTTGCCGAAGAGGCTATTGAGCATGGCCGTCCTCCCCATAATAGGCGAGGAAAATCTCCTCCAGGTCGGGCTCCTGGCTGCGGAAGTCGACGACCCGGTAGCGCGAGAGCGCCTTCAGCAGGGAGTCCATGCTCCCCCGCTGTCTCCCCTTCAGCGTGCGTGCATCCAGGGCGGCGATCTCCAGCCCGGCGACGGCGGCGAAGGCGCCCGGCGTGACGTCCTCGGCGAAACGGATCTCCAGCCGGCGCAGCGAGCGGGCCTTGAGGGCCTCGATGCGTTCGACGGCGGCGATGCGCCCGCTGCGGATGATGGCCACCCGGTCGCAGGCGCGCTCCACCTCGGGAAGGTTGTGCGAGGAGAAGAAGACGGTCCGGCCCCGCCCGCGGGCCTCGGCGATCAGCGCGAAGAACTCATGGCGCACGATGGGGTCGAGGCCGCTGGTGGGCTCGTCGAGGATAAGCAGGTCCGGCCGGTGCATGAAGGCCTGGATCAGGCCGATCTTGCGCCGGTTGCCCTGCGACAGGGAGCCGATCGGGCGCTCGAGCGGGCAGGAGAGGCGCTCGGCCAGCTCCGCGACGTACGGCCGGTCGACCCCGCCGCGCAGGGCGGCGAAGAACCGCAGGTACTCGCTCCCCTTCAGGCCCTCGTACAGCCGCACGTCGCCGGGCAGGAAGCCGGTACGCCGGCGTATGGCGACGCTGTCCCGGCGCGAGTCGAGGCCGAAGATCTCGGCCTTCCCCCCGTCGGCGCGCAGGAAGTCCATCAGCAGGCGGATGGTGGTGGTCTTGCCGGCGCCGTTCGGCCCCAGGTAGCCGAACACTTCGCCGGCGTTCACCTCGAGGTCGACGTCGATGATGCCGGGATGGCGGCCGTACCACTTCGCCAGCCGCTCGCTGCGGATCACGGCGACCATCGGGCGCCGCCTACCTCAGGACCGGCATGATGAAGACGTTGTACAGGATGAGAAAAACCATGCCGATCAGCGAGCGGATGAGCCCGCGCCGCAGCCGGCGCACGTCGACGGCCGACACCGTGGCGTCAAACGCCTTCTGCCGGTCCGCCGTGATGATCAGCGCCAGCAGCCCAACGGCATAGGCGAAGGCCGTCGACAGGTAGACCGCGAAGGCGGCCGGGTTGCTCGGGTAGCGGCCCAGCAGATGGGCGCAGAAGGGGATGAACGCGGCCCAGACCAAAAGCCAGACATGGATGGCCAGGATGGCCTTGGTGATGCGCGCCAGCTTGGCGTACAGCGTATTGTGGCCGATCCAGAAGCCGCTGAGGATGACGAAGCTGATGATGTAACTCAGGAAGGTACGCCAATGGTGCAGCAGGGCCTGTCCCAGTTCGTCGACCGACCTCTTGTCGTGGATCTGCTCGGGGAGCTTCAGCTCCAGAACCAGGATGGTCATGGCGATGGCGAAGATGCCGTCGAACAGGAACTCAAGCCGGTTCTTGCTGATGTTCGTGTCGAAAGGCGATTTTTCCTTGGCTGTCATGGTCCGCTCCTTTTCGCGATCGCGCTGGCCCGGGACGGCGCGGGATTATGATAGCAACGAGGGCCGACCATGTCAAAAGGATTCCTTGACACCGCCGTCCGCGTCGACTATAAAAACAGGGAAATGCCCAAGGGAAAACCAGTACCGGCGCCCGCGCGCCCGCGCCGTCCGCATGGGGCGGCGACCGTCCTGTCGCTGCTGCTGGCGGTCTCCGCCCCCCTGTTCCCGGCCGCCAGCCCGGCGCTGAAGGCGGAATACGACCGCTGGGTGCGCCGTGCCTGGACCACCCGCGACGGCCTGCCGCAGGACACGGTGTATGCCCTGGCCCAGGCCGTTGACGGCTGCCTGTGGATCGGCGGCGAGGGGGGCGTGGCGCGCTTCGACGGCGCCGCCTTCACGGCTTTCCGCCGGGGCACGACGCCTGGGCTGGCCAGCGACTCGGTCACCGCCCTCGCCGCCGGTCCCGATGGCTCCGTCTGGGCGGGGACGTTCGGCGGCGGGCTTGCCCGGCAGCGCCGCGGGCGCTTCACCCGCATCGCCGGCCTGGCCGCCGATCGCATCTGGTGCCTGCACCGCGAAGACGGCGGAGCGCTATGGATCGTATCGGCCGAGGGCGAAGTATCCTTCCTGGAGGAGGGGCGGCCGCCGGCCCGGGCGCTCATCGACGGCCTTCCCGGCGGGCGGGTCACAGCCATCGCCGGCAGCGAGAAGGACGTGCTATGGATCGGGACGCACGGCGGGCTGGCGGCCATCCGCAACGGGCGGCAGGCCATCATCCGCCGCCGCGACGGCCTGGCCGGCGACGACGTCTATTGCCTGTTCGTCGACCGAGGCGGCAGCCTGTGGGTGGGCACCACGACCGGCCTGAGCCGGGTGGACGCCGCCGGCATCCGCCGCTTCACCGTTGCCGACGGCCTGGCCGGAGACCTGGTGCGCACCATCAACGAGGACCCGCTGGGACGGATCTGGATCGGCACCGACAAGGGAGTGACCGTCATGGAGCCCGGAAGCGCGCCGGCCTGCGCCGTCCCGGAGGGCCTGGACCGCGGCGCCGTCATGGCCATCTGCCGCGACCGCGAGGACGGCATGTGGGTCGGTTTCGCCGCCGCCGGGCTGGGCTACTGGCGGCGCAACGAAGCCCGGGTGCACGGCCCCGAGGAGGGGCTGCCCGGCTCGCAGGTCACCGCCGTCTGCCAGGACGGCCAGGGCCGCTTCTGGGCCGGCACGCGCGGCCAGGGCCTCGGCCGGCGCGAGAACAACGCCTGGCGCTCCTTCCTGGGGCGCGACGGCCTTTCGGGCGGCTTCGTCACCTCCCTGCTGGCCGACGGCCCCGGCCGGCTGTGGATTGGCACCATGGAGGCGGGGCTGCAGCTCATGGAGGACGGGAAGTTCATCCGCGGCGACCCGCGCGGAGGCGCGGCCGGGAAGCCGGTGCTGTCGCTCCTCCGCGACAGCCGGGGCCGGCTGTGGGCGGGAACGGACGGCGGCGGCCTGGACTGCCTGGAGGACGGAAGCTGGCGGCATTACGGGCCGGTCTCGGGGCTGCGGGGGGAGATCATCACCTCGCTGGCCGAGGACCGCCGGGGGCGCCTGTGGGCCGGCAGCGTCCGCCAGGGGGTCCAGGTCCTTGACCGCGGCGCCTGGCGCCGCTTTTCCGCCGCAGACGGGCTCGCCGGCGACACGGTCTACGCCGTCCATGCCGACACCGGGGGCAACGTCTGGCTCGGAACCGACAACGGGCTGGGGCTTTTCCGCCATGAGCGGTTCCACTCCTTCCGCCGGGCCGGCGGCCCGCTGAATGGCTCCATCCTGGCGATCCTCGAGGACGGCGGCGGAGGCCTGTGGATGAGCACGCTGACCGGGATCCTCAGCGTCCGGGCCGGGGAACTGGAGACGGCCGCCGCGCGGGAGGGGCTCGGCGTCCGCTGCCGCCTTTTCGGGGAGATGGCGGGGCTGAGGAGCACCGTCTGCTCCGGCGGCTTCCAGCCCGCCGCCTGCCGCGACAAAAGCGGCCGCCTGTGGTTCCCGACGCAGAATGGCCTGGTCGAGATAAACCCGGCCGGCTTGGCCGCCCCGCCTTCCCCGCCGGTGCCGCGCATCGAGACGGTCCGGGCCGACGGCATCACCCTTGCCCCCGAGGACGGGGTTCTCCTGCCGGCCGGCACCCGGCGCCTCGATTTCCGCTTTTCCGCGGCGTCCTTCGCCGACCCGCAGCAGGTGGAGTTCGCCACCCGGCTGGAGGGGCTCGAAACGGACTGGAGCGCGCCGGCACGTCAGGGCGGGCGCAGCATGTCCGGCATGTCCTCCGGGGAGTATGCCATCCGCGTCCGCGCCCGCGGCGCAGGAGGCGGCTGGAGCCGGGACGAAGCCGTCTACCACTTCGCGATCGCGCCGCCCCTTCTCTCCGGCGCCGGCGTCGCCCTGTTGCTGCTGGGCGTTGCCGGGACAACGGCCGCGGGACTGCTGGCCCGGCGCCGGCGCCTGGCCCGCAGGCGCCAGGAAGGGCGCTACCGGGGATCGACGCTGGACGACGAGCGGGCCGCCGAATACGGCGCCCGCCTCGACAGGGCCATGGAGGTCGAGAGGGCGTTCCTCGACCCGGAGCTGACACTGGGGCGGCTGTCCGAGGCGACCGGGATCCCGGCCAAGCAGCTGTCCCAGCTCGTGAACGAGCGCTACGGCCTCAATTTCAACGACTTCGTCAACCGCCGCCGCATCGAGGAGGCCAAGCGGCTCCTGCTCGACCCGGCCAGCCGCGGCTACAAGCTGCTGCGCATCGCCTTCGAGTCGGGATTCAACTCCAAATCGGTCTTCAATGCCGCCTTCCGCAAGCACGCCGGGGCCAGCCCCTCCGAGTTCCGCCGCCTGCTGGGCGGGAATTCCCCGGACGCGTCCGGATAGTTGCTCCTCCTTTTATCGTGGAAACGCGTCCGGAATCGTGATGCCGGACGTCCCGCCTTCACCTCCACCCCATCATGATGATGGATCGCAAAAGGAGGTGAACCATGTTCGAGACCCTGTTGGCACCGCGAGGAATGCTTGGGAAACGGCTGCGGAAGGGGGCGACCCTCGTCCTCTCCCTGGCCGCGCATGCCCTGGCCGTTGCCGCCGTGATCGTCGTGCCCCTGCTGCGCGCCGAAACGGCCCTGCCCGCGTACGCCGTCATCGACGCCGCCCTGATCTCGCCGCCGGTCCTGCCCGGCATCCCGCCCGCCGGCCGGCCGCGGGGCACAGGGGATGGGCCCGGCCGTTCGCCCGGCGAGCCGGTGAAACCGCGGCCGCGCACAATGGAGGGATTCCTCGTGCCCCGCGAGATCAGCCTGAGCACCGAGGAGGACCTGAACCTCGCCCTCCCTTCGGGCGGCGGCGAGGGGGTCGACGGCGGCATCGACCTGGAGGAGAACGGGAACAACGATTGGGTCATCGACCGCGGCTACGTCCCGGATGAGCTCGAGCCCTCCCGCGCGGCGGTGTGGGCCATCACCCCGCCGCGGCTGATCCGCAAGGTCAGCCCGGCCTACCCGCCCGCCGCCATCGCGGCGCGCGTGGCGGGCGCGGTGGTCGTCGCCGCCGCCACCGACGTCTACGGCCGGGTGAGCGAGGCGCGGGTGGTCAGCGGCCATCCGCTGCTCAACGCCGCCGCCGTGGAGGCGGTGCGCGAGTGGCTCTACGAGCCCTACCTGGTCAACGGCGTCCCCAAGGCGGTGCGCTTCACGGTCACCGTCACCTTCGTGCTGGAGAAGCGCTGAAAAAAAAGGCCCTCCGGCCGGAGACCGGAGGGCCCTTCCCTTTTCTGAAAGCGGCGCTCAGCGCGCGAAGCGGTCGATGAGGCGCTGCAGCCAGTCGCCGTACTTGACGACCAGCCCGGCGAAGACCACGGCCACCATCGACATGAGCTTGATCAGGATGTTCAGCGACGGGCCGGCGGTGTCCTTGAAGGGGTCGCCGACCGTGTCGCCGATGACGGCGGCGCCGTGGTTGGGGTTCTTGCTGCCGTCGGCGAGCTTCTTGCCGCCCAGGTGCCCCTCCTCGATGTACTTCTTGGCGTTGTCCCAGGTGCCGCCGGCGTTGTTCAGGAAGACGGCGACGACGAAGCCGGCGGTGAGGCCGCCGGCCAGCAGCCCGATCACGCCGGCCACGCCGAATACCAGCCCCATGGCCACCGGGATGACGATCGCCGAGAGCGCCGGCACCACCATCTCGCGCTGGGCGGCGCGGGTGCTGATCTCCACGCAGCGGCCGTAGTCGGGCTCGGCCTTGCCCTCCATGATGCCCTTGATCTCGCGGAACTGGCGGCGCACCTCCTCGACCATGCGCCCGGCGGCGCGGCCGACCGACTTCATGGTCATGGAGCAGAAGACGAAGACCAGCATGGCGCCGATGAACAGCCCGGCCAGCACCTTGGGGTTGAGGATGGTGAGGTTGTAGTAGCGGATCCAGTCGCCGATGTGCGTGTCGGCGATCGCCTTCTCCACGCCCTCGATGACGACCGTCTTCTGGCCCATGTGCTGGAAGCCGATCTTGACCTCCTCGACGTAGGCGGCCAGCAGCGCCATGGCGGTCAGCGCCGCCGAGCCGATGGCGAAGCCCTTGCCGGTGGCGGCGGTGGTGTTGCCCAGCGCGTCGAGGGCGTCGGTGCGCTTGCGCACCTCGGGGTCCTGGCCGGTCATCTCGGCGTTGCCGCCGGCGTTGTCGGCGATGGGGCCGTAGGCGTCGGTGGCCAGGGTGATGCCCAGGGTGGACAGCATGCCCACCGAGGCGAAGCTGATGCCGTAGAGGCCGAGGTTGATGGCGTTGGCGTCGGCGCTGAAGCCGCCGCTGAGGGCGTAGCTGATGATCACCGCCAGGGCGATGACCAGCACCGGCAGACCGGTGGACTGCATGCCGGTGGCGATGCCGGAGATGATCACCGTCGCCGGGCCGGTCTGCGACTGGCCGGCGACGAACTGCGTCGGCTTGTAGTCCTGCGAGGTGTAGTACTCGGTGATCTTGCCGATCACCCAGCCGGCGATCAGGCCGGTGATGACCGACAGGAAGATGCCGATGTGGCGGCCGTGGAACGAGCCCTTGAACAGCACCAGGATGAAGAACGACGCCACCAGGGTCAGGAAGGTGCTGGCGTTGACGCCGCGGGCCAGCGCCCTGAGCAGCACCTTCTGCGAGGCCTTCTCCCCCGAGCGCACCATGAAGACGCCCAGCACCGAGAAGATCACGCCGACGCCGGCGATGACCATCGGCGCCAGCACGCCGCCCAGGCCGTAGCCGGCGGCCACGCCCAGCACGGTGGTGGAGAGGATGGAGCCGGCGTAGGACTCGTAGAGGTCGGCGCCCATGCCGGCCACGTCGCCCACGTTGTCGCCGACGTTGTCGGCGATGGTGGCCGGGTTGCGCGGGTCGTCCTCGGGGATGCCCGCCTCGACCTTGCCCACCAGGTCGGCGCCGACGTCGGCCGACTTGGTGAAGATGCCGCCGCCGACGCGGGCGAACAGGGCCTGCGTCGAGGCGCCCATGCCGAAGGTCAGCATGGTGGTGGTGATGATGGCCAGCTGGTCGGCGCCCTCGGGGATGAAGTGGCGCAGGATGAGGAACCACAGCGAGATGTCGAGCAGCGCCAGGCCTACGACCACCAGTCCCATGACGGCGCCGGAGCGGAAGGCGATCTGCAGCCCCTTGTTCAGGGAGTGCTTGGCGCCGGCGGTGGTGCGGTTGGAGGCCCAGGTGGCGGTGCGCATGCCCAGGAAGCCGGCCAGGCCCGAGAAGAAGCCGCCGGTGATGAAGGCGAAGGGCACCCAGGGGTTCTGGGTGTGCAGCACGTAGGCCATGAAGGAGAAGAGGAGGAAGATCGCCAGGAAGACGAGGAGCACGATCTTGTACTGCCGCTTGAGGTAGACCATGGCCCCCTTCTGCACGTAGCCGGCGATGCGCTGCATGTCGGCCGTGCCCGGGTCCTGCCTCTTCATGTAGCGGAAGAAATAGAAGGCGAAGACCAGCGCCAGCACGGAGCCCAGGGGCGCCAGGTAGAACAGATTCTGCAAATTCATAGCCAACTCCTTTCGCGAAGAAATGGTTTCGACGATTGGGGGAAGGAAAATCCTGTATAACCGATTTTTAACAAAAAGTCAATGCCGGCGGCCCGCCGCGGCGGCCGCGTCAGCGGCCCTTCATCTTGCGGCAGATGGCCAGCTGGTCCTGCAGCCGGCGCTGACGCGCCAGTTCGGCCTGCAGCTCCTCGGGGCCGATCGCCCCCTGGAAAGAGGAGCGGATGCGCTCCGCGGACGCGCGCAGGTCCGAGGCCAGCTCCTCCTCGCGCAGGTCCTCGCCGCGCACGAGGTCGTCGACGATCATGGCGATGCGGTCGTCGCGCACCTCCAGGAATCCCGGGCCGCAATAGAGGTAGTGCCGGGCGCCGGCGGCGTCGAGGTAGGAGGCCTCGCCGCCGTGGAGCAGCGTCAGGTAAGGCAGGTGGCGCGACAGCACGCCGGCCTCGCCCAGGAAGGCGGGGATGTAGAGGTCCCGGACCTCGGCGCGCAGGACCACCTCGCGGGCGGTGAGGATCTCCAGCTCGATCGTGCCGGCCATCAGAATCCCAGCTTCTTGGCGTTGGCCACGGCGTCCTCGATGCCGCCGCACATGTAGAAAGCCTGCTCGGGCAGGTGGTCCCAGCGCCCCTCGACCAGCTCCTGGAAGCTGCGGATGGTGACCGCCAGGTCGACGTACTTGCCCTCCATGCCGGTGAAGGGGGTGGCCACGGCGAAGGGCTGCGAGAGGAACTTCTGGATCTTGCGCGCCCGGGCGACGATGACCTTGTCCTCGTCGGAAAGCTCCTCCATGCCCAGGATGGCGATGATGTCCTGCAGGTCCTTGTAGCGCTGCAGCACCTCCTTCACCTGACGCGCCACCTGGTAGTGCTCCTTGCCGACGATCTTGGGATCGAGGATGCGCGAGAACGAGGCCAGCGGGTCGACGGCCGGGTAGATGGCCATCTCGGTCAGCGCCCGCGAGAGGTTGGTGGTGGCGTCCAGGTGGGTGAAGGTGGTCGCCGGCGCCGGGTCGGTGTAGTCGTCGGCCGGCACGTAGATGGCCTGCACCGAGGTGATCGACCCCTTCTTGGTCGAGGTGATGCGCTCCTCCATCTCGCCCATCTCCGAGGCCAGGTTGGGCTGGTAGCCGACCGCCGAGGGCATGCGCCCGAGCATGGCCGACACTTCCGAGCCGGCCTGGGTGAAGCGGAAGATGTTGTCGATGAACAGCAGCACGTCCTGCTTCTCCTCGTCGCGGAAGTACTCGGCCACGGTCAGTGCCGACAGGGCCACGCGCAGGCGGGCGCCGGGCGGCTCGGTCATCTGCCCGTAGATCAGGGCCGTCTTCTCGATGACGCCCGTCTCCTTCATCTCGATCCACAGGTCGTTGCCCTCGCGGGTGCGCTCGCCGACGCCGGCGAACACCGAGAAGCCGCCGTGCTTGGTGGCCACGTTGTGGATCAGCTCCTGGATGAGCACGGTCTTGCCCACGCCGGCGCCGCCGAACAGCCCGATCTTGCCGCCCTTCAGGTAGGGCTCCAGCAGGTCGACCACCTTGATGCCCGTCTCGAACAGCTCCAGCCGCGTGTCCTGCTCCTCCAGCGGCGGCGCCGCGCGGTGGATGGGGTAGCGCTTCTTCTCGCGGATGGGGCCGATCTTGTCCACCGGGTCGCCGATGACGTTGATCACGCGGCCGAGCACCTCGCGGCCCACCGGCACGGTGATGGGGCCGCCCAGGTCGCGGGCGCTCATGCCGCGCACCAGGCCATCGGTGGGGTGCATGGAGATGGTGCGCACGCGGTTCTCGCCCAGGTGGTACTGCACCTCGCTGATGATGCGGATCGGCTGCGGGCTGTCGAAGCCGTCGGAGACGATCTCGATGGCGTTGTAAATGGCGGGCAGCTCGCCCTTGGCGAACTCGACGTCGACGACGGGACCGATGACCTCGATCACCTTGCCGGTGCGGGGGGGGTCGTTCTGGCTCATGGTCGCTCCTATTGGCTCAGGGCCTCGGTGGCGGTGATGATCTCCAACAGCTCCTTGGTGATGGCCGCCTGGCGCATCTTGTTCAGCTGCAGCGTCAGCCGGCGGATCATGTCGCTGGCGTTGCGCGTGGCCAGGTCCATGGCCACCATGCGCGCCACCTGCTCGGCGGCGACGGACTGCAGCAGGACCTGGTGCACGACGGCCTGGACATGGCGCGGCAGCAGCTCGCGGAAGAGGACGTCGGCATCGGGCTCGTAGATGTACTCCTCGCCCTCCGCGCCGCCCGCCGCCGCCGGCGGCGCCTCCACCTCGACCGGGAAGAGGCCGCGCAGGGCGAATTCCTGCTTGGACGCCGAAACGAAGCGGCTGAAGGCGAACTCGACGAGGCGCAGGCCGTCGGCGACGAAGCGCTCCTGCAGGTCGGCGGCCAGGCGGGCGGCATCAGCGAACTGCAGCCGGCCGAGCAGGCCGCTGTAGGCCCGCAGCGGCGCCAGGCCGCGCCTGCCGAAATGACGCTCGGCCTTGGCGCCCACGGTGACGATGTGCGCCCCGCCCGGCCCGGCGGCCAGCTCGCGGTAGCGCGCCTCGGCCTGGCGCAGCACGTGGGAGTTGAAGGCGCCGCACAGCCCGCGCTCGCCGGCGACGACCACCAGCAGCGCCGCGCCGGCGCCGGCGCGCAGCAGCGGGTGGCCGGCGGCGGCGCGCGCGGCCGAGGCGCGCAGCATCTCCTCGACCTTCTCGCGGTAGGCGCGCGAGCGCTTCAGCTCGCCGTTGGCGCGGCGCAGCTTGGCGGCGGCGACGGTCTTCATGGCCTTGGTGAGCTTCTGGGTGTTGCGCACCGAGCGGATGCGCCGGCGCAGGAAGATCAGGTTCCCGGCCATCAGCCCTCGGCGGTTTTCTTGAACCCGGCGGCGAACTCGGCGATCAGCGCGTGCAGCCGCTGCTGCAGCTCGGCGCCGAGGGCCTTCTTCTCGCGGATCTCGCGGTAGACGGAGGCGTCCCGCTCGTCGATGAAGCGCAGCAGCCCCGCCTCGAAGGCGCGCACGCGGCCGACGGGGAACTCGTCGAGGAAGCCGCGCGTGCCGGCGAAGATGGCCGTGATCTGCCGCTCCACCGGCAGCGGCAGGCCCTCGTCCTGCTTGAGCAGCTCGGAGAGGCGCTTGCCGCGCTCCAGCTGCGCCACGGTGGTCTTGTCCAGGTCGGAACCGAACTGGGTGAAGGCCTCGAGCTCGCGGTACTGGGCCAGGTCCATCTTCAGCGAGCCGGCCACCTGCTTCATGGCCTTGATCTGGGCGTGGCCGCCCACGCGCGACACGGAGATGCCGACGTCGATCGCCGGCCGCTGGCCGGCGTTGAACAGGTCGGGCAGCAGGTAGATCTGGCCGTCGGTGATGGAGATGACGTTGGTGGGGATGTAGCCCGACACGTCGGAGGCCTGGGTCTCGATGATCGGCAGCGCCGTCAGCGAGCCGCCCCCCTTCTCGTCGCTGAGCTTGGCCGCCCGCTCCAGCAGCCGCGAATGCAGGTAGAACACGTCGCCGGGATAGGCCTCGCGGCCCGGCGGCCGGCGCAGCAGCAGCGAGATCTCGCGGTAGGCGGCGGCGTGCTTGGAAAGGTCGTCGTAGACCAGCAGCGCGTGGCGGCCGCGGTCGCGGAAGTACTCGCCCATGGCGCAGCCGGCGTAGGGGGCGATGTACTGCAGCGCCGCCGGGTCGGAGGCCGACGCCGCCACCACCAGCGAGTAGTCCATGGCACCGGCCTCCTGCAGCGTCTTGACCACCTGGGCGATGGTCGACTGCTTCTGGCCGATGGCCACGTAGATGCAGATCACGTCCTGCCCCTTCTGGTTGAGGATGGTGTCGAGGGCGATGGCCGTCTTGCCGGTCTGGCGGTCGCCGATGATCAGCTCGCGCTGGCCGCGACCGATGGGGATCATGGCGTCGATGGCCTTGATGCCGGTCTGCAGCGGCTCGTTCACCGGCTGGCGGTCGACCACGCCGGGGGCCAGCGCCTCGATGGGCAGGAAGGTCTCGGCGCGCACCGGCTCACGGTCGTCCAGGGGCTCGCCCAGGGGAGACAGCACGCGGCCGATGACCGCCTCCCCGGCCGGCACCGAGATGATGCGCCCGGTGCGCTTGACGATGTCGCCCTCCTTGATGCGCTGGCTCGCGGCCAGCAGGATGGCGCCGACGTTGTCCTCCTCCAGGTTGAGGGCGATGCCGTAAATGCCGCCGGGGAACTCCAGCAGCTCGTTGTACATGACGCGGTCCAGTCCGTAGATGCGGGCGATGCCGTCGCCGATGGAAATCACCACCCCGGTCTCTTCCTTCTGGAAGTCAAAGGAGAAGCCCTCGATCTTCTGGCGGATCAGCTCGCTGATCTCATCGACTTTGATAAGCATTTATCTGTCCCCTGCGATGGCCTGGCGCAGCTTCTGCAGGCTGCCGGCCAGCGAAAAATCGTAGTGCACGGAGCCGCGGGCCAGGCGCAGGCCGGCGATCAGTCCCGGCTCGAGGCGGTATTCCGGCCGCACCGGCCGCCCCAGCGCCTTCTCCAGGTTGGCCCGCAGCCGCTCCTTCTGCGCGGTCGTCAGTTCGACGGCCGAGGCCACCTCGACCCGCTCGATGCCGCGGGCGGCGCACCAGGCCGCGGGCAGCTGGCGCGCCATCGACTCCAGGTAGGCCATGCGGCCCTCTGCGGCGACGGTCCTCAGGAACAGCCGTGTCTTCTCGAGCATTCCCAGTCCGGCGGCAGCGATGTCGACCGCCTGCTCCCTCTCGGTCTGCGAGACCAGGGCGGTGGTCAGCCCCAGCCGCAGCCTGGCGTCGCGCGCCAGCAGCTCCAGGAAGGCGCCCAGCTCGCGGCGCACGCGGGCGAACTCCTCCTCGGAGTCGACGGCCAGCACCAGGGCGCGGGCATAGCGCTTGACCAGGCTACTTTCCTTCATCGGCCTTGCCCCGGGGGCGGTCGGCGGCCGGGCGGGACAGGTTCCCGCAGGCGTCGATGTTGCGCTCGATGATCTTCTGCTGGGCGGGGGCGTCCAGCCCCTTCTCCAGGTCGCGGCGGAAGCGCTCGATGGCCAGGTCGGCGATGCGGCCGCGGACCTCGCGCACGGCGGCGTCGACCCGCTGGCGGATCTCCTCCCCGCCCAGGGCGACGATGCGCTCGGCCTCGCGGCGCCCGGCCGCCTCCAGTCGCTCCAGCTCGGCCTTGCCGGCCGCCTCGGCCTCGCCCTGGATCCCCTGCACCTCGGCGGCGACGCGGGACAGCCGCGCCTCGACCTCGCGCAGCCGTTCCTCGGTCGTGGCCAGCGTCTGCGCGCGCTCGGCGAACTCGGCGCGGATCCCCTCCCCCTTCTGGGAGAGCATGCGCAGCAGCGGCTTGCGCAGGAGCAGGATCAGGCCGCCGAACAGGATCGCCGAGTTGAGCACCTTGCCCAGCACGGCGAGCCAGTCGATATGGTGCGCCGCCTCCCCTTCGCCGCCGGCGGCGGCGAGGCTGGCGGCCAAAGCCAGCAGCAGGCAGGATAGGACGGCGCGCCGTTTCATAGGAAGGTGCTGCGGATCGTCTCGCTGAAGCCTGCGACCTGGGCCTCCAGCTCGCGCTGGGCGGACGCGATCTCCCCGTCCAGCCGGGCCAGCGTCTCGTCCAGCAACCGCGCCGAGCGCTCGCGCGCCTCGGCCACCGTCCGGGCGCGGGACTCCTCGCCAGCGCGCAGCCACTGTTCGCGGACGCGCTGGGCCTCGCTGCGCGCCCGCCCCAGCTGGTCCTCCAGCGAGCGGGTGCGGCCCTCGATCTCGGCCATCATCCGTTCCTGGCGGCCCCGCTCCTCGGCGCTGCGCGCCTCGCGCTCCCCGATCACCCGGCCGATCGGGCGGAAAAAAACGCGGCCGAGGGCGAAATAGAGGAGCCAAAGCAGGAAGAATATCCACAGGAAGGACGAATTGAGCTCTAACATAGAGGAAATGTACCATATCGAGGGGGAAAAAGCAACCAAACGGCAGGGCCGGGCGCGGCGGTTGACAGCCACGCCGCCATCGGCTACAATAGGGCGGAATCCCGCCCGGCCTTTTCCTCAGGAGACGTCATGGAGCTGATCCGCGACCTGGTCGACTTCGTCCTGCACCTCGACCGCCATCTCAACGCCCTCATCGCCACCTACCAGACCTGGACCTACCTGATCCTGTTCGCCGTCGTCTTCTGCGAGACCGGGCTGGTGATCACCCCGTTCCTGCCCGGCGACTCGCTGATCTTCGCCACCGGCGCCCTGGCCGCCGTCGCCGGGTCGCCGCTGCGCATCCACTGGCTGTTCCTGGTGCTCGCCGCCGCCGCCGTCATCGGCGACACGGCCAACTACTGGATCGGCCACGCCGTCGGGCCAAGGATCTTCCGCCGCGAGAAGGTGCGCTTCCTGAAGAAGGAGCACCTGGACCGGACCCACGCTTTCTACGAGAAGTATGGCGGTGTCACCATCATCCTCGCCCGCTTCATCCCCATCGTCCGCACCTTCGCCCCCTTCGTCGCCGGCATCGGCCGCATGACCTACTGGCGCTTCATCGCCTACAACGTCA
>ENA-UOWG01000138-UOWG01000138.1-activated-sludge-metagenome-genome-assembly--contig:-NODE-138-length-116427-cov-9.202342_pt1 | contig 116427 bp, 95 predicted proteins | sample MGYA00238147_ERZ761563 | MGnify/ENA primary metagenome ERZ761563 (study PRJEB28884, sample SAMN05720216) | anaerobic digester metagenome | isolation source: active sludge of municipal...
ATCAAATGTCTTGACGTACCGCTCCTCGGTAAGATTTTAGATGTCTTGATTCGTTCTCTTGCTTTCTGAGAACATCCGGCTATACTGCCCCCGTTTTTTTGACGGGGGTCACCATGACGAAATTGCGCATCGCCATCGACGGCCCGGCCGGCGCCGGAAAAAGTTCGGTCAGCAAACTGCTCGCCGAACGGCTCAACCTCTCCTACATCGACACCGGCGCGCTCTACCGCTGTGTCGCCTTCGAGATGATCATGAACGACATCGGGCTCGACGACGAACCGGGCATCCGGCGGATACTCGCCGACCTGAAGATCACCTTCAAGATGGAGAACGGCAGGAACCTTGTCTTCCTCGGCGGCCGCGATGTCACCGCCCAGATACGGACCGAACAGGTCGGGATGCTCGCCAGCACCGCCAGCGCCCTCCCCTTCGTCCGCGAAGCGCTCTTCGCGATGCAGCGGCGCTACGCCGAAAAGGGAGCGGTGGTGATGGAGGGCCGCGACATCGGGACGGTCATCATGCCCGAAGCGCAGATAAAGATATTCCTGACGGCCAAACCGGAAAGCCGCGCCGACCGGCGGATGTTGGACATTAAGACGGCGGGCGGCCAGAAGGACTACAACGAACTGCTCGACGAGATCCGCCGCCGCGACGATCAGGACACCCAGCGCGAAGCCTGCCCGCTCCGCCCCGCCGAGGATGCGATACTGCTCGACAATTCGCAGATGGACCTCGAACAGACGGCCGCATTCATCGTAGATATCGCAAAAAAGAAAGGATACTGACGAATGCCCACGGTACGGACCGCCACCTACGCCGGGGTCTGCTTCGGCGTCAAACGAGCTCTCGCACTCCTCGACGAGGCGTTGGCGCTCGGCCAAAAGGAGGGACGCCCCGTCCAGATGTTCGGCCCGCTCATCCATAACCCCCGCTTCATTGAAAGTTACCGGCAAAAGGGGGTCGAATTGGTCGAACAGGAAGGGATCCGCGACCACAGCGTCCTCATCATCCGTTCCCACGGCATCACCCGTGAGGAGGAGCAGTACCTGAAACGGTTCGCCGACCTGCGCGTCATCGACACCACCTGCCCCTTCGTCCGGCGCATCCATACGCTGGTCGATGAGCGTTCGAAGGCGGGCTGGGCGATCGTCGTGCTCGGCGACATGCATCACGCCGAGGTGAAGGGCTTTGTCTCGCGCATCGACGGCCCCTACTACGTTCATCCGCCCGATTTTTCCGACGCGGCGGTCGCGGCGCTCGACCGTTTCCTGCGCAACCACGATAAATTCTTTACGGTCGCCCAGACCACCGTCCGCCCGGCCCATTTCACCGAACTGCTCGACCGGATGGGAACTCTGTGCCGCGAGACCCGATGCCGCTTCGAACACCAGAACACCGTCTGCGACGCCACCTTCCAGCGACAGAACGCGGCGCTGGAACTGGCGCGGTCGGTCGAGGCGATGGTGGTCATCGGCGGGAAGAACAGTTCGAATACCGCAAAACTCTTCGCCATCGTATCCAAGGAGAATCCGCGCTCGTTCTGGATAGAGTCGCCCGACGAACTATCGCCGGATGAGCGTTCGGCCCTTGCCGCGGCACAGAGCATCGGTCTGACCGCCGGGGCATCGACCCCCGACGACCAGATCGCCGACCTTGCCGCCTATCTGGAGGCGCTGTGATAGTCCTGCGCACCGACAACCCGCTCCACCCCGACAATTTCCTGCGGCTCACCCCCGCCATCGGGGTGCCGCTCTGGATGGAGGGGATGTTCGAGGCGGCCGACAGCCGCGCCATCGCCATCGTCGGGACCCGCAAACCGTCGCTGTACGGCATAGAACTGGCCCGCGACATCGCCACGACCGCCGCCAAGAACGGCATCACCGTCGTTTCCGGCATGGCGCGCGGCATCGACACTGAGGCGCACCGCGCGGCGCTTGCGGCGGGCGGCCGGACCATCGCGGTGCTCGGCACCGGGCTGGAGAACATCTACCCCGAAGAAAATATCGCTCTTGCTCGCGACATAGCGAAGTGCGGCGCGGTCATCACTCAGTTCCCTCCCGAAACGACCCCGCGGCCGCGCAATTTCCCGATACGGAACGCGACCATCGCGCTTCTTTCGAACACTACCGTCATCGTCGAGGCGGGCACGCGGAGCGGCAGTCTGATCACCGGTCGTCACGCCGTCGAGACGGGTCGCCCGGTACAGGTCGTAGCGGGACCGCTGGATGACGAGAATTTCCGCGGCAACTACGAATTCCTGAAAAAGTACGAGGGGAACCGCCTCGTATCGCTGCTCGCGGCGCGCGACGGCTTTCTCGCCGACCTCCCGGCGCACCCCGCCGCGAAAAAGGCCCCCGCCGTCAACCTTGAAGAACTTGACCCGATCGAACAGGCCGTCGTCCGCGCGCTCACCGGCCGCGGCGAGAGCTGTTCCTTCGACGACATAACCGAAACGACCGGACTCCCGGCCGCCACCCTGCCCGCGGTGCTCTTACCGCTGGTGCTCAAGGGTGTCATAGCCGAAGAACCGGGCAACAGATATCGTATAACCTGAACATAAGGAGTATCCGCATGAAACTGATCATCGTCGAAAGCCCCGCAAAGGCCAAAACCCTCACCAAGTATCTCAAGGGCTTCAAGGTCCTCGCCTCGATGGGGCACATCCGCGACCTTCCGGCCGACGACTTCGGCGTCGATGTCGACAACGACTTCGCCCCGACCTACCTGACCATCGAAGGGAAGGAGAAGACGGTCAAGATGATCCAGAAAGAGGCCGCCTCCGCCGAAGAGATATACCTCGGCTCCGACCCTGACCGCGAGGGTGAGGCGATCGCCTACCATGTCGCGTCGTTCCTCAAGGCCGACAAGCCGATACATCGGGTACTGTTCCACGAAATAACCAAACACGGCGTCCTCAAGGCCATCGACGAAAAAACGGCGCTCAACGAGAATCTCTACAACGCCCAGCAGGCGCGCCGGATACTCGACCGTATCGTCGGCTACCGGCTGTCGCCCTTCCTGTGGAAATCGGTCAAGAAGGGCCTTTCGGCGGGCCGCGTACAGTCGGTCGCCCTCAAGTTCCTCGTCGACCGTGAGCGTGAGATCCGTGCCTTCATACCGGAAGAATACTGGAGCGTCAAAGGGCTCTTCGCCAAGGAAGGCGGCTCCCCGGTGGAAATGCTGATCGATAAGGTCGACGGCCAGAAGGCCAAGATAGCCAATGAGACCGAGGCCAAAGAGATCGAACGCCGCATCCGCGCCGCCGGCAACTGGATGGTCGATTCGGTTGAACAGAAACGGAAGAAGGAGAACCCGCTCCCGCCGTTCAATACCTCCAGCCTGCAGCAGGAGGCGTCGCGCCTGTACCACTACACCGCCGACCGCATCATGCGGATCGCGCAGGGCCTGTACGAAGGTAAAGAGATCGGCGAAGAGGGACCGGTCGGCCTCATCACCTACATGCGTACCGATTCGTTCCGCATATCGCCCGAAGTGAATGCGAAACTGCGCAGTTATGTGGTCGCGGAGTTCGGCGAGAACTATCTGGCCGGTTATACCCGCACCTACGAGAACAAAAAGGGTAAGATACAGGATGCCCACGAGGCGATCCGGCCGACCGATGTCACCTATACCCCCGACAAGGTCAAACAGTATCTGACCAAAGAAGAGCTCAACGTCTACACCCTCATCTGGCGCCGGTTCGTCGCCACCCAGATGAAAGAGGCCGAATTCGATCAGACCACGGTCCAGATCACCGACCTCGGACGCACCATCTCCTTCAAAAAGAGCGGTTCGGTCATGGTGTTCGACGGGTTCCGCAAGATGTGGGACCGTACCGCCAACGGCCGCGATGAGCAGCTTCCCCTGTTCGTGCAGGGGGAAAAGCTGGGCCTTACCGATGTCTCCAAGGAACAGAACTTCACTAAGCCGCCGGCCCGCTACACGGAAGGAAGCCTGGTCAAGGAACTCGAAGAGAAAGGGATCGGCCGGCCGTCGACCTACGCCGCCATCATCAACCACATCATCGCCCGCAAGTATGTCGAACGGCTCAAGGAGCCCAAGGGGGCGCTCGGGGCGACCGATCTGGGCGGACTGGTCAGCGACACCCTGCAGAAGTTCTTCCCGAAGATCATCAACGTGAACTTCACCGCCGATATGGAAGAGAAACTCGACTCCATCGAGGCGGGCGAGGCGCAGTGGGTAGCGGTCCTCAAGGACTTCTACGGCACCTTTGAACAGAATCGCGTTGAAAGCCTCGAAACGCTCAAAGAGGACGGCAAAAAACGGATCTACGCCGAAGAGAACTGCCCGAAGTGTCAGGCGCGCCTCATCGTCCGCTTCTCGAAGAAGGGTAATCATCCCTTCCTCTCCTGCGAGAAATATCCCGACTGCACCTTCTCGGGCGACATGGTCAAAGAGGGCGAGAAGATACATCTCCGCGAAGGGGGCCGTGAAGAGCCCCAGATACTCGACGAGAAATGCCCCAACTGCGGCGCGCCGCTGGCGGTCAAACAGGGACGATTCGGCCCCTTCAAGGCCTGTTCGAACTATCCGAAATGCAAGACCATCGTCCGCGAGGCCGAGGTCTTTGGCCCCTGCCCGAAGGAAGGGTGCGGCGGCACCATAGAGAAACGTCGTTCCAAGAAGGGCAAGGTCTTCTTTGGTTGCAGCAACTACCCGAAATGCGATTTCGTGTCGTGGTATCCCCCCATCGACGGTCAGAAGTGCGCCAAATGCGGCGCCGCCTACATGGTCGAGAAGAAATCGGGCATCGCCTGCGGCATCTGCGGCGAAAAGGTCAAGTCCTAGGTGAAACGGGTCACTATCCTCGGCGCCGGGCTGGCCGGCTGTGAGGCCGCCCTTCAACTTGCGCGGCGCGGCATAACTGTCACTCTGGTCGAAGCGAAACCGGAAAAGATCGAGCCGGCGGTCTACCATCTCGACGGTCCCGCCGAACTGGTCTGTTCCAATTCGCTCAAATCGGAATCGAACGCGACGCCGAGCTATCTTTTGAAGGAAGAATGCCGCGTCGCCGGATCGCTTCTTTTGCAGGTGGCCGACTCGGTAAAAGTGCCGGCGGGCGAAAGTCTGGCGGTCGACCGCAACCGTTTCTCCGAAGCGACGCTCGGTCTCATCGCCGCAGAAACCGGCATCACCTATATTCGAAACACCATTGTCGATTCCATCGAAGCACTGCGCGAGCGGTTCCCCGCCGATCTCTACATCGTCGCGACCGGGCCGCTGACGGGACCGTCGCTACTGGCGAGCATTTCGGCCGACAACCATTATTTCTATGACGCCATCGCTCCGATCGTGAGCGCCGAGGGGCTCGACCTGACCAAACTCTTCTGGGCCGACCGCTACAACAAAGGGCTCCCCGACTTCCTCAACTGCGCACTCACCCAACCCGAATACGACCGCTTCATCGACGCGCTCCTCGCCGCCGACAAACTCCCCTACGCCGACCATGAGAAGCCGCAGTTCTTCGACCGCTGCATGCCGATAGAGACGATGGCCGAACGGGGCCGCGAAACGCTTTCGTTCGGGCCGTTCCGCCCGGTCGGGTTCTTCGTCGAAGGAAAACGTCCCCACGCGGTGATGCAACTGCGCGTCGAAAATGCCCAGCGGAGCGCCTTCAATATCGTCGGCTGTCAGACGCGGATGCGGCATCATGCCCAGCGTGAGGTCTTCCGCCTGCTTCCGGGATTGGAGAACGCCGAATTCCTCCGCTACGGCTCGGTCCACCGCAATTCCTACATCAACGCCCCCGAACTGCTCGCCGACGGTTGGAACCTGCTCAAGCACCCCGACACCTATGTCGCGGGACAGCTTTCGGGCATCGAAGGCTACGGCGAATCGATCTTTTCGGGGCTGTATACCGCACTGACCATTGTTGCCCGCTTCGAAGAAAAAAAGGTGCCGCTCCTTCCCGTGGCGACCATGAGCGGCGGACTGCTCCGCAAACTGCGCACCAAGGCGCCCCACTTCGCCCCGGTCAACGCCAACTTCTCGGTCATAGAGAACCCGACGCGGCTCATGAAGCGCGACCGCAAGCTCTTCTATGTCACCGACGGCATCCGGCAGTTCCGCGACTGGTGGAACGGATCGGCGGCTTTTCTTTCCCTTCCTTGACTCTTTTCCCTTTTTTTCCTAAATTTCACCTGTAAACCATCTTGGGGGTTCTCATGACGGCGACGCTTGTAGGTTTTATTCTGTATCTTTGCATGATGCTGGGAGTCGGCATCGTTACCTGGCGGCTCAACGAATCGACCAGCGACTATTACATCGGCGGCCGCAAACTGGGACCGTGGCTCACCGCATTCTCGGAACGGACCAGCGGCGAATCGGCGTGGCTCCTGCTCGGGCTTCCCGGCGCGGCGCTCGCGGTCGGCCTCATCGAGGTGTGGACCGCCGTCGGCTGTGTGGCCGGCATCATGTTCTCGTGGTATGTCATCGCCGAGAGACTACGCATCGAAACGGAACGGTATCACGCCATCACCCTGCCTGAATACCTCGCGGCGCGGTTCGGCGAACACGCCCGGCCGATCCGGTCGCTGGCGATGCTTATCATCATCTTCTTTTTCACCTTCTACCTCGCGGCGCAGATGAACGGCGCAGGCAAGGTGCTCAATGTCACCTTCGACATCCCCCATATCTGGGGCATCGTCATCGGCGCGGCGATCATCGTCCTCTACACGATGATGGGCGGTTTCATGGCGGTGGTCTGGACCGATCTCATTCAGGGACTCCTGATGGTCGCGACGCTGGTCATTCTGCCGCTCGTGGCGCTCTACGAGATACAGGCGCAAGGGCTCTGCCTTTCCGACGCGGTGGCGAACGCCGGAACGGTCGGCAGTCTCACCGCCGGCAAGGCGGGCTGGGCCGGGATCGCGGTGGTCATCGGCGGCCTCTCGTGGGGCTTCGGCTACATGGGCCAGCCGCACCTTCTCACCAAATTCATGGCGATACGGACCCCCGCCGAGATACGGGTCGGCCGCCGCATCGCCTTCGCGTGGGCCGTTCCCGCCTTCACCGGCGCGATCGTCATCGGTCTGGCGGCGCTCGCCCTTCACGGGCAGGGCTTCTATGCCGATCCCGAGAAAGCGATGCCGTCGCTCGCGACCGAACTTTTTCCCGGCTGGGTAGCGGGGATACTCATATCGGGCGCCATCGCCGCAATGATGTCGACCGCCGATAGCCAACTGCTGGTCATATCGTCGGCCATCATCGAGGATTTTTACCGCAAAACTCTGAACCGCCAACTTTCCGACAAGGCGATGGTCGCCTTCTCGCGCCTCATCACCCTTTCAGTGGGTATCGCCGGCATTCTGCTCGCCCTCTATTCCGACAAACTGATATTCACCATGGTCTCCTACGCGTGGTCGGGCCTCGGCTCGTCGTTCGGTCCGGCGATCCTGTTGACCCTCCTGTGGAAACGGACCACCGGCCCCGGCATCATCGCCGGGATGCTCACCGGCACACTCACCACCGTCATCTGGTCGGAGATCACCGTGCTCAATAGTCTTATCACCGCGCGGCTCACCAGTTTCGTGTTCGCCGTCGCCGCCATCTGGCTGGTCTCGCTCCGCTCCACCGACAAATGATCAAAAAAACGATCCTCCCTCGGGATGTGCTCCGGAGGGAGGAACGAGAGGTGGACAGAAAGTTCGTAACGCCCGGGACCGGGCGTCCAAAGGATGAACATCTTATTCGTAGCATTAACCACGCCTCACTTTTTTCCTAAATGATATCAAGTGGTATTTTTCTTTTCTTGATTATTCGCCCCACCCGGCTATGATGCGCCGTCTTCTTTTCGGGAGGTACCCATGGCGACATATCCGATAACGGCTAACGGTTTCGCGGTGATAAAGAAGGAACTGGAGCATCTGAAAAAGATAGAACGCCCCGCCATCATCAAGGCGATAGCCGAAGCGCGCCTCCACGGTGACCTGTCGGAGAACGCCGAATACCACGCCGCCAAAGAACGGCAGGGCTTCATCGAGGGACGCATCAAACATCTGGAAGGGATCGTGGCCACCGCCGAAGTGATAGAGCCGAAGAAAATGAAGGGCGACCGGGTCCTTTTCGGCGCTACGGTGACGCTGTTCGACACCGAAAAGGAGGACGAGATAACCTATCAGGTCGTCGGCGAGATAGAATCGGACCTCGCCAAGGGGAAGATATCGGTACAATCGCCCATCGGCGCGGCGCTCATCGGCAAAGAGGCGGGCGACGAAGTGAAGGTCCAGACCCCCTCCGGCGTACGTACCTATGAGATCGTCACTGTTACGTTCATCTGATCTTCCCGCCGGGGAGATACTCGCCTACGCACAGGCCAATCGCATCACACCGCGTGAAATAGCCTTTATTCTGAAGGGAGAAACTCGTCTGGTGCGCGGCGACCTGCGGGGCAGTCTCCCGCCGTGGGCCGGATCGCTCCGCGACGCATCGATACTCGCCCTCTTCCCGCTGGTGAGTCGTCTGCTTTCCGGCGATCCCGCCTACTTCATCGCCGAGGGGGAGAAACTGGCGTCGTTCCTCGGGCAGGACATCGAATCGGTCATCCCGCTGTCGCATACCCAGTTGCGCAAGATAAAGAAGGAGATCGGCGGCGCCGTCTTCAACCTCCTCGTCGAAACGCTGCCGGAGCGCTACGAGACGCGTATCCTCGCCCCGACGCTCCACGGGATCGCCCCCGGCGACATCGCCACGGTGACCGGCACGGTGAGCGGCTGGAAACGGGCGTGGAAATCCAACGCGCCGTGGACGATGGAACTCGCCGTCGGCGGCAAAAAGACGCCGGTCAGTTTCTTCGGCAAGGTGGGACAGGGCTACGCCGCACAGTTCCCGGAAGGGAGCGAGGTCATCGTCTCGGGCGAGGTGAGCCAGCGGACGATGCTCCCCTCCTTCACCAACCCCGACATCTTCCGCTACGACGAGATATGGAAGGAACTCCTTTCGGGCATCGTACCGCTCTACCGCAAGATACCGGGCGTCTCGCGGCTGTTCCTCCTGCGGGCGATGCGCGAGGCGGCGCTGCGGCTCATGAAATTCTCGGGCGACTGGCTGCCGCCCGCCATCCGGAGCCGCTACGGCTTCCCCGACCTCATCCTGTCGCTCCTCAATGTCCATTTCCCCTCGCCCGACCTCCCCAAAGAGCAGATGGAATCGGCCCGCACCCCCTACCACAGCCGTCTCGCGTTCGACAAGATGTTCTTCTTCCAGTACGGGTCGCACCTTGAGCGGCGCCGCGCCGACCGGCGTAAACCGCGCACCGTGGCGGTCAATTCGGCCGAAGCGCGCGCCGTGGAGCAGGCGCTCCCTTTCACCCTCACCGTCGCCCAGAAGCGCGTGCTGGCCGAGATACGGCGCGACCTCGCCTCGCCCGAGCCGATGATGCGGCTCCTGCAGGGCGATGTGGGGAGCGGCAAGACGCTGGTGATGCTCCTCGCGGCGCTCGATGTCATTTCTTCGGGCTACCGCGCCGTCATCATGGCCCCCACTGAAATTCTGGCCCGCCAGCACTACGATACCATCGCCAAATGCACGAACGGCGTCGCTTCTGCGCTCGCCGTCGGCGGGAAGAGCGGCAAAAAGAAGCGCGAGATGCTCGAAAGTTTCCGCGACGCGAAACTCATCGTCGGGACCCACGCCCTGTACGAAAATCTCGACGCGCTCTCCGATCTCGGACTTGTCATCATCGACGAACAGCACCGCTTCGGCGTTTCCCAGCGGATGGAACTGATGGGCAAGGCGCAGGAGCCCGATGTGCTGGTCGTGAGCGCCACGCCGATACCGCGCTCTCTGGCCCTCACCCTCTACGGCGGGGTCGAGATATCGGTACTCAACGAGATGCCGCCGGGCCGCCTGCCGATAAAAAGCCGCTTTGTCCCCTACAGCAACCGCCCCAAGGTGGTCGAGCATATCGTATCCATCGTGACGGCCGAGGAGAAGAAGGGCTACTGGATCTGTCCGCTCGTCGAAGAGTCGGATAAGAGCGACCTTGCCCCGGTCACCGCCGTCTATGAAGAGTTCAGGGCGCTTCTGGGCGACAAAGTGCAACTGCTCCATGGGCGGATGAGGGGTGAGGAGAAGGATCGCATCCTGACGATGCTGCGCGACGGGTCGGCGCGGATGCTTATATCGACGGTCGTGGTCGAGGTCGGGGTCGATGTCCCCGACGCATCCTTCATCGTCGTCGAAAACGCCGAACGGTTCGGCCTTGCCCAACTGCACCAACTCCGGGGCCGGGTGGGACGCGGGAAGATAAAGAGTTTCGCCGCCTTCATCGCCGGGGAACAGGTGACCGAAAAGGCGGTTGAACGGCTCGCCTTCATGGAACAGACCGCCGACGGCTTCAAGATAGCCGAATACGACCTGCGGCTGCGCGGGCCGGGGGCGCTGACCGGGCTTGAGCAGTCGGGTTTCCGCAACGACCCCTACTACCTCCTCGCGGCGCAGTACGGCATCGAGGTGCAGAAGGCGTCGCAGGCGGCCCGGCGCTTCCTGAACGACCCCGACGCCACCGACGCCGAGCGGGCCTTCGTCGCCCGCATCTTCGACTCGTTTTTCAAAGAACGCTATCAGAATGCTCGCATTGGATAGCCACCTCATTGTAGGGGCGCGCCAACGGCACGCCCGCATTGTTTCTGCCCCGTCTCAAACATCCGGGCGTCCCGGTGGGAACGCCCCTACAAAAAGGAATTGAGCCGCTGCCTCTTGCCTTTTTACTAAAGAAACGGTAGGATGACCCCGTTGCCACCCACCGGGAGGGTTCGATGTCGATCCGTACGATGTTCGCCGCCGCCGTATTGCTCCTGTTCTGCGCCTGCGAGAACATCAACCACGTGCCGTACAAAGGAACATTTGTCAACGAGTCGACCTACACGCTGACCATAGCGCCCAACAGTCAGACATGGACCGGCTTCACGCTCGCCCCCGGCGAGAGCAAGGTCGTTTCTCTGGACGACAAAACCCTGCTTTTCACCGTAAGTCCCGCCGTGGTGGTGTGGGTATTCGAGGAGGAGACGAGCACCGTCACTTTTTATGACCGCGACCCGAATTCGGACGACGACGCGGTTTTTTGTCTCGACGGAGCGACGGCGTGCGACGGGACGGCGGCCATCTACCACTGTAACGGCGGTTTCTGGAAACGCTCCCTGTGCGCCGATGCCTGCGTCGATCTCGGCTATGCCGCGGCGGTCGGTTGCGGCTACAGTTCAAACGCCGGACAGGATCAGTGCTTCTGCGAATAAATCGCTCTTCTCTGGTTGATTTCATAAAATAATCTGTTACAATGGGTCGTCCTTGAAACCGGAGGTGGTCATGAAGAGAAATGTTCTGTGGATGTTGTTCATCACCCTGCCGCTATGGTTCTTCCTTATTTCATGTGGCGACGGCGGTAGCGAAAACGACGACAACACCGGCGATACCGATGATGACGGGATCGTTTCCGACAACGGAAAGACCGATACCGACGGCGGTTTGCCGACCAAAGACGATGGCGTGCTCAAGGACGATGCCCCGCTTCCCGATACCGACACCCCTCTGCCCGACACCGGCGACACCGACGAGACACAGCCCGATGTCGACAACGGACTGGACTCGGACGGCGACGGCATTCCCGATTCCAAGGAAGGGACCGGCGACACCGACGGCGATGGCACGCCCGACTATCTTGACACCGACACCGACGGCGACGGTATTCCCGACAGCGTCGAGGCGCCGGGCGGCATCACCGTAGATACCGACGGCGACACGACACCCGACTACAAAGATACAGACAGCGATGGCGACGGTATCTCCGATGCCAAGGAATGTCCCGAACAACCTTGTGGCGATGCCGACAGTGACGGCACCAAGAACTATCGCGATACCGACAGCGACAACGACGGCATCTTCGACGACAAAGAGTCTGGCGCCGATCCGGCCAACCCGGTAGATACCGACACCGACGGCACCCCCGATTTTCTTGATACCGAATCTGACAACGACGGTATTCCCGACATACTGGAAGGTCCCGGAGATGTCGATGGCGACGGCATAAAGAATTATCTGGACGACGACTGTGACGGCGACGATATCTTTGACAGCATTGAAGCGGGCGCCGACCCGGCAAATCCCGCCGACACCGACGGCGACACCTTTCCCGATTTCAAGGATCCCGATTCCGATAACGACGGCCTTTCCGATACGAAGGAACGGGAATTGACGACCGATCCGCTGAAAGCCGATACCGATGGCGACGGTGTCTCCGATATGGCCGAGGTCGCCTATGGATCAAACCCCAAAGACAAGACCAGCACCATCCCGGCCGAAGACTTCTACGTCGTACTTCCCTATCAGGACCCGGCGCAGAACGACGATCTTCAGTTCACCACCGATGTCGGCATCGCCGATGTCATCATCATGATCGATCTTTCCGCTTCTATGAGTGAAGAAATAGAAAACCTGAAGACCCACATGGGATCGGTCATCACCAACATCGTTGCCGAGATCCCCGACACCCACTTCGGGCTGGTCGCTTTCTCCACGTGGGAAGCGCCGACTCCCTATCTGTTGGCTCAGCGGGTCACCGATGTGTCAAATGATGTGCAGACCGCTTTGAATGCGCTCGCCACCACAAGTATCGGCTGGTACGAACCGCAAGAAGAGACTTTGTACCAAGTAGCGACCGGCGCAGGACTTACCGCACAGGTGAAGCGTGTGTTGACAACGGGGTCGCCTCTGGAGGCGACATATTATGACATCGCGATCCCCGCCATTACCGATTGCGCGAACGGCACCCATGGCGGTGTTTGCTTCCGCGATGATGCCCTGCCGATATTCCTGATGGTCACCGACGAACCATTCCAGGGGTACGACCTGCCAGCCATTCTTAACGATTCAGGCTATAGCAAGATCGATGGGTCGTGGTCTATCGGCACCGGCCATTCACTGGCGCAGGCGATCACGGCGATGAACGCGAAGAACGCGAAGTTCATCGGTATCGACTCATCCGCCGATATCGCGACCGGCCCGAACACCTACTACGAACAGGTGGCGACCGGCACCGGTTCGGAGAACACGGCGGGTGATCCCTTCATCTACAAGATCAATTCCGACGGCACCGTGCCGAGCGGCGGCGACCTGTCGGCGCAGATAGTATCGGCGGTCACCGAACTGACCAACACCGTCGCTCTCGCGCTTACCACCGGCAAGGAATCGGTAACAAACACCTACAGCATCGACACCACCCAGTTTATCAAGGCCATAGATTTCTCGGTGGCCGATCCGGCGGGCGGCGCACAGATGGTAGGCGGCAAACTGATGGTCGATCCCGGCACCAAAGTCACCTACGACGTCACCTTCAGAAACGATTTCCATGATAACAAAGACCCCGAAGCGCGGCTTTTCAAGGCAAAGATACTGGTTATCGGCGCCGGACTCACCCTCGACACCCGCGATGTCTTCATTATCGTACCGGGCACTATTCCCGATCCGCAAGAAGAGGAGTGATCGCCTCTCCCGATCTTCCTACAGGTCCATGCAGAGAACGATGATATCGTCATCGATCTTTTCGCGATCGGGCAAGTATTTTTCCACGAAACGTTGCGGCAACTCGACGAGCGGCAGGTCCGCCAATTGCAACGCGCACGGGAGCAGTTTGCGGTATTCAGAGGCCCACACCGAGGTGTTCTCGGCCCATTCGACCAATCCATCGGTATAGAGAACGATCCTATCGCCGGGACAGAAGGAGCGTTCCTGCGACCGATATAAGGATCCTTCGGAAATGCCGATAAGTTCTCCGTCCCCTTCAAGGAATTCCGGTTCGCCGTTCTTGGGCAGGAAGAGGGCCGGCGGATGACCGGCATTCACCCACGACACCTTTCCGGCGTTGCGGTTGACCGTCAGGAAGCATGCCGAAAGATATTTTTCCGCCGGCAGGATCCTCGTCAGAACGCGATTCATCATCACGACCGTTTCGTCAAGCGTATAGATCGGGGCGCAGTTCTGACGGAACAGCGCCTTCAGCGCCGGATGGATGTAACTGGTCGAGATATCGTGGCCCGCCACATCGGCCACGAGAAAGGTATAGAGTCCTCCGGCCTGCTCCAGCACGTCGTAGAAATCGCCGCCCGCCTCGAGGACCGAACGAAAATAGACTGAAAAACGGGCGTCGGGCAATTCCTGCGGCTTGATGAGTATCGCCTGCTGGGCATCGTGTATCTGCCGTATCTTATCGGCCTGCGTTTCGATGGCATCCTGCAGAGCGACCGCTATTTTAAGATGAACGCTGACGCGCGCCTTGACCTCCTGCGGATTGAACGGCTTGACGATATAATCGACCGCCCCGAGATCGAAGGCGGTCATCTTGGAGGCTTCGTCATCGTTGCCCGTCAGAAAGATCACCGGAATATGGCCGGTGCGCGGCTTGCTTTTGAGCCAGCGGATCACCTCAAAACCATCCATGCCGGGCATCATGATATCAAGAAGGATAAGGTCGGGCAGTACTGTATCAATGGCCGCAATTGCCTCGTTGCCGCTACCGGCGGAAAGGACCGTGTACCCGGTTTTGTTGAGGATCTTCTGCAGATGGGTCAACGACACCACCGAATCATCCACGATAAGTATCGTGAAATGTCTTCCGGTATCAATCATGCGCCCTCCTATCCAGCAAATCGGCAAGAGATCCTATAAGCGCGGCCTGCGCCTTTTCCCTGATAGGAAGGTCGCCGATAGTGTCCGGCGTGATACCGCCGATGAATACGACCGGATGCCGCGAGAGGGATAGCGCCTCGGCGGCCAGCGCAAAGACCGTCGGACGGCTGGTCGGCTTAGTCGCGGTCTTAAAAACCGGGCCGAATCCGATATAGGCGAGATCGTAGCGGTTTGCCAGAACGATATCGTCCAAAGAATGGGTCGAAAGGCCGATCTGTAGGTCGGGATAACGCCGTCGCACCTCGACCGGAGATATGTCGGTATCTCCGACATGAACAACCGGTGCGCCGCACCGCACCGCAATATCGGGCCGGTCGTTGATGACCAACCGCGTCCCGGCGTTCAAGAACCGTATCCGGTCACGGATAAGAAGCGCATTGGCGACGATGGCCGCATCGCTTCCCTCCTTCATACGCAGTTGCAGAAAGTCGGGGCGCAGTATCCGAAGCACGCGATCCACGAAAGCGGCATCGGCCGACCGGTCACCTGCCAGATCGATGATGGGATAGATGGCAAGCATCTTCATCCCTTTTTCACGATACGGTACTTGCGGATCTTTTGATTGAGGGTGTTGCGATGAATGTCGAGCAGTTTCGCCGTTTCTCCGACCGACCATTGACAATGTCGAAGCGCCGCCTTGATGAATTCGCGCTCCACCGAATCGAGGAACAGCTGGAAGAATTTGCCGGGGCGAACATTCTTGCCCAGATCGTCCCAGAACCCCTCCATTTTCATCGAAACAAGTTTGTTGGCCGGGAAATGGACCAGTATCTCGCGAATGCGGGCATAGGGAAGGTTCTTTCCGCCGTCTTTATTGGTCACCACATGCCGCAATTCTTCTACATTATAAGGCCACCAGTAGGCGAGCAGTTTCGACAGATTCTCCTGTGAACACCAGAGATCGTAGTCATCGCTCCGCGTGATGAAATGCTCCAGTAACGGCGGAATATCTTCAAGCCGTTCGCGAAGCGGCGCTATCCAGAGATTCTGAGGTATGCGCGCCGCCAGCTCGTCGAATTGCGACCGCTCTTCGACCAGCACGATCTCATCGGTCAGCGGATCGGGCAGACCGAACTCCGCTTTGACGATACGCGAGAAGGCCGACCGGATGCCGTCGTTCTTGTAATAGGTATTCACTATCTTGCGGGCCAGATGATTCTTTCCCACTCCCGGTTCACCGCCGATGAGGATCGGTTTTCCCGGCTGGACCTTGGTGACGAAACGACGCATCGCTTCGGCGCTGTCACTTATCCCGGCTATCATTAGATGTCGATCTCAAAAAAACGGTTGATCGTCCCCAAGAGCTCCCGTTCCTCCCATTTCGTCTGGTATATATGGTTGCGGAATTCGGTCGAGCCTGCTCCGCCACGCGAATACCAGACGGCGTTCTTCTTCAACTCATTCATCATCGTACGGAGCGAGATACCGATGGAGTATAACCGAATGGCGCGGAAATGCAATGTCATGAGCTCCCGTTTCCGCTCATCGGCGATCGGAAGGCCGCTACGCAGTTCTTCAAATATCCACGGACGACCGTAGGTCCCCCGCCCGATCATGAACCCGGCGATCTTCGTCCCGGCGAACCGTTCGAGGTGCGCCGACTCGGTGATGTCGCCCGAATGGATGACCGGGATATGCCGCTCGGCGGCGAGCCGGATCGAGAAGTCGTGGTCGCAGGTGCCCGGCAGGAACATCTGTGTCTTGAGGCGCGGATGGATGACCAGTAGGTCGGCCCCCTCTTCCTCGATGATGGCCGCTATCTCTAATCCGTTCTCCTGTTGATATCCCTTACGGATCTTGACCGAAAGCGGTTTTTTCGTCGCCGCGCGGGCCGCGCGGACGATCCGTCGCACCTTTTCGGGATCGGTCATCAGGAAGGCGCCATTGCGTCCCTTGAGCACTTTCTTCATGGGACAGCCCATGTTGATGTCGAACCCGTAAGCGGCGGGATTCACCGCCTCGACGCGCTCTATCGCCCCGGCGATATCGTCGGGTTCCGATCCGAACATCTGGACGAAGGTCTTCGGCTCCTCCGGCAGCACCTGCGCCATCTTGATGGTTTTCTTATTGCCGAACATGACCCCTTTTGCCGATATCATCTCGGTGTAACAGACATCGGCCCCGGTCAAATAGCATATCTGTCTAAAGGCGGCGGTGCTGATCTCCGCCATGGGCGCAAGGTATAACTGCATCCGTTATTCTTCAGTTCTCGGCCACTGGAAAGTACCGTGAACGGCGGCCGTTGTCAACTAATGCCTCTTAAATGCCTCTCATTTCCGCCTCAACGGCTTTGGCGTGTAATCGTCAAACGGACATTGGTCAGGATACGTATCACAATAGCACTCCATATCACGAACGACCAATTCTTTACTGAGATTCCAGGCTGTTTCATAGACGAGCCAATGTTTCCAGAAAAGACCTCTGAGCTTATATGTTTTTTGATCCCAATCCTCCTGCATGCAGATATTTTTGCCGTCACTAAAACGGTAATAACAAAGAATGCTAACGCTATCCTCGGGTGCTCCACCGTTGGCATACACCAGTTCTTTGTTGTAGAATAAGTACTTATCGTCCAGATCGTACATGTTCATCCGCATGTTGTCGAAGGAAAACAATGTCTTATAAGTGATGTTGGTTAGGTTGGTGATATTTGCCTCAATAACCTTGATGGTGAAAGTCTGAAAATCATCAGTGGAGGATGAAGTTGCGAAATAAACCGTGTTCTTGTCTTTGATGAGGGGGGCAAAACCAGTCTCGCCTTCCCTCGTCAGCTTTCGACATCCCGAATCGCCTTTGTCGAGATCGCAAAGTGTCACCTGATAATCCCAATCGTAGTATGCCACCAAGTTATCAAGCATCGACGGGAAATAAGGACGACGCTCAAGTCCTTGGAGCGTGTCTTTCTTGTAGAGCAACTCTTTCCACTTGTCCCACTCATCGACCTTAGTGTAGAGTATTCGAGCATCTTTCCCAGATCCGTCCATACTGAAATAGGCCAGCATGAAAACATATTTTTCACTGGCGCGGAGATCCGATGTCCCGTAAAACGATTCTCCCTTATATGCAAAACCATATTGGTTTTTAGAGAAATTATAATATAAAAGATGATGAGGTGTGCCTTCATAGTCTACGGATTGATCATATGAAACAAGGTACATGTAGTCATTGCCAATCGTGCCTTCGGTATACGCTCGTCCATAACGGAGAACGGACCGTGTAGACATATCATATAGATACGTGCCCTCATTTTGCCATGTCGGCGTAGCCTTTCCTCCACCTATTCCAAACAAAAACTTGCCTTCTTTTTCTGATATATGCAACCGGTCGCCAATTTCGAAGGCAAACCAACAACCCGGAGTAAGGAGATAATCACAAGAATGATTGGCTACCAATGGATTTTTTATCTCCCCACATTCACCGTTGGGCAATCCTTGAATGACAGGCGAGTTTTCGATTATCTGTGCCTCATGCGGATAATGGTCGGCACAGGCATCAAATGGAACGGGAACACATTCATCCAAAGGTTTGGTGGGGCCTTGAAACTTTTTATCCCACAACTGACCCCGCACATTCTCCGGATCGCTGGCAACTATGTCGATATCGCCGTAGTAGATATAGGCAATGTTCCGATCCTCATCGGGATAAGAGGTCTTATAGGGATCCTCCAGCATGTCGGGATATTCGTGCTCGGTAAGCGTCATGTCCCGGTCGACGAGATCTATGTCCGCATTGTCTTCATCTTTCTCTTCCGTCCAATAATCCACATCGTTTCCCGGTATTTCGACGCAGTACTGTGCTGTGTTGCAGGTGTAGCCGTACTCGCAGTTGCCGCAAATTACAGTACCGATCATTCCGCAACGGCCAACGCACGGATCGTTGTCGTTCGACGAAGCGTTCTTTGCAGTGCAGGCGACGAGAAAGGCCGCAACTACGAGAAAAATGATATTTCTGGTCTCGGCGATGACCATGCCGTATCCGCCGCTATGGATTGAGAGTTGAGGAAAGCTTTTCCAGAACAAACTTCTTGATGGCGACGGCCAGTACATTCCCCTGCCGCGCCTCTGCTTTTTCGGGAGAGATCATACCGCGATCGCCGCAAGCACGATCTGTTTTAATCGATCACTCATCGCCGATCCCCTGCACATTGAACATCGGCATTATAGCAGGGATAAATCCGAAGTAAAGACTATCCGTTATCTTGTTGCCAGCTCTGATCGCACCGAAAGGACCACAACGCCGCGTCATTCGAGTTCGTCCGAAAGGGCGAGTCCGCGCTGTGCCTTTTTGTTGAATTCATCGGTCAGTTCGGTCATCCGACAGATGTCGCGGTAGAGTTCCATCGCCCGCTGGGGTTGATAGTCCTGATAGAGTTGGGCTTTAAGATAGAGCTTTTGCAGTAGCTTCGGTTTTGCAGCAATCCAACCAACGCATTCGGTCCGCTCCGGGTCCTCGGCGGCGCATTTCTGGTACCAGCCATCCGCTTCTCCATAACGCTCGCGTCGTTCAAGGCGATTCGCCGTAAGGTAATAGCCCCACGCCCGGATCTTCCGCGCCTGCAGTTTCCAGCCGCTCCCGCGCGGTGCGATGATCTTGTCGAGCAATTCGGCGTTCGATACATTGCGCAGGATCCCTTCGGAATCGCCGATCTCGACCGCCTCCTGTACTTTTTCCAGCGTCTTGATGAAAGCGATGATCTGACTGCGCAAAAGCGCCGCCTCCGCCTCCATCGGCGTCCGCGCAAGCAGTTCTTCGACCTCGGCGATCTCGGCGAGCGCCTGCGGATACTCGCCGGCGGCATAGAGCCGTACCGCTTCGTTAAGGACAACGGTCCTGATCTCCCCCGCTTCCAGCAGGAAAGAGGCGGCGGCAACGATGATGACGACAAGCGTCCTCATCAGGGTGGCTGCCGCATGGTTCGTTCGATGTTGGCGCATGGCCTCCTCCTTCTCGAACATTGGTAAGAACCCGCCCCTTTCCGACACCGCAAAACTTCAACAACGGACGCACTCATGCGCCGTTCGGCGAAGCATTCAATGTTGGAAAGAACCGACACGATCCTGATGGACGTGAGGGCGGAGGGCGGAGATGCATACCAACGAGTGGCAAAGAGCGGAGGAGTCGTTAATCGACAATTACAGTATAGCTCCGTCGGAAGCCGTTTGCAAGCGGTATTTTTGCCGGAAAGGATATTTTTTCAGGCGGTCACTTTCTTTCCCTTGCCGCCGGTAACGGCCGCCTTTTTACGGGCGAAGAGTTCGTTGATGTCGGGCATCGGCAGATTGAAGGGACCGTAGACGCCGGCGGCGGTGAGATTGAGCAGATACCCGCGGCCCGAATGGAACAGTATCGGCAGGGCGAGGAACAGCGCTTTCTCGCGCTCTTCGGGAGGCATCTTTTCGGTATATTCGAAAAGTCCCTCGCAAACGATCTGGAACGAATAGCCGGGCAGTTCCCGTTTGAGATTCGCCCCCACCTTGAGGACGACCTTGGTCAGCCGTTCGTTCTCGACCGCGTTGAGGACCGAGAAGTCGATGTCGATGGGCGGTTCGGGGAGTTTTTTCCCCTGATGGTCCTTCGGCACCGGTACGGCGTCGAGATGGACCGAAAGGACCGTGAATTTCTTGATGTCGATGGGCGCCTTCTTCACTTCCATGCTATCACCTCGCTGTGTTGTTATTCAAGACGAAATATCGCCGCCGACCGGCCGTCGAGTCTGACCGGCAGACAACCATCCGTCAGCCGCGCCGACAAGCCGCCCAGCAGATCGGTCAGTCGTCCCTTTTCGAGCATCCCCTTGATGCGCGGGGCTATTCGCGGATTGAGAATGACCGGGATCTGCAGGGTCTCGGGCATGGGGTCGGCGCCGTTGTTGAACACCGAGACGACGACATTCTGGTCGAATTCTCGTAGCACCGCGTAGACGAAGCGGTCGACATACAGGGTGATGAGCGATCCGCAGGTCAGCGCCTCGTTCTCTTTCCGTATCGCGATGAGCCGTCGCAGATGGTCGAAGGTCTCCCGCGCTTCGGGGTACTGCGCCTTGGGTTTGTCCCCCGCAAAGAGCTCCCACGGCATGTCGCGCCGGTTGTCGGGGTCGCCCCCGCCCTCCAGCGCCACCTCGGTTCCGTAATATATCTGCGGTATGCCGCGCGTGGTCATCAGGAACGAGAGCGCCAAGCGGAGCATCTTGAGCGCCGCGGGACGATCGCCGCCGGTCGCCCGGAGCGCCTCGGTGAAGAAGCGAGCCGGCAGGTCGTGGTTGTCCAGCAGCGTCACCAGCCGGTTATGGTTCGTGTAGTAGGTGTCGCCGTCGAGCACCCCCGGCGCATCGCTGGGCGACAGGCGCGGCGAAGCGAGCCAGGTGAACGAGTTGCCCCGGATGAAGACCTCGCTCATCGTCCGCTGGAGCGGAAAATCGAACAGCGAATCGAACGCGAAGTGCTGCTGAAACTCAGACAACCGCGAGATATCGTTCTCCAGCACCTCGCCAAGCAGCGATACATCGGGGTGGCGTCCCTTTATCTTGGTCTTGAAATGCTGCCAGAAGGCCCGTTCGACATTCTTCGCCGTATCCATGCGGATCGAATCTATCCGTCCCTCGCGGATCCAGCGGAGTATCGCGCCGATGCAGTAGTCGACCACCTCCGGATTGTCCTGATCGAGATCGGGCAGGCCCATCATCCAGCCGTCCTGCTCCGAGACGTCGGAACTGACGCCCGCCGTGTTGAACCAGTGCGACCGTATCGGCGTAGCGGGGTCGTTGCGCAGGGCGGGATGGTTGTAGCCGACATGATTGACCACCATGTCGAGCACCAGTTTGATACCCCCCTCCTTCAGTCGGTCGGACAACTCTCCGACATATTCCATACTGCCGGGAGCGATGCCGGACCGGGCGGTGTAGAGGTGCGGATCGACCTTCTCGAAGTCGAGCGGCCAGTAGCCGTGGTAGCCGTAGGCGCCGCGGTCGGCCAGATGAAGATTCTCATAGACCGGCGTTATCCAGAGCGCCGTGACGCCGAGATGTTTGAGGTACGGAATCTTTTTAATGATACCGGCGAAGTCGCCGCCGTGGTAGGCGGTCGGATTGGCACGATCAACCCCGAGATTGTTCTTCGGATCACCGTCGAAAAAACGGTCGGTGACGATGAAATAGATGACATCCTTCTGCGTGAGCATTACGGTATCCTCCCCTAGTGACGGGATGTTGTACCCCGCAGGCGCTAAAAAAGCAACTTCACCGCCCGTCCTGTTCACGGTAGAGCGCCGCGAGGCGATCCTTGATCCGCTTCACCACCGCCGGGGTGAAGACCGGAGAGCGGTAGGCCGACAATGAATTATTATGGTAGAGCGGTTCGTCCGCGAAGTCGAGCCGGCTTTCGGCGCGGTGCTCGTCGAAAAGCGGCGTCCCCGGCACCGGACTGAACTCGCTGAGATACGGCCGTCCGCCCGCCGCGATGACCGCCGCGACGGAATCCTCGACCTCGGCGACCGTCTGTCCCGGCATACCGCAGAGCAAATATATCCCTATCTCGGCGGAACGATATCCGGCATCGCGCAGGAGTGCTGTCTTTTCGGCCAGCATCGCCGTCTCTTTCTTTGCATCGAACCGATCGGAGATCGTCTCGAATCCGAACCGAAGCGGCGAGAATTGATACAGCCGCAGAAGCGTCGCGAGCGATGCGTCAAGCTCCCGCAGATGGAGTCCGTTCGGGACATGGAAACGAAATTGACCCGGCTCAATGCAAGCAAGCAGTTCTTTCAGATAGCGTCCCTTATCGAGCAAAAGCGCATCATCAAAAAAGACGGCATCTTTTTTCGAAGTCCTCGCGTTCCATTTCTTCAGCGCTTTAGCCTGCGACACGATATCGTTCACACGAACCTTTTCGTGAAAGAACGACGAAGCACAATAGCGGCAACGGAAAGGGCAACCACTGATGAGTTCCAGCGGATAAACCTCGCAGTGTTCGGTGATATCTGAAACATTCCCCAGATCGACACCGGGGAACAGCTCCCCCTCCTCCACCAGCAGGCCGGCCGCCGTGAACCGTCCCGGAATAAGCCGTGCGGCGGTCCCGCCGACGATCAGCGGCACGCCGGGGAACCGCTCGCGCAGGATATCGGCGGTATGAATGACACTCCGGTACCAGTAGGTCATCCCGGTCGCGATGAGGATCGCGTCGGGCGCGGAAAGATCTGCGAGCGCCGCTCGCAGATGATCATCGGTCGCACCGAAACGGTTATAGCGACGCGGCACCATCGCAAGTTCGGACGGCTTGGGGATCGGGGTCTTCCAGAAATCGTGGCGACCGTCGGCGCGGTATTCGGGCGCTATTGAAGGCGGCGGCAAAAGCATCGTCGGATCGTCGAGCAGATCGAGCCATGTGATCTCCTTGCCCGCCGCACGCAGTCCGGCGGCGACCCGCAGCAGGCCGAGTGGTACGCTCCAGAGGCTGTAGGCGGTGAAGTCGTCGACGGGCGGGTTGATGAGCAGAAAGCGGCGAGCCGCAGCTATGGCGCGTCGCACGTCGTTCACACGACCCGGTTACGCGGCTCCGCGCCGGTGAGCACTGCGACGCAGTCGTCGATCGCCAGCGCGGCCATTGCGGCGCGTGTTTCGATGGTGGCGCTACCGATGTGCGGCAGGACCGACACGTTGGGGAGAGTGAGCAGGGCCGGATCAACCTTCGGTTCGTGCTCGTAGACATCAAACCCGGCGCCGAAGATGCGCCGTTCACGGAGCGCCACCAGAAGCGCCGCTTCGTCGACGAGTGGGCCGCGCGCCGTATTTATCAGGATGGCGGTCGGCTTCATCGTCGCGAGAGCCGCCGCGCCGATGAGATGGCGCGCCGCCGGGGTGTAGGGCATATGGAGCGACAGTACGTCGCTTTCGGCGATGAGTCGGTCGAGCGGCAGGTATTCCAGCGCCTCGGCCGCTTCCCGCGCATGCGGCAGACGGTTCCGGGCATGGTAGGCTATCCGCATCCCGAAGGCGCGACCGCGTCGGGCGACCGCCGAACCGATGCGTCCGTAGCCGAGTATGCCGAGCCTCTTCCCCTGCAGGCCGATGCCGAGGAACAGGTCGGGCAGCCAGCCGCCGAATTTCCCTGCGCGCATGAAGTTCTCCGCCTCCCAGCCGCGGCGGGAGACCGCAAGGATGAGCAGGAACGCGATGTCGGCGGTCGCGTCGGTCAGGACATCGGGCGTGTTGGTGACCGCTATCCCTTGCTCTTTTGCGAAGGCGGTGTCTATGTTGTTGTAGCCGACGGCGTAATTCGACACGACCTTGAGCGCGGGGGCCGAACCGAGCACGCGGGCGTCGAGCGTATCGGAAAGGAGCGCCACGATGCCGTGCGGGTCCAGCCCGCTCACCGCGCCGGGGATGTCGCGTCGGCCGGCGTCGTCGAGCACCGTGACGGCGAACCGGGGATCCTTCTTGAGCGTCGCGAGCCGGTCGCCCGGCAGGTCGCAGGTGACGAGTATCCGTTGCGCGGTCATGGGATCACCTCAATAATACTGTTTCTCGAATTCCTGCCCCTGTTTGTGCCAGTTGCGGTAGAAATTCTGGGTTATCGTAAAATTGGTCTTTTCCTCCGAGGGGATGAGCCGCAGGTAGGTGTGGTGGAAGAAGAAGGGCGACACAGAGGTGCCGTCGCGTCGTTCAAGATAATAACGAACACCGTCCATTTCTCCCCGTTTGGCAAAGCCACCGGTACCGACGACCGTTCCCTTGCGGTAACGGCGCCCCTCCTTTATTTGAGGACTGACCGTGCCGAGATATTCGAAGAACCCTACCAGACCCTGATCGGGAAAGGTCACCTGTACCGAACCACCGGTTTTCGAGAAATCGGTTATCTTGAGGACCCATGCGTCAAACGGGAAGCGAACCTCGCCGTTCTGCGGCAGCAGAAAGATCGGGACCAGCACCTCCTGCTTTTTTTCGAGTCGGACATCAGGACAGTCGACGAAGGGACCGTTCTTGAGGCACGGCGGCAGGATGGATCCATCGATGGTAACATAGGTCTCGACACCGTCCTTTTCGTAGAGAAAGGCCTCGAAAACCGCGTTATAGGCCCGACTGCGGAGCCGCAGATAGGTTATCCGGTTGTCTTCCGGGCGATAAAAAAGAGCGATACGATCGTTCTTGCCGAGCCGGACCTGATAGTCAAGGAAGAAATAGACCAACATCTGTATGTTGCGAACGATGTCGGTCGATACCTCGCGGTCGTATTTCGCCTGTATTGATTCCGATATCGTCCCTTTGAGCGAAAAATCGAGGAATACCGTCTGATCGCCCCGTATCGAATACGCATGGAACAGCGGAACCCGATCCCGTAGCGACGCGGGGAAATCGGCGGCGCATTCGGACTCCGGGTAGAGTCGGCACTCGGCCGTTTCAACCTCTTCGACCTCCTCGTCGAAAAACAGCAACCAGCCGCCGAACAGGAGGTTGGCCAGTATCGAGAGCGCCAGAATGATGTTCTTGAGGGTGCTATTTTTCGTCATCATGTTGCAGCTCGGGGTACGGCAGGCGCTCGGGAATAAAGAGCGTTCGATAGAGGGCGATCGCGTAGGAGTCGGTCAAAGACGCGATGAAATCGGCGATATTACGCGCCGGTTCGGGGGAAACGAGCGGCTGATAGTAGCGCGGCAGTTGGTCGTAGTTGTCGCGGAAATGATCGAACAGCGCCTTGATGATCGCCTCGGCCTTCTCGAATTCGCGCCGTATCGCCGGGGCATCGTAGACCTCCTTGTAGAGGAATTCCCGCGTCTCTTCGACCGCGGCGGATGCCTTGTCGGACAGCAGTATGCGGATATCGCCCGCCTGCAGAGTGTCCATGCTGGTCTGGATGACATCGATGACCAGCCGGTTGATCCGTTCGGAGGTCTTTTTTCCCAGACAGCCGACGCAGGGGATGTCGCGTTCCTTGATGAAACCGCCCCCGATGGCGTCGTCGATGTCGTGATTGACATAGGCGATGATGTCCGACAGGCGCACCACCTGCCCTTCGAGCGTTGCCGGGAGGCCCTCTTTCTTGAGCAGTTTTCCCTTCCCCTTCGAATGTTTCACGATGCCGTCGCGCACCTCGAAGCTGAGATTGAGGCCGCGCCCCTGACGGGCGAGTAGCTCGACCACCCGCAGACTCTGCTCTTCGTGGCGGAAACCGCTCGGCAGAAGCCGCGCCAGCGCCCGTTCACCGGAGTGGCCGAACGGCGTGTGACCGAGATCATGTCCCATCGCGATCGCCTCGGCGAGCTGTTCGTTGAGACCGAGCGCCCGGGCTATCGTCCGCGCTATCTGCGACACCTCGAGGGTGTGGGTCAGCCGATTGCGGTAATGGCCCCCTTCGGGCGAGAGGAACACCTGCGTCTTGTCCTTGAGCCGCCGGAACGCCTTCGAGTGGACGATACGGTCGCGATCGTGCTGAAAGAGCGGTCGTATCGGGCAGAGCTTGTCAGATCGTTCTCTCCCCTTGCTCGCGTCTGAGAAGGATGCATAAGGCGACAGCGTATTACGTTCCAACTGCTCCAGATGAACACGTATCAGGAAAGAGGTCTTCATTTACGACGGTCCTTGCGGTCCTTACGGAAGGTCAGGATAAAGGCAATGGTCGAGAACAATGCGAGCGGCAGATAGATTATGTAGAGGTACGGCGTCCCATTGAATGTACCGAACGATATGAGAAGGCCCGTCAGCATAAAAGCGGTCACGATGCGGGTGACGAGTTTCGAGATGAAAAGACGATCACGGCCGCTGATGAAGAATTCCCAGTTGAGTTTAAGATTGCCGTTCTCGAGTTTTTCGATGATCTCCGAGAGGTTGAGTGGAAGCGTCTTCCCCATGTCGAGGAGTCGCATGCCGAGATAATAGAGGTTCTCGCGGACCCGCTCCGGCGAATATTTGGCGTTGATAACTACCGACGCGAGTTCCTGCGATTCGTGGATGAAGTTGAAGTCGGGCACCAGATCGCGGCCGAGCCCTTCGAGCATCGAGGCGCCGCGGATGAGAAGCGTGAAATTCTTCGGGATGCGCAGTTTATGCCGGTAAAGGACCCCCATCACCTTCGAGAAGAGTTCCGACATATCGACCTCGACCAGTGTCTCGGGGAGACTCTCGGTGATGCGCCGGATGTCGCGGGCAAGCTGTTTCTTATTGACCGCGATGGGCGAATCGCTGATCTCGGCGTAGAGCGAAGCGAGCGACACATAATCCTTTTTAGCGAAGGCGATAAGCATCTCGGCGAACATCTCCCGCGTGTAACGGTCGATGGTCCCCGCCATGCCGCAGTCGAACACCGCGAGCCGATTGTTGTCGAGAAAGAAGAAGTTCCCGGCGTGCAGGTCGGCGTGGAAGAAGCCGTCCTCGAATATCTGCTTCATGAACGACTTCGCCCCGTTCTTGGCGACCAGATGACGGTCGATAGTGAAGGCGGGGTCATGTATCTCGTCTATCTTGCGGCCGTGGATGTACTCCATGACCAGCATCCGCTTGGTGGAATACTCGTCGTATATCTTCGGGAACATGAGCCAGTCCCACTCGGGGGCCGCGAAGTTCTTGGCGAACCGGCGGGTATTGCGCATCTCGATGAGGAAGTCGAGTTCCATTTCCATCGACGAGAAGAACTCGTCGACGATGCCGACGAAATCGAAACTCTCGCCCAGCTGGCTGTGATTCTGCATCATTTCGGCAAGCCATTTGAGCATCTCGAGGTCGCTCTGTATCGTCTCTACGATGCCCGGCTTGCGGACCTTGACCACCACCTCGGCGCCGCCTTTCTTAAGCACCGCACGGTACACCTGCGATATCGACGCGGCCGCCAGCGGCTTTTCGTCGAACTCGGAGAAGATGTCGGTTATCGGCGCGCAAAGGTTCCGTTCGATGATCGGCTTCATTTCATCGAAATCAATGGGGCTCACGCGATCCTGCAGTTTCTTCAGTTCGTCGGTTATCTCATCGGGCAGGATGTCTTTGCGGAGAGAAAGTATCTGACCGAGTTTGATGTAGGTGGTTCCCAATTCCTCAAATGAGCGGCGCAATTTCTGGCCGATCGGCATTTTGCGATTTTGCTCGTTCGACTCACCGGTCCCGGCATAGCCGAGAACTCGCTGAGCGGTGGTAGGCACCCACGGGATAAGGTCGTACTTGGCCAGGACCAGCCCGATCTCCTTGATACGGAAGAAACGCGTTGCGCGGACCATTCCCCTCTCCCCTCTAATCGACCGTTATCGACTTCGACACATTTTTCGGCACGTCAGGGTGGACCCCGTGGTTCTCGACCCGGCTGCGGTTCAGGTACTTCATCTTCTCGACCGACATTTTGAAGGCGAGCATCTGGAGCACCACCGATGCCTCGAAGGCGAATATGTTGCGGTCGCCGGTCGCCGGAACGGTGATGTATTCGGCGTAGTAATGCTCTATCCCCGCCGGGCGGCCGAAGACCGCCTTGCGCAGCGTCTCATCCTCTTCGGCGATAAGCACGATGTCGGCGCCGCGGATCTTATGGGTGTGTATCTGGGTGATGGTGATGCGTATATCACGTTCGTCGGGGGGACAGACGAAGACGAGCGGATAGTTGGAGAAGAAATTTGTCAGCGCCGTTTTTTCGCGGTAATTCTCGAAATGACGCCGCAACTGATCGCGCACCTCGGGCGAGACGGCCGCCCGGTCGATCGGCGGCATCTCGCCGACCCGGAACTTGAGGTTGCGCAACGCCGTCAGGTAGTCGGCGGTCGGACAGCGATCGCCACGCACCAGCCCACCGTTGACGAGCTTTTCGAACGACTCCATCATCGCCGTGTGGAGCCGCTCCATATCGGTCAGCGAGAAGATGGTGTTGTCGCCCAATATCGTGTTGGGTCCGTGCTTGAACTCGGCGGCATCATAGCCTTCGGTGTGGTTGAGCACCACCTCGCGCACCTTGAGCGCCCCTTCGCGGGCGATGCCGATGAGCGAGGTGCCGAGGATATGCATCGATGGCTTGAGGAACCAGCGGTTCGCCACGCCGGTGATGGCGGTGTCGAGATTCTTGAGCGTGAAGTCGAGGTAGTAGCGGATCTTGTCCAGATCGCCGTGGACCTCCTCTTCGCTCTTGGCCATGAAGGCGGCGACGATGTAGAACAGCGCCATCTGGCTGACGAACGATTTGGTCGCCGCGACCGCTATCTCGGGGCCGCACAGGACCGGCAGATAGAAGGCCGATTTCTCCTGCGGCAGGGTCGAGTTCTCATTGTTGACCACCGACAGCATCTGCACGGCATCGTGGTACTTCGTCTTGACATCGTTAAATATGTCGACGAGGTCCTTGGTCTCGCCCGACTGGCTTACCCCGATGATGATATCGCTGGGAGCCAGCGCGTTCATATAGAGCGACCGGAACATCCCGGGGTTGGCGGGGAAGACTGAAAGACCCGAGAGGTTGTTGAAGAAATATCCGGCCGAGAGCGCCGCATGGTAGCTGGTCCCCGAGGCGACGATGAAAACGCGGCCGCCGGTACTGCGCCGTTCCTTCAAAAGATCGATGAGCCGGTCACGGTTCTTGAGGACGGTGCGCTTCTTCTTCCAGATGAGCATCATGTCGATGAGGACGAGTTTCTGGAACGAACGGGGATCGGCCGCCGTCAGTTCCTCAAGGAGCGCCGCATCCTCCGAACCGAATTCGTAGGCGGCACGTTCGGGATTGATGAATACCTTGAGCCCGCCGTAGATGCGCATGAATTCGCCGTCACCGGTGAGGGCGTTGAACTCCGTCACCAAAGCCTTACGGTCATACAGGTCGCCCAGTTTCAGGAAATCGTAGAGGAACTCGCGGCACTGATCGGCATGCGCCTCGAACACCTCGTGGAACCGCTTCTCCTCCGGCTGGCGGAAGTAGTAGCGGAACAGGGCATCCATGTTGCGCGGCGAGGAAAATATCTCCTGCTCCATGAAGAAGCTGTAGCGCGGCTGGAGCGATATGTCGGCGATATTGAGCCGGCTGCGGACCGGATCGGGCTTGTGCTCCTTCTCTTCCGACAGCGAGAAGACGGTGTAGTCGTTGTGGGTGAAGTAGAGTCCATCGCCTTCCGACAACGGGATGAGGAAGCGGGTCTTCGACAGGACCGAGGTGAGGTCCGACGAAACGACGATGAACTGCCCGATACTGTCGCTCCCCTTCCCGGCGTAGAGCGACGAACCGCTTTTCATCGCGAAGACCCCGGTGATGTCGGGCGCCGTGACGCAGGCGGCATAGGAGCCCTGCACGATGGACTGCGCCTCGCGGATCGCTCCTTTCATCGCCGCGATCTTCTGCTCCTCGGTGAGTTTCTTGTTCAGGACGCGGGCGGCGTAGTAATGTTCGACCAAATGGACCAGCATCTCGCCGTCGTTGTCCGATACCACCTTGTGGCCGTGGTGGATGAGGAATTCCTTCAAAGTATCGGTGTTCGATATATTGCCGTTGTGGGCCCCGACGATATGGATGCGGCACTCGACCTCATGCGGCTGGGCGTTCTGGTCGGTGACCGATCCGTAGGTGGCCCAGCGGACCTGTCCGATGAAGCGCCGTCCCGGCAGTTTGTCTATCTCGAGCTTCTCGATGACGCGCGACGGCGCGCCGACCTTCTTGCGCAGCGTTATCGCGCCGTCATCGGCGATGAAGGCGCCGCCGGTCGAGTCGTAGCCGCGGTATTCGAGTTTCTTGAGGAGATCGGCCGCCTCGCGGCCCATGAATTCGGTCTCTTTCCCGTAGGTGATGGATACCACTCCGCACATCAGGCAAACTCCGGTTCAGTTGATGGTTCAGATCTCTCGCGTCTCGTTGGCAAGCCACACATTCTCTTCCTCGGTCATGAACGGGCTAAGCGCCGCGCGCACCGTCCGGTGGTAGCCGTTGAGCCATTCCTTCTCGGCGGGACTCAAGAGCGCCGCATCGACGAGGTCGAGATCTATCGGGCACAGCGTTATCGTGTCGAACTTGAGCCACTTCGCCCCTTCGTTCTCGCCGTTGGGGACCACCAGCACGAGGTTCTCGGTGCGAATGCCGTATTCGTTCTCGCGGTAGTAGCCCGGTTCGTTGGAGAGTATCATGCCCGGTTCCAGTTTCGTTTCGTTGACGCGCGGGCTGATCCCCTGCGGTCCTTCGTGGACCGACAGGTAACTGCCGACGCCGTGACCGGTTCCGTGGCCGTAGTTGAGCCGTTCCTGCCACAGGGCGGCGCGGGCGAACGGATCGAGGAACATCCCCGGGATACCGGCCGGGAATTGCGCCATCGCCACGCCGATATGGCCTTTGAGGACCAGCGTGAAATGCTTCTTCATCGCGTCGGTCGGCGTTCCCACCGCGATGGTGCGGGTGATATCGGTCGTCCCGTCGAGATACTGACCGCCCGAATCGACCAACAGTATCCCTTCGCGCTTGATCTCGACATCGCTTTCGGGGGTGGCGCTGTAGTGGATGATGGCGCCGTGCGCCGCATAGCCGACTATCGGGTCGAACGACGGCCCGGCGTAGTGTTCGCCCAAACGGCGGAACTCCTCCAGCTTCACGGCGGCCGATATCTCGGTCACCATCATCGCCGAAAGGGCGTGATCGAGCCATGCGAAGAACTTCACCATCGCGACGCCGTCACGGACATGGGCCGCCTTCATACCGGCGATTTCCACCTCGTTCTTGACCGCCTTCAACGGCACCGGCAGGGTCATTCCCTCGATGACGCGCGGCTTTTTGCCCAGCGCTTCGAGGACATGGCGGCCGTTGCGGTCGGTATCTATCAGGACACTGCTCTTGCGGATCTTCCTGACGAACTTCTCGAAGGCGTCGTAGCCCTTTATCGTGATGCCGTCGGCGATGAGCGCCTTTTTCACTTTGCGGTCGAGTTTCGCCGCGTCGACGAACAGGTACGCCTCGTCCTTCGAGACGGCGGCGTAGGCGATGACGACCGGGTTGCACTTCACATCGGTGCCGCGGATATTGTAGAGCCACGCGATGTCGTCGAGCGTCGAGACGATGTGCCAGTCGGCCCCTTTCTCGGCGATCTTGGCGCGCAGACGGCCCAGCTTCGCCGCTCTCCCCTCGCCCGAGAAGGCTTCGTCGTGGAGCTGCACCATACCAGCGGGCATACTGGGACGGTCGGTCCAGAACTTGCCGACGAGGTCGCCGGTGTACTTGAGCGTTATCTTCTTGGCGGCAAGCGCCTTTTCAAGGCCGCGCACCGCGTTTATCGACATGACGGCGGCATCGAGCCCGACAACAGCAGCCTCGGCCAGTTCAGCGGCGAGCCACGCGGTGTGGGCGGGCGTTTCGGGAAGCCCCATCTTGAAAAGCGTTATCCCCGATCCGGCAAGTTGCTGTTCCGCTTGCAGGAAATAGCGCGAATCGGTCCAGAGACCGGCCTTCTCCTTGGTGACGACCAGCGTTCCGGCCGATCCGGAAAAGCCGGAGAGCCACGCGCGGGCCTGCCAGTGGGCGGCGACATATTCGGATTGGTGCGGGTCGGTGCTCGGGACGATAACGGCGTCGAGCCCTTCCGCCTGCATGTGTTGTCTTAAAATGGCGATCTTTTCAGAAGCCTGCATCTCTTTTTCCTCCGCAGTTACCAAAAATGACGGTGGACTTTACCCTTATTTAATGGAAATAGCAAGAAGAGGGACACGAACAAGGATACGAAGTCAAATGTGTAGGACAGTTCGAGGGGGCTTTCCGTTAGATGTCTTTGATACGGATCTTCTTCGGCGTTATGACCGTGAACTTTGAGAACAGACCCTCGCCGTGGCTTTGCAGGGTACGCAGAAGCGCATCGGACATGGCGGCAAGTTCCGCAGGACGATAACGCAGGAACAGTACACCCATCGTCGGTTCATGGTGCGCAAAGACCCACTCGCCGAAATCGGCATCTTCGGTCAGCAGCAGAGCATGGCGCGCGACCGACTCCGCAAGAACGGCACCGTCGCCGGTGCCCGGCAGTTCCTCTCGGATGGAAAAGACCTGAAAGCCGTGATCGCGAAGAAAGCGTATTATTCTGGAATCGACATTCTCGTCCGCAACGAGCGGCGGCATTCCGCTTGAACTAGGAGGCAAGAAGCTCCTCCCGCGACATGACATCGGCGGAATAGGAAAGGACCGCGAGTATCTTGTCCTGCGTGAGGTTGGGATAGGCGGCGATCAGGTCGGAGACGCTCATTCCTTCGGCAAGTTTCCGCAGGATGAGTTCCACTGAAAGTCGCGTTCCTTTGATGACCGGTTTGCCGAGCATGACGTTCGGGTCGGCCATGATGACATCACGATAATTCATCGCGCACCTCGCAAAAAGCCTTTCCCATTGTATGCAGTACATATTCAAAAGCAAGGACTTATTTGCGAGCCGCTACGACGAGAGCAAGAATCAGGCGTTAAACTTTAATAGAAATGCTGTGACCCCTAGATCAAACACTAGAGGGAGTTTTCTGACAACTAACGAGTCAAGAAACAGTAAAAAGCAAAGGCTCCAATCATATAAACAAAGGTCATTAAAACTGCGGAAGCCGGCATTCCCTTTTTCTTCCAGTATAACGATTGTCCTCGGTGATATATCATCTTATGCCCGCACTTTCTACAATTGGGTCGAGTAGAAAAAATCAATGCATAAAGCCCCAGCGTATATATGCTCCAGAAAAACACCCAAAAATTGCTACCGCGCTCAGTTAGTATACCGCCGCCACAAATATCGCAGGTTCTGCAAGGTTTAAACTCACTCGACACTGTTTTCTCCGCTCATATCAATGCATATTGATTGTTCATGGCAAAACATCAAAATCATGAACCGGCTTGAAAACATTATGTATTCCACGATCTTTGCGGTCTTTTTTGTATTCCACCCGCTCTATTTCCTTTCGGGTTTTGTCTTTAAAAACGACCAGCAAGGTTCCTTGTCTTATTGTTTTTGTAGGGCCCGTTTTTGACGGTTTGTTTATGTCCCATGCTTCTTTTGTGGCGTAATCAAGAATGGCTATTTGTCCCCATACGGTAAGAGAAAACGCAGCAACTTGTCGTACAACGCCGGTTTCCTTACTTACACATTCATGCCCCGGTGCAATAAGCACATCAAAACAATCATCGGCAAAAATGTTCATAGGAATTTTGTCATTTAAATACTCTGGTTGGGGATGATGTTCGACGATTAGATAACGCATCTTACCTCCTACTCTTCATTATTTCTAACACATCTAATCCCTGCCGATGTTGTATCGGTAGGCGCAGCGTATATTTTGCCATCGTCGACATCCGTATACCATGCGTTCTGGGTATTGTCAGATTGCACTGAAGAAGACCAAAACCAATTGCCGCCACCCTGCCAAACACCTTTTTTCCAATAATAACCGTCTTCTCCGGGGCCACGGTACTGTTCACAATAGCAGGACTTACTCCAACAAGAACCAGACGAACAAGAATTTTTTACCATACAGTCATCTGCGCCACTCTGACATCCCACGATAAGTGTCTTGAGTTCAGAAATGCTCGGCAACCGCCAATCGCTATAACCACCAAGAGTAAGGTCTTCGCAATAACTGATGGCATCAGTGTGCTTCATCCCATTGTTTGCACGTTTTCTTTGCCACATGAGACCGGTTTTGTTGTCTATGACGACATCGTCTGATATCTCATAGCCCTCGCTCTTTTTCAAGACAGCGCTTATCGCAGCCACTTTCTTTTCCTCAAGATCGAGCATCTGCTTATACTGACCCGCCTTCGATTTCACCACCAGTTCCTTACTGCACAGCGGCACCTTGTAGGTGCCCGGCGCGGCACCAATATTTTTGCCATCAACAAAGACTTCGGCCTCAAGGTCGTTCCCCTCCTTGTCCTGTGCTGTCACTTTGATGCCTGAATCTTTCGGTGCAAGTTCGAGCCGGACACTTTTGATCTCTCTCTGCTTGAGAATGAACTTTTCGCCGGTTTGGTAGAAGCAGTCGTGTGAGGCAACCACCTGATGAGGCCCGGGACTCAATTCTCGTTTTGTGATTGGCGTCTTGCCGATGCTCTTGCCGTCAAGCAGAACCTCGATGCCGGACGGCACGGACGACACCTCGATCCACCCGAAGTCGGGTTGCAGTTCAGCGACAAGCGGCGGCCTGCCCTTCACGATGTCGAATACCTTCGACTTCGGCAGATAGTTCTCCTTCTGTATCGTTATCTCGTGCTTCCCCTGCGTCAGCATCTTCGAGCACGGCGTTGTCTGACAAAGCAGTTTCCCGTCCACCATCACCACCGCGCCGACAGGCACCGAGTCGAACTTGACGATGGTTTCCTCGCCCTGCCCTATCTCCCACGCCTCGACCTGTTCCCCTATCTTGCCGGTCTGGAACGAACTGCCGCCCGGCTTTTTCCCCGCGAGTTGGGCCGCAATGCTTTTTATCGCATCGGCGAGCCCCTTTTCAGAGCCGTCGAAATCGGCCTTCGCCGTTTTGATGGTCGCCTCCTTTGCGAGGTCTATCAGTTCGGAGGTGAGCGTATAAGTGCCACCGAAAAGGTTGACGGACGACTGGAGCACCGTATCGGCGGCGAGCGCCTGACCGAGTTGTATCCGGCAACTCTGGTCGTAGCATTCCTTCCATGATTCTTTCTTCTGTTCCTTGATGACCGCCCGCTGCCGCTCCTTCGAGATGAGGACGAACTTGTTGGTGGCGCCTATTTCGGTGCGGAGCGCTTCGGCCGCCGCTTCAAGCATCCTCTTGTCGAGTTTGCCCGATTGGTCGTCGATCTCCATGACCGCCAGTTTGCTTTGGCGGTCCTCGGCCGTCAGCATGACTGCCACTACCAAGACCGCAAGAAGTATCAGAATGTTCCGCATGACGCCCCCATTTCCTAGAAAGAACGGCTGATTGTAACGAATTGAACCGGGGATATCAAGAAAAGAGAAGTTAAGCCTTGCCGGAAACCGTCGGCAGAGTGACTTATCGGGCTTCGTCGCGTTCTTTCTGGAGTATCTTCTGGATCTCAGCATAGACACGGCGCGCCACCGCCTCGGACTGTCCCGGCGCCATCTTTTTCAGTTCTTCAAACGATATCCAGCCGCGATCGCGGTGGAACTCCCACTTCTCGCGGTTCCCCTGCTGGTAGCGGTCGAGCACCTTGCCCGGTGTATCGGGTGTCACGGTACGCACCCCCGGCGTTGTAGCCATCACCTCGGCGAGCCACACACGGTGTTTTTCCAGCATGTCGCCCGCCGCCGTCATCGGATCAAGGAATTTCCGCAGGACATGAGGCGGCACGAGGATATTCCCGGCGGCCGTCGCGTTGCTGGTGGTCATCTGGCGGCCGTCCGACAGGTCGGTCCCAAAGTCGAGCACGATATACCGGAGCGCCGGATGGTAGTAGGCCGCCGCGATGGTATCTCTCTTCTCCTCGGTGAAGTAACGGATCGGCACGAACAGATTGTTGGCCTTGGTGAAGGTCCGGTCCTCGACATCGCAGAGATGATGCAGGCCGAGCGGTTCGAGGAGCCGCTTCGCCTCATCGAGTTTTTCGGCCATCTGCGCCGGGATATCTTCTTTATTCAGCGTCCGCAGGTCGCGGTATTCGGTGAAGTTCTTGCGCACCGAATCGAGTATCTCCTGCGCCCCATAGCGTGTCGGTCTCTTGACGGTTAAATAGTAGATCAGGAAGGCGATGGCGATGAATAGGGCCAGTTGTATCGCGAGCACGAAGGCCTCCTACCGGACGCAGCGGACATAATAGCGGCCCGAGACATCGACGGTGGTGACCACGCCGTCGCTGAACAGGATGCCCCACGCCTCCTCGTACGGCCCCGATATGAGCGACCGGCTCCAGAAGAAGTCGTAGCGGCCGCCGTTATACTTCCACACCCCTTTCTGCCAGTAAGTCCCCTTCTCGCCCGGCCCCTTGTGCGCCTTGCAGGAACAGTCCTTCGGCTTGACCTGTTCGGCGCAGTCGGCCCCGACGCAGTCATCCTGCACCGGACAGACCCCTTCGGGGGCGGTGTTGGGACAGCCGACCACCAGCGTCCGCAGTTCCGATATCGTCGGGACGCGCCAGTCGTTGAAGCCGCCGAGCACCAGTTCCTCGCAGTAGCCGGTCGCCTTCACCAGATCGAGCGGGCCACTGTGACCGCGCTGCCAGGTGAGCTTATTGTCGCGGTCGATGGCCACCTCGCCGCGCATCTCGAACGCCTCGACGGGCGATTTTCGCTTCTCGATGGGCGCCAGCGGTTTCTCGACCTTCGACTTCTCCTGCAGATCGACCGAGCCTTTCAGTTTTTCGCTCGGATCGACCTTCGCCGCCGGGGTCGCGGGCGCTTTTTCCGGTTTCTGGCCGGTCAGCCGCGCCACCATCTTTTCGATCAGCCCCTTGAACGCATCCTCGCTGCCGTCGAAGGTGCCCGAAGCGCCCCGGATGGTCACCTCCTTGGCGATATCGACCAGCTCCACGGTGACGGTATAGCTGTCGCCGAGTTTCATCACCATCGACGAAAGGACGGTGTCGGCGGCAAGCGCGTGGCCCAGATCGACGCGGCACGCCGGATCGTAGCAGTCGCGCCAGGTCTCCTTTTTCTGCTCCTTGATGACGGCGCGCATCACCGCGTCTTTCGGCACCACGAGGAACACATTGGCGGCGACCAGTTTTCCCCGCAGGTAGTCGGAGGCGGTCGCCAGCAGTTCCGGCGTCATCCCGGCGCCGCGGTCCTCTATCTCAAGCACCGCGAGCGTCTGTTTCTTCTGCTGTGCCGAAAGAAGAACGGCGCAAAAAAGAATAACGATCAAAAGTATCGGTCTCATCTATCTCCCTCCCACGGAAGAATTGATCAGAAAACCAACGTGCACCCGCAAGCGTTGCTCTCTTCGACCATCACATCGTCGGTGACGCCGCCATTGTCGGTGACGGCGGTGTCAGGAGTCTCGCCGTTGTCGGTGACCGCCGTATCGGGCTGTTCGCCGTTGTCGGTCGGCTGATCGTCAGGGATCGTATCGTCGGGCAGTTCCGTGTCGACCGCCACATCGTCGGTGACACTTTCGTCGGGCACCACATCGTCGTCGGTCGGTTCGGTATTTGAACAATCGCCGTCGAGTTCGGTGCAGATCGTAGCACGACCGTCGGTCGCCCATTCGAACCACTCCTGAAAGCGGATGCGCAATGTGTCGAGGCGCTCCAACTGGTTGGGGAACGGATCCTGTCCCGGCAGGTTGATGATGACGAAGGCGACATTCCAGTGCTTCGGCGCGTCGGCCGCTGCCGGAATGCGCGGCCCCATGGCGCGGATGACATCGTCTATGGTCACCGAGTGGAGATACATTTCGCCGCTCGTATAGGTCTTATCGGGAGAGGTTTTGGGCGCCGGGATGGCGGGACTCCCTTCACGGCACTGTTCGATATCGGAGGAGGAACAGATGAAGAGTGTCGGATCGACCTCCTCCGGGGCGCGCAGACCCATGACATACTGGTCGAGATGCCCGTATTTGCGCGGCAGAGAAAAGACCTGTGTGAACGAACCGTCGCCGTTGTCGACCACATGACTGCCGTACATGGCAGATGGACCCGAACCGGCGTAACTGTTCCAATGTTGGTTGGCGCCATCCTCCCAGCCGCGCAGGCCGGTGTGGTTCTCGCTCATCCCCTCCTTCTTGAAATCCATCGCCATGAGCCAGTAGTGGCTGAACTCGTGAGCAAGCAATTCTACCGTCGACATGCCGGCGAAAGGAGAGATCGGGTTGTTCGATATCGCCTGATCGGGGTTGTCGGGATACTGGTCGATGTGGCACATCCGGGTACCGCCGATGAGCCGCCCAGCGCTTCCCCACTTCGAGGCGGGACCGTAGCCGGTGAAGGCCCCTTCACGGTTGATCCCCTTGACCGTGTACTGTATCGGAAGCCCCTGCTGCATGTTCATCGAGGGGGTGAAGGTGGTGAAGACCACCATGAAGTCATAAATGTCGGCATGGGTCTTGTAGAATTCGGTCCCCGCGACCTGTTCCTGTACGCCGATAAGGCCTCCGGCGATGTTCGCTCCGCCGTGTACCACGGCGATGTTGCCCACATCGTAGTTCTGGGCCTGCAACAACGAAACGATGAATATACTGACCAGTAACAATGATACATGACACCGCATAGTGTCCTCCACAAGAATTTACGTACAGACGCATCATAGCGGTTATGGAGAAAAAAGCCAAGGGAAAAATGAGACGCTGTAGGAAATATTCGGCGAAGTGTTAGTGCGGGATCAGTCCGAGAAGGATACCCGCCGCTATCGCCGACCCGATAACACCCGCCACATTGGGCGCCATGGCATGCATGAGGAGATGATTCTCGGGATCTTCGTGGCGGCCCATGTGCTGGGCGACCCGCGCGCTGTCGGGCACAGCCGAAACGCCGGCGCACCCGATGATCGGGTTGATCTTGTCGCCCTCTTTCAGGAACAGGTTGATGAACTTGGCGATGAGGACGCCACCCGCGGTCGAGAACATGAACGACAGCGCGCCGAGCGCGAAGATCATGACCGATTTTCCGGTCAGGAAGGTCTGCGCCGAGGTGGAGGCGCCGACGGTGAGGCCGATGAGTATCGTCACGATGTCGATGAGCGAACTGCCCGCCGTCTTGGCGAGACGGTCGGTAACGCCCGACTCCTTCATGATGTTGCCGAGCAGAAGCAGACCGATGAGCGGCAGGCCGCCGGGGGCTATAATGGTGCAGACGAGCACCGCAACGATGGGGAAAATTATCTTTTCGCGTTTCGAGACGACGCGCGGCGGTTTCATCCGGATGAGCCGCTCCTTTTTCGTCGTCAGCAGGTTGACGATCGGTGGCTGGATGACCGGGACAAGCGCCATATAGGAATAGGCGGCGATGGCGACCGCCCCGAGCAGATAGGGCGCCATCAGACCGGTGACGAATATCGCGGTCGGGCCGTCGGCGCCGCCGATGATGCCGATGGATGCCGCCTCCTGCAGGTTGAACCCGAGGAATATCGCGATAAGGAAGGCCATGAAGATGCCGAGTTGCGCGCCGCCGCCCAGCAGTATCAGTTTCGGGTTCGATATCATGTAGGAGAAATCGGTCATCGCGCCGATGCCGAGGAATATGAGCGGCGGATAGATGCCCTTGAGCACCCCGAAGTAAAGATAGTTAAGCACCGAACCGGGGTCATAGACGCCGATCTGGACGCCGGCCGCCGAGGGAATATTACCGAGCAGGATGCCGAAACCGATGGGGAGCAGCAGAAGCGGCTCGAAGTTTTTTCCTATGGCGAAATAGAGAAAGAAAAAAGCGATCAGGATCATCACTATATTGCCGAGCGTGAAATGGGCGAGCGCGGTAGTGTTAAAGAATTTCGAAAGGAACGAACGGTTCTTTTCTATGTAATATTCAAGGGTTCCCGATGAGCGGAGCGAGAAGTCAATGAAGAGCGGAGTGATGTTGTAGCGACTCTTGAAATTGGTGATGTAGAGCGAACTCTCCAACTGGACATTGCCCACCTGCTCGCCGGGGATCGCCAGCGGATAGCGCCCCGCCTCCCCTTTGAACCTCACGAAGGCGACGCCGTTGTCGGCGACGATGAGCGCGGTATGGTCGAGTTCGAGCGTCGCGCCGTCGGGCAGAGCCAGCGTCATCCGGTAGTTCTTCCCGTCGGGCATAAAAATGTCGATGTGGTCCTCGTTGGGAACGACGGCCCGCTGCGAGGTCACCGCGAGGTAAGTCCCTTCGGCCTGATCGAATGCGACAAGGGCGCCGTTCTCATGCCGTTCGACCCACGCGGGCTGTCCATCGCCGCCGAGCGTCTGATAGCGGATATCGAGTTTCACCAGCGAGCCGTTGATGGCCGTACCGGTGAACTGGGTCGTCTCCTGCGCCGGAAGCGACGCCGCGAAAAGAAAGAGAAGAGCGGCAAGCAGAAATTGGATCGGTCTCATAACGGGTTTCTCCCTAGGCGATGACGATAAGCGGGTCGTGCTCCTTGACCGTGGCCCCTTCGGCGAAGCGGATCTCGCTCACCGTCCCGGCGAAGGTGGTGTTGATGTCGTTCTCCATCTTCATCGCCTCCATGACCATCACCTTCTGGCCGACCGTCACCTTGTCGCCCACCTTGACGAGTATCTTGAGGATGAGGCCCGGCATCGGGGCGTTGACGCTGTTGCCCGCGACCGCGGCGACCGGCGCCGCCTGCTGAACGGGGGCAACGGCGGCCGCTTTGGGGGCGACGGGACGCGGGATGGAGGGGGCCATCTCGCCGGCCGGATAACTGATGTCGACGCTGAAGGGTTTCCCGTTCACTTCGACCCTGGCCGTTTTCGCGCCGAATTCCTTTATCTCGACCTTGTAGTCCTTGCCGTTTATCTTCAGATCGTATTTCTTCATCGCATTACCTCGCTTTGGTGGAAGAAGACTGCCATCTCTGGAAACGGAACTGCTGGCGCTGTTTGCCGAAATCGATCCACGGGGTCGAATGGTGCTCCTGCGGTATCTCGGTGATCGCGATCGGTTCGGCGCTCTGCTGGAGATAGAGGAATATCGCGGTCGAAACGGCCGCCGATTCATCCTCGTCGGCGCTGGTGACCGGTGCGGCCGGAGCGGCGGCGGGAACCGGGGCGGCGGTGGCCGAAGCAGCTCCCTTTTTCCGCGCGCCGTTGAGCCGGTCGAACTGCGTCAGGATGATCGCGAGTATCGCAAGACCCGAAATGACCACGCCGATCCCGATAAGCGGCAATATCTCTATCGTTGCCAATTCCTTCGCCGAGAACTGACCGACCGCGGCGGCGGCGATGAGTGTGGGTGATACTAGCATCGCGGCCTCCTATAACGGGATGTTGCCGTGTTTCTTCGGCGGCAGGTCGTCCCGTTTGGTGCTCATCATCTCCAACACCTTGGCGAGCCGCGCGCGGGTCGTTTTCGGTTCGAAGATATCGTCGATGAAGCCGTGCTGGGCGGCGATGTAGGGATTCTCTATCTTCTCGGCGTATTCGGCCTCCTGTTCGGCGATGAACTTCGCCTTGTCGGGGGCCGCGTCGAGTTCCTTCTTCTTGAGTATCTCGACGGCACCCTTGGCGCCCATGACGGCGATCTGAGCCGTCGGCCACGCGTAGTTGATGTCGCCGCGCAGGTGCTTCGAGCTCATGACGATGTAGGCGCCGCCGTAGGCCTTGCGCATGATGACGGCCAGCTTGGGCACCGTCGCCTCGCTGTAGGCGTAGAGCATCTTCGCGCCGTGCTTGATGACGCCGTTGTATTCCTGCACCGTGCCGGGCATGAAGCCGGGGGTGTCGACGAAGGTGATGAGCGGGATGTTGAAGCAGTCGCAGAAGCGGATGAACCGGGCACCCTTCATCGAACTGTTGACATCCAGCACGCCCGCCAACACATTGGGCTGATTGGCGACGATCCCGACGGTGCGGCCGTTGAGCCGCGCGAAACCGACCACGATGTTCATCGCGTACAGCGACTGGACCTCGAGGAATTCGCCGCCGTCAAAGACCATCCGGATGACATCCTTGACATTGTAGCCCTTGTTCGGATTGAGCGGGACGATATTGTTGAGTTCGTCGTCCATCCGGTCGATGGGATCGGTGCAGGCGACGCGCGGCGGCTCCTCCATGTTGTTCGACGGCAGGTAGGAGAAGAGTTTCCGTATCGCCGCGATCGAATCGTCCTCGGTGTCGTGCGCGAAATGGGCGACGCCCGATTTGGTCATGTGGACCTGCGCGCCGCCGAGTTGATCGACCGTCACATTCTCGTGGGTGACCGTTTTGACGACATTGGGGCCGGTCAGGAACATATAGGAATTGGTGTTGGTCATGAAGACGAAATCGGTGAGCGCGGGGCTGTAGACCGCGCCGCCGGCGCAGGGACCGTAGATGGCCGACAGTTGCGGTACGACGCCCGACGCGAGCACATTGCGCTTGAATATCTCACCGTAGCCGTAGAGCGAATGGATACCTTCCTGAATGCGGGCGCCGCCCGAATCGTTCAAGCCGATGCACGGGGCGCCGGTCTGCACCGAAAGGTCCATCACCTTGCATATCTTCGCCGCGACCACTTCGCCCAGCGATCCGCCGCTGACGGTGAAATCCTGCCCGAAAACGAAGACCTTGCGGCCGTCGATGGTGCCGTAACCGGTCACCACCGCGTCGCCGAGGGTGCTCCCCTCCTTGCGGTCGGAACGGAGGCTGTCGATCTCCTCGAAACTGCCCGGATCGAGTAGTTTCGCGAACCGTTCACGCGAGGTGTATTTCCCTTTTTTGTGCTGATCCTCGATGCGCTTCTCGCCGCCGCCGAGTTTCGCCTGATCCTTCTTGGCCCTGAGCTGTGCCAGTTTTTCTTCGATGGTCGCCATGCAGATAACTCCCTATGTTTAATGAGTTCCAGATTCGGTCAGTTCGACCAGAACGCCTTTCGATTCCTTGGGATGGATGAAGGCGATCTTGGTATGATGGGCGCCGCAGCGCGGCGTTTCGTCGATGAGTTTGACCCCTTTCTCCTTGAGTTTCGCCAGTTCGGCCGCGATGTCGGCCACCTCAAAGGCGAGATGATGGACCCCCGCCCCTTTCTTTTCGATGAACTTCGCGATGGGGCTTTCGGGCGATGTCGGTTCGAGCAGTTCGATCCGGGTGTCGCCGATGGTCAGGAAGGCCACCTTGACCTTCTGTTCCTCGACCGTTTCGGTCCCTTCGACCGGAAGTCCGAGGGTGTCGCGGTAGAATGCGATGTAGTCGTCGATCTTCTCGACGGCGATACCGATGTGGTTGATCTTTTTCATGTTATGCCTCCTTGCGAACCGAAATATAGTTGCCGATCTCCTGCGTGATCTGGTAGGGATTCTTGGTGCCGGCGATGATCGCATCCATCCATGCGGGGAACTTACCCCCCTCATTCAGAATTGCAAGGATATTCCGCCCGATCTTGTCGGCCGCCATCTTTTCTATCTGCCGCGCCAGTTTCGGCCGCCGCACCGCGTCGCGGTGTTCGCGGACATAGGCGCCGTGGAGGGTCACCTGTTCCATGAGACCATCGATGCCACGGTGTTCGGTCGCCACCGTCTCGCAGATGGGCGGCACCCAGTCGAACCGGTCGCGGTTGAGTTCGAGTATCATCCGTATCTCGGCCAGAAGCCGTTCCTTGCCGTCGCGGTCGGCCTTGTTGACGACGAAGATATCGGCGATCTCCATGATACCCGCCTTGAGCGCCTGCACATCGTCGCCGAGTCCCGGGACGAGCGTCAGCACCACCGTGTCGGCCACCGCCAGTACATCTATCTCGCTCTGCCCCACCCCGACCGTCTCGACGATGACCGCGTCGAAGCCCGACGAGCGGAGGAGATTCACCACATCGAAAGTGGCGTGGGCAAGGCCGCCGAGGCTCCCGCGGCTCCCCATACTGCGGATGAAGACCTGCGGGTCGTTGGCGTGGGTCGACATGCGGATGCGGTCGCCCAGTATCGCGCCGCCGGTGAAGGGAGAACTCGGGTCGACCGCCACTACGGCGACCGTCTTCCCCGCTTCGCGCAGTTTCCCGATGATGCTGTCGGTCAGCGTACTTTTCCCGGCGCCGGGAGGGCCGGTGATGCCGATGACCTGCACATTCTCGGGGTCGCGGTAGAGTTTGGCGAGCGTTTTTTCGGCCGCGTCGCGGTCGTTCTCGATCTCCGATATGAGCCGGGCGAGTGCCCGATGATCCAACTTCTTTTTTGTCACGCCCGCGGGTACCCAACGAAAAGAAAACAAAGACCGGCTACCTTATAATAAGCCCCCGCGGCTAAGTCAATTTTTCGACAGAGGACTGGTTGCAAATATCCCGAAAAAGACTTTCCTACTATCCGCCTTCTCGAAGTGCGCCCGATACGAGGCGATCATCGGCCGCGCCACCTCGATGTCGGTCACATCCGCCAATTTCCGCTCGAACGCGCCGACGACCCGCCGCCGTACCAAACGGTGGGTCGGATGCTGGACATAGTCGAGAAAATTGACGCCGCACGACAGCGGACGAAGGCGAATATCGCTTTTTAACCATTCCCGGGCGGACGCCGTCCGCCCCTACCGACCGCCCAAATGACCAAATGACTTTCTCATGGTCGGCCTCGGTCACAGCGGACATAGCTGTCGCCGTAGCGGTAGTTGCTGTTGACACTGCCATTGTCGAAGTTCACGTCCCACGCGAAGTGGGAACTGTCCGACTGCACCGACGAGGACCAGAAATAGGTGCCGCCCCCCTGCCAAACGCCCTTTTGCCAGTAAAAGCCGTCTTCGCCGGGGCCTTGGCTGCCTTTGCAATAGCAGGAATCGCTGTAACAACTGCTTGATAAACAGTTATCGCTCACTTTGCAGGCATCGGTACCGCTCTGACAGCCGACGATCAGCGTCTTGAGTTCGCTGATAGATGGCAGGCGCCAGTCGCTGTAGCCGCCCAAGGAGAGGTCATTGCAATATTCAATGGCGGCGGCATGTTTCATGCTGTTGCCCGCCCGTTCCCTCTGCCACATGAGGCCGGTATTCTCGTCTATGACCACATCACCCCTTATTTCGTAATTGCCGACGGTCTCCTTTTTTTCGACCACCGGTTCTTGCTGCGGCTTCACTTTCGGCATCAGTTCCCGCACCCGGCCCTTCGCCTCAAAGGCGCAGCTACCTTGAGGGAATTCTTCCAGATAAAGACCCCACACCTCATAGGCATCCTTCTTCTTGGCTACATCGCAGGCCTGCGCATCCTTCTCACGATCGACCTTGCGCGGGACCGCACCGCGCCCCGTGATCTGCGCCGAAATATCCTTTATCGCCTCGGAGAGCCCGACTTCCGTTCCGTCGAATTCTGCTTTCGCCGTCTTGACGGTCGCCTCTTTCGCAAGGTCTATGAGTTCGGCGGTCAAGGTGTATTTTCCGCCGAACAGTGTCACGATGCCGGTCAGAATACTGTCGGCCGTGAGCGCCTGTCCCAATTCAATGCGACAAGCCTGATCGTAACATTCCTTCCAACTTTCCTGCTTCTGCCCCTTGATCATCGCCTTTCTCTGGCGATCTTTCGAGATGACGATGAACTTATTTGACGCGACCAGTTCGGTGCGGAGCGCCTCCGCGGCGTTCTCAAGAATCGTCTTCGAGAGTTTTCCCGACTTGTCCTCTATCTCCATCACCGCCAGTTTCGTCTGGCGTTCCTGAGAATACAGGATGAAACCGATAGCCAGCATCGCAAAAAGAATCAAGGCGTTCCGCATGATGGCCCCCATGTCTTAGAAAGAACGGCTGATTGTAACGAATTGGGCTGGGGATATCAAAAAAAGAGGGCGCGATGAATCGCTCCCCTACGGCAACATCCCAATCACCGCTCACCCGCCCAAATATTTCGTGTTCCGTCACCCGCCGCGCCGCACTATTTCTCTTCGATCAATCGCGACTGCTCTTCGTTCAGAATACGCCGCAGATCGGCCTCGCTCGGCAGATTGACCATATATTTCGACACGAACATCGGTTGCGACAACCCGCCGGTCGCATATCTCACCAGATTCTCGTTCTTCCCCGCGCACAGAATGATCCCCACCGGCAGTTCATCACCCGCCTGCATCTCGTTCTCTTTGTAGTAATTCAGATAGACATTCATCTGTCCGGCATCGGCATGGTCGAATTCACCGATCTTCAGGTCGATAAGCACATGACACTTGAGAATGCGATGGTAGAACACGAGGTCTATCCGGTAATGCCGGTTGTCGAAAGTTATCCGTTTCTGCCGCGCCTCGAAACAAAAACCGCGCCCCATCTCAATAAGGAAAGCCTGTAGGTGGTCGATAATGGCCGCCTCAAGATCGGTCTCGCTGTATTCAGGCTTTTCTTCTAGTCCCAGAAATTCGAGCATATACGGATTGCGGAACACATCCCGCGGTGTCAGCCCCTCGCCGGTCGCATGTTTTTCGACCACCGCTTTCTTGTCGATGCTCAAACCGGTCCGCTCAAAGAGCATGCTGTTCATTGCCCGCTGGAGGTCGCGCACCGACCAGTTGTTCTTTATCGCCTCCGTTTCGTAGAAGAATCGTTTCAGCGGCGTGTCCGCTTTCAGCAGTTCAACGATATGGGTGAAACTGAGCCTGTTCAGCAAGAGGTTCGGATCGGTGGTCAGCGCCTTAGTCGTGACGGCAACCTGCTTGTTTTTCTCATCTTCTTCACCAATCTCCAATTTTCCAGTCAGTGACTGGAAAATGTTGTTCTGCTGTAATCCAATCATAAAAGATTTTCCAGTCGGTGACTGGAGAATGTGCGGATACTCAAGATAAAACTGTTTGAAAAGGTATAAACTGCTTTCCGAAAGACCTTTGATGTGTTGCCCTCTTTTCGCGATCTCCGCCATTACCCGTTTACCGTATCCGGCACGATCGGCGCCGTTCAGTTCATATTCCGTTATATACAATCCGAAAAGCCAGTTCCGGATGGTCAGCGCCGTATTGACTTGCTTCTGCGCCTGCTTTTGAAAATACTGGTGAGTCTCGGTTATCGCCGATACCAGAAAATCGATGTTCAACGATTGTGTCATGATCTATCTTCCTCCCATTTCATCACACAATATCTCACCCGCCCACATATTTCGTGTTCCGTCCCCCGCCCCGCCGCACGATGAGCCCCTTCCCGGTCAGCCGCTTGAAATCGAGCGCCCGCGTCGCCTTCGCCCGGTCGGTCAGCACCGCATATTCGCGGTCGGTTATCGAGCCATGCTCCTCGATGTAGGCGAGAATGACCTTCTCGGCCGCCGTCAGTTCCGGCGCGGCGCCGCCCAGATGCTTTTCCAGTTCCTTCTTCACCCGCTGGAGTTCGTCGGCGATGCCCCCCGCGAAGTATTCGAGCCACGCGGTGAAATCGATCTCCGCCGCGATATCGTAGTAGTTCCCGTGCGAACCGACCGCCGCGAAATAGCGCGACACCTGCCGGTTGTAGTAGTTCTCGAAACTGAATAGTTCAAAGGTGTCTATCCCGAGGTCGGCCAGCAGGAACTTGGTCGCGAGCCGCGCGGTGCGCCCGTTGCCGTCGACGAAGGGATGGATGACAACGAACTGTCGGTGGAATATCCCGGCGACGATGACCGGATCGAGCGCATGCCGCGACCGGCTCACCCACGCCGTGAGCGCCTTCATGAGCGGCGAAACATCGCCGTGATCGGGCGGCAGATAATCGACCATGCGACGCACCGGATCGTTGACCACCACCGGCTCTTTGCGGAATTTGCCGAGCCGCCAGCGGTCGAGCAACCCCGCCATCACGCGGCGGTGGATGTCGAGGATGAGCGCCGTATCGAAGGGGGCGTCCCCTTTCTTTTCGCGCAGGGCGACAAGCGCCCCGTTGTAGTTGAGCACCTCCCGTTCGCTGTCGCGCAGGTTGCCGGGGGCGTTCTTGAGGAGCCGCCGCACCTCGGTGAGCGGCAGGGGGTTCCCTTCGATGCTGGTCGAGGCATAGGCCGACAGTTCCCGCGCGGTCCGCTCGAATAGAGCGAGGACCGGCCGGGGGAACCGGCGCTGGTTCAGTTCGGCGATCAGACGCGCGATCTCCGTGATGCGCGAAAGAAGCGACGGCGTTATGTGATAGCGCGGGTCGAACATAGACGAATAGTAGACGAATAATAGACGAATGTCAAGTAACTATATGAATTATTTATAACTAATAAATCAGACGAATGCGCCATCCTTGCGGGATTGCAAAACGGCGCCGGTTGTGGCAGTATCCCCCCGAACGGGAAGTTACGGAGTCCGCCATGACCGCGACATTCAAGCACCTCTGGGCGCTCGACACGGCCAAGATACACCTCAACCACGGCTCGTTCGGCGCCTGTCCGACGGCGATATTGGAGCATCAGCGCCGCCTGCGGGATGAGATGGAGGCATCGCCCACCGATTTCTTCGTCCGCCGCTCGCCCGATATGCTCACTGCGGCGCGCACCGAACTATCGCGGTTCCTCAACGCCGATCCCGAGGGGATGACCTTCGTCCCCAACGCCACCGCCGGGGTCAACGGCGTCCTCCGGTCGCGCCACTGGAAAAAGGGCGACGCGATACTGACGACAAAACTCCTCTATCCCGCCTGCCGCAACGCCCTCGCGTTCATCGCCGAGGAGTTCGGCGTGACGGTGAATATGATCGACATCCCCTACCCGCCCAAGTCGGCCGACGATATCGTGGAACGGATCGTCGCGGCGGCGACCCCCGCGACGCGACTAGCCCTCATCGACCATGTGACCAGTTCCACGGCGCTCGTACTCCCCATCGCCCGCATCGTCGCCGAACTGAAGAAAAAGGGCATCCCGACGCTCGTCGACGGCGCCCACGGCCCCGGCATGACACCGCTCGACCTTACGAAAATAGGCGCGGCGTGGTACACCGGCAACTGTCATAAATGGCTCTGCACCCCGATAGGGTCGGCCTTCCTGTGGGTCGCCCCGGAGGAACGCGAACGGACCTACCCGCTCTCGATATCGAACTATTTCTACACCCCCGAGGGACGCGCCGGGTTCCGCGCCGCGTTCGACTGGACCGGCACCGCCGACCTGACGCCGTTCCTCTGCATCGGCGAAGGTATCCGCTTCATGGGCAGCCTCCTGCCGGGCGGCTGGGAGGAACTGCGGAACCGCAACAACACGCTGGTTCGGCAAATGGCACCGGTAGTCGCGAAGGCGCTCAAGACGACGGCTCCCGAACTGGGCGACCTCAACGGCTCGATGGTGACCATCCCGATACCGTGGCTTCCCTACACCGTCGAGGCGAACAACCTCCACCCGCTCATGAACCGTCTCTACGCGCGGCACGGCATCGAGGTGATGATCACCTGCATCCCCGACGGCCGCTCCGCCCTGCGCATCTCGGCGCAGATATACAACGAACCGGCCGACTACGAGGCGCTCGCCACGGCGTTATCCCAAGAATTGCCCGCACTCAGGAGTTAACCGGATGGAACTGTTCGAACTCACCCGCCCCGAACTGGAAGAGGCGGTTGCCGCCATCGGGATGAAACCGTTCCGCGGCCGGCAGATATTCCGCTGGCTCTATCAGGAACTCGCGACCGATATCTCCATGATGACCGACATCTCCAAGTCGGGCCGCGAGGAGCTGGCGCAGCGCTTCACCGTCCGGCCGCTCACCGCGCCGGAGGTCTTCACTTCGGCCGACGGCACCGAGAAACTTCGCTTTACCCTTGATGACGGTGCGATCATTGAGGCGGTCATCATCCCCGAAAAAGGCCGCGTGACGCTGTGCGTATCGACACAGGTCGGCTGTCCGCTCGGGTGTCTGTTCTGCCGCACCGGATCGCTCGGTTTTTCCCGCGACCTCACGGTCCGCGAGATCGTCGGCCAGCATTGGGCGGCGCAGAAACGGCTCGCGGAGGCCGGGAAACGGGTAACCAACATCGTGTTCATGGGGATGGGCGAACCGCTTCTCAATCTCGCGAGCACCGTGAAGAGCGCCCGCATCATGATGGACGACCTCGGTTTCAACCTTTCGAACCGCCGCGTCACGATAAGCACCGTCGGCATCCCTGATAAACTCGACGAGTTGGGCGGGCAGGTGTCGGTCAACCTTGCGCTGTCGCTCCACGCCGTGACCGACGAGAAACGGCGCGCGATCATGCCGGCGACCAAGAACTGGCCGCTGAAGGAATTGCTCGCCGCGCTGCGCCGCTTCCCCCTGCCGCCGCGCAAGAAGATACTCATCGAATATGTGCTGCTGCGCGGGGTGAACGATTCTCCCGCCGAGGCGCGCCAACTGGTGAAGATAGCGCGGAGCCTCAACGCGAAGATAAATCTGATACCCTTCAACACCTTCGACGGGGCGCCCTACGAACCGTCGATCGCCGCCGCGATACAGGATTTCCAGCAGGCGATCTGGGATGCGGGCCTGACGGTCATCATCAGGAAGTCACGCGGCGACGAATCGCTTGCCGCCTGCGGCCAGCTGGGATATGTGCCGGATACCGGCGATCTAGAAGAGGACGACTGAACAGCCGCCGCTTGAAACGGCACGGCGCGGAGAATTGGTATCGGTGTCGGTGACGACCGCCGTTTCGTCGGGGGAATAGGTTTCGTCTGATATTTCGGCCTGATCGGACTGGTCCGGTTGACCATTATCCGTTTTTTCATCGGCATCCTTTATATCGTTTTCGTCCGTGGTGTCCGTTTCAACATCATCGTCGGTCGCCACCCCATCATCGGTCACCGGATCATCGTCATCCGGAACTATCTCGTCGCCCCGTTCATCGTAGAGCATCTCACACCGCGTCGTGCCGCAACCTTCGAGATAGTCGACGACGCCATTGCCATTCACGTCGGTGTCGACCGCGTCGGTCGCCTGCATGGTCGCCTCGATGAAGTACATCGCTGCGACGGCGTTCTCGCGGGCGGTCCCTTTTATCTGTTCGGTCGCCAGCACGAACCCATTCATCGTATCGCCGTTCGGCCGCACCTCCATGGTCAGGGTGTTCTTGAAGTCATGCGCCAGATGGAACCAGTCGGAGGAGCCGCCGGTGGCGATGTAGAGCTCGCTCGACTTTTGCGGTGTATAGACATAGCCCGTTTCGGCCTCGATCAGTTCCGCTATCCGACCGGCGATGGCCGCCATCTCTTTTTCTCGAGGCGAGGTCTCATAGGTATTTCCATAGGGATAGAGAATGAGCTGGGAATAACTGTGAAAATCGATGTATCCCGCCGCATCGTCGAACCAACCGTTCGCGGGGTCGAGCAGATCGCGCACTGCAGCGGTCTCGGGTTCCGAAAAGGCGGCGGTGCCCCGATAGGTGTCGGAAGATGGTGTTTTGCTCGAACCGGCGCCGCCCCACCCTGCGTCATAGTTGCGGTTGAGATCTACGCCGTAAGTGCCTCCCGCATTGAGTCTGCGGTTCTTGCGCCACAGACGGGTATCCTCCCACGAGAAGCGGTAACCATCCTGATTGAGCATGGGTACTATCCATATCTCGCAGGCATCGACTATTTCCTTGATGCGGTCGCTGTGGTCGTACTGTTCCAGCAGGAATTCGGCCATCCGCAGGGTCACCTCGGTCCCGATCCATTCACGGGCATGGTGGGTCCCGGTAAAAAGAAACTCCTGTTTATCGACGACATTCTTCGACGGGTCGGCGCTGATTTTGATCGCGACGATATCCCGTTCCTCGAAGGTCTTGCCGACGACATACAGCTTTGCGCGATCAGGATACTGCTTTTCCAATGACTCCAGCGTGGCGGTCACCGTAGCGGCATCACGATATTCTTCCGCAGGCAGAAGCATCGGCGACTGCGCGGCAACGCCGACCGGCGCGATACGCACCGCGAACAACCGCAACTGCGAGAGTTCCTCTTTAGCGGCCGCGACCCGGTAATGCCATACGCCGTCCGCATCGCGGTAGACCGACCAGACATCGAGCGCGCCGAAGGCATCCTTCAGCTCCGGATCATCGCGGTCGACCGCAACATCCCAGAGCATCGGTCCGGCGGCATCAAGGGTCGCGAAGGCAGAAAGCAGAAGAAAAGCGAAGATGGTGCGCATAAAAAAGAACCTCCGGTGATATGAGATCAGCAACCGCCGCTATCGGCTTCGCAGGCACTCGTTTCCCAGCGGCAATCGGAACAGGTCGCAGTACCGTTGTCCCATCCAAAATTGCCGCAACTGGTCGTTTGGCCGGGGATGCATTCCTCTAACGCACCGGCAAACATGATATTGTCGATGGCATAACCATCCATGCCGTCATAATCAGAATAGTCTTTTGAATACCTGAATTCCAGCGTTCGCGTACCAGCTGTAATACCGGTTATGCAAACCTGTTTCCAGCCGCCTTCGTAGGCATATCCAGTAGTACTGAATTTTTCTAAGCCATCCACATAAACTCTTAAATAATCGTAGTCGCCTTCTGAAGAGCCGCTCAGATAAAAACATATTTTGCCGTCGGTATAGTGGGAAAGAGAAATGTTGGAAGACTGGGAATCTCCTATCGAGCGGGAATGCATTCCATAAGAACCCTGATAATGATAATTTGTATCGACCTGCCAAGGGTTGGTCGATCCACTAGCATAACTCGGCAGAGAGCCGCCTTCAAAAGTCTCGGTGAACGCCGACGCACCGCTTGTCTTCAGGTAACTGTCGCCACAGACGTTCGTTACACAGCTATTTAAGCAGTCATCATTATTTGACGAATTACCGTCATCACACTGCTCGGGGCCATTCTTGATGCTGTCGCCACAACGTTCACCCGGGCCGGTGCAGGTCGCATTGCAGTGACCGTAGGTGCCGTTCAGCGCCGTTCCCTCGTCGCAGGTTTCGCTCCCGTTGACGATCGCGTCGCCGCAGGAGGTGCAGGTCACGCCATTGCCGGTCGCCGGCGGGATACAGGTACAGGTGAATGAACCATTCGTGTCGGTACAGGTGGCGAGCGTCGGATGGCAGTTATCGGTATTCTCAGCACATTCATCGATGTCCCAGCACGAACCACCGGTGACGCGGAATCCGGACGAAGAACAGGTGCAGGTGTAAGAGCCGGGGCTGTTGGTACAGGTCGCTGTGGGATCGTCGTTATCATCACAGGGACCCTTGCCGTCGGGAGCGCATTCGTTGACATCGGTACAGCCGACATACCCATCGCCGGTGTAACCCGACGGACAGGCGCCGCAGGTGCGGCCGCCGGAGGTATTGAGACACTGCGTAAGCGGGTCGCAATCGCCGTTATTGACGGCACACTCGTTCCTATCGTAGCAGGAGCCGAGGGTGAAATCGAACCCGCTTGAGCAGGTGCAGGTGTAGATCCCCGGCGTGTTGACGCACTGCGCCGCACCGTCCCCGTTGTTATCGCAGGGATTGTTCTGCAGGACACACTCGTTATTGTCCAAACAGGTACCGCTCCCCGCGGTGAATCCGGTCGAACAGTTGCAGGAATAGGATCCGGCCGAGTTGGTACAGGTGGCGCCGGCGTCATCGGCATTATCGCAGGGACCCTTACCATCGGGAGCACACTCGTTGATGTCGACGCAGACCGTGCCGTTCGACTCCCAGCCGGAGGAACAGGAACAGGTGTAGCTGGCGCCGATATCGGTGCAGGTCGCCCCGCCGTCGCCGTTGTTGTCACAGGGGTTATTCAGGCAGAGGTCATTCTTAACGCAGTTGGTACCGTTGTCGTACCAGCCGACCGAACAGGTGCAGGTGTAATCGCCCGGTGTATTGTTGCAGGTCGCCGCGGGATCATCTACATCGTCACAGGGCCCCTTCCCGTCGGGAAGGCACTCATCGATATCGACGCAACCGCCCACATCGGCGCCGTTGCCGGTGTAGCCCGCCGGGCAGTCGTCGCAGGTGCGGCCGCCGGTCGTGTTGTGACAGCCGGTCATCGGATCGGTATCGCAACCGCCGTTATTCACAAGGCACTCGTTCTCGTCTTGGCAAGTCCCGTTGCCGGGGGCAAAGCCTTCCGAACAAAGGCAGACATACGAACCGACCGTGTTCTCGCAGTCGGCATCATTATCCTGCTGTTCGTCGCAGGGGTTATCCTGTAACGCGCACTCGTCCTTGTCTTTACAGCCGCCCTCGTTGAAGACAAAGCCGCCCGAACAGGTGCATGCATAGCCGTTCACCAGATCGACGCAGGATGCGGCATCATCGCCGTCATTGTCGCACGGATCATCGTTCTCGGCGCATTCGTCGATCTCCTCGCAGGTCAGTCCATTGTCCTGATAGCCCGCCGAACAGTTGCAACTGAAATCGGCGTTGAGGTTATTGCAGGTAGCATTCACATCGCCGCCCAGTTTGCAGGGTTCGCCGGCACACTCGTCAATGTCGAAACAACCGCCGTTGCGGAATTCAAAACCGGAAGAACAGGTACAATCGTAGTCGGGAACCATATCGGAGCAAGTGGCGTTCTCATCGCCGTTATTGTCGCAGGGGTTGGAAAGGGTCAAACACTCGTTGATGTTCCGGCAAACGCCGCCGAGAGACTGGAACCCGCTGGAACAGGTACAGGTGTAGGATCCGATGGTGTTGGTGCAGGTCGCCCCCGCATCGTAAAACCCGTTTATGCTGTCGTAAACATCATTGCAGGGGTTATCGTTCTCGGTACATTCGTCGATATCGACGCAATCCTCGTTGCTATCTTTCTTGTAACCCGACGCACAGGTACAATTTGTCGTCACCCAGCCATCACAGGTGCCGTTACAGGGAACCAAGGCCGAGTTAACATATGTCTTGCCCACTATTTGATCACAGGGGGTATTGTCGGCGGTGTCACACAATTCCTGCGGCAGATTGGTAACGCCGTCGCCGCAGTGGGAACCCGGACCCGTACAGAACAGGTTGCAGTGGTCGTAGGTACCATTCAGAGAACCTTCGTCGCACGCCTCGGTACCGTCCGGAGAACCGTTGCCGCAGGTGGTCACCGTGAAAGAGAACACATATTCGACCGCCAAGTGATTGCCTACAAGGTCGGTTATCGCCGTCATGACGGTGACAGTGTAGCTTGCGCCATAGGTCAGATCAGCCGTCGGATCGAGGGTGACGGTAAAATCCTTATCGTCATAAGTGAGCACCGGATCAAGCGCGCCGCCGCCATTTTCCACCAGTACGACCGTCATAGCATCAACCGTCGCCGGATCAAGTTCCTCGGAGAAGGTCACCACGATATTGGCGTTCGGGAAAACATCAACAGCCCCATCGACCGGGCTCGTCAGAGTGACCTCCGGGGGTGTCGTGTCGACGAAGTTGTCTATGTCGGGAACGGTGTCGGTCGCGTCTTCATCGGTAATGGTCGCATCGTCGGGCTCTACGGTATCGGTATCCGGAGCCGGCTGATCGTCCGTAACGACCGGAGCGTCATCGACAGTAACCCCGGCGTCATCGGTGGCAACCTCGGTGTCATCGGTCACGATTACGGTATCATCCAGTTGCTCCGTCGCGTCATCGGCGATCTCTATCGCATCATCACCCACTTCCGGCTCATCGGCATCAGGTCCGATCGTGCCATCGTCGGTCACCGGATCATCCGGCAACACGCTATCGGTGCTGTCGGGAAGCGTGCCGGGATCGTAATCCGGCAACGAGGCGTCGTCTTGCGCCGTCGTATCTTTTTCCGTGGGGGTTCCCTGATCGGTCGTTGCATCAATACAATAGCCATCCTCACAGGTCTGGCCGTCAAAGCAATCGAACGCGGTAACGCATTCACTGCCGACGGTCGGGTTCTGCGAGCCGCAACTTATAGATATCATCGCGACAAGCGATGTACCGACAAGAAGCATTGTGATGCGCAGGAAAGAACTCATGGAGGCCCCCGTTAGAAAAAAACCTTCGTTATTGTAGCGTAACGGCCTTGAAAAGCAAGCGCTTTTTAGAAATTCAGGCAGGCGAGCGCAAAACCCCTATTTTTCACAGACATACGGCAGAGAATCGCCGCAATCCTTATCGTTCCAAGTACCGCCGTCATACATCTGGCCGCAATACTCCTCGCCATCATCATTGTTCGGTTCACCGCCAGCCCAGTTCGTGTAGGTGCCGTTACTCCAATCGACCCACCAATAAGCGGTAGGCTTGCCGGGCGGAATAACATAAAGTTCATAACTCCCGCTCGCCCCCTTATAACCATCAACAACAACGACATAGGTTACTCCGGCGTTAAGGGTCCAAGAAACAGATTCCCATGGAGAGTCAGCGGGGGCATTGTAATCATAGCAGGCGATATAGCTTCCGCAGGAATCACCTGAATACAAAAGAATGGTATTGTCAAAATCCGCATAGGTCTCAATAGTCCATTCGCCACTCACCGAGGGGGTGAATTTCACAAATGCTTCCGGGCCAGAAGAAGAGCATCCGGGATTCACGGTAGATCCGCCCGCGGTACTTCCGCCATAAATACCGCCGTAACTCCATCCGTTGAATACAGTAGCGCAAGTAGCATTCCCTGAAATATTGGCCACATAATTCGCCTGATAACCGAACCACGCCGATCCGGGCACAATACCGTCAATATAAGCGTTCTCACTGGCATCGGAAACGGTTGCCAGATAGCCGCCTTGCCCCTGACAGCCGCTCAAGGCAGAACCGTAATTGACCGAAGAGGTGAAGTGTTTATAACAATGATGGCCGTAGTAACTCCAGCCGTCGCGGCATTTATAGGTGCAATCGTTACGGCAGGCATCCTCATTGTCGGCATTCCCGTCGTCGCACTCCTCGGTACCGCCGTTGGTAGCGCTGTCCCCGCATCTCGGTCCCCATGCCGCACAGCCGGGCATACAGCCGTTATAGGAACCATCGTTGGTCCCGTCGTCGCAGACCTCGGTGCCGTCCGTCGCGCCGTCGCCGCAATATTGGCAGACCATGCCGGTGCCGGTATAGGGCGCAGTACAGGCGCACGAGTAGTCGCCCACCGTATTGGTGCAGGTGGCATGCTCATCGCAGGGGCCGGGCTGCGGATCGCATTCATTTTTATCGTCGCAGGCATGGCCGTCGGCATTGAGTGTATAGCCGCTATCGCACGAACAGGTATGTGATCCATCGGTGTTCTGACAATGCTGTGCACAGCCGTCGGTGTCGCGCGTGCATTCATCGATATCTTGGCAAATATCGCCAGCCCCCTTCTCATAGCCCGACGGACAGACACACGCCGTGGTGGAAAGGCTCTGGCAGCCCGCCGCGCATACGGCCGTACCGCTCACATAGCCGCCCGCCAGCTCGGTGCAGGCGACCGGGAGGGCCGTGTCGCACGCTTCATTGGCGGCGGTTATGATGCCGTCGCCGCAGTAGGGCGCGCGAGCCATACAACCCGGCATGCAACCACCGTAGGCGCCGTTATTCACCCCGTCATCGCATACCTCGCCGATGCCGGTGTCGATCACCGTATCGCCGCACTTGGTCACGGTGAAGTTGAATACATACTGCGCCGCCAGATGATTCCCCGCCGTGTCGGTGACGCCGACCTTGACCGTCACCGTATGGACCGCTCCCGCCTGCAGATTGCTCGAGGGAGTCAGGATGACGGTGTTGTCGACACCACGCCACACCGGCGCATTCACCGCAACGGTGGTAGATCCCCGTTTTATCGTGAACTGGTTGCCCAAAGAAGTGGTGGCCATCGCTTCGGAGAATTTCACCTCCACCTTTGCCGTGGCCAATACGCCATTCGCGCTATTCGCCGGTATCGTGGAAAGGATCGTCGGCGCCACATCGTCATCGGAGGTCGGCGCGTCGTCCACAACGACATCGTCCTCAGTGATCGGCATCTCATCGTCGGTCTCTATCACGATGATATCTTCGTCGGCGACCAGAGTATCGTCGCCTTCCAAGCCGTCGTCCCCCATCTCTACCGTGTCTTCGTCGGTTGGAGCCGGATCATCGATCGCCGGCTCATCGGCATCGGCGGTCGTCACGCCGTCATCAACCGGCTCTTCTTCCACAGGTTCACCATCATTTTCATCATCGGTGGAAGGTTCATCCTGATCGAGAATGACTGCATCGTCTTTTGCGAGACTTTCCTTTTCGGTGACCGGGGTATCCTGATCGGTGGTGGGCTCGACACAGTAGCCGTCCTCACAGACCTGACCGTCAAAACAGTCGAATGCCGTCACGCATTCGCCTCCGTTCGTCGGTTCGTCACTGGAGCAACTGCCCATGAAAAGCGAGGTGACCATAGCAAAAAAGAGCGCTATGACGACGCGACGATATGACCTCATCGGAACCTCCCGCTGGAGTTCAAAACCCTATCTAAAAGTTAAATCGGCTCCCATTCACAGGCAAAATAGTTGGCGGTACCACAAGTCACATCATTGAGACGATAGGAGTCGCTGGCTTTATACATCTCTGCACAATTCTCGACCCCATCACTATTATTCGGTTCTCCCGATTTCCACGGCGGTTGCGGCCAAGAGGAGGTATATTGTCCGTAGGTGTTCGAGGGTTCGCCGAGCCACCGCCAATTTCCTTCCGAGGCACCGGTCACCTGCGTACCGTCATCGCTGAAACCGACCCACATATCGAAATAGGACGATTGCCCTCCGACCCACAACCGCTCGGCCTCATCCGAAAGGGTGACCAGATGAGCGGCCGATGCGTTCGGAGCGCCCGGATCGATAGCGGCGCAGGCGCTTATCGCGTCGGCAAAGCTTCGTGTCGTGGGAACTACGGCGTAGCAATGTGCGGTCGTGGCGTTGTACTGCCAAGTGACGCTGGCGCCAGCTATCGTGGTCGCAAGTATCTCGCACCCGACCGTGGCGGTACAGTTCGCGTTACAGTCGCCGAATTTCGTGCCGCCGTTCAGTGCGCCGTCGTCACACCTCTCGGCCGTAACGATGTCATCGATCCAATAAGCATCGAGCCCGGCATCGGCGCTGCTGTCCTTATAATAATGGAACGTTACGCTATGCACTCCCGCAGTTAGGCCAGAAATGCAGACCTGCGCCCAATTCGCATAGGCACTGGTGCCACTTGTAGAAAAACTAGGAGTAGTACTACCATCAAGATATACACGGAAAAAATCATAACCATCTTCGGAAGTTCCCTTCAAGTAAAAACACAGTTGCGTATCGGTCCTCAAGGTCAATGTCACCTCGCTGGTCGAGCTGCCGCTTAACCCACTTTTCGATCGGATAGCATAGGTGCCGGCATGTTTGTCGCTCGTAGTTACTTCCCAAGCAATACTCCCCTGTTCCGCGCCGACCGGGAAATTGCCCGACTCAAACCCTTCAATAAGAGGGTCGATAACACTATCGCCGCAGTAGGGAGCGCGCGTCAGGCACCCCGGCATACAGCCGCCGTAAGCGCCATCGTTCACCCCGTCGTCGCACGCCTCGCCGGCATCCACCACCGTATTACCGCACACCGGCGCCGGCGTATCGCTGTCGGTCACGGTATCTTCCTCGACAAGAAGGGTATCCCCATCCGCGAGAAGAGCATCCTCATCACCCAGTAAAAGATCCTCATCGGTCGTCACGACATCGGTATCGGCCGCATCGTCGGTCGGCGAAACGCCGTCATCGGTGGGAACGACATCGGTTTCGGGATCGACCGTCCCGTCATCGTCAGAGAGGATGTCGGTATCCTCTCCCGGCAGAGAGGCATCGTCTTTAATGAGACCTTCTTTGTCAACTATCGGAGCAGTATCATCGGAGATCGGATCAACGCAGTATCCTTCTTCGCCGCAGACCTGATCATCAAAACAATCAAGCGAGGTGGTACATGGGCCGCCCAACACCGTTTCCTCCTTCGGGGAACACCCCACAAAAAACGAAACGGTAAGAAGGCCCACAACAAACAAACGATACAAAGAATTCATACAGGTACTCCCTCTCGCAATGGTCGCGTGTAATGATACCCGCAACACGCCAAAAAGCAAACACTTTTTTGGACAAATGACTCTAAGAAAATGGTCGTCGGCTACTTCTCGCAAACATACGGTTTTTCAAGAGTGCAGGGATCGTCGAGCCAGATCGCCGCAGTACCGCTACCCCCCTTCCATCCAAGTCCACAACGGACGGTAAGGTATTTAGACTGGGTGGAACTGGTCGGCGTGTTAAGGTCCGGTTGGTTGGTCGTGAAACCCATGAATGAAGTGCTGTCCCATGCCGCTTCGCCGCCATCCCATGACCACGCACGGGTCTGGTTCGGCGGTATGATCTCTACCGTATAGGGAAATCCCCCGTCACTTACCGTACTGTCCACCACCAGATAATACAGCGTCCCCGCCGTAAGAGTAACACTCATGGTCTCGGCGGCTCCCGGCCCCGAAGAATCGGCGCAAGCGGTCCAACTACCGGGGTTGCTGGTGTTGGTCGTGTTCAGGGCGATCATGATATTGTTCGTATTATTGTTGGTCGTCGTGACCGCCCGGAATGTCCAATCGCCCGAAACAGTCGGAGTAAACGAATACCATTCATCGTTTCCTCCGGCAACACCCCCCGTACAATTGAGCCCCACCTGATTTGAAGAATCATTGGTGTTGCCCGCAAAAACGCCGCCATAGACACCGCTGACCGACTGTGCCGAGGTTCGCGTAGCGGTCGTTACGGTGACCGGATAATCGTTGAGACCGAACCAGAAGTAAATGTTTATGGTTGATATCGCATCGGACATCGCCTGATTTTCGGCCGCAGTATTTGCTTGCGCCAGATGGCCTCCCTCGTTCGCACAGGCGGTCCGAGCATCGGTCCAAGTCGCAGTGGTGGAGACATATTTGTAACATTTGCCGGTCGTGGCGTTAAGTGTCCAGCCGCCGCCGCACACCGTGTCGATATCCTCGTCGGGCACCGCAGTATCATCCGTGACGACCGTATCATCTTCCACGGCCACATCGTCTTCCACGGCCACATCGTCTTCCACGGTCGTACCATCATCGACGACCGCATCATCCTCCACAACCGCATCGTCTTCGACCGGGATCGTATCGTCGGTAACAACGACCGTGTCATCCGCGACAATGACCCCATCATCCCCTTCCGCCGTGTCTTCATCAGCCAACAGGCTATCCCCTTCGCTCAACGGATCGTCGGTCGCGATCTCGTCTTCATCGATAACGGGCGTATCGTCGTCGGTTGTATCGTCGTCGCCCACGAAGGCATCGTCACTTTCGATCTCATCCTCTTCGGTGACCGATCCGTCGACCTCCTCGTCGGCATCAATGCCGGTGTCGATCTGGCTGTTGTCCTGTTCCGGCAACGCCTTATCGGTGCCGCCATCGTCGCTGCCACTACCGATCTCGATGCAGGCATTCTCCGGCCCGCACTCGAACCCGTCGGGGCAGTCGAACGATGTCTCGCAGTACAGTTCTTCTTCAGGCGTGCTACAGGCAAACGACATAAACGCAACCGCTCCTAACAAGATAGGAAACCAGCTGCGCAGAGCAGAAATATTCATGGGTGACACCTCATAAAAACCTCCTTATAATAGCTGAAAAAAAGAAAAAGCAAAAAGTTTCGTGTCGGCGACGCGACAGGGATATGTGACCTCAATAATAGGTTAACCGTATGTTGGGTCTGTTTGTATAAGAAGTGCCGTTTCCTGTCGGTACCGAATCGTCATACCAACCACGCATCGTAGTTGACGAAGAATCGGTGTAGCGCCAGTAAGAAGTTGATGCATTGGCGGTGCAGGTAAGTTCAGTAACCACCATAAGATTTTGTGTTCCCGAATAAACGAATGGGGAGGTCAGTGTTATGGCGTTCCAGCCGGCCACGGCGGTTAAAACACCACTAAAAACCTCTGTCGAACCGGCTTTCGTATCGGAGAAGCTTGCCGCCGACACCGTCGAGGCGGCTGTTTCCTTGAGAGATATCTTCACGTTTGCCACCGTGGCGGCGCCGGTTGATGCATACCACTCAAGTTTTGTAATGGTGATGGCGGTCGTAGAAACTTGAGCGGCGGTATAGATGGTCGCTGAATTCCGATAGTTCTCAGAAACCCCTAACGGCAATGCCTGTGTATAGGTGTCGGTGCCGATAATCTTTGTCTTTTCGGTGGCATCCTGATCGACGACCGGCGCATCGTCATCCGCTACGGTGGTATCTTCGTCAACGACCGCGGCATCGTCGGTTCCCGTAGCGTCATCGACCACGGCGGTATCCTCATCGACGACCGGCTGATCGTCCGTCACGGCGATGTCTTCATCGTCGGGCATCTCCTCACCCTCGTCGGTCTCGATGACATCGTCCTCCGCAATGGGCTCATCATCGAGTTCAACCGCGTCGGCATCCGTCAGCGGCGCATCATCGGCCGGCAACGTATCTTCTTCAACGATCACTACGTCATCCGCAACACCGCCTTCGTCGAACACGGCAGCGCCATCATCGGCCTGCGCCGTATCCTGCTCCGGCAGTGAATTATCGGAACCACCGGTGGTATCGGTCCCATCAGACTCGACACATACATATTCGGGACCGCACTCCCACCCTTCAGGGCAGTCGAACGATGTCTCGCAATAAAACTCCTCCTCGGCCGGAGTGCAGGCGGAAACAATCCCCATAAGACCAAAAATAAACAGGAACCGGGCGATCATCATCAGCAATCTCCGCAACTATCCTCGTTGTGGCACTGGGCCTCGCCGGCACCCCATGTGCAATCACTGCCGCAAGTCACCCCGTCACCGCACTGGAAACCGAGAACGGTACAACTGGTACTGCCTCCGTCGCACTGTTCAGCTATCGCGTTGTGGAAGGTAATGTCGTCGACATACCAAACCCCATCGCTATAGTCTGTGCTGTAAGTGAGTCGAAACTCCAACAAACGATATCCTGCTGTAACTGTTATACATTTTTGAGCCCACGACGATTGATCGCTGGTCGTGTACCACTTACTGGAACCGTCGACAGACACATCGAATTCGGCCGAATACATATCTGTCCCTTTATACCAGAAACATATTTGACCATCGCTATACTTGTTCATTAGTACTGCGGTATATGTATCTTCCCAATAGAGAGTACCCGACTTGAGAGAATAGGAACCCGCATGTTTATCTCCTGTGGATACCGCCCAGTCGGAATTGCCATAACTCTGCCCGTATGCAGGAAAGCCGCCCTCGAAGGTCTCGGTAAAGGCTGGAGCGGCGGTACCGCCGGGAACGCCGTCGCCGCAGACATTCACCGCGCAGACATGGGTCACGGTATTGCAGACCTCGTTCGCCACAGTACAATCGGCGTTGTCCCGACACTGAACGCAGGTGTTGTTCGAAAGCAGACAATGGGGCGTACCGCCGGAACAGTGATCCTCCTGCGTGCACGCGACGCATTGACTGGTGTTATTGCCGTTATCCTTGCAATGGGCCGTCCCACCGCCGCACGCGGCACAGGCCGATCCGCACTGACCGTCGGTATTGCAGAAGGTGCAGGAGACCGTGCCGTCGCCGCTGTAATAGGGCTTGCAGGCACAAGTGAATCCGCCGGTCGTATTGGCACAGTTCGCATTCGTATGACAGTTATCGGTACCCTTAGTACATTCGTCGATATCGCGGCAGCCGCCCAGAGTAAAATCATACCATATCGAGCAGGTGCAGGTGTAACTGCCGGTCGTGTTGGTGCAGGTCGCCGTCGTATCGCCATGATCGTTGCACGGATTGCTGTTCACGGTGCATTCATCGATATCATCGCAGGCGTGACCGTTCGCGTTGAGAGTATACCCGCTGTTGCAGGAACAGGTATGCGATCCGGTGGTGTTCTGACAGTTCTGGGCACAGCCATCGGTATCAAGAGTACATTCGTTCACATCGGTGCAGGTACCGCCCGAGGCGGTGAACCCGGAGTTGCAATTACAGGTATAGCCCGGCGTGGCGTCGGTACAGGTCGCCGTCGTATCGCCGCCGGTCCGACATCCGCCATAATTTGTCGCACATTCGTTGATGTTATCACAGGTATGGCCATCCGCATTGAGTGTGTAACCGCTGTTGCAGGAACAGGTATGCGATCCTAGAGTGTTTTGGCAATTCTGCGCACAACCGTCGGTATGAAGAGTGCATTCGTCGATATCGTTACAGGTCCCGCCCAACTTGGAAAAACCGCTTGAACAGGTGCAGTCATAGCTACCGGGAAGATTCTGGCAGGATGCTCCGGTATCGCCGTTGTCGTCACAGGGATGCGGGGGAGTACATTCATTGTTATCGATACAAGCGCCGCCGGTGGCGGTAAAGCCGGTTGAACAGGTACAGTAGTAGCTACCGCTCGTGTTATGACAGGCGCCGCCCGCATCATCGTTATTGTCGCACGGATTGAACAGGGTGGTACACTCGTTAATGTCGGTACAGCCGGTCGTCCCGGTACCGCTATATCCTGCGGGACAAGCGGAGCAGGTACGGCCGCCGACGGTATTGGTGCATGCGGTCAAAGTATCACAGCCGCCGTTATTGGAGAGACATTCATTCGCATCTTGACAGGTGCCTCCCCCGGCGACGAACGCAGGGGTCGTGCAGTTGCAGGTATAACCGCCGACGATGTCGGTGCAGGTGGCTAGGGTATCGCCACCGGTCCGGCATCCGCCGTAATTGGTCAGACATTCGTTTATCTCTTCGGCCGCTGTGGTGAAGCTGAACTCATGCGCCGACGCCAATCCGTTCCCCGCGAGATCCTCGACCCCTGTTGTGACGGTGATGTCGTAGGTCGTAGCGTAACTAAGCGACGCCGACGGCGTGAAGACCGCCGTATAGGTGCCGGCGGTGTAGCCGACCGTACCGGGCACCGTCGATGCTCCCTGTTTCACCTGTATGGTCGCGGTCGTTATCGTTGCGGCATTCATCGGTTCATTGAAGGTGGCCGAGATCGTTGTGGCGACGCCAACACCGCTCGCATTGTCCGATGGATTATTGGAAAGCACCGTCGGCGGCGTCACATCACCAACAGTGTCGACATCGGGCTGAATATCGACCTGCGTATCGGACCCGACCGGTCCGTCGCTATCGCTGACGAGTTCATCCTTAACGTTATCGGCGTCACCCGCCAACCCATCGTCCCCCACTTCCAAGGCATCATCGGTCATATCGTCGCCGAACGGGACATCGTGGTCGCCGGAGGGCTCGTCGATCACCTCATCCGGCAAAGCGCTATCCTTTTCGACCGGGGCGGCATCTTTGTCGGTCAACGGCTTATCTGCATCGGGATCGGACAATTCAACGCACTTATTCTCTTCGCAGGTGTATCCCTCGCCGCAGTCGAACGAAGTGATGCAATCCTGACCGTTAGGCGTTTCCTCAACGGAACAGCCTCCCACGAACATCAGGAACATCATGACGAACACACTGAAAAAAAACCGTTTCATACCTATCTCCCCAGTCGAACGTTCTAGTCACATATAGGTGAACGTACCATCACATCGGAATACGCCCCTCGAAACGAACATGAATGTAACTCCTTGCGAAACCAACACGGGGCGATTGTAGCGTGTCTCAGACCAAAAAGCAATACTCGCGTTTAATTTTAGGTAACGGGAACAACTATTTGAACGACCACTCGGTCCCGTCGGGAGTATCCTTGATGAGGATGCTCAGCGCGTCAAGCTTACCGCGCACCGCATCGGCGGCGGCAAAATCCTTCTCTTTACGATGAGCGTTCCGTTCGGCGATGAGCGCTTCTATCTCGGCGCGGGTCAGTTTCGCCCGCTTGAGCTGGATATCCTGTATCGCCACTATCCGTTCCGCCGGCGCCGCCTGCAGGAGGCCGAACACCTTCCCCACTTCGCCGATGGCAGCAAGATATCCGGCAGCCTCATCGGGTGTCGGCCGCGTTTTCTTGCTGACCGCCGACTCATTGAGGAACTTGCAGAAGGCTATGAGGGCGGCGAGTACTTTCGGACTATTGAAATCGTCTTCCATCGACTCGCGGAACTCGGCGAGGAACGCCTCGGAGCGCTCGCTCTTCTTCGGTGCGGCATCCCCCGCTATTTTCCGGATCAATTTCATCGTTTCGTAGAAATAGCTCACCCGCCGTTCCGCCTCGGCAAGACCGGCGTAGGAAAAATCTATCGGAGTACGGTAGTGGGTCGAAAGCATGAAGAGGCGCAGGACCTCGGGATGGTACTGGTCGAGCGCGTCGTCGACGGTGATGAAGTTGCCGAGCGACTTCGACATCTTCTCCCCTTCGACCGTCAGGAATCCGTTGTGGACCCAGTATTTGACGAACGGTTTGCCCGACGCCGCCTCCGACTGCGCGATCTCGTTCTCGTGGTGCGGGAATATCAGATCGCGGCCGCCGGCGTGGATGTCGAAGGTCTCGCCGAGGTATTTCGATGACATCGCCGAGCACTCGATGTGCCAGCCGGGACGCCCCTTCCCCCACGGCGAATCCCACGACGGCTCTCCCGGTTTTGCCGATTTCCAGAGGGCGAAATCGAGCGGGTTCTTTTTACCCGCCTCGGGCTCGAAACGGGTCCCGGCGAGCAGTTCGTCGAGTTTGCGGTTCGACAGTTTGCCGTAGCCTTTGAAACTCTCGACGGCGAAATAGACCGACCCATCCTCAGCCGCGTAGGCATGACCTTTCTCTATGAGCTTCCGCACGATGCCGATGATCTCGGCCATGTGTTCGGTCGCCTTGGGCTCGACATCGGGCCGGGTCAGGCCGAGCGCGTCGACGGCACGGTAGAAGGCGTCAATGTTCTCGGCGGCAAGGGTATCGCAGGAGATGCCCCGTTCGTTGGCCCGCTGGATGATCTTGTCGTCGACGTCGGTGAAGTTGCGGACATAGGTGACAGAATAGCCGCTGTAGCGCAAGTAACTCACGATGAGGTCGATGGCGACCTCTTTGCGGGCGTGACCGATGTGCGGTTTGTCGTAGACCGTCATGCCGCAGGCATAGAGACCGACCTTGTTCGCCTCGATCGGTATAAAGTCTTCTTTTTTCTCGGAAAGTGTATTGTAGACGCGAAGCATGGCGACCTCCTGTGCCGGTGGTGTCCGAAACGGTGGCGATTATAATGAATGATGCGCAGGTGTCAACTTGAAGTTAAAGCACCGATATCGAATCGAACCAATACTGCGTGGTCGGCGATGAAAGGGCCGCCTCTGCGGTGAGACAGTCGCCCGGCGCGGTGACGGTCTTTTCGCTATCCCCCGCCGCAACGGTGTAATAGTTCCCGCAGAAATGGATCCGCGCCGTCGCCCCCTCCGGAATGTGCGACAGCGTTATCCGCGCCCCGCCGTTCACCTTCTCGACACTGAAAATGGGGAGATTCGACACCGGCGTCGCCACGGTCCACAGCGGCAACGCACCGTCGCCGAGCAGCACCACCGCCTTCTGGGTCCACGCCCAACTGTCGGGATCGACCACCGGCAGCGGTACGGCGACCACCGGCGGGGTGAAGGTGTCATTCTGCGGCAGGGCGATCCGCGCCGCCCGGAAGGCATCGCCGGCGAGCGGCCGCGGGTTGGCGAAGGCATATTTGAGCATCTCGTCGATGAGTTGACTCCCCCCGGCGAGGCCGAGACCGGTGGTGGTGTTGCCGAGATAGATGACGGCGCCGCCGTTGGGGGCGTTGACCAGCAGTTCTCCCGCCGAATCGTCGGTGAATACCTTCTCTTTCGCCTCTCCCGCGCTGTTGGTGTAGTGCCACGTGAAGGGGGCCTCGAACTGCCCCGCCTGACAGGCGCACGAAAGGAATACCAGGGGCGTCTGGTTGGTCAGCGCGTAGGCCATCGCGCCGGTGAAATCGAGCGCATCGCCCACCTGTTCGCAGGTCAGCAGAGACGGATAGCCGTGGCCGTTGTGGACCACGATATTGGTCCCCGCCTCGAGCGCCTCCTCCTCCTTGGCGAGCGTCAAGGTCTCGGCAGACAGGCTCGGCGGCGGCAGGGTCTGCGCGTAAAGGCGTCGTATCGTAAAGGTCGTCGGGATGGTGTCGACGGTCCGCCCCTCGTTCTCGAAGTAGTAGCCGGCGTTGATGTCGATGCCGTTGTAGTTGGTCGCCACATTGGCGATGAGAAGCGCCTTCTGCATGTCGGCGCTGTTGTAGGCGGTCAGATAGCGCCGCACCTTGGCGACATAGCGGGCCGCCTCTTCGTCGTCGGATACCGGGATGCGCGAGACCGCCAGTTCGGGAAGCAGATCGGGGCTGTCCCCGGCATCTTCGGCGTAAATGCCGTTGTGATTGCCGTCCCATTCGGAAAGGTCGGCGTAGTAGTGATCGGTCTTAAAATCCTCCTCGTAGGTCCCGGCAACGATATTGGAATATTTATCATGAACGGCGCGTGACGGCACCACCTCGATGTCGCCGCCGAGGATGAGGTGCTGGAGTCCCGGCCGGGTCTGCGCCCAGGCCTTTATCGCCGCCGCCGTATCGTTGCGCGGATCACCGTCGTCGCATGAACCGCCGCAGATATCCTCGATCGTGGCCACCGCCGTCGGCAGACCGACGGCGCTGTGGAGTATCGCAAGCAACTCAAAGGTCTTGCGGAACGCCTCGACCGTCACGATGTAGGCGACCGGCGCGGTGGTCAGGTCGGGCGGGTCGAACTCGACCGACGGCTCGTCGATGTCGGGTATTTCGTCCACAACGGTGTCATCGACCGGCTCATCGGGGAACTCGAATTGATCCGACAGATCGGTCTGATCCGACTGATCCGACTGATCCGACAGATCATCGTCGACGACCTCCTGCTCCCCCACCTCGCCATCGCCGGTCATTATCGGCTCCCCCTCCTCGACCGGGGCGCAGGCGACAAACAACAGGGATATCGCCAAAAACCAGAGCGCCTTTTTCACCGTCTCACCTCAGCACAAATAGTTGTCGCCACTATACCTGCCTCGAACCGAAATGGCAATAAAATAGGCACTTACGTTGCCGCCGCGCCGGAATAGTTGATAAATCCCCCGAATCTGGTAGATAGAGAGATGTGGACCGGCAATGGTCCGTGAGCAACCTCGTAAGGAGATCCTTTTGGAATCCCTTCCTCCCCACCCTAGTATCTATCCGGAGATCATCGGCGTCGTTGTCTGTCTCATCTTCAGCGCCTTTTTCAGCGCCACCGAAACGGCGCTTACCACATTATCGGACACTAAAGTCCACCACATTCTGGAAAAACACCCTCACGCCGCGGCGCTCCTTAAGAAGTGGATGATCAAGCCGAGTCTCATCCTTTCTACCATCCTCATCGGGAACAACCTCGTCAATATTCTCGCCTCGGTACTCGGCGCGAACATCGCCCACCACTACCTCGGCTCATGGGCCGACGCGGCGGCGGTCGGGATCATGACCTTCATCGTCCTGATATTCGGCGAGATAACGCCCAAAACCTACGCCAAGTTGAACCCCGAAAAGGTGGCGGTTCCGGCGCTCTTCCTGCTACGCCTGTTTGATCTCCTTTTCTCGCCGCTGGCGATCATCCTGTCCAAGTTTGCCCGGTTGCTTGTTCGTCTCATGGGCGGCAAGGATTCGGGGCATGAGGGGCTCAATATAACCGAGCACGAAATAGAGTATCTGATAAAGAAAGGAAGTGAGAACGGCGTCTTTGAGAAAGAGGAGCAGGGCGAACTTCTTTCTTCGGTAGTGGAATTCCGCGAAACGGTCGTCGGCGAGATCATGATACCGCGCACCGACGCCCATTTTCTCGAAACGACCGACACCGTGGGTGTTGCGCTCAAAAAGATATCGGAATGGGGCCACTCCCGCATTCCGGTCTACGAGGAAAGCATTGACAATGTCAAAGGGATACTACTGGCCAAGAGTCTCGTCGCCGAATTCACCAAAGGCGGCGTCGATCTCAGCCGACCGATAGCCCCCTTCCTACGCAAGCCGGTCCTGTTCGCCCCCGAGAGCCAGAAGATCAACGAAACACTTAAGACCATGCAGGCGAAGCGCACTCACATGGCCGTGGTCGTTGACGAATTCGGCGGAACCTCCGGTCTCATCACCCTCGAAGACATCCTCGAGGAACTGGTCGGCGACATCAAGGACGAGGTCGACAAGGAAGAAGATCCCATCACCAAACTTAAGGACAACGTCATCAGTGTCGACGCCCATATATCCATTTATGATCTGGAGGAGGAACTCGAGATCAAGATACCCGATGACGGTGAATACAACTCGCTCGGCGGCTTCATCACTGCACAGGCCGGCTTCGTTCCGGCGAAGGGCTACAAGTTCGAATATCAAGGGTTTTTATTCCGCGTCGCCGAAAGCGACGACCGCCACGTCACCCGTGTCGAGATCCGAAAGATTTCCTGAACGCCTCAACTGCGCCGCGTAATTCCGGGCTTTCAACACCATTGTTGAGAGATGCTCACACAAATATACCTAACTCCGCGATTGAGCCACCTTTCCGGCGATGCACATTTTCCTGTGCAGCTTGATTTGCCTGTTACGGACTGATTTTCCCGCCGATCGATCACCGTTCGTTGTTGAAAGAGAGTAGCATTATACAAAATTGTCACATAACTCTAATAAACGATGGGCCATCTACACCCGACAAAAAAACACTTCGTCCGACTTGACAAACAAGCGGTATTGAGATAGAGTCGGCCGCTTGCAGAGATAAAAAGGTTCTGCACTGTTTGGTTTTTACCAATATTTATCGGAGGATGCCCGTGAAAAAGATCATCATCGCGCTCATGGTCGCGACGGCCCTTATGCTCGTCGGTTGCGACAAGCTTAAGAAGGGTGCCGAACCAAAAGAAAAAGTCAAGATCGACTTCCACATCATGTCTCAGTGTCCTTTCGGTGTTCAGGTTGATAACGGCATCAAGCCGGTTCTCGACAAACTGGGCAACGCGGTTGAATTCAACCGTCATTTCATCGGCCAAGAAAAGGACGGCCAGCTTACCTCGATGCACGGTGAGAATGAGGTCAAGGGCAATTTGCTCGAGATCTGCGCCGCGAAGGTCGAACCCAAAAAATATCTCGACCTCCTGTTCTGCATGAACAAGAATTACCGCGAGATCCCCAATAATTTCGATGGCTGCGCCACCGAGGCAAAGGTCGACGGCGCCAAGATCAAGTCCTGCGCCGATGGCGACGAAGGCAAAAAACTCCTTAAGTCATCCTACGATCTTTCCAAGGAAAAGCAGGCGAGCGGCTCCCCCACCATCCTCATCAACGGCGAACGTTACAAGGGCGGCCGCACCGAGAACGATTTCCTTCGCAATATCTGCGGCAAATATAAGCCGGAGAACAAACCCGAAGCTTGTAAGTCGATCCCGGCCCCCAAGAAGGTCGATCTGACGGTCCTGACCGACGCCCGCTGCAAGAACTGCGTGGTCGATCCGATCATCAACCAGATGAAGAACATCTTCCCGGGCCTTGTTGAGAAGAAGCTCGACTTCGCCACCCCCGAGGGCAAGGCGCTCTACGAGACCATTAAAGGAACCGACGCGAAGCTCCTTCCCGCGTTCCTGTTCGAAAAGAACGTAACTGAAGACGCCGGCTTCCAGCAGGTCTCCCGCTGGATGCTCGATGTCAACGACAAGAAAATGCTCCGCGTGGGCGGCAAGTTCGACCCGACCGCCGAGATCTGCGACAACACCACCGATGACGATGGCAACGGCAAGATCGACTGCGATGACGACGGCTGTAAGAACAACCTCGTCTGCCGCAAAGAGATCAAGGAACGGCTCGATCTGTTCGTCATGAGCCAGTGTCCCTACGGCACCAAGGCGCTTGACGCGATGAAGGATGTGCTCAAGGCGTTCGACAACAAGATCGATTTCAATGTCAACTTCATCGCCGACGAAACGGAGCCCGGCAAGTTCAACGCCCTCCACGGCCAGCCCGAGGTTGACGAGAACATCCGTGAGCTCTGCGCGATAAAGTATTACAAGAAGAACTTCAAGTACATGGATTACATCTGGTGCCGCAATCCCGACATCCGCAGCACTGAATGGCAGAAATGCGCCACCGGCGGCATAGACGCCAAGGTGATCGAGAAGTGCTCGACCGGCGAAGAGGGCAAGAAACTCCTCAGCGAGAACATCAAGCTCGCCAAGGGTCTTGAGATCGGCGCCAGCCCGACTTGGCTTGCCAACAACAAGAACAAGTTCTCCGGCATCACCGCCCCCGACATCCAGAAACAATATTGCAATTTCAACCCCGGCAAGAAGGGTTGCGACAAGGTCATCGTCCCCACCGCTCCGGCCCCGGGCGCCGCTCCGGCTCCGGCTCCGAAGGGTGGCAGCTGCGGCGGCTAATATCGCCCACTGATCCCTCGTCTACACGGCCGGTCCTTTGGGGCCGGCCTTTTTTTTCATTTAGATACGCTCAGCGATCAACCGAGCAGGCTTTCGAGAAGTATCTTCAATCCCAGACCAACCAACACAACGCCCCCCGCGATCTCCATCCGTTTTCCGAAAGCGCATCCCAACCGTTTCCCGAAAAGAAAGCCGATAAAACAGAGCGCGCAGGTGACCATGCCGATGGTTGCGGCGGGAAGCCAGATGGAAGCGCACAGAAAGGTCAGGCCCACACCAGCGGCAAGAGCATCTATCGAGGTGGCGAGCGCCAGTATGAGGAGCGACCGCAGGCCCAGATCGATACGGCGCGCCGTGCAGGCATCGTTGGCAACAGCTTCGTAGATCATCTTGCCGCCAATGAATGCGAGCAACACGAACGCTATCCAGTGATCAAAGTGACATATGTAACCATAAAAAGCGCCGGCGGCAAGATAGCCGATGATCGGCATCAGTGTCTGAAAACCGCCGAAAAAGAGCGCGATGGTTGCGGCGGTGCGCCGCCCCGCGTTCGGAGAACCGATGCCCGCCGCGATCGATACGGCGAAAGCGTCCATCGCGAGGCTGATCGAAAGAAGCAGTATCTCGAACAAACCCATGATACGAACCCCGTCTCCAACCATTGCCGCGGCATTGTATCCACCGAAATCGTTATTTCAATAAAAAACAGCGGTCTGAAATAGTTGAAAAAAATAATGACTCCAGTACAACTGACGCATGGCTGATGAAAGAACGACCGCTCTCATTAAACGGGCCATCGCAGGCGATGTGACCGCTTTCGAGAAACTTGTCAAAGAACACAAACAGGGGCTTTACTCCTTCGCTCTGGGCATGTCGGGGGGCGATCACGCATCCGCATCGGATGTTCTGCAGGAGGCATTGCTCAAAGCATTTCTCAACATCGGGAAGTTCCGCGGCGACTGTTCTTTCATGACGTGGCTATGGCGGATCACGCGCAACGAGTTCGTGGATTATCGCACAAGCCCCAAGACCTCGGGCAATCTGCCGCTCGACGACATCCCGGAGAAAGACCTTACGAGGAGCCGCTCCTTTGACGAGACTATCGCCGAGGATCAACGAAGAGAACATCTTCATCGGCTTATCGGCATGCTTTCGGACGAACACCGAGAAGCCATCGCGCTCGTCGATCTGCAGGAGTTGCGATACGATGAGGCGGCGGCCATGCTGGGCATATCGGAAAGCGCCTTTAAATCAAGACTTTTCAGGGCGCGGGAAAATCTTTTCAAGTTGGCGTTGGAACATAAGAAACTTTTTACTTGATGGTACGGTCTATTACGGTGTTCACAAGGTGAGAACGATGCACGAGTGTTCCGGCTACAAAGAGCTCATCGTCGGCTGGCTTAACGGCACGCTGGATGATGCAGGACAGCGGCGATTGCAGGAGCACTTCGCCACCTGTCCTTCCTGTCTCGAAGAGCTTACGGTCGCCCGGTCACTTAAAAAAACGGCGGAAGGGTTACGGAAGACCCCCATGCCCGTTCCGTCATCGTTCGATGAAGCGCTCCACCTGAAATTGGTTACGGCGGCGCAGGAACAGCGCATCACGAAACCGCAGACATGGTTTTCGCTGTTCTCTCGTCCGGTTCTCGGCATTATCGCAGCGCTTTTTGTCATCACCCTTGCGGCCACCATCTACCTCTCCAACGACACCACCACCCGCGATGAAGGAACGCTCATCTCGCGGTCTGATGTGTCGGTAGGAGGACCGGTCACCATCGAACTCGAATACGAGGCGGGCCGCGACATTGCGGAGGCGACGGTGACCATCGAGCTGGAGGCTGGTATCTCGTTCTACAGCACCATTCCCGATATCTCGTCCCGGAAGACCCTCAGTTGGTCAGGCCCGCTCAAAAAGGGCAAGAACGCGGTGCCCTTCGCCGTCACGGTCGCTCAGAAAGGGGTCTGGCATATCGCCACGACCGCCGATTATGAGGGTCTGCGGCATCGGCACCGCGTTATTCTCTCGGCCGATGGATACAAGGTCGTGATCGCCCAGTATCGCCTGAGAACTGAGGTCCTTGATGCTCAAAAGGTCAATTAGCCTAACGGCGCTCGCGCTTATCTGCGCCACAGTGCCCCTCCTTGCGAAGAACGACCCGATACTCAAAAGCACCGTCCGCATCGTTGAGGGGCTCACCATGCCGGGATGGGAAGAGCGCTTCCTCACTCCCCCGCCCCGCCCGGAACAACAAATCGCGCCCGACATCACCACTCTGGCTCCTGACGACGATCTCATCTCAGCGCCCCCCGCCACCGCAAAACGTCGGATCATCCCTATCAAACGTCCCGTCATATCGCGCCGGGAGAACATACTGGTCAACAAACCGCTCAAGCCGGTCCAAACAGCCGACACGCTCCCCGTTCCAGTATTGGCGGATCCGCCGACCGCCGCAAAGCGACAGTCCCTTCCCGCAACACCGCCGTCCGCCGTCCGGCCTATATCAAAAATTGACAAAGATGATGAAACGGACGACGATAGCGCCGGTAAGCGAAAGAAGGAGCGGCGTGACATCCTGCGTGAAGAACGAAAAGAGCGGAATTACCGTAATCGCCGCACCGAATAGTCTTTTTTTTCTTCTTGCGCTACTTCTCCTGCTCCCATCACTCGTCCTTGCCGATCGGATAACCGCGCAGACCAGCGTCGCCGGTTTTTTTGACAGCAACATCGAACATCTCGCGGTATGGGATGCCCTCACCATGGGCAAACGCTCGGGATTCTTCATCCGTAATGAAGGTGCCTTTGATTATGTTTTCGGCGACAACGACGCATTCTCGACCGCTTTTTCTCTTTCATCGGATACCGGACTGAACGTCCCGGAAAAGTCGCGCCTCAACTCTTTCTTTGAGATCGGATGGCACGGAGAACCAAGGGACGACCTTTCTCTCGACCTCGCGTTACAGGCCCATCACACGGCCGAAAATTATCTTCATATGCGCAATATGTTCCTTGACCTTCTGGTCACGGGCGACCTGTTTTGGGACTTCTCCGATGACGATGCCTTTTACAGCACCGTGAAAGCATCCTATTTCACCGGCTTCGATGAAGACCTTCGCTATATGACCGGCCCAACCATCGGCGCCGAGTTCGGTTATTTCTACTATCCCACCGCGCGGACCGACTACCTGAAAGTTGGGGCTGGATTCGACGGCGCATTCTTTCGTCCCGAACGATGGACCTCCTGCAGCGTCACCCTTTCCGTCAAGAACGCATCCATCAAACCCTATCTTTTATTTGAAGGCAAGTACGACCTCAAGCCGGTATTCCTGAAAGGCACGTTGCGTTACGCCTACATGGAGTGGCTCGAGGAAGACCGCTTCATCATCACGGACATCAAAGACTGGTCGAAAAAACGCAAGGAACATACCCCCTCCCTATCGACCCAAATACTTTGGGACATCAACGACTACATATCTCTTTCCCTCAACTACACATACCGATATATCTTCTCCAACTTCAGCCGAAACAACGGTGCCTACGTCGATTATACGATGGATCGTCATACGGTCATGCTGGAATTTTCCGCCCACTACGAGGGAGAAACGAAATGAGACTGCCGTTATTCCCGCTTTCGGCGGCATGCGGCGCACTCTTTTTTCTGACCGCCTGCCCCGGGCCGGTGGAGCGGACGTTCCCCTGCGATATCGATATTTTCGGCACGCCGGACCGCGACCTTCCCGATCGCGACACGGAACCCGACGAAGATGCGGACGGTCTCTTTCCGGAAGACGATACCCCCGATGTCGACAACGACCTGCCGCGGGTACCGATCATCATTCAATGGGGTAGCCCGGGAGACGACACCGGAAGAGCCGCTGAACCGGCTCGCGACGGTAGCATATACGTCACCGGTGGAACGACGGACCAGTTGTTCGGGAACACCAACGCAGGCTCCGGCGATATCTTTCTCACCAAGATCGATCCTCGCCATGAGTTCAAGTGGACCAAGCAATGGGGGACGGCGAACTTCGATCAGGGATTCTCTCTTGCTCTGGATGCCGGCGGGTCGATCTATTTGTCCGGATTGCGCAACGGCATCGTCGATCCCCTGACCGGCAACGGTATCGGTCGCATGTTCATTGCTCGATTCACCGGCGATGGCGAGGAAAACTGGACAAAGGAATGGGGTTCCTTCGAACAGGAATATCCCACCGGCGTTTCTGTCGATACGGAGGGCAACGCCTATGTCACCGGCTGGACCTACGGCACCGTGGGCGAGAACGACAATCTGGGGTTCAGCGACATTTTCCTTTCCCGCTTCGACAACGCCGGCAATGAGGCGTGGAGCACCCAATGGGGCAGCGGCCTGATCGATGTCGGCTACAGCGTCGCCGCCGAGAACAGCGCCGGCATCTATGTGACCGGCTGGACATACGGCGATATGTCCGGCGAGGCGAGTCTAGGCGGGAACGACATATTTCTGACCCGGCTCTCCGCCAACGGCGCCATCGACTGGACCCGGCAATGGGGATCCTATTCCGAGGATAAATCTTTTTCCGTGGCCATCGCACCCGACGGCTCCATATTGGTCGGCGGAGCGACCACCGGCGGTCTTGGGGGATTCTCCAATATCGGCGGCGAAGATTGTTTCCTCGTGAAGTTCTCCCCCTCCGGAGAACAACTATGGACCTACCAGTGGGGTACCGCAAAGGACGATATGGCATATGCCGTTGCGGTGGGAATCGATGGCACCGTATATGCCACCGGCTTCACTAAAGGAGCGCTGAGCGACGCGACGCCCAAAGGCGCCAATGATGTTTTTCTGACCGCCGTTTCGCCCAACGGCATCGAGCAATGGACCGTGATCTACGGCACCGCGGCCGACGAGACCGCTCAATCGTTACGACTCTTCGAAGATTGGCTTATCCTTGCCGGCACGACCACCGGAGACCTCGGTAAAAAGAATGCCGGCGGTCAGGATATCTTTGTCGTCTTACATCCGCTCTAAAACGCCCCATAGTTTTTTGTCTCTGTGCGGAACTTCTCCCCTCGTCTCACGGTCTATTTATCTGGAATTGACAAGATCACGGGAAGGAGGATGTCATGAGATGGATGGTGTTCTGCGTTCTTTCAGTTATCCTGATGTCGATCGCCGCCTGTAACAACAATGATCCGATCGCTTTCACCGACAGCACCGCGCCCGACAAGGACACGGCGCCTCAATTTCCCGACGATGGGCAATCTCTTCCCGATCAGGATGATCCAGAGGTCGTGGAGCAGGAGGGCGCTCCCGACGCCGATGCGGACAGCGCTATCGGCGGCAACTGCAAGACCGATACCGAATGTGCCCCCAACATCTGCGTCAAGGCGAAGTGTAGCACCGGCTGCACCAGCGATGCCGATTGCGCGAACTACCCGAACACCACCTGCAACACCAAACTCGGCCGCTGCCTGAACACCTTGGCCTCCAGCGGCGCCTGTAACGAGACCAACTGCCCCTCCGGCTGTTGCTATGCCGAAAAAGGCTTTCTCGGGCTCAAATGCGCCTCGACGGCGGCGCTCAACACCTGCGGTATCTGTGCTCAGGGCGAAGTGTATCTGGAATCGAAACAGTGCGTGCCGGCCGCCTGCAAGGTGGGTGACACTAAATGTCAGGCCTACAACTCCTACAGCAGCCGCTCTGAATGCTTCGAGTGCATGGGGGAAAAGAATTACCTGTGCGCCGAAGACACGACAGGATGCACCGGCGGTTCGGCGCTCATGACGGTCAACGTCATGGAATGCGTCCCGGCCGGAGAGAGCTGCTCCTCAAATGATCTCTGCTGTAGCGGTATGCCCTGTATCAAAGGCTACTGCTACTAGGCCAATTCTTCCCGCAGACGGCTTACTTCTTCTGAGGGTTCTTTTCCCGACGACCATCGGTCAAGAAGAGATAACACAGCCAAGCGATACTGCCGGCAACAAGCGTCCAGATGAAGAAATTCCCCCACCGCAGATAGGGGGTATCGATCTGATATATCGGCACCGTTTCGATGAGAAGTGCCTCGGTGAATATCGGGGTCCGTACCGGCATCGTACCGTCGGGCAACAATACCCCGGAAATGCCGGTGTTGGCGGCGCGGATGATGGTGCGTCCCGTTTCCACCGCACGGAAGTTATAGAAACTGGTATGCTGGGAAGCGGCCGAACTGTATCCGAACCACGCATCGTTGGTGATGCTCACGATCAGATCGGCGCCGTTGAGCACAAAACCGCGGACATTCTCGGAAAATGTACCGTCGTAACAGATGAGAATACAGGCCTTGGCAAAACCGAAATCGTACACGGTATACTCGGTGCCGCGCTGGAAGGCGCCGACCGTACTGGGAACGAGCGTCGTCAACCCGATGGAGGCCATCAGATCGCTCCACGGCAGATATTCGCCGAACGGGGCCAGTTTTATCTTGTTGTAGACCTTCGCTATCTTGCCGTTATCGATGAATCCGGCGGAATTGTAGTACTTGAAGTTCTCCTGATCCGATATGTCGACGATATCCAGTCCCATGATCTGTTTGGGGAATTGCGGCGCATCGGGAAAGAATTTATCCCAGAGCTTATTGAAATCGGTGAAGCCGAGCGGAATGCGGACCGGCATCGCCGCCTCGTGCCAAACGACCAGATCGGTATCCTTCGGAACCCGCTTGAGCATCGCGGTGAAGCGATCGACGATAACGGTCACTTGATCACTCTTCGCGTTGACGATCTCCTGTCCGATATTGGGCTGGAACAACGCGGTCTTTATGTAGCGCACCGGAGCCGTGTTACGGACCGCCTCAAGGCGCCACAGGCTGTACGATCCCATTATCAGGAAAAATATCAGACAGAGCGCCGCTTCGCGGATCCGGCGTTCCTTGAGGACGATCCAGCCGTAGGCAAGCGTCGAGACCCATACGATGAAGAAAGAAAGGATATAATTTGACCCAACCGCCGCCCATTGAATGAAGAAAAGATTATTGTACTGCGAGTGGCCGATAGCCGACCAGAAGAAGTCGACCGGGAAGAAATTGCGTGATGCCTCGATACAGGTCCAGATGGCGGCGATAAGGATCGGGATCGCTTTGCCGCGCCGTTCGAGCCAGTGCCACAGCACGATGAACGGCGACCAGAAAAGGAATGATTCGCCCCCCATCATGCCGATGAGAAGTAGCAAAGTGAAGAACGGCCCTACCCCTCCGTAGGTATGTATCGCGAAAAAAGCCCAGTAAAAAACGAGCAGACTCGCGATCGAACAAACGAACCATCCCCAGAAATAACGGGCACGGAAGGTCTCGAATCGCGACAAAAAACCTAAAAGGAAGGGAAATACGAAGTAGACCGTGTAACTGCCGAAAAGACGATGGAACGGTATCGGTTCGTCGGTACCGGGAATGACCAGCGGAAAGCTGACCGCAAAGAAGAAGATATAAGCGATCCCCAGAAGCGCCGTGATGAAATTACGCCGCGCCATGACCGATCCGTTCCATGATGGCGTTCTGACGTTCGCGCATGAGGCGCCGCTCCGAAACGGTAGCATGATCATAACCGAGCAGATGCAGCAGCCCGTGGACGATTACGAACGCCGTTTCACGCTCCACCGTCGTCCGATACTGACGCGCATGGGCCGCGACGACCTCCGGCGCGATGAGAAGATCCCCCAGCAGGAATCCGGCGTACTCTCCCCCCTGCCCTTCTGCGGCGGGGAACGAGATGACATCGGTCGCCCGATCGATACCGCGCCACTCGCGATTGACCGCGCGGATGTCGGCGGCGGCGGTGAAACGAATAGCAACTTCCCACGGATCGGCGGAACGCAGGCCTTCGGCCGCAAGCGTCGCCTTGACCACTCGAAGGACAGCGCTCCGCCCCAGGGCGGGCTTCGCGGTGCTGGTTGCGGTTACCGATATCTTCATGGCATCAGGCGACAGGCTGCTGATATTCGACCCGGGCATGATATTGGCCCGATAACGTCTTGATGAAACTGTCCTCTATGATCGAAAGGTCCCGCATCGTCATATTACATTCGGAAAGCTGTCCGTCGGCCATGATACGGCCGATGATATTGCGTACGCCATCGGTTATTTTCTGATAATTCTTTTCTTTCATGCTCCGTATTGCCGCCTCAGTGCTGTCGGCGAGCATGATGAGCGCCACATCCTTCGAGTGCGGTTTCGGCCCCGGATAACGATACTGAGCGGAGGGCGCCTGCGGATCCTGTTGGAGCGCCTTGTCATAAAAATACTTTACGAACGAGGTGCCGTGATGATGCCGTATCGCCGCTTCTATCTTCTCTCCCAACTTGTAGGAACGGGCCAACTCTATGCCGTGCGTGACATGATTGACGATGATACGGGTCGATTCCAGCGGCGTAAGGGTGTCATGGATGTTCTGCCCACCCTGATTCTCGGAATAGTAAAAGGGACCGTGCAGTTTACCGATATCATGATAATAAGCCATCACCTTGCAGGCGAGCGGATTGACATGAATGCGCCGCGCCGCATCCTCGACCATCACGCCGACCATCAGACTGTGCTGGTAGGAGCCGTTCGCTTCGGTGACCAGTCGCGCCATGAGCGGGTGCTGCATCGAGGTGAGTTCCAGATAGGTGATATCGGTGGTATAGCCGAAAAGCCCTTCCCACAGCGGGATGAGGCCAAGCAGCAAAAGCGCCGAGATGATGCCGCTCGAAAAGGCGACCGCCAGACCGCGCAGGAGGTTCTCCTGCGGCAGAGTGCTGTCCATGAGGAAGATGAGCAGGGCAAGGATGAGCTGGAGCCCGGCAAGCGAAAGGCTCACCCGCAGGACATGGCTACGCCGGTCGATATGGGTGATGAGGAACAGATAAAAAAGCGCCGATATCGTGTAGTAGGCGGGGAAATAGTAATTGTCGGGGAATACATTGGCGAATAGGAGCGTAACGGTGATGATGAAGAAAAGGGCCGTCTCGGTGTTGATGAGGAGCCGGACCGTCGCCACGATGAACGGGAACGGCAGGAGAAAGTTGAAGACGCGCGCGTCGATATTGCCCATCCACTGCGAGAAGGGGACCGATATCGAGGTGATGCCGTAGGTAAGCAGCACCGTCAAAAGGGCGAGGAAGGACATCAAAAGAACATCCTTATTGCGGACGCTGAATTTGCTGACGCTGCGCCGGAACGAGAAGAAACTGACCGCTGCGGTGAACATGATGAAGGCAAGATGTTCGAGGAATATGATGACGACCGGCTTTTCCTTCTTTTTCTCGACGATATCGCGAAATACCGACACCTGCCGCTTGGTTATGACGTCGCCGGCCCGCGCAATGATCTCGCCGTTCTTGACCTTGATGATGACCGGGAGGGTGCTTTGCAGCGCATCTTTCTGCATTCGCTCGTTCAACTTCTCGTCGTACACGATATTGTCGCGCAGGAAGGTATGCGCGGCGGCGGCGATAAGCGCCAACCCCTTTTCGGTGAACTCGACGTTCTGCCGCAGGGAGCGCTGTGCATAGGCTATCTCGGCCGCAAGCGACTGTTCGCTGATGACCCGGTAACGGGGACGTTTGGCGACCGTTTCGCCTTTTTTGACCGCTATCTTATCTAGTTGATAGCTCTCTCCCAGACCTTCACGGGTCAGATAGTAGTTATCCAATCGGTCGACGATGGCAAAAATGGCATCCTCAAGCTCGACCGAGAAAAATCCGCCGCGCAAGAGCGAGAACAGCTCATCGTTCACCTCAAAACCGACCGCCTTGTCGAACTCCCGTTTCCCCTCATCGATGGCAAGGTAGATATCGCCCCGCAGATTCTCGGGGACCACCGTCATAAGATTCCGATCCAGCGCTTCGCGGTAAAGAACCGCAAATTCCGGCGGCACCGCATCGGCCCCGGCCAACCCTTTTTCCATCAGGATATTCGTCGCCCGTTCGCGCATCGCCGAAAAGGCTTTCCGCATTTTCTGGTAGGCGGGATTGTTCTCGCGATATGCGTAGTGACGCAAAACCTTACCCAACGCCGCATCGCGGACACGCGCCGTCGCATCTTCGTCGATGATATCGTAATCGCGATCGGCCCGGACACTGAACTTCATGACGCGTCCCACATCGCTGTCACGGGTCGGCAGGAAGCTCATGGTCGTCTCGGGGATGGTAAGATAAGCGGCAAGCGCCGAAAAAACGAACAGCACCAATATCGCGGTCCGACGCTCGGAAAGCTTCAACCACTCGTAATAGCGATCCTTGACCCGTTCCCAGCGTTCGGCCAATGCCCGCTGTTTTTCACGTGTCGCCCGTATCATGCGTTGTCGTATGCCTCGATTATCCGTCCTATGATATCGGCCCGCACGATATCGGCCAGTCCCAGCCGCACCACCGTGATACCGTTCAATTCCCCGAGCCGCTGCATCGCGTCGGCAAAACCGTTCTGCGCCGCACCGATGTCGCGCTGTGAGGAATCGCCCGCGACGACCATCCGGCTCCCTTCGCCGAAACGGGTCAGGAACATCTTCATCTGGGCCACCGTCGTGTTCTGGGCCTCGTCGAGCACGACAAAGCTTTTCCGAAGCGTTCTGCCCCGCATGAAGGCAAGCGGGATGACCTCTATCTGTCGGTTCGATATAAGCCGCGCCGACTCCTCGAAGGTGAAGAGCGTCTCGATGGCGTCAAAGAGCGGCCGCAGGTACGGGTCTATCTTCTCCTCGAGCGATCCGGGGAGGAATCCGAGCTTCTCACCCGCCTCGACCGCCGGACGGGTGAGCACCACCCGCTCGATGCGTCCTTCGCGCAGAAATTTGACCGCCAGCGCCGCCGCGAGGAAGGTCTTGCCGGTCCCCGCCGGACCATCGACAAAGACGATCTCTTTCTTGTCGACCGCCTCTACGAAGGTATTCTGTCCCGGCGTACGGGGCTTGACCACGTTGCGGTCCTTATCACGCAGGATGATATCTATAGGCCTACTCCGTCAGTTCGCGATAGAGCACGGAGGCGACCGTAAGGTCCTCCGCGCGGGTTATTTTCAGGTTGGCCGTCGTCCCCTCCACCACTCGCACCGGATGGCCGATGGACTGGATAAGCCGCGCATCATCGGTCGTTTCGCCGCCCCGCCGCCGGAAATCCTCGTGGGCGCGGCGCAGAAGGTCGTACTGGAAACCCTGCGGCGTCTGGACCTGCCACATCGTTTTGCGGTCGGGTATCGCAGTGACGATACCATCGTGGATCTCGAATATCGTGTCGGTCGCCGGTACCGCCGCCGATACCGCGCCGCTCTCGCGGGCCACGCGGATGACATCGGCCACCGTCCGCTCACTCACAAACGGCCGCACCGCATCGTGCATCAACACCACCTCCGGCGGATCGCTTTTGAGCGATTCCAGCGCGTTCCAGACCGAATCATACCGCTCGACACCCCCCGCGATGACCCCGATGAGCCTCGGAATGCCCGCAAGTCCGGCCTGATACTCATCAAGCCGGTCGGCCACGCCGACGAAAAGTATCCGGTCGATGCCGGGGAACGCGGCGAACCGCTCGGCGGTGATGCGGTATATCTTTTTACCGTCGAGTTCCAGTTCCTGTTTCGGGACCTGCGCCCCCATCCGGCGTCCCCTGCCCCCGGCAAGAAGGACCGCCACTACACCGCTCATCATCGACCACGAAAAAAACAATAAAAGAAAAACGGGGTCATTATAATAGGAATAAGCCCCAAAGCAATTTTTCGGGACATTGATCAGAATTGACCGGAATGCAACAAGACCAGTGTACACGCTTGCTCGTATTCTATGCCGGCGGCCGTGGCCCGCTGACGCAGGGTGTCGTTCTCGGTGCCGGGATTGGCGATGATGCGGCGGGGCTTGAGTGCGATGAGGGCGTCGATGAGCGGAGCCAAGCGTGCCGAACCGAGGTACAGCGTCACGGTATCGACCGGACCGGTGATATCCTCGATGCGGGCAACGACCGGCACCCCGTCGAGCTCTTTGAGCGCCGGGTTGACCGGGATGACCTCGTGGCCGTGGCGGCAGAGCAGTTTGAAGGCACGGAAGGCATACCGGTCGGGCTTATCGCTCGCCCCGAGCAGCACCACGCGTTCTTTATCGGTCATGTGAACCTCCATAAAAACACAGTGATGCTACACCAAGCCGAAAAACGATGCAAGGGATATTTTTGATTACTGAGCCTTCCGCCACTTGGCGAGCGCCCAGAGTGGGAAGTAGCGGTGGTAGTTGTCGTAGTCGATGAGGACCGACCGGTTGAAGACGCCGGTCATCCGCTCTTTCGGCCAGCACCCGTCGGGCTGCTGTCTGGCAATGAGGAATTCGGCCGCGCGCCGCGCCGCGTCGCTCTTCCCCTCCCCCGCCTCACAGAGTGCCAAGAGCGCCCACGCGGTCTGCACGCAGTGGCTTCCGGCCGGGACATAGCGCTTCTCAAGACAACTTTCGGCCGCCTCGCCCCATCCACCGTCGGAGTTCTGATGTGAAAGGAGGAACTCGGCCGCCCGCCGTACCGCCGGATCGTCGGCGAAAGCGCCAGCCGCCCGGAGTCCCTCGACGCCGAACCACGCCCCGTAGGTGTAACAGACCGCCCACGAACCATAGAACGAACCGTCGGCCCCCTGAGACTTGCGCAGGAACGCTTCGCCGCGCCCCACCGCCGCCGTTATCTCGCGGTCGGAGCGGCCGGGAAACCGTTTCTTGTAGGCGAGCAGGCCCTGCATCGCCGCCGAGGTGCATTCTATATAGGAATGCTCCACCATGATGTCGCCGAAGACATTCGACGGATTGAGTTTTTCGAGCCATTTCGGACCGCGCTGTTCCTCGTAACTCGACCAGCCGCCGTCGGTGTTCTGGTAGGCAAGAAGTAACCGCACACTCTCGGCGAGGAGCACATCGGGAACGCCGCTCCCCGGCAGTTGTTCCAACGCGATGCTGCACTTCATCCCTTCGGCGGTGCAGTCGGTCACCGGCCAGCCGCTTTCGGCATCGCCGAACGGCCACCCGCCGAGCGCCTGCGACCGATGGAAAAGATCCCGGTCGGGCATCTCGCGCCGTATCTGATTGTCGCGGATGAAATCGCGCGCCGCGCCGAGCGCTTTTGGGTGATCGCCGCCGACCGTACGCAGCGTCTGCACCGCGAAGACGGTGTCCCACAGCGCCGTCGAGGAATAACCGTTCAGGTGGATGCCGCGCGGCGTTTCGCACAGGTAGTGCTCCATCGCCGCAAAGGCCTTCTCTTCCTCCTCCCCGCCCGGATCGTTGAAATGGTAGACAATGGCGTTGAGTACGCGGTTGACCGGCCCGAGCGCGACGAAATTCGTCACCGCATCCTCGTAACGGATGTGGCTGAGCGCCTCGTCGAGCGCCCGTGCCCGGAACGGCTTGAAGCGTTGCGCCTCATAGCCGTTCTGAACCCGGTTCACGCTCTTCATGAGCCGCGTCACCGGGTAAAGATCGTCGCACTGTGCTATGGTGTCACGGTGCGCCGCGAAATCGATACGGTCGTAGGAACGGTCGTAGAGTTCGGTGCGCAATGCGGCCAGAAGCGGCGAACCGGGCGCCTTGGCGCGGGTCGCATAGAGCCACGAGAGCGGCAGATAGACCTGTCGTGTATGGCACCAAAGCCGTCCGGGATATATCGGCAGACGGCGCGGTAGCAGCCACAGTTCGGGCAGGACCGGGTTCAGCCCCTCGTATTCATAGAGGCCGAGAAAGGCGAGCATGAACTTGCCCCAGTTGGCGGCGCCGAGCGGCGTTCCCTGTGCATGGATCCAGCGGCGCATCGCCGCCATCGCCTCGTCGTCGGGCGCGACGCCGAGCATCCGCAGGGCGACATAGGTGATGGTCGTCGTGAACAGGCACCCCGGCCCGCCGTCGTACAGACCGACCGAACCGTCGCCGTTCCGCGTCGAGAGAAGGTACCGGACCATCTTTCCGGCCCGTTCCGGCGCTATCTCCCGTCCCGCGATGTAGTGCGCAATGACATAGTTCGGCAGGAGAAAGAGCGGCCCGCCGTACTCGCCGCGCCACGATCCGTCGCCGTGCTGACAGGAGAGGAGATACGAAACACCGCGCGAAATGGCACTGTCACTCCCGCCTTTCATATTCGATCAAGCGCTCCGATCTTGAAGTGAGAACAAGGCGCACGGAGCGGACGACGAAGGCATACTTCCGTATGTCGAGGAAGTCTGCGACACCGCAACGCAGTTATCGCTCAAGAGCGGAGCGCGCATCTTTTTTTGAAAGAATGTTCATCGCGGTGGTCAGCGGCGACTCAAAGAACGCACCGCCGTCTATTTCGCCGAGCAGATCTTTGTATATCGCGCCCATCTTCACCTTCCACGCCGGATCGATGGAAACGGTCTTGTCGGCCCACTGGTGGCAGTAGCGGCACGATTCGCAATCGAGATCCTGACACGACACCTTCCTGAAACGGTCGAGGAAACCGTCGAGCTTGCGATTGTCTATCTGCACCGGATTGACCCCTATCCGCGGATAAAGGACGCTTGCCGTCTTGCCGAACTCGATGATCTTCTTGAACTTGAAGAGGTTGACCGCCTGCGGCTTGACGAAATATTTGAACATCCGCCGCTTCGAATAGGCATCCTTCCCCTTCTCTCCCATCTTCTCTATCGGGTAGGCGTAATTCTGGACGAGGTCGAGCAGATTGCCGTCCCAGCGACGGTTGGCGTAGGCGTGGACCCGTTCCAGCAGTATCTGCGTCGGGGTGTTGCGCTCGACGATCTTGAAGTTGTGGTAGCCCATCGATTCGTAGACGGCGAGATCCTCGGGCCGTATCCAGTTGGCGCGCAGGTAGTTGACCGGTTCGTTGAGGCGGATATTGTTGCAGATGATGGAGGAGTAATCGAGCGGGAAGCCCTGCACCCCCTTCTGCGAGGCGTTCGAGAGGTTCACCGCATGATTCCCGGCGATGGCGCAGTCCTGACGGCACCAGTTGTTGACGATGAGTTGCAGTTCCACGCCGCCCGCCGCCTTCTTCATCGCCTCGAGCACCTTGAATTCGCGGTGGATGTTGACCTCCGACACGACGATGTAGTCGGCGCCGTTCTCGACCCAGAAGCGGACCTTGCGGGCGTTATCGGTGTAGCGGTGGCTGGAGACGCGGACCTTGAGCCGTGGATGACGCGCCTTGACCAGACGCAGGAAAAAGACATTGGCGACCGTCACTGAATCGACGCCGATGGTATCGACCCAGTCGAGCAGTTCCTCCATATTGCGCTGTCCTTCACGGGTGAATTCCTTATTTCCCATCGCCGATGCGTTGAGCAGGTAGTTGAACTCTATCCCCGCCGCGTGGACCTTTTTAACATAGTCGGCGAGTCCCGCGCGGTTCACCTCGGGGAGATAGAACGACGGACGACCGCCGCCGAAATAATCGCTGGTCAGTTTGCCGTAGACCTCGTAGACCGGATAGCCTTTGAGACCGGAGATAAGGGCGTCGTCGAAATTACAAGCGACCGAAAGTTTCATTGTGTTCTCCATGACTGTTATCTCTCTTCTCAACTTCTCAACTCCTGCTCAACTCCCGTTCAACGGGGCGAACACATCGGTTCGTCCCTACGAATCATTGGCGGCAAGCCGCATCCCGGTGAGCAGGTCCGATTCGCGCAGGAAGGCGGCGAACTGTTCGATATCGAGTTGCTGTCGGCTGTCGGAACGGGCGACCGCCGGGAAGGGATGGACCTCGACCATGACGCCGTCGGCGCCGGCGGCGATGGCGGCGCGGGCGAGCGGCGCGAGGATATCGGTGCGCCCGGCGGCGTGCGACACATCTACGAGCACCGGCAGCCACGACATCTGTTTCAGCAGCGGGACGGCCGAAATGTCGAGCGTGTTGCGGGTCTGCGTCTCGAAGGTGCGGATGCCTCGTTCACAGAGGATCACCTCTTCATTGCCGCCGCCGACGATGTATTCGGCCGCCCAGAGCAGTTCCTCGATGGTGGCCGAGAAGCCGCGCTTGAGGATGACCGGCTTTTTCACCGTCCCCAATTCGCGGAGCAGTTCGTAGTTGTGCATATTGCGCGCCCCGATCTGCAGGATGTCGGCATAGGCCGATACCAGCTCGATCTGGCGGACATCCATCACCTCGGTGACGGTGACCATGCCGTACTTTTTGCCGGTGTCGCGCAGTATCCGCAGTCCCTCTTCGCCGAGCCCCTGAAAGGCGTACGGGTTTGAACGGGGCTTGAAGGCGCCGCCGCGCAAGATCGTGACACCGAGCCGCTTGAGATCGCGGGCGACCATATCCATCTGTTCCGGCGATTCGACGGCGCACGGCCCCGCGACCACCACCGGTTCCGCGCCGATGCGGACCGCGCCGACGGTGACGACGCCCGGTTCGGCCCGCCGCGTCCGACTTACCTTGAGTCCCTTCGCCTGACCCTGTTCCATAAGCGCCACCGAGGCGCGGAATATCTCGCTGAAGAGATGCTTTATCGTCCCATCCGGGAAGGGGCCGGGGTTCGCGGCGGCGAGTTCTTCGAGCATAGCCAGTTCACGCGCCGGATCGTGCAGCGGCAGATTATCGCGCTGTTTGACCGCGAGCACTTCGGTCGAAACGCGGGCCCGCTTCGAAAGCAGGGCGAGCAAGGCATGGTTCAGGTAATTCATTTCGCCGCGCAGTTCTTCGAGCGTTCTCATCAGTTCTTCCTCTCACGGATAAAGTGTGCCAGATCGCGGAGCGTCGCCGCGCGGTCGCCGAATACGGACAACTCCGCGACGGCGCGATCGATCAGTTCCGCCGCATAGGCGCGGCTCTTTTCCACTCCCCACGCCGAAACATAGGTGGTCTTGTGCTGCGCCGCATCCTTGCCGATGGTCTTACCCAACTCCTGCGCGGTACTGGTCACATCGAGTATGTCGTCGGTCACCTGAAAGGCGAGCCCGATGTGGGCAGCGTACCGGGTGAGCGCCGCGAGCGACTCTTCGTCGGCGCCGCCGACGATGGCGCCACACCGCACCGATGCGATGATGAGGGCGCCGGTCTTCATCCGGTGCACCTGTTCGACCGCCATTATCGGCGCGTGCGGGTCGACATTGACCGTGTCGAGCACCTGTCCGCCGACCATCCCCGCCGCGCCGGCCGCTTCTGAAAGTTCGGCCGTCAGCGCGATCCCGACCGCCGGAGCGGCATGGCGGTAACTCCGGCCGATGAGGTGGAACGCCTCGGTGAGGAGCGCATCACCCGCGAGTATCGCCAGCGCCTCGCCGAATCTCTTATGGCAGGTGGGCATCCCGCGCCGCAGATCGTCGTTGTCGAGCGCCGGAAGATCGTCGTGTATCAACGAATAGGTATGGACGAACTCAAGGGCGCAGGCCGCCGGCCACGGATCGTGTCCGTCGCCGTTGAACAGATCACAGGTCGACAGCAGCAGCGTCGGCCGCAGCCGTTTGCCGCCCGCTCTGAGCGAATAGGACATCGCCTCGCGCAGGGCGGCGGGACCGTTGAAGGCGGCGGCATACTGTTCGAGCGCCGCTTCAACCTGTCCCCGGTACCGGTCCAACCTTTCGGGATACTGCATGTGACCCCCATAATAAAAAACGCGCCCTTTAAGAGCAACGACCGTGCCAACCGAAGCAGGCCGATATTACACGGAACGACGCCGTCGGAGGGGCGCGATTTCTCGCCAAACGCCGCACGCTTCGTGCGGAACCGCACCGGGAACGACCCGCGTGAAAAAGTGTCGACCGCGCCCGGCGCGGCCTACGAACTGCATCCGGCGACGGCGATCTCCCCGGCACGCTTGTTGCACTATCGGCGCGCTTTATTTCGGTAACGGAGGCATCATGGATCAGGCGACGCCGGTCACCACCACCGGATCGGTCGGCCCGTGGCACTGGGAAGCCTTTCCCTTCCACGCCGGAGAGGTAACGGTCGATCAGGCGCATCGCTATTGTCACGGCATCGCGACGGGTCATTACGAGAACTTTCCGGTCTTCCTGCGACTCTTCTCGAGGGAACAGCGGATGGCGCTCGCGGCGGTCTATGCCTATGCCCGTACCGCCGACGATCTGGCCGACGAACCGGTATTCTCGGCCTTCGCCGATGCGGCGCTCGTCTCGTGGCGGGCGCAACTGCGCGACTGCTACGCCGGGAAGGCGGCCCATCCGATCTTTATCGCCCTGCGCTGGGCGACGGAGCGTTTCCCGATACGACAGGAGCATCTCGAGGCGCTTCTCGACGCCTTCGAGCAGGACCGCGTGAAAAGCCGGTATGCCTCGTGGACCGAACTCCACGACTACTGCGCACGGTCGGCCGAGCCGGTGGGACGCATCGTATTGGCGGTGCTCGGACGATCGACACCGGAGAATGAAGCCCATTCCGACGCGATCTGCACCGCGCTACAACTGACCAACTTCTGGCAGGACCTGTCGGTCGACGCGAAACGGGGCCGCATCTATCTGCCCGCTAGGCTGATGGCGAAACACGCCGTGACCGAAGAGGATCTCCTTGCGGGCCGCATCGTCCCCGGCGTCGCCCCGCTCATCGAAGAGGTCTGCGACTACACCGACGGACTGTTCCGCAAAGGAGCGCCGCTCTCCGCCGCCTTGCCGATGCCGGGCAAGGCCTATATCGCGCTGGTGCGTTTCGGCGGCACGACGATACTCGGTATGGCGCGCCGCTACGGCCCCATGCTTCTCACCGAACGGCCGCGGCTCGGCGTGGTCCCCTATCTCGCATCATTCTGGAAACGCTCACGGAGGCCCGCATGAACTCCCTCGCCGTCGGAAACGACCCATTCGCCTATTGCCGCGCAGTTCTCGAGCGTTCCGGCTCGTCGTTCCATACCGCCATCAAATTCCTTCCGGCCGCCCAGCGCCGCGCGATGACCGCCTTCTACGCCTTCTGCCGCGCGGTGGACGACGCGGTGGACGACGCCCCCGACCGTGAGACCGCGCGACGCGAACTCGCCCGGTGGCACCGGCGCGTCGAACAGGCCTTCGCGGGAGCGCCGACCGACCCCATCGGCATCGAACTGTTCCGCGCGCATGAACACTTCGGCATCCGGCGCGAACAGCTCGATCTCATCGTCGAAGGGTGTTCCTACGATCTGGAACTGACACGCTACGCCACCTTCGCCGATCTCTACGAATACTGTTACCGCGTCGCCTCGGCGGTGGGACTGGTGGTCGTCGCGCTGACCGGCCGCGGGCGCACCGATCTGGAAAACTACGCGGAATTCACCGGCATCGCGGTGCAACTCACCAACATCATCCGCGACATCGGCGAGGACGGCCGGAACGGCCGCATCTACCTGCCGGTCGAGGATCTACGCGCTTTCGGGGTGGCCGAGGCCGATATCCTCGCGAGGCGCGATTCGGAGAATTTCCGGCGGCTGGTCGAATTCGAGGCGGCCCGGACGCGCGAGTTCTACCGTATCGCCGAGGCGGCGTTGCCGCGCGACCTGCGGGGACGGCTCCCCTTCGCCGAGACGGTGCGCGAGACCTACCTGACGCTCCAGAACGAACTCGACCGCGCCCGCTATCCGGTGCTCGAACGGAAAGTCAAACTCTCCAAAGCGCGCAAGGTGGCCATCGCCGCCAAGCATCTCGCCTTTTCCGCCATCGGATAAAAACCCGATGAAGCGACGCGTCATCATCGTGGGGGGAGGCATCGCGGGGCTGACGGCCGCCCTGCGACTCGCCGAACGGGGGATCGCGGTAACGATCTTCGAACGAGACGCCGTTCCCGGCGGCCGCATCCGCACGGTGCGCCCCGCCGCCGACCTGCCGCCGGTCGATTGGGGACAGCACCTCATGATCGGAGCGTACCACGCTACGCTGAAACTGGCGGACGATATCGGGTCGCGCGCGACACTCATGACCGCGACCGGCGCCACACCCTTCGTCGAACGCGACGGCACGCACTATCCTTACCGTATCGCACCGCTCCCGGCGCCGCTCCATTCCCTTCCCGGCATCCTGTCGCTCGGCCATCTGCCGCTCTCCACGCGGCTCGGGCTCGGCCGCGCGGTCGCTAAGGCGCTCTTCGCCCACCGATTCGACCGGGCGACGCTTGACACCCTTACGGCGCGGAAATGGCTTTCGCAGAGCGGTCAGGGAGAGCGGGCGCTCAACGGTTTCTGGGAAGCGGTCGTCGTTTCAACCCTCAACACCCCGTCGCACGAAGCGTCAGCCCTGCCGCTGGCGACGGTACTGGCGCGCGGTCTATTCGGCAAACGGCGCGACGCGCTCAATATCCTGCCGCGCACCACCTTCGATGAGAGCCTCATCGCCCCGACGGTACGGCGCATCACCGATCTGGGCGGCACGGTGGTGACCGGGCGGCGCATCGTCCGGCTGACGGTCGCGGAGGGTCGTTGTACCGGCGTCATCGACGATACCGGCGCGCGGCATATCGCCGACCGCTGCATTCTCACGCTGGCGCCGTGGGATATCGGACCGTTTGTCGCCGACGTTCCACACCTTGAGCGGTTGCGCGCCGTATCGAAGCAATTCGTTCCCTCGCCCATCGTATCGGTCGATCTGTGGTACGACCGGCCATGGTTCGCCCATCCGGCGGCCACCCTCATCGACGGCGCCTTCCACTGGATATTCTCCCACCCGCACGAACCGGACGGGTACGGACAGCGACTGTCGCTGGTCCTGTCGGCGGCCGACGAACTGGTCACCCGGGATCCCGCCGCCATAGCGACGCTCGCCGAGTCCGAACTGCGCGATCGATTCCCGGCGGCACGCGACGCCACGGTGCTGAAACATTTCGTTATCCGTGAACCGCGCGCCACCTACCGCTCGCGGCCGGGACTCGAAACGCATCGGCCCGGACCGGCGACCGCCCTGCCGCGGCTCTATCTAGCGGGCGACTGGTGCGCGACGGGACTTCCCGCCACCATCGAAGGGGCGGTCCTCTCGGGCGAAGCGGCGGCCCGGGCGGCGCTTGACGATACCGCACATGACTAGGGACACCGCAGTTAATTGACAAGGGCGCGGGGCCACATATAATGCCCCCGCCATGAGGAAGACCACCGATATGAACATAACACCCGGCGGCCGGATGCCGGTCGATGAGATATTGACCTCCATCCTGCGCGGCGCCGCCAAGATACTCGGCTGCAACTCGGCAAATCTCCTCATCTTCAACACGCCGCGCCAGCGCATCAAGGCACAGGTCGGCATCGTACTGGGCAAGGAGACCGAACTGCGCGGGGTCGAGAAACTGTTCGGCGTGTCGCTGGCCGAGCACGAATTCACCTTCGCGCAGGCCTACGACACTATCATCTACAAGGCGTGGAAAGAGCGGCGCGCGATAGAGGCGGGCAGTCTGGTGGAACTCGCGAGCGGCGCCTTCCCCACCATCATACTGAAAGGGATAGACGCCCTCATCGGCCGTCACCGCTTTATCGTGGTGCCGGTCGTCGCGCCGGTCAATCTCTACGGCGTCATCATCTTCGAGAAGGCGAGCGCCCAGCCGTTCAGCCCGCAGCAGCGTGAACTGCTCATCGGCTACGCGCGGCGCATCGGCGAGATCATCGAGAACGACACCCGCTCTTCCATCCTGCAGGAACATCGCCGCGAAAGCGAGGAACTGCTCGCCCGCCGCGAGAACGCCGTCCAGAACCAACTGCTCCAGATCGCGATGGGCGAATCGGCCCCGACCCTCCTGCTCGATCCCGACTTCCGCATCACCTCCTGCAACGAAACGACATCGAGTCTGCTCGGGTATGCCGACAAGGAACTGATCGGACGCGATATCGGCATCCTCTTCCCGCCGACCCAGAACATCCACACGATACTCAACCACCAGTTCCTTTTCTTCTCCGACGGCCGTTACGAAGAGGCGGCGGCGGTCCTGACCAAAAGCGGCGAACAGATCCCCTGCACGATAGAGGCGCTCCTGCTCGCCGACGAAAAATCGCACGTGGTCGGGTTCATGATGCTCCTGCGGCGCGGTTCAGAGAAACGGCCCATCGGACGCGACGAGACTCACCGACAGGAACGACTCGCCAGCATGGGCGAGATGGCGGCGCAACTGGCCCACGAGATACGCAACCCCATCCTCGCCATCGGCGCGACGCTCGAATCGCTCGCCAAGGACCGCATCGGCCAGAGGGACGAAGCGCTCTTCACGATGCTCGCCAAGGAGATCGTGCGGCTCGACATGATACTCAAGGACTATCTCTCGCTCGCGGTGCGCCAGAACGCCACCGTCACACGGATCAATCTCAGCGAAGCGATCGCCGAGGTGCGCGAACTCCTGTCGGGGATGCAGAAGATCGGCGGCAAGCGCATCGAGGCCGAATTGCCTCCGGAACTGTGGGCGGTGACCGATTACGAGGGTATGAAACACGTCTTCTTCAACCTCATCCTCAACGCCATCGAGATCAGTCCTCCGCAGGCGGCGGTCGTCTGTCGCGCCGCGCAGGAGGAGGACCGCATCGTGGTCACGGTCGACGACGAGGGGCCGGGTCTTCCCGCCGACGCCGGCGACATCTTCGCCCCCTTCTTCACCACCAAAAAGAACGGGACCGGGCTTGGCCTGACCGTCTGTAAGAAGATAATAGAGGCTCACGGCGGCACCATCGCGCTCGAGAACAGGCCCGAAGGGGGCTGCCGCGCCACCGTTTCCCTGCCACGGAGGTCTTCCCCATGAACGAAAAAGGCAAAGGCACCCCGAAAGAGAACGGCGTCGAATTCCGCGTGCTGGTGGTCGACGACGAACAACTTTTCTGTCAGGCGGTCGGCCGCGAGATAGAACGGCTCGGCATCCTGTGCGATCTGGCCTACACCGCCGCCGATGCCCTGCGGCTCGCCGCGACCAACACCTACCACCTGTTCCTGCTCGATCACAAACTGCCCGACGATGACGGCATCCGGATCATCCCGATGCTCCTGTCGCGGCAGGTCGGTGCGACGCTGGTGATGATGACCGCGTTCGAAACGATACCCAACGCCGTGGCGGCCATACGGCAGGGGGCCGAGGACTATCTGGTCAAGCAGACCTCCATGAAGCCGCTCCTCGAGAAGGTCAAAGAGGTGCGTGATCGTCTTTCGGCCCACGGCGCGGACGGCGGCTGGGAAGAACATAACCGCAGCGGGCTCATCGGCCGCTCAGCGGCGATACAACGGGCCGTGGCGGCCATCGAGAAGGTCGCCAAAAGCCCCGACACCACGGTCCTCATCACCGGTGAATCGGGCGTCGGCAAGGAGGTGGCGGCGCTCCATCTGCACCGCATGGCGGCCCCCGAGGGAAGCCCCTTCATCCCGGTCGACTGCGTGGCGCTCCCCGCGACGCTGGTGGAAAGCATCCTGTTCGGTCATGAAAAGGGCGCCTTCACCGGCGCCGACAAAGCGACCGACGGCGCTTTCTCCAAGGCGGGAAATGGCACGGTATTCCTCGACGAGATCGGCGACATGAACCTCGATCTACAGGGGAAGTTGTTGCGTCTACTTGAAAGCCGCAAGTTCCAGCGGGTCGGTTCGGTACAGCAGTACCCCCTCAAGGCGCGCATCGTCGCGGCCACCCACCGCGATCTGGGCGAACTGGTCAAAGAAGGAAAATTCCGTTTCGATCTCTATCAACGCCTTTCGGTATTCCCCATCGCGATACCGCCGCTGCGCGAACGACGCGAGGACATCCTGCCGCTCGCCCGCCATTTCATCGAATTCATCTCGCAGAAGCTCCAGCGACCCGTCGCGCCGCCCGCCCGCGAGGTCGAAGAGATACTGCAGAATTACAGTTACCCCGGCAATGTGCGCGAGCTCAAGAACATCCTCGAGCGGGCGCTGGTGCTGGCGGGGAACGAACCCATCGGCCCTCAACACCTCCCCGAACGGATGATGCGCGTCCCGGCGGTCCCGAATGTGGCTGGCGCCGAGACCATCGGCGTCCCGGTCGACTTCATCCCGGGGGTCGACACGCTCGAATCGCTCGAGAAGAAGATGATCGTGAGCGCCCTGCGACGGACCAAGGGGGTGAAATCGGCGGCGGCCGACATCCTCGGCATCAGCCGTTTCCAACTCCTGCGCCGCATCGAAAAATACGGTCTCAACGAACCTTCCGAAGAACAATAACGCCTCTTTTCGTCCACTCGATCCTCCGGCACGCTTGTTGCTCTTAACGTCCCCGGCCGCAGCCTCCCGACGCCCTTTTCGGGCTCTCGGCGGTGCGGCGGCGCACGCGGTGTGCGCCGTAATCGCACGACGGCGGATTGACGACCATACGGAGGAGACACCGGCATGTACGACAACAAGAGCGTGACGGTCAAACGCAAGAAGGACCATCTGGAACTTTTCCGCGCGGCACCGATCGATTCGCGCTGGACCACGACTCTGCTGGAATGCGTACAATTCATCCACTGCGCGCTTCCCGAAACGGCGCTCGACGAAATAGATCTCTCCACCTCCTTCGCGGGACACCATTTCCGCGCCCCTTTCTTCATCACCGGCATCACCGGCGGCACACCCGAAGCGGCGACGATAAACCGGACGCTCGCGCGCATCGCCGAAGAGTTCGGCATCGGGTTCGGGCTCGGCTCCCAGCGGGCGATGCTGCAGGACGACGATCTGACCACGACCTACGCAGTGCGTGAAGTAGCGCCGACCGCCTTTATCGCCGGGAACATCGGCGGCGTACAGGCGACCCGCTATCCGGTCTCGGAGATATGCCGGCTCGCCGACCGCATCGGGGCGAGCGCTCTATGCATCCACCTCAATCCGGCGCAGGAGATACTACAACCGGAAGGCGACCGCAGTTTTAAGGGGATCCTCACGGCCATAGAACAACTGACCCATGAACTCGACATACCGCTCATCGTTAAGGAGACCGGCGCGGGGATAAGCCGCGAAACGGCGCTGCGCCTCCGCGACGCCGGGGTGCGGCATCTCGATATCGCCGGCGCCGGCGGCACGAGCTGGATCGGCGTCGAGATACTGCGCTCTCACCGTGACAAGGACCCGCAGGCGACCGCCTTCTGGGATTGGGGCATACCCACCGCCGCCGCCGTCTGCGAAACCGGCGGACTCGGCCTTGAGGTCATCGCATCGGGCGGCATCCGCACCGGCATCGACGCGGCACGGGCGCTGGCGCTGGGGGCAACGCTCGTCGGAGCGGCCAGTCCGGTCCTGCGCGCCTACTATGCCGGCGGACTCGAAGGGGCGCGCAACTATATCGGCTCGCTCCTGCACGGTCTGCGCGCCGCGACGCTCCTGACCGGCTGCCGCGCATCCCGCGAACTGGCCACGGCGCCGCGCTTCATCAGAAACCCCCTCAAAGAATGGGTCGCCGAACGCCGCGAACCGCACGCCTGAAACTCAAACTATTCCGTGACATTGCAGGAGGAAGCGCTATAATGGGAGCGCTTTGTAGGTGTATTCTATACTGTGGGAGGAAATAGATGAGAAACAGTATGTTTTCCGTGTTCGCGGTTCTGCTCTGTCTTGCCTGCGCCGAGGAGAAAAAGGACACCGCGGGGACCTGCGACCCGGCCGAACTCAAATGCGCAGACGACGGCGTCTGCCTCTTCGACCGCGTGAAGGGCGACTACTACTGCACCGACGCCTGCGATCCGCTTGCCGCCGACGCCTGTGAAGAGGGCTACGTCTGCGAACAGATAACCGATCAGGGGAATCGCACCGCCTGCGTGACCAAGGTCTATCTGAAAGGCAAAGTCTTCGACCTCGCCTCCGACGCGGCACTGGAGAACGCGCTGGTCATGGCGCAGAACACCAAGGACGGCATCGCGACCGATGTGGTGACGACGGCGGCCGACGGTTCATGGTCACTTGAGATACGGGTCACCCGCAACAGCCACGGCGACCCGGCGACCGGCGACATCTATACCCTCTATGCATCGGCCTACGACCATATCCCCTATCCCTCGCTCATGCGTCCCGCCCTGCCGGTGACACTCACCCAGTTCGACCCCGAAACGGCCGACCTCCCCTCCAGCGCGTGGGAATTCTCTTCGAAACTGACCGATATCGGCCTCCTGCCGGTCAAGGATGATGAAAAGGGCCGCGCCGCGCTCGCCGGATCGCTCTCCAGCGATATCGGCGGTGCTCTTATCGTCGCCGAATGCGCCACGCCTCCTTGTCCCTACAACTATACCGATAAGCGCGGCAACTTCGTCATCTTCAATGTCGCGCCGGGGAACTATACGCTGGCAGCCTATAAAAAAGGGCTTTATGTCGAGAAAAAGGCTATTGAAATGGGAGCGGTCGCCATAGACCACATCACCCTGACGATCAAGGAGTTCGCCGGCGGCACCGTGAGCGGTTCGGTCAATATCGTCAACGCCCCCGGCGGCTCGGCGACATCGGTGGTACTCATCCCCGAATCGACCTTTCACGAAACGCTGGTGACCGGCGTGGTCGGCCCCGGTCTGCGCGCCCCCGAACCGCCCACCGTACCCAACATCAACGGCGCCTTCGAGATAACGGGGATACCGGAAGGAAAGTATGTGGTGCTGGCCGCCTACGAGAACGACGGCCTCGTGCGCGACCCCGACCCGAACATCGCCGGAACGCAGATCGTCCACTTTGAGATAGCGGCGGCGACCCTTACCGTTGAACTTGAGAGCTTCAAGATAACCGAGGCGCTTGCCATGGTCTCGCCCGGCGCGGAGGCACCCGAAGCGGTCACCGGCACCCCGACCTTCAAATGGGCCGACGATTCGAGCGAGGATGCCTACAACCTCAAGGTCTACAATATCTACGGCGATCTGGTCTGGGAAAAACAGATGGACGGCGGGGTGAGCGGCGCGGAGAATGTCGAGGTACCCTACGAAGGGCCGGCGCTCGAAACGGGGATGTACTATCAGTGGAAAGCGGTCTCCTATCGCAAGGGCGGCCCGATCTCCACCACCGAGGACCTGCGCGGCGTATTCTTCGTGGAGTGATAACGCGAAGTCCTTCCCGTTCTAATCCGACGCCAAGGCAGTCTTGATCAATTCGCCCCATGAGGTCGGCCGCAACTCCATCCCTACCCCGCAACCGCTTTCGGTCGCTTCGAGCAGATTGGGCGGACAGTTGCTGTGGAAGGTCCACGCGAGCCACGGCACCTCGTGCGCGGCGGCCTGCGCGATGAGCGCCGAACAGTCGGCCTCGGTCATGTCCGCCTCGGCCACCGGACCGAATTCGCCGATGATGACCGGCAGGGTCGCCGACGGCGTCACGAAACGGTCGCCGAAGGTCGACTGCGGATCGTAGACATGCACTTCGTAGGCGATGTTCTCGCTATTGCCCGCCGTTATCGGATGATCGATATAATACTGCAGGAACCGCGACCAGCCGCCCGTCCCCTGAACGGCGACGATATGATGCGGCGCGCCGAGCTCCTCCTCCACCGCGCGGATCGCCCCCACGGCATCGTTCATCGCCTGCCAGACCTCCGCATCGCGTGATCCATCGTAGTTGCTCTCCGGCTCATTGATGATGCCGTAGAGGACGTGCGGAGCAAAGGCGAAGGTTTCGGCGAGTTTCTTCCAGACCTCGTTGGTGGCGGCCGTGGGCCAGCCCAGATCGGTCACCGTCGGTTCGACCCACAGGGAAACGAGCACATAGACCCCCGGCTTGGTGCCGATATGATCGACGATCTCCACGATATCGGCCAGATATTCTTCGTCGTCCAGCACCCCTTGCCACTGGATCATGTATTCGTCGGAGGGTTCGGCGTAGCTTTCCAGATCGAGCCGCAGGAAATCGGCGCCCCAATCATCGACCAGCGTGTCGATGCGGCGCATCACCTCGCCGGGGTCGGGTTCGTTCCACGCGCAGGACCAGCAGGAACGGGTATCGTGGATATTGGCGCCGTGCCCCTGCCACACTGCGCCGGCATGGTCACGAATGCGGTTCCCATCGGTGTGGAGCCAGCCGTCGCCCGGATCGATGACGCCGTCGTCATCCGGATCGATTTCGACCTCATCCGGCGTTTCGTCGGTCACCGGTTCATCGACGACCTCATCGGAGCTCTCATCGGGCGTTTCGTCGACCGCTTCGTCGCCACCATCCGGCGTCGGATCGCTTGCATCGCTGACAACAGCATCGGCATCGGCGGGCACCGCGTTGTCGATCACACCGCTTTCATCCACCGGAGACTCCTCGGCCGTCGAACAGGAAAGTGCGATGAACAAAAGGCAACCGATCAGCATGCCCGTCGGTTTCATCATAGAGTCTCCTCGGTCATATCCGATGTATGGCGGTAAAAAAAGAGAACGTATCGAAAAGATCGATTACCGGGGGAAACGGAGGATGTCTTCATTCTCGATGTTGTGGCGGGCAAGTTCCCGCTTCAGGAGTTCCTGATCGTTCTTGTCCCACAGGTCGAGTTCGACGGTGATGAGGTTCTTGTACATGTTGAATATCTGGTTCTGCTTGAGGTGGCCCTGCACGGTGAAGAAATCCTTCTCGTTGGCCTTGATGGGGAACTTGATGGAGACGTAGTCGTTCTCGAGGAAGAGGTATTCGTACTCGGCATCGACGAGGAACTTGAGCATATTGTCGTCGGTGGTGACCACCCCCTCGAAGGTGGGATAGCCGCGAAGCCGCGGATCGCGCGCCTGCTCTTCGACCTGAAAGCCGAACTCGACATACGATTTGGGCGAATCGGCAAGCTTCTTTATGATGTCGCGGGCCTTTTTGACCTTCTCCTTGGCCTCTTTCGCCTCGTCGGATATATAGTCCATCTTGAGGCCGATGAGTTTGGTCTTGCTGTTGATCGGGATGACGCGCATGACGATTCCGGTGCCGGCGATGCCGTCCTTCTTAACCAGATAGTTGACCTTGGTGTCGAACCCACCGTACTTCTCGTCGATGATATCGTAGCGGATCTCGAACTGATCGCCCTCTTTCATCTGGAGCTGGACCGGTACATGAATGGCGATCCCTTCTTCATTAATGTCGACCAGCGGGAAGGTGTTGTAGATGCCGTCGACCTTCACATTGGCGAGGAATCCGGTCATCTGAACGCGTTCTTTTCTCTCGATGTTCATCGCATCCTCCTATTGGAAAAAGAAAATATGCTGTGTCACAAGGTACGGAAAAGGTATATCGATGTCAATAAAAAAGAGGCCGCACCGCGTTAGAACACCATCGAACAGCCGCAGCCGTGGTCGTTGGGCGTGGCGGTGTCGGCATCCGCGACAAGTGAGTCGTGAGCTGTGAACGGCGAGTCCCCTATTTCTTCCTCATCCACCAGATCATTTTCGTCACTTTCGTCCCCTATCAATGCATCATCGTCAGGGATGAACTCGTCGTCCAACACCTCCTCCCCGGAAACCGACTCTTCGTTCTCCGTAGAGTAAGCGGCAAGATAGAAACTGGACTTGCCGCCGACACTGGTGAATTCACCGCCGGCATAGAGCGTATCGCTTTTCCCCGCCGCCAGATACTTCACGGTGTCGTCCGCGCCGCTTCCGAGCGGGTGCCACACCGTCCCGTCCCAGCGCGCCAGATGGTTGACCGCCACCCCGCCCGCTTCGGTGAAATCGCCCGCCGCATACAGCCGCCCGGCCCCATCGACCACTATCTTAGAGACCGTCCCGTTCATGCCGCTACCGAGCCGGTGCCACGCCGTTCCGTCCCACCGTGCGATGTGCGACGCGGCCTTATCGCCCGCCACGGTGAAATCGCCGCCCGCATAGAGCATGCCGGTCGGGCCGACCGCGAGGGAGTTGACCGTTCCGTCGGTTCCGGCACCGAGCGAATGCCACGACGTGCCGTCCCAATGGGCCACATGCGCCGCATTCATATCTCCCGCCGTGGTGAACAGGCCGCCCGCGTAGATACCGCCATCGATACCAGCCGCCAGTGCCAGCACCTCCTCATTGGTCCCCGCACCCAAAGGAGCCCATGTCGTGCCGTCCAGACGAGCGATGTTATTCACCGCGTCGCCGAAGAACTCGAAAGTTCCGGCGACATAGAGATCGCCCGTCGCATCCCAAACAGCGACATTCGCAAATCCGTATGCGCCATCTCCAAAACCGTTCTCCCCAAGTGTCGTCCACGCGCCATCCCATCGCCGAACATGCGTGACCCAACTGACGCTTCTCCGCGGCATTTCCCACCAGCCGCTGACGATCAGGCGATCCTGCGTGTCGAAGCCCAACAGCCCACAGCCGGCGGTATCGTTACCGAACGGGGCGGCTAACCCGTCGTCGTACCGCGCCAGACAGGCATCAGTCGCGGAGAACGAGCCGCTGAGGTGAAGCGTCCCCTGTGCATCCGTTATCATGCCGGAAAGGGCGCTCAACATACCATCGCCGACCGGTCCCCACGAACCGCCTTCGCGGCGCAACAGGTAGCCGGGGAATGCTCCCGCCGCATAGAAATCGCCGTCATCACCGACCGCCATGGCATGGACAGCGGCTCCAAAATTCCGGAGCAGGGTCAGCGAGCCCTCTCCGCAGACGCTTATCTGCTGTTCCTCGGCCGATCGGAGAAAGAGCCGTCCGTCCGGGTCGAACAACATATCGTCATAGAGCCCCGAAAGACCATCGCAGAAAGAAGTCCATTGATTGCCCCCTTCCCAGCGATACACCTGAACATATCCGGGTGTGCCGTCGCCGGGCAGATGCAACACTTGCGCATACAGATCCCCCGTGGCGTCGAGCGCCAGCACAGCAGGATAGTTGCCGACGTCCGCCGGGGCGATATCCTCCCATACGGCGCCGGCCCGGCGTTCGCAAAGGGCCCAGCGATCATAGCGGTACAGCCCCCCCGCGACATCGACAACAAGCCAAAACCCATTTTCGGGCATGGCTCTGGCATCGCCGATATCCTCCCATGAAACACCGTCCCACCGGGCCATCCCCCTGACCGGGGTATCGTTCACCGCACTGAGATCGCCCGAAACATACAGATTCCCGGTGCCGTCGGTTCCCATCGAATTGACCACCGCCTCCTCCGTCACCGTCCCGATGAGTTCGTAGAGGCCATCCTTCCCGTGGAAAATACCCGTCATCCCCTCATCGGAGACGGCATACAGATAGATCGTGCCATCATCTGCGACAGCAATATCGCGGACCGCGGAGAAGCCGGTGCCCAGCGGTTCCCACACATCGGTCGGCAGATGCAGCCGCGCGATATTCCGCGCCAAGACATCTCTGACCACCGTGAAACTCCCGGCGACATAGAGATACCCCCCGGCGCGTTTCATGACGGTGACCGGTCCGTTGGTCCCCGCCAATTCGGGGTTCATGCTGATCCACCGCTCGTCTCCGGGCGCGGCAAAGGCGACACCGGCGTAAGAGGCGAACAGAAACAGAATGATCGCTAACATGAATTTCCGCATGGGTCTACCCCCGGTTCAATGAAAGATATTCTGCGCTATCTAATCAGAGAATAAAAGGATTGTCAAAAAGAAAAAATGCTTAGTACGGGAAGAACTGGTTGGAGTCCCACACCGACTCGGTGAGGTCCTGATCCATCTTGTTGAGCATGTCGAGATGCCCCTTCTCCCAGTCGGAGAGCCAGCGGTAGAGTTTCTTCTCGTTGTCGTCGGTCGCCGCATCGGCGCGTTTGCCGTAGAATTCGACCGCGTTCTTCTCAAGGTTTATCGCCGACGCGATGGCGGCCGCCTCGAACCCCGCCGCGTTGATACCGGCGATGGTCTCGCGGGAAATGAAAGCGGTGGTCACCTTCTTGCCGAAATCGTTCATCTGCGCCGCGGTGAAGGGCTTGCCGTTCATCGCGCTTTTGAGCTGGGCCGCCAGCAGCGCCTCGTGTCCCTTCTCCTCTTCGGCCATCCCTTTGAAGAACTCGGCCATCTTGGGATTCTTGGTCTGCTTCGCCACCTGATCGTAGAGCGCCGCGCCGCGCCGCTCGCCGAGAATGGCCTGTTTCAGGATATCGATCGTCTTCGCATCGGTCATGATTCGCTCCCTTCGGTTGTTATTCGGACCATAGCGTCCAATACTAGCGAACGGCGACGAGCGAGTCAATATAATCGGCAAACAAAAAAAGGCGCCCCCGGAGGAGCGCCTCTGAATGACGATACGGGAATGGGTCTTAGAAGCTGACCTTCGCGCTACCCATGATGGTGTTGCCGGAGATATCCTTCGTCAACAGTTCGGTCCAGACATGCGACCACTGCACACCGATGGTCACCCGCTCGAAGAAGGTATAAAAAGAGGAGACCCAAACTGAAGAATTGCTCAGGAATGTTAGGTCGGCCCCGGCCTCCTTTTCGGGATCTTCAGCGCCGTAGCCGACATTGAGGTTCCACCCTTTAAGCGGTTTGCCGGTGGCCTGCGCCCAGTAACCCAGAGTCGTCTGACTGCCGGTGACACGGCTGGTCTTCGGGGTGGTCGGGGTCTCTGCAGCGACCAGTTCGGTTATGAGAGCGCCGCCGAACGCGCCGAACACATCGACATTCTGACCCCAGAAGAACTTGCCGGCCACTTCGAAGTATTCATGCGACAGCTTGAGCGCCGGATTGACCAAGACCACATCGGCCGTATCACCGATCAGTTTTTTCTTGGTGTCCTTGTTCGGGATCACGCCGCCCTTGTAGCTCTCACGGCCCCACGCGCCGCCGACGGCGACGAGCAGATCGAGACCCGCAAAAGCGCCTTTGAGCGAAAGCTGGCCCTGTATCTGCGGGATGTGCGACGCGTCGCCCGCATCGATATTGACCTCGAGGAAACCGTTCTTGTTGGCCGAAGCGCCGCTCATGGCGCGCACAGCGGCCAACTGGGTCGTGAAGGCGAAGGTCTCGGCGAATTTCTGAGTGAAGTATATTTCGACCAGCGGCATCCGCTGCCACAGGTTGCCCAGACCCCAGCCGAGCGACGGGTTGATCTGAGCCGGGAACAGTATCGGGGTCGCGGTCGACCAGGTCTGACCGGCCTTAAAGCCGAGCGTCGAATTATCCCACGTCTTGCTGAGTTCGAAGAAGGCGTGGCGCATGCGGATCATCGGGTAAGACTCGGCATAGCCGGTGTCGGCCATATTGGTGAAAAAGTCGATCTCAAGGGTCGCCCCGAGTTTGACCTCTTCGATACGAGGGAACATGATCTTCGTCCCAAACCGTGAATTCTTGGCGGTCATGCCGGTGGTGCTCTTGCCTTCGTCCACCACTTTTATCGGGAAGTCGCCGGCATTGAACGCCGCATCATGAGCCCAGCCGTAGAGTTCGATGAACCCGTAGGGGGCGAACTCGACCGCTTTTTTCTCTTCCTTCTTTTCCTCTTTCGCCGATTCCGCTTTCGGCGCTTCGGCGACCTCTTTCTTGGCGGCGAGTTCTTCGCGGAGCTTTTTGTTCTCCTCCTCGAGTTTCGCCTGATTCTCTTCGATCGCCTTGATGCGCGCCTCGACGGCGTCGCCAGTCGCGGGAGCGGCCTTTTCTTCGGCCGGAGCCGGGACCGGAGCGGCCTCTTCCTGCGCCACGGCTACCGCCATGAAGCACAGAATGAACAGGAACAGGATCTTTCTCATGGATCTCCTCCGTTACATGATGTTAAGGTTGAACGGTTCGTTATGGGTCATTGCTTCTCTCCAACGGTGAAGCGTTCGAAACAGGTATACATGTTGATGTTCCTCCCCCGCGCAAAACCGGCGAGCCCAATACCCAATTCCGCGGCCCGCGTTATCGCCGTGGCGGTGGGCGCCGAACGAGATACGATCGCGGCCGGCCGGAGCCTGACGCTCTTGGCAACGATCTCGGACGATATGCGGCCGCTGGTCAGCACCAGTTTCCCGTCCGGGGTGATGCCGCGCAGGAGAGCTTCGCCCGTTATCTTGTCCAACGCATTGTGCCGCCCGATATCCTCCTGAAAGAGGAGTATCCCCTCCCCGTCGGCGATCGCGCAACTGTGGACGCCGCCCGTTTCGATGAATATCTTCGACCGGTTGTTGAATGCGTCCATCAGTGCGGCGATGCGGTCCAGATCGACGGGAGCGCCGGTGATCGGGGAGGGATCTTTGCCCCGATCGAGCGGATCGAGCGTTGTGACGCCGCCGCCACAACCGCTGGTGACCGTCCGCTTTCGGTCCCGTGCGAACGCCCGGCCGGCGCGATCGTCACTCACCGACACCTCGACGATGCCGGTCGCGGTGTCGAGCATGAGCCCGGCAAGATCGGCCGCCGCGTCGATCACCTCCTCCGAGAACAGATAGCCGACCGCCAGTTCCTTCAGCGCGGCGGGGGTGCACAGCAGGGTCGCGAACTCACGGCCGTTGATGCGGATGGTCAGCCCGTATTCGGTCACCACCGGATCATCGACCCACTGCATCGCGCCGTTGCGGTACTTTTTCACCCGACGCCCCATCGTCACGGCGGGCGCCGACCCCGCGGCGACGCGGTCCCGGTACTTTCGCAGGTCTTCTTCGGTGTTAAGATTGAGGAACATCCGGTAATCGGGACAGAATTTGCGGGCGACCGTCTCGTCGATATAGCGGACCGTCCGCTCCCTGAGGAATGGATAGACCGACCGGCCGCCCCCGGCGAGATAACGCTCGAGGGCGGGGACAAGGTCCTTTGCGTAGAAAGCGTTCATCGACTCTATCCACTCACCGTTGCGGGTGACGCAGGCCTCCCCCCCCTCTTTCTCCATCTCCCTTCTCATGAACTCGATGTAGAACGGATTGAGGTGCGGCATATCGCAGGCAACGATGTAGGCGTAGCGGCTCGCCGCATGGGTAAGCGCTGCATGGATGCCGCCGAGGAGTCCGTTGTCGGGCAGGATGTCGGGAACCACCCGCACGCCGAGTCCTTCGTAGAATTCGGGACGGTAGGAAACGACCAGTATGTCGTCGAAATCCTCTTTGAGCGCGGCGATAAGGGTCTCGATGATCCGCTTCTCACCGACCTCCAGCAACTGCTTGTCGAACCCCATGCGGATGCTTTTTCCCCCGGCGAGTATCGCGGCGGTCCCGAAATCCTTCATGGGGCTGTCCTTATGGAAGAATAGAACAAAAAGACTCTAGCTCTTGTCGGTGATGGACTTGTTGTTCAGGGTAAAAGCGATCAGCAGGCCGATACCCAGCATGATCGCGCCCGCGATGAAGGTGTAGGTGGCCGCCTGACCGGCGAAATTGTCCTTGAGATACGCGGCGATCTGAGGACCGACGATACCGGCGGTCGACCACGCGGTCAGGATGATACCGTAGACGATGGGCATCAGGCGGGCGTGGAACACGTCGAGCACGAAGGAAGGCATCGTGCCGAAGCCGCCGCCGTAGCAGAGAAGGACATAGCAAACAGCCGCGCCGAATATCCACGGATTCCCGACGATGGTAAGCAGCAGGAAGACCACCATCTGGGTGCCGAGAATAAGACGGAATGCCTGCACGCGACCGATCTTATCGGAAAGACCGCCCCAGAAGAAGCGGCCGATGCCGTTAAAGAGCGAGCTGATGCCGATGAGGGTCGCGCCCGCAGCGGCCAGAGCGGCGGTATCCATGGTCGGATCGCCTATTTTCAGAAGATCCTGCAGCATCGGCGACTGAAGACCGATGAACATGATACCGGCGCTGATGTTGAGGAAGAAGATTATCCACATGCGGATGAATTTGCTGGAGGTGATGCAGGTCTTGACGGTAAGATCGTCCTGATGACCCTGCGCGGCGGCGGTGGTGGCGGGCGGCGTCCAGCCGGCCGGAACGAAGCCGGCGGGCGGGTTCTTCATGATCAGGCCGGCGGGTATACCCATCGCAAGCAGGACGATGCCGATGTAGAGGAACGCAGTGGGAAGATCATTGGCGACCGCGTTCATGATGAGCGGCGCAACGACCTTCGACATAAGAAGGGCGCCGAGACCGAATCCCATGACGACCATACCGGTGATGAATCCCTTGCGGTCGGGGAACCACTTCGCCGCCGTGGCGACCGGAGTAACATAGCCGAGGCCGAGGCCGAGACCGCCGATCACCCCATAGCCGAGATAGAACAACGGAAGATTCTGGATCGACATCGCGAAAGAACCGATAAGCCAGCCGACACCCCACATGACGGCGCCGGTGGTCGCCAGCTTACGCGGGCCGAACTTGGCAAGGTTCAGACCGCCGATGGTGGCGCCGATACCGAGGAAACAGATGGCGATGCTGAAGATCCACATGACCTGCACATTGTTCCAGCCGTAGGCGGCCATGATCGGTTTCTGGAAGAAACTCCACGCATAGACGGTGCCGAGCACCAACTGGAGCGTGGTGCCCATGATGGCGATAAGCCACCGATTCCCGGGATTCTGCTGAGACATTGAAGACCTCCTCTTCGTGTTGTTCGTTGCGGTAAACTACCGTATCGCTAACTAGACTCGATTGTCAGTGCGGGAACAAATATCGGCCCACCCTAGTATGGGGGACCATTCAAAGTCAATTTTTTTTGTATCATTTATGGATTAACGGACAGAGTAGTCCGCAAATAGAATCCTAATTAGATTTAAATAATTATGAGATCAGCGACCTCAGGAAAGGGTTTGAGAGCGCGCGGGAAGGCCCCGCGAAGGAAAGCGATGAGGATACCATAGTTGGTCATCGGCACATGAAACTTCGCCGGGACCGCCTGACGGCGCAGGACCTCGCGCCGGTTGAGGGTACAGCCGCCGCAGTGGACGACCAGTTTGTAGGTCGACAGGTCGTCGGGGTAGTCGTAGCCGGGGACGACATGGACATCGAGCGGGCCGCCGACATACTCCGACAGCCAGCGCGGTATCTTGAGGCGGCCGATATCGTCCTCCATCGGGTGGTGGGTACAACTCTCGGCGATGAGCACCTTGTCGCCCGGTTTCAAACTCTTGACCGCCATGACCCCCTCGACCATCGGGCGCAACTCCCCTTTCTGCCGTATCGAGAGGACCGAAAAGCCGGTGAGCGGGATATCCTCGGGGACCGCCGGGGCGACCTTTTCGAAAGCCTGCGAATCGGTGACGGCGAGGACCGGCTTCACCTTGAGCGCCTTCAGCGCCGCCTCGATCTCGTATTCGGTGATGTCGATGACGATGCCGTGGCCGTCGAGCACCTCGCGGATCGCCTTTGCCTGCGGCATGATCATGCGGCCTTTGGGCGCGCCGCGGTCTATCGGGGTGATGAGGAGCACCGCGTCACCCGGCTCGAACAGATCGCGCAGGAGCGGCGGTTCCCATTCCTTCGGGGCGGCGGCGATGATCGCCTTTTTCAGTTCCTCTATCCCCTCTTTCTTGAGCGCCGATATCCGCGTCGCGGGGCGGTCGCCGAGCCATTTCAGGAGTTCGGGCGCCACCGCCGTATCGGCCTTGTTGATGATCGTCACGAACTCGATGCGGTATTTGTCGAAACTCGCGATGAGCTGATCCTCGAAGGCGAACGAGGTCGCCTCGGCCGGGATGACGAGCAGTGCGAGATCGGTCTTGGCCAGAATCCGTTCGGTCCGCTTCACCCGCTCTTCGCCGAGAGTTCCGTCGGTGTCGTCGATACCGGCGGTGTCGATGAAGGTGACCGGGCCGACCGGCAGGAGTTCCATCGCCTTGAAGACCGGATCGGTGGTCGTTCCCGGCACGGCGGAAACGATGGCGATCTCCTGTTTGGTGACGGCGTTGATGAGCGACGATTTGCCCGAATTGCGCCGCCCGAAGATGCCGATGAAGAGGCTGTCGCCGCGCTGTACTTTCATGGGGTATGCTCCGTCAGTGTTCTTTTTTCGCGTTCTTGAAATGCGGCGAATCGCCCCACTCGCCGTAGCCGATGGTCTCGCCGATGGAGGTGATGCGCCGCTCCAGACACCCGGCGCACATCGTCGCGTTCTCGTCCATGCAGGGCTTGCCGTCGTAGAGTTGGTAGCCGGTGCGGTATTCGGTGTCGGTGAGATTGGGCATGATGATGTTGGCCCCGGCGAGGAGCCCCATCTCGCGGCCGACATGGTCTATCGCCTGCAGGGCGGTGGTCGAGGCGATGTTGACATCCTTCAACTGTATGCGGACCGCCGCGATCATCCGCAGAGCGCGGCGCAACTGCCGCTCCTTCTGCTCCTGCCAGTCAGGGATCGAGGCGGCAAGCGGCGTCTCATGGTGCGGGATGAAGGGGCCCATCCCGATCATCGCCACATCCATCTTCTTGAAAAAGGCGATATCGTCGGCGAGGTCGGCGGTCGTCTGCCCCGGGAGTCCTATCATGACGCCGGTCCCCACCTGATAACCGAGTTTGTACAGCGTCCGGAGCGATTCCAGCCGCGCCTCGAAATCGTGGTCGTCGGGGTGGAGCGTCTTATAAAGCAGTGCGTTACTGGTCTCGATGCGCAGGAGGTAGCGGTGCGCCCCCGCCGCGTACCAGCGCCGGTAGGTCGCTTCCGACTGTTCGCCCAGCGACAGGGTGATGCCGAGTTCGTTATGCGACACCTCTTTCACCCGCGTAACCAGCCGTTCGATGAAGGAGACGAACTCCTCGTCCTGCCGCTCGCCGCTCTGGATGACGACCGATCCGTAGCGCGCCGCATGGGCGAACTTCACCGCGTCGAGCACCTCCTCTTCGGAAAGGGTGTAGCGTTTCACCGCCCCGTTGCCGCGCCGGATGCCGCAGTAGAAACAGTTCTTGACGCAGAGGTTGGACAGTTCTATGAGCCCGCGGAAATAGACCTTCGTCCCGACATATCTCTGCTTCACCTCGTAGGCGCGCTTGAAGAGCGCCGCCTCCTCTGCCGGGTCGTCGATGTCGAGCAGCGCGATAAGGTCGTCGCGGCCCAGATCATCTTTTTGCAGTATCTTCTCTATCCCTAGCCGCATGATGCCTCCTCCACCGGTGTTGGGTATCAGTATAGAGCGAAAAAACAAAGTATCAAGGGGCGTTGCGCGAAATTTACCTAATATTTGGACTTCAAAGGTTGATTTCTACTTTTTTGTGGTTAGTATAGCCTAACAGAGCGCTTGATCATTCTTACGGAGGCTTCCATGGATACCGGTTTTATCGACCACGGCAGGATCTACGATTACCTCAAGAACACCACGCCGCCCGACGCGAAGGAACTGGACGAGATACTCGCCCACGCCAAGGAACTGAAGGGCATCTCCTACGCCGAGGCGGAACGACTGCTGATGGTCGAGGACGACGCCCACCTCGCCCGCATTTCCGACACCGCGCGCTTCATTAAAGAAGAGATCTACGGCAAGCGGCTGGTCCTCTTCGCGCCGCTCTACGCGTCGAACCTCTGCAACAACGACTGCCTCTACTGCGCCTTCCGCCGCACCAACAAGATGATACCGCGCCGGACGCTCACCTTCGACGAGATACGCCGCGAGACGCAGTCGCTCATCCAGCAGGGACACAAGCGGGTGCTCCTCCTCACGGGAGAAGGGCTCGGGATGCAGGCGCTCGACTACACCGTCAAGGCGATAGAGACGGTCTACAGCGTCAAGATGGGGAAAGGCGAGATACGGCGCATCAACATCAACATCGCCGCGCTGCCGGTCGAGGGCTACAAGACGCTCAAAGCGGCGCGCATCGGCACCTACCAACTCTTTCAGGAGACCTATCAGGCCGATACCTACAAGACGATGCACCCGTCGGGGCCCAAGTCCGATTACCTCTACCACCTCACCGCGATGGACCGCGCGATGGAAGCGGGCATCGACGATGTCGGCGTCGGCATCCTCTTCGGGCTTGAGGATTACCGGTTCGAGGTGATGGCGCTGCTCCAGCACATCCACCACCTTGAGGAACGGTTCGGCACCGGCGTCCACACCATATCGGTGCCGCGCTTGGAGCCGGCGACCGGGTCGGAGGTATCGCTCAATCCGCCCCACGCCGTGAGCGACCGCGATTTCCGCAAGATAATCTCCATCCTCCGCATCACCGTCCCCTACACCGGGATGATACTCTCGACGCGCGAGAACGCCCAGACGCGCCGCGACGCCCTGTCGCTGGGCATCTCGCAGATATCGGCCGGGTCGCGCACCAACCCCGGCGGCTATTCCGAGGATTCGGGCGGCGAACAGTTCTCGCTGGGCGACCACCGTTCTCTGGAAGAGGTGATCCGCGATATCGCGACGATGGGCTATATCCCGTCGTTCTGCACCGGCTGTTACCGGCTCGGGCGCACCGGTCAGGATTTCATGGATCTCGCCAAGCCGGGGCTCATCAAGCATTTCTGTCTGCCCAACGCGATCACGAGTTTCAAGGAATATCTGGTCAACTACGCGACGCCCGAGACCCGGAAGGTGGGCGACGCGCTCATCGGGAAGATGCTCGCCGATATCCCGCAGGAGGAACTGCGCCAGAAGACCGCCGCGTCGCTCAAGAAGATAGAGGACGGCGCGGTCGATGTGTATGTGTAAACTTATCTGAAATTCAAACTGCGATCATCTCACACAGCGGGCTTGGAAGTTGTGGTACTTATTGGGGGTGTAGATACTGCCGCTGACGAAGTGGACAACAAATACGGCGTCGGAGTATTTGACAAGGGACGTAGATGACCATAGATGGCCATTCTTGTCATCATTCAACGCTGAATATGAATCGGCAGAGCCGTCACATTGGCATTTGCTATCTTCATAACAACTAACATCCAGACATACCGGTTCTTCCGAAATTACTTTACAGGCTCCGCCGTAGGTGCTACCGGGGCAGTTTATGATGATTTTACGCAATTCTGATATGGTGGGAAGTCTGCCGCCAATAGAGCTACAATAATGATTTGCGGCCTGCCAATTCATCATCTCTTCTGACCGTGGCGACCATTCAAGCCCTGCGTGAGTTGTCCATTTAACAGCTGCTGTTTCTTCAGGTTGGGGGTTATTATTGTCCTTTTTTGCAGTGGCCGGGACAACAACAGCCTCCCCTGTTTTCGATGTGATATTCTTCACACACCTGACATTGTGTTTGTCGTACTTATTATTATTAGCGCTGGCCAAAAGGCCCGGGAAATACACATGCCATGCATTGTTAGAGCCATAAGGATCGGACGATGACGACCAGAGCGCAGTGTTAGTAGCATCACCTAACGCTGAATAGGTGGCGGCACTAGCATTGCGGGATGCACACATGCATGTTTTGGAAGGAACCTGACAAACATACTCGAGACATACCGGCGCTTCTGATGATACCTTGCAGGATCCGCCCGATTCCAATTCGGGGCAATTGATAATGAGCTTACGCAGTTCTGATATGGTTGGGAGTCTACCGCCCATCGCGGTACAGTAATCCTCTCCGGCCTGCCATTGCATTGCATCGGTTGATTTGTCAGACCATTGCAACCCGGCGTGTTCTGTCCATTTAACAGTATCTGGTTTTTTTGTTTCTCCGCCGACGGCAGGGGTAAGCAGGAACACAGCACTTACAAAGACAAGCATCCATAAAAAGTGTTTCATAGTGTTTTCTCTCCATCAGTTTAACACCGAGGAACATTCTATTCCGCAAACCATGTCGTTATGTTTTCCGCCTCGAATGGACCATTGGAAGGACCATTGGGGTCACATCTAATTTTTTATAGATTTCTTCTTCTCCAACTTGCGGTACTGACCTTTGGTGAGGAAGACGCGGTGATGCGCCGGGTCGGGCAGTTCCTGAGACAACTGCTCCCGCTGACCGAAATCCCACCCGATGATCACCCCCTTTCTCAAGTCCAGATCGATATAATACCGCGTGTTCGCATCCTCTACTCTTTTCGTTACCATGAGAATCTCCCTGCCATGACCTGCGCATGATAAAACAACCGCCGCCGAATATCAAGTAAGTGCCGCTCAGAAACTTTCTCTTGACTTCTTTCCAAACGACCGTTATTGTGGGTCATGTGAACTACTTCGGAGGTCATCAATGCTGGCTCCTCTCTTCGGCAGCGTAACGGCGGAACGGGTGCTGTTGTACCTCTCCCGCTTCGATGAAGGCTATGCGCGGGGCATCGCCCAGCATTTCGGGACGGCGCTCGCTCCGGTGCAGAAACAGTTGGCGAAGTTCGAGACGGCCGGGATACTCGTCAGCGCCGAAAAAGGACGGACGCTCCTGTATCTCTGGAATCCGCGCTATCCGTTCCTCAACGAATTGAAGGCGCTCCTCGCCAAGGCGTACGACTACCTGACGCCGGAGGAACAGGAACGCTACACCGTCCGGACGCGGCCGCGCCGCAGAGGAAAACCGGCATGAAAAAGATAACGGCAAAGACGACCATCAAGGATCTGGCGCTCATCGTTTGCGGGGCGCTGAAAAAGAACGGGATCGACGCGGTGCTGACCGGCGGCGCGGTGGTATCCATCTACACCGAGAACCGCTACCGCTCCAACGATCTCGATTTCATCTCGTCGGCATCGATGAAGGAGATCGAAGAGGCAATCGCCGCCATCGGATTCGCGAAGAACAAAGGGCGCTACTTCACCCACCCCGACACCGAACTGTTCGTCGAGTTTCCCTCTCCACCGCTCTCGGTGGGAGACAAACCGGTGCGGGAATTCAACGAGATAACGACGCGGAGCGGCTATCTGAAACTGCTGACGCCGACCTACTGCGTGATGGACCGGCTGGCGGCATTCTATTTCTGGAACGACCGGCAGTCGCTGGAACAGGCACTGATGGTGGCGCGGACCCATCCGGTCGATATGAAGGAGATAGAACGCTGGTCGAAGGCCGAAGGAATGACCGCGAAGTTCAATGAATTCAGTAAAATGAAGGAGTGAGCGCATGAAAGCCGTCGTCTACACCGAATACGGACCGCCCGATGTCCTGGGGGGCCAAACGGGGTCACATCTATATTAACGCAACTTTTTTCCCCTTTCTTCTCCAACTTGCGGTACTGGCCTTTGGTGAGGAAGACGCGATGATGCGATTATGGGACGCAAGATGCCGGACGACAGAAGAGTTGCCGGATCGACCTTGACTAATGGAGAGCTATCGGTTAGCATAGGCCGTTCCGCCGACGGATGAAATACCACCGCTTAAGAGGAAGTTCCCATGTCGCTACGAGATATTCTGAAGCGCATCTCTCCGAAATTCTTGAAACGGCTCTATCACCCGGCACGAAGGAGCCTCGTCGCCATGGCCAGAAGACATGGTGTCGAATTGTTGTTTATTACAAAGGATGCGGCCGAATTGTCCTTTTGGAGAAGCAGATTGGAAATCGACAAAGGCAAGTTTCGTAACGCCCACTATAAGGAATTGATGCTTGCGATAGCAGGGGAATCCACGGACGATTTTCTCAAAGGAAAGATCGTTGCTGATTTCGGTTGCGGCCCACGCGGAAGCCTTGTTTGGGCGGAGCAGGCATCTCTGCGGATCGGGATTGATGTGCTTGCGGACAGATATGCCGATGAGTTCACGGACAACATCATTTCTCACGGCATGATCTACTTGAAATCCACAGAGAAAGTTATTCCTCTGCCATCGGACTCTGTTGATGTGATGTTCACCTTGAATGCGATAGACCATGTCGATAATTTCGCCGCCATGTGCCATGAAATCGTTCGAGTTCTGAAACCGGGGGGAGAGTTTATCGGTAGTTTTAATTTGGAAGAACCGGCCACATCTTGTGAACCTCAGCAATTGAATGAGGAAATCATCAAAAACAATTTGCTGAATATGCTGGATATAGTGTCGTATCGGGTAGCCGTGAAGGGGCCTCCGGAAAACATATACCTACCTTTCCTCACCGGAAACTTGTCTTATACGCTCGGCCAAGAAGGATTCCTTTGGGTAAGGGCTAGAAAACACATATGAATACGCTGGTCAGCCCTTTGGGGATGTAGAGGGCCAAACGGGGTCACATCTATATTAACACAACTTTTCATTTCCCTTCTTCTCCAACTTGCGGTACTGGCCTTTGGTGAGAAAGACGCGGTGATGCGCCAGCCCGATTTCTCTTGACTTCACCCGGCGCGACCGCCATGGTAGACCGAGTGTGAACTATGCCGCAAAGGAGTGAGCGCATGAAAGCCGTCGTCTACACCGAATACGGACCGCCCGAGGTCCTGCAACTGAAAGAGATCCCCATCCCCGAACCGAGGCCCCATGGAAAATTCGGTCCAAACTGACCGGCCAATTCGGAGCAAACTGGCCGGGTAATTCGGTCAAAGTGGCCACCCTCTTCTGAGGGGTCAGCCAGACAGCATAAATAGCGCAGGAAGAAAAACGGACTAGACTTCCGCCGCCTTTTTAACAACGGCGGAGGAATGCATGAACCGGAGGAAGGACCGCATGAAAGTACGCAAACTGCTGAAACTGAGATTGGAGGAAGGCCGGAGCGACCGAAGCGTGGCGAGGATACTTGATGTCAGCAAGACGACGGTCGGCAACTACTACCAAGCCTTCCTCAGGAGCGAACTCCCCCTTGCCGAGGTGCTCGAACTCAGCGATGAGGACCTCGAGGAG
>ENA-UOWG01000141-UOWG01000141.1-activated-sludge-metagenome-genome-assembly--contig:-NODE-141-length-114084-cov-9.473757_pt1 | contig 114084 bp, 98 predicted proteins | sample MGYA00238147_ERZ761563 | MGnify/ENA primary metagenome ERZ761563 (study PRJEB28884, sample SAMN05720216) | anaerobic digester metagenome | isolation source: active sludge of municipal...
CAAAATACTGAATGACAGTATTGTATCCCTGAACAAAGAAAATACGGAGCTGAAAACGACCATCGAGATGCTGAAAGTGGAAACAGCCGATAAAACCAAGGTGGTCAATGACCTGAAACAGTTAAAAGAGCTTCTTGATACAGGGATTATCACTCAGGCTGAGTTTGATGCCAAAAAGGCAGCATTGCTCGAAAAACTCTGATCATAGAAAGGAGAGAGGAGAAAGGAGAGAGGAGAGATTATTTCTCCTTTCTCCTCTCTCCTTTCTCCTCTCTCCTCTCATCCACCACCGGCGTATCCCACTGCTCCCTGGGAACCACCTTCGGCGTGTCAGGATCCCCTTCGTAGGCGGGTGTCATGATCTGGACATTGTTCTCGTTGAAAATGTCGAGGATGTTTTGATGCAGCGTGTTATAATAGATCGGAATTTGGGAGGCATCGTCGCAATAAGCATTGATCTCATAGTTGACTGCAAAATCGCCCAGTGATTGTTTAATGACGAAGGGTGGCGGTTGCTTCAGGAGTCCTTCTGTTTTGTCTGCCGCCAGTTTCAGCATGGCATCCACCTGGCGCCAGGGTGTTTCATATCCGATCCCAACCGTTGTATGCAGTATCAGGCCGATATCTTTGGCCCTTGTACTGTAATTGATGATATTGCTGCTCAGCATGGTGGAATTGGGGATCACCACATCTTCGTTCTTGAGGGTGCGCACCCGGGTCACCATCAGTTTTTGCTCCTCTACAAAACCGACCACGTCCCCCACCTGGATCCGGTCTCCCTTTTTAAAAGCACCGCGGTAGGTCATCGAATAACCGGCAATGATATTGGCGATGAAGGAGGATGATCCCAGGGATAACAGGACACCCATGAACACGGAAATTCCTTTAAATGCACTTGAGTTGGATCCGGGGATGTACGGATAAGCAAGCACCAGAGCAAAAATGATGACGATCAGCCTTAAGATCTTATAGGTAGGCATGGCCCATTCCGGATCAAACCTGGTAATTTGCATTCCCCCTTCCTGGATGCCGGCAAATAATAATTTGATCAGTTTGAGCAGGTACCGTGTAACCAGGTAAATAATGATAAGAAAAGCCAGGCTGGGTAAAAATCCAAGGAATCCTTTTCCTAATTTGATTATCGGATCTACAAATAATCCCAGTGTATAAGTGGCCACCTTGTTCGTCCACGGAAACTGGCCGAGAACATATTGAAGGAATCCTGCAATCAGCAGAATGATGACAATAATCCGAATAGTTTTAAAAAAAAGATAAAAGGCCTTCCAGAGCTGCTGGGAACGGATCAGTTTGAACGAAATGTTTTCCACACTGCTGATCTTCGACTGTATCCGTTTTTCGATGGCAGTCCTTATTCGCTTTATCAGCCAGAGCAGTACGATCACGGCAACAACCAGAATGACAATGGCCACCAGTGCATTGATCATTTTGGTTTTCAGTGCGGGCCGGCTCCTTTCATACCGATAGGAATCAATGGCAGCACTAATCGAGTTCTGGATAACTTCAGCCAGTACTTTTGTATCAATCCCTTCTTCAACTCCATCAGCATCATACACATTCATGATGAACTCACTTCCGGCAAAGATCATCATCCTGTCTTCCAGAGCGGTTATTTTTACCGAATCCGGTGAGATGGTCTCAGCGGACGCTGCCTTTACAATTCGTTTACTGATGGTGGCTGCCCTCTGCTGGGCAGGATAGGAAGAAATTCCCCGGACATAAAACAGTGTTTTGCCATCTACCTTCACCGGGGCCCTGTCCTGCTGAATCCCTGCTAATTCCGGATCGATATCACTAGTTCCCTGCCCCGGGGATACTGCCGGAAATAGGATAACCACAATAAAAACCATGAGGATCCATGGGATAATTGATTTTCTCATAATGAACACAATATGATGGGTAAAAATTTTTATACCTAAGCGTTCTTCAACCGGCCGATATCCTGGAGGGAAGGTTCGCACCCGGATCCCTGGGAGGCCGATTCCATGCGAACAACTGTCTGCCAGTGATCTTTGGATTCAAAAATGGCCTGAGGATTAAGGATCCCTCCCCTCACCCTCCGTTCCATTTCATGACGCTGGGGAAGATGATGACAGGCAAGCCGGTAAGCCCAGTAGATCAGCTCCGAACAGTAAAAGGCCCTGATGCCATGAAGAAAAGCATAATTATAGGGATACCCGACCACGCGGCGTACATAGCGGCAGGTCTCTTCCATCAGGATGGCATCACAAAAGGTCGGGCGTAGGATGACATAATCGTCCACCTCGGTGAGGAATTCATCAATGGATTTGAGCGCTACCCCCTTACCGGTTGCCTCTATCAGCATATCACTGTCAATAATGATGGCTGAATGTTTCCAGTGTCCCCTGATGAACAGGTTGGTAAACTCAAATTCCTTGTGCGACAGAATGATCATCCCCGGCTGAAAAAGATGCCGGATGGTTTCCACATCCATTGCCTCGCACTTGAACGGCCTGCCAAACCGCCAGTTGATCTTGTTGGAGATGAACAGGACCGGATAAAATACCATCCGCATACGATAATTCAGCAACCTCGATACGCCCATCTAAACAATATATAATTTCATGTGATTTTTGCTCTTTACTTTTTACTCTTTACTTTTTCCGCCTCACCTCCACATTCACTTTCCATACATTCACCGGCGAAATCACAAACTCCCGCCATTGAATATCACCCGGCTTCATCTCGAATTCAAGGTAATTATCATATCCTTCTTTTGTGAACAATTCTGAGGGCAGCGGATCGAACTCATTCAGGTATGGCCTGTATTTGCAGGGTGTCAGTTCAACGATCAGGGTCTCCGCGCTGACATTACGGAACTCGAATAATCGGTTCTTCGTATCGGGGATATACTCCGTTTTCACCTTGATGAAATCATCATATGCACGGATGTACAAACTTTCATCGGTCTTCTGCTGGGCTGAAACGGACAGGGTGAACATCAGAAATAAAAATAACATCAGCAGGCATTCGGGCATTGATCGTGACGTGCACATGGCGATGATGATTGGATGTGGGATGTAAAAATAAATAACTGAATGATAATAACAAAAATTGTGAAGAAAAAACCATTGTAACAACAATCCGGCCATTCCCTCAGTGCGCCTCTGTGGTAAAAATGCAATCACTGGTATGAACCCCAGGGCAAGCCCTGGACCCTAATTCCGGCGCAAGCACCGGGGAATTTACCCCGTATGACCCCTCCCCTGCACCCCTCCCCTTAAGGGGAGGGGCCGGGGGAGAGGTCAATTAAACCACGGAGGCGCACCACGAAATAAGCGTAAATAGAAATCCTGATAAGTTTATATAATAACCAATAGATAATCTGTAATTTTGATCCCTTAACGTGAAGATCGCCACCTCCATAGTATGTTTTTTCCTGCTGATGTTCCAGTCGACAGGGTATTATTTGTATTTCAGGATCCAGCAACAGCACATCCGGCATGAGATCCGGCAGCAGATCAAGGCCGGAATACCGGAAGATGAGCTGGTTCTGCTCAAAATACCCCGCTCCGTACAGGAGAACCGGGATGAGTTTCAGCGGATCCATGACCATGAGTTCAGGTACCAGGGCAAAATGTACGACATCATCAGGCAGGAAAATCACGGGGAGGCCACATGGTTCCTCTGCATCAGCGACGAGAAGGAAACCCTGCTGTTTGCACGCCTGGATGAACAGGTGAAAAAAGAGATGAAGACCCTGCCCGGCAATGACAAACAACGGGAGCGGCTCCTGCAGTGGCACCACACCTTATTTTTGACTGAAACCGGGATCTCTGTCTTGCTCGATGCCGACGATACCGGGCAGCCTGAATCCCTTATTTCTTGGTATAAAGACTGGGAACACCCTCCTGATACACCTCCACCTGTTATTTAAGCTGGTATGCAGAAAACGGTGTGATGGCCCGGATTAAAGATTTCAACTTTCTTTCCGGGCATTGAATGGATGTAGTATGAGCTTAAATTTATGTGTATGAAAAGAATATTATTATATGTATTCCTGCAGGTGATCATCTGCCATGTTTTTGCCCAGGAGCTGCTGATCAAGGACAGGATAACGCACCAGCCCCTGGAAATGGTGGCAGTGTACCGTCACCATCCGACAGTGGCGGTGGTAACGAACTTCAAGGGCCGGGTTGATATCTCTGCTTTTCAGGGAGCAGATACCATTTTCATCCAGTTGCTTGGATATGAGCCGGTAAGATATTCATACGATCAGATGAAAGGCATGCAGTTCAGGCTTTATCTTGATCCGGTGGACTTCTCGCTGGATGAGGTGGTTATTTCGGCTGCGCGATGGGAGCAGAGCAAACGTGATGTGCCGCAGAAGATCACGTTGATCAAACCCGCCGAAGTGGCTCTGCAGAATCCGCAGACAGCGGCTGACATGCTTCAGGCCAGCGGCGAGGTTTTTGTCCAGAAAAGCCAGCTTGGAGGTGGAAGCCCGATGATCAGGGGATTTGCCACCAACAGGCTGCTGATCGTGGTGGATGGTGTGAGGATGAACACGGCGATATTCCGCAGCGGCAACCTTCAGAATGTGATATCGCTTGACCCGAATTCCACCGAAAAGACCGAGGTGTCGTACGGACCGGGATCCCTGATATACGGCAGTGACGCCATCGGAGGGGTCATGAGCTTTTACACGCTGACCCCTTCCCTTTCCGACGGCGATAAGCCGCTGGTGAAAGGGAATGCCCTTGCCAGGTGGTCATCGGCAGACATGGAAAAAACCGGCCACCTCGACCTGACCATTGGGCTGAAAAAATGGGCCTTTGTCACCAGCGGAACCTTTACTGATTATGATGATATGATGATGGGCCGACATGGACCAGAGCAGAATTATTTACGAAAATATTATGCAAAGACCACGGACGGAACAGATACTCAGGTACCCAACCCCGATTCGCTGGTACAGGTTCCGTCAGGATACCACCAGGTCAATGTGATGCAAAAGATCCGCTTTCAGCCCAATGAACACTGGAATTTCAACTATGGATTCCATTTTTCGACCACGTCCGACTATTCCCGTTATGACCGGCTACTCAGGGAGAAAAAGGGTCAGCTGCGCTCTGCAGAATGGTATTACGGACCGCAAAAATGGATGATGAACACCCTGAGCGTCACCCACCGGCAACCGACACGGATGTACGATATGCTCAACATGACGCTGGCGTGGCAGAATTTTGAAGAGAGCCGCCACGACAGGGATTTTGGTGATACCGAGCTCAGGCACCGGATCGAAAAGGTGAACGCGTTTTCTCTGAACCTGGATCTTGAAAAGGAAGTGGGAGAACGCCAGGGATTGTACTACGGGGTGGAGGCGCTGGTCAATACCGTGGAATCCACCGGCGAAGATGAGGATGTTTCTACGGGTATCCGTGTCCCGGGACCGGCACGGTATCCAAGTCCTTCCGACTGGGAGTCGTTTGCCGGTTATGTGAACTACCGGATAAAGCCCGTGACCCAGCTGACCCTGCAGGCCGGACTGCGTTATAACCAGGTGATGCTGAGCGGGGACTTTGACACCACGTTCTATCCGTTTCCTTTTACCGACTTTGATATCAGCACCGGAGCCCTCACCGGAAGCCTGGGTATGGCATGGCTACCAGGAGAAACATGGCAGGTGAACATGAATCTGTGCACCGGATTTCGTGCTCCCAACATTGATGACGTGGGAAAGGTCTTCGATTCCGAACCCGGATCCGTCGTGGTGCCCAACCCGAACCTCGTAGCGGAGTATGCCTGGAACGGTGAACTGAGCCTGACGAAAATCTTCGGTCAGTTCCTGAAAATAGATCTGACCGGGTATTACACCTACCTCGACAATGCCATCGTCAGGCGCGATTATACACTGAATGGAATGGACAGCATCATGTACGACGGGGAAATGAGCCAGGTCCAGGCTATGCAAAATGCTGCATACGCCTATGTATACGGAATCCAGGCAGGTGTTGAGCTGAACCTGCCTGCCGACCTGAAGATCCTGTCGAAGTTCAACTACCAGAAAGGGGAAGAGGAACTGGACGACGGTAGCATGGGCCCGCTCAGGCACGCCGCCCCCTGGTTCGGTTCAACGCATGTGCTATGGAAGCACGAGCGTTTCACGGCAGATCTTTTTGGAATCTATAACGGAGAAATCCCCTATGAGGAACTGGCACCGGAAGAACAGGGTAAAGATTACATGTATGCGGTCGATGCGGATGGAAATCCCTACTGCCCTTCCTGGTATACCCTGAATATCAAGGCTATGTACCAGGTCACCAATTTCCTGATGGTAAGTGCGGGGATCGAAAACCTTACCGACCAGCGCTACCGGCCCTATTCCTCCGGCATCGTGGCGGCGGGAAGGAATTTTATTGTTTCCCTGAAGGGGAACTTTTAATAAGAGGATGCGTCATCTGTTCTTAACCACAAAGGAACACGAAGGATTTCACAAAGTTGCACAAAGATATATATATGATAATAAACTACTTAGTGTTCCTTAGTGATATACTTTGTGTGCCTTCGTGGTTAAATATGACACTTATGATACAACCTATTAGTTATAATTATTTTAAATGTTAAAAAAAGGAGCATTACATACCCTGGCCCGAAAAGCTGGATTATCCCGGATGGCCTGCTGGCTGGTGGTGGCTGTCCTTTTCTATTCCAGCCTGGAATACCGCTTCTGGCGCATCGAGGGAAGGATCATTGCAGGCGACGTGGTCTCCTACTACCAGTACCTCCCTGCAGTGTTGATACATCATGATATCACACTGGAGTTTGCCCACCGGGATGCTGAACGGTACAAGGACCGGTTCTGGTCCGCTCCCACGGAAACCGGAAAATATGTGGGTAGGATGACGCTGGGCATGTCGGTACTGTATGCTCCTTTTTTTCTTGCCGCCCATGGGCTGGCCGGTCCGCTGGGCTATGAAAGGGATGGCTTTTCGCCGCCGTATAAATTCGCTCTGATCATTTCCTGCCTGTTCTATGTCTTCGTGGGATTATGGTTCCTGCGCAAAGCGCTGCTGAACTGGTTCTCCGACAGGGCGACAGCCATTTCGATCCTGATCCTCGGGCTGGCCACCAACCTGTACTTCTATGCGGTCATCGAGCCTCCCATGTCGCACGCATACAGCTTCAGCCTGATCGCCTGCATGATCTTCCTGGTGATACGCTGGTACGCCGCACCTTCAGTACCAAAGGCCATCCTCATCGGCCTGGTGGCCGGACTGATCCTGCTGGTAAGACCGGTCAACCTGGTCTTTCTGCCCCTGATCCTGCTGTGGGATGCGGGAAGCCGACCAGCCCTGATGGAGAGGCTTATCCTGCTGAAAAGGAACTGGGTACATCTGCTCATCATCATGGGGACAGTTTTCCTGGTGACCGTTCCGCAAATGCTTTACTGGCGGATGACCACCGGACATTATATCTATTATTCCTATGAGAAAGAACGGTTCTTTTTCAATGATCCGCATCTGTTCAGGGGAATATTCAGCTACCGGAACGGCTGGCTGATGTACACCCCTGTGATGATCTTTGCCCTCATCGGAGTGTTTTTAACCTTTAAACAACATCGCAGACTTTACATTCCCATGGTGGGCGTATGGCTGGCCTTCCTGTACCTGACATTTTCCTGGTGGTGCTGGTGGTACGGCGGAGCTTTCGGTATGAGGACCATGATTGATGCCTATGCGCTGCTCGCTTTCCCGCTGACCGCCTTCACTGCCTGGGTGATGCAAAAAAAACGGATCCTCGGATCCCTGTATCTGACACTGTTAGGTTTGTTCATTGCGCTTAATATTTTCCAGACCTATCAGTATTATACCGGTGCCATCCACTGGGGCTCGATGACCCGGGAGGCCTACTGGGATTCTTTTCTCCGGAAAGATCCCTCCGACCGGTTTAAAAGCCTGCTGAAGCATCCGGATTATGGACTGGCCAAAAAGGGCATTGATGCATTCAGTCAGTTTGAAAAGCGGACCGATCTGCCTGCAGTGCTGGAGGATACTGCAGGAATGGCAGCTTTCATCCGGCAAGCCGAACAAACGATCCGAAACGATACGGCATGGTTCGACCTGGTCAGGCAAAAATCGGTCAGTAAAAACAAACCTGTAGAAGAAGTTCTTCGGGAGGAAGCCCTGTGGATCTGGAACAAAAAAAAGGATAATGCTGTACCGAAATGAACAAATATTTGACATTTAATCGTTCTCCTGGAATTTTTGACGTACTTTGTACGGTCTATTCAATGTTGAACAATTAGTAAAGGAGGTAATCATGGGAATTTTATCCTGGATCGTCATCGGACTGATTGCGGGTGTCATCGCCAAATTCCTTATGCCCGGCAAGGATCCGGGCGGATTTATCATCACTATCCTGATCGGCATTGCCGGAGGTGTGATAGGCGGATTTATAGGTTCTTTACTGGGATTCGGAGGTGTGACCGGGCTGAATTTTAAAAGCATTCTGCTGGCTATTGCCGGGTCTTTTCTTCTGCTGCTTATTTTCAGGCTATTCAGGAAGAAGGGTTGATTTTAAGTTGGCAATTTGACAATTTGACAATTTGACAATTTGCCATCCGATCATTAAAAAATAAAGTCCGTATTAAGGAACGCCGATTGATTTCCCCGCAGGATCTCCTTTATCAGATCCTTATTTTGCGTGGAGTTTTTAGCTGCCACCAGCGTACGTATGGTGAACACCCGCAGTGCATCCGACACCGATAGGGTTCCCTCCGCCGAGTCCTTCCTCCCTGTGAATGGAAACGTATCCGGCCCGCGCTGGCACTGGCTGTTGATGTTGACACGGCACACCTGGTTCACCAGGGGATCGATCAGCCTTGCGATCTGCTGCGGATCGTTCCCGAAAAGGCTGACCTGCTGGCCGTAGTCCGACTGCACCATATACGTTATGGGCTCTTCGATATCGTCGAACACCGCGACAGGGATGACGGGTCCGAATTGTTCTTCATGATACAGCCTCATCCGGGAATCCACCGGAAAGACCACCGCCGGGAAAAAGAAAGATCCGTGGACCTCGCCTCCTTTTTCATTGATGACCCTGGCTCCCAATGCTTCCGCATCGTGGATCAGGTCGAGAAGGTAACGTGATTTGCCTGGCTCAGGCAGGGGAGTGATCTGCACTCCCTGCTCCCAGGGCATGCCCATCATCAGGGAAGATACTTTCTGCGAAAACTTCTCCAGGAACTCTTCACTGATCTTCCGGTGGACAAACAGGATCTTAAGGGCCGTGCATCGTTGTCCGTTGAACGACAATGTTCCCAGTACCGTTTCGTTCACCGCCAGGTCGAGGCTGGCATCGGGCAGGATGATGGCCGGATTTTTGGCTTCCAGGCCCAGCACGCAGCGCAGGCGGTGAGGCTTGGGGTGCTGGTGCTTGAGAATATCCGCCACCCGGCTGGTGCCGATGAATGCCAGCACGTTGATCCGTCCTGACTTCATCAGCGGACCGACCACGGCCTGTCCATCACCGTAGACGGTATTGATGACACCTGCCGGAAATGCATCCCTGAACGCCTCCAATAATGGATAATGCAGTAGTACCCCGAGCTTGGGAGGCTTGAAAATGACTACATTGCCCATGATCAGGGCAGGGATCAGCGTGGTGAAGGTCTCGTTCAGAGGGTAGTTAAATGGCCCCATGCACAAAACCACTCCGAGGGGCGCACGCCTGATCTGTCCCATGATGCCCTGTTCCATGACAAACCGGGATGAATTCCTGTCAAGGTCTTTCAGGGCCTCTATGGTATCACGGATGTATTCCACCGTGCGGTCAAATTCCTTTTGCGCGTCGGCCAGCGTCTTACCTATTTCCCACATCAGTAGACGGACGATCTCCTGGCGCTTGTCGGTCATTTTAAAAACGAATAGTTCCATGTGGCGGATTCGTTCCTCCACCGGCATGGTGGGCCATTCTCCCCGGCCGTTACTGTACGCTCGTTCGGCAGCATCCAGGACCTCCAGCGACTCTTTTTCGGTAAGCAGGGGATAGCTTCCGAGAAGAAAAGGATTTGCATCCCGTCCTTCAGAGATCATAACAGGGGAAAGAACCTCCTGTACGGGTCCGTCCCATGTCTGTATCAGGCCATTGACCAGGTATTCTTTCTGATGAATGGGCTCATCCAGCATAAACTCCTCCCCGATCCCTGATAAAGAAGGAAAGAGATTGATGTTCAATTCGGACATTAGTAAAGATTTAAAACTACTTACCCTGGGGCGGATTGGCAACTGCCGCTTTCTCCTCCCTGGAGATCCACCCTCCTCCAAGCGCTTTGTACAGACTTACATAGGAATTGAGCAATTCCCTCAGGGTCAGAGAAGCATTGAGTTCCGTATCAAAGAGTGTCCTTTCCGAATCCAGCACTTCCAGGTAACTCGTCACACCTCCATCGTACCTTGACCGCGATAGCATGGCTGCATTCTGCGCTGCTTTTCTCTGTTTGTTCACCGCTTCCAGCTCTGTCCTGTAGGTACTTACGCTGATCAATCCATCCTCCACTTCACGGAAAGCCTGCAGCACGGTGTTGTCATAGTCCATGAGCGCTTCCTGGTAGCGCTGACGTTCGATTTCGACGCGTCGTTTGTTTTTATTGAAATTAAAGATCGGGCCCAGGATTCCTCCGCTGACCGACCACGCGGCGCTGGCGGCCGTAAAGGTCAAATCAGGGCTGGCTGCCCCGAATAGTCCGGTGAGATTGAAAGAGGGGAACCGGACGGCCTGTGCCACGCCGATGTAGGCGTTCTGTGCCACAAGCGCCTGTTCGGAGTAAAGAATATCAGGCCGGCGTGTAAGCAGCTCCGACGGGATTCCCGATGGAATGTCGGGAGGTATGGGCTGGCTGTTCAGGTCAAGCCCGCGGGCAATGGTTCCGGGCATCTTTCCCAGCAGGATCGACAGGGCGTGTTCAGTTTGCGCCACAGCCCTTTCATACTGGGGAATATACGCAGCGGCAATGTTCTCCTGAATTTCGGCCTGGTTCACGTCGATTTCAGGGACGATCCCTTTATTGAACCGTTCGCGGACGATCCATGTGGATTCTTTACGCGATTCCAGTGTCTGGCGGGAGATGGCAAGCTGGTTATCGAAGTCCAGCAGCTGGTAGTAGGTGGAGGTCACTCCAGCGATCAGGCTGATCATCACCGAACGGTATCCGTATTCCGTGGCCAGCAGGTTCGCCTTTGCGGCTTCGGTGGCGCTGCGGTATTTCCCCCAGAAATCAATTTCCCACGAAAGAAAAGGAGCCGCATAATAGGTATTGTGGTTGGTGGTACTCCCCGTACTGAGGACCGGATTCAGGTTACCTCCCTGTATGTTCGCCTCATAACCGATGACCGGCCACATATCGGCCCTGTTATATCCAACGGCCGCCCTTGCCTCTTCAATGCGCGCTGCTGCCAGCCGTACATCCCTGTTTTCGGCCAGTGCGGTCCGTATCAGGCTCTCCAGCTGGGGATCCTGGAATAGGATCCACCACTCCAGATTCAATGCTGAATCCTGAACGGTTGTGTCTGAATAGTTAAAATGGTCGGGCGTCTGCACCACAGGCTTCTGGTACTTCGGTCCCACCATGCACCCTGCCAGGACCGATATGAACAGGATCACCGCCAGGTGTATACTATATTTTTTCATATCATTCATTATTCTGTACGACAGTTTGTTGTGCTTTCTTTAGATCTCGTTTCTTTTCATATTTACCTAACTTGCCTATCAGGACAAATAACATCGGGTACATAAAGATACCGAGCATAGTGGCGATGAGCATCCCGGCAAAAACAGCCACGCCCATCACGTTACGTGCCTGGGAGCCAGCCCCGCTGGCTGTGATCAGGGGTACCACACCGAGAATGAAGGCAAAAGAGGTCATCAGGATCGGGCGCAGACGCAATTTGGCTCCCTGGATGGCTGCTTCCATGAGGGATAATCCCTCTTCGAATTTATCTTTGGCATATTCAACGATAAGGATCGCATTTTTCGCTGCCAGAGCCAGCAGCAGGATCAGCGAAACCTGGGCAAAGATGTTCAGGACATAAAGATCAGAGCTGAAGCGGGCGATCCATATTCCAAGGAAAGCGCCGAAAATGGCAAAGGGCGTTCCAAGCAGGATGGCGAAAGGCAGCGACCAGCTTTCGTACTGGGCAGCAAGGATCAGGAACACAAACACCAGTGAAAACACGAAGATCACACCGGCTGTTCCTGCAGCTGCTTTTTCCTGGTACGACATGGCGTTCCAGGCATAGCCGATATCATCAGGCAGTACCTCCTCAGCCACTTCCTCCAGGGCGGTGAGGGCCTGTGCCGAACTGTAACCGGGTGCAGGTCCGCCCGTCACCTCCGCTGCACGGTACATATTGAACCGGAAGGTGAATTCAGGCCCGCTTATATTTTCAACCGTGGCTATGGAACTAAGGGGGATCATCTTCCCTTCGTTGTTTTTAATAAAGAACAGATCCATGTCATCTTCGGTCAGCCTGTATTCCGGTTCAGCCTGAAGATAGGACTTGTATACGCGGCCAAACCGGTTGAAGTCGTTCACGTAGGTCCCGCCCAGGAAAGCGCTGATGGTATTGTATACATCGTTCAGGTTCAGTCCCATTTTCATGGCCTTTTCCCTGTCCACATCCAGGTACCGCTGGGGAGTCGAAGCCTGATAGGTGGTGAACACCGAACTTATCTCCGGCCGCTGACGCACTGACTGAATAAATTTTTGGGTCTGCTGGGCAAGATACTGGGGGGTACTGTTGCTGCCCTTGTCCTGGATCATGATGCTGAAACCGGATCCATTCCCCAGCCCCGGGATGGCAGGAGGTCCAAAAGCAAAGCTGGGTGCCTCCTGAATGGCTGCAGAGAATTCCCGGTTCAGCTTCCGGATGAGCATGTGCACCTCGCCTTCCTTTCCGCGTTCACCCCATTCCTTGCAGGAAACGAAAATAAAAACCGAATTGGTCGAAAAGCCTCCGGTGAGCATGCTGTATCCGGGGATGCTGGTGGAAAACTCCACTTCCTCATGCGACGATAGGATCTTTTCAATCTTTCTGGCAACCAGATCGGTCCGCTGCAATGAAGCTGCTTCGGGCAACTGTGCATTGATGAAGAAATAGCCCATATCTTCTTCAGGGATGAAGCCACCGGGGATGAATTTACCCAGCACACCGGCCAGAAACAGAAAGATCACGATGAAGATGACTCCACGGGTAGCCTTACGGGCAACCACGTGGGAGAAACTGGTGTATTTTTCATTGGCTTTGTTGAAACCTTTGTTAAATCCCCTGAAAAATTTACCCACGATGCCCTTTGCAGGTTTTGGTTCCTTCAGCAGGATCGAGCTGAGGGCAGGGCTAAGGGTCAGCGAGTTCAGGGCGGAAAAAACGACCGATACGGCGATGGTGATGGCAAATTGCTGATACAGGCTGCCGGTGATGCCACTGATCGCTGCGACCGGTATGAAAACCGCCACCAGCACCAGGGTGATGGCAATGATCGGGGCAGTGATCTGTTTCATGGCCTTGATGGTCGCCTCGCGGGGCTCCATCCCGTGTTCAATATTGACCATAACCGCCTCCACCACCACAATGGCATCGTCAACGACAATTCCGATGGCCAGAACGATACCCAGCAGTGACAGCGTGTTGATCGAGAATCCGAAAACCGGAAAAAGAATGAAGGCTCCCACCAGGGACACAGGGACTGCCAGCAGGGGAATGATCATGGCCCTCCAGTTCTGAAGAAAGATAAAAACCACAAGGATCACCAGGAGCAGGGCTTCATACAGGGTCGTGATGATCTCACGGATCCCTTCTGAGATCGCCAGGGTGGTATCAAGGGATATATCGTATTTCAGATCCTGCGGAAAGTCCTTAGCCAGCTCAACCATGGTTGCCTTTACCTGGCCAGCCAGGTCCATCACATTGGAACCGGGACTCTGATAGATGGATAGTACACCAGCATCTTCGCCATTAAGACGGGCATACATCTTGTAACTTTCCGTACCCATCTCGATACGGGCAAGATCTTTCAAACGAACCTGAAATCCTTCAGTACTCTGCCGTACCACAATCTCACCGAATTCTTCTTCGGTCTGCAGACGGTCCTTGAGGCGTACGGTGTATGTGAAATCCGTGCCTTGCGGAGCCGGTTCACCGCCAAATTTACCCCCTGCCACTATCACGTTTTGCTGCTTGATGGCATTGACGACTTCATTGACCGTGATGCCCATCTGGGCCATCCGGTCGGGTTTGATCCAGATCCGCATGGAATAGTCCCCCACACCGAACACATCCACCCTGCCGACTCCCGGTATGCGGGCCAGGATATCTGCCACGTTGATCTTCGTGTAATTACTGAGAAAGATCTTATCGTACGTTTTGTTTGGTGACGTAAGAGAGATCAGCAGGACCGGAAAAGCAAGCGATTTTTTTGTTGAAACTCCAAGTCGTTTCACTTCATCCGGTAGTTTGGGAGTGGCGGAAGAAACACGGTTCTGGGTAAGCACATTGTTCATATCCGGATCAGTTCCCACGTCGAAGGATACCCTGATGGTTAAAGCACCGTCATTGGTATTGATCGACTGCATGTAGATGCTGTTCTCCACCCCGTTGATCTCCTGTTCCAGGGGAGTGGCCACCGACTGTTCCACGTCCAGGGAGCTGGCGCCGGTATAAAAAGCCGTGACCTGTACCATCGGAGGAGTGATGTCAGGATACTGGGCAATAGGTAAACTTAAAATCGAAATCACGCCAAGGATCACGATAAAGATCGAGATGACCATGGCAACGATCGGCCGTCTTACAAAAAATTCTGCCATCGCGTTCCGGTATTAGGGGTTAGAATTTCATTAGTTCGGCAGGTACCTCGACCATCTGGGGGTTGACTTTCTGTCCCGGCCGGACCAGATTCAGGCCTTCAAACACGATCCGGTCCTTTGGAGTAAGCCCTGACATAACAAGGAACATACTCCCGACCTTTGCAGCCAGTTTGACCGGGCGTACTTCAATGGCGCTGGTATCATTTACTACATAGACCTGGTACAGACCCTGCAGTTCCCTGACACTCCGCTGAGGAATCACCAGTCCATTTTCAACGACTTCCACAACGATCTGCACCCTGGCAAACTGACCGGGGCGTAAAAGCTTTTCTGGATTGGGAAAGGATGCCTGGACCAGAAGAGTCCCTGTGGTGGGATCCACCTGACGGTTCACAAAATCAAACCTGCCTGGGGAAGCGAAAACCGATCCATCGGACAGGATCAGATGTATCTTTTCCTGTTCGGCCACTCTATCACGCACATCATTCCTGGTGAGCGAATCCTGTGCCTGCGCATCAATGGCTTTCCTGGCAATCCAGAGGTAATCGGATTCCGTAATGGAAAACTGGACCAGGATGGTATCAATGATGGATACAGTGTTCAGCACGACGGGATTCGGCGGACGTCCGACATACTCTCCGGTTTTTGCTTCGGTCTTGCCTATGACTCCCGTGATAGGCGAGTATATGCTGGTATACCCCAGGTTGATCCGGGCATATTTCAGGTTGGCATTCGCTGCGTCAAGGGAAGCCTGGGCAGCGCCAAACTGGGCAACGGCAGCATCCAGGTCGCTCTGGCTCACCGCATTGATCTCGGCCAGGGGCCGGATCCTGTTCAGGTCACTCTCGGCCTTTGCCAGCATGGTCTGCGCCTGTGCCACACCGCTCATCGCTTCAGCTTCCAGTGCTTTGAAAGGCTCCGGATCAATGGTATAAAGCAGCTGACCCTGCCTGACAAACGTTCCTTCCTGAAAATGTATCCCTGTAAGAAAGCCATCCACCCTGGCACGGATCGGAATATCCTTATATCCATAGGTCTGCCCGACAAAATCTGCCTTTATCGGTACGGTTGTCTGCAGTACATTGACCGCCTGTACCTTGGTAAGCGGTGGAGTCTTCGCTGCCTCCTTCTTACAGGCCGGTAATATCAATAGTAAACTTAAGAGGCAGCAAATGATCGCGCCCCGGAGGATGTAAACGGTAAATTTCATGGCTGGAATTTTGAACGTTAAGCAAATGTATTATAAAATCTTTCTGAATTCAATGGATATTTTTAAAAATGATTCCTTTTCATCCGGCAGGCAGTGGTAAAAGATTTCGACGTCCTTGTATTGATTTCTACAGAATTACTTGCATCTGCCTGTCTTTTTCATTAATATTGCCACTCCAACGACCCCTTGTATTTTTTTACTTCTAAAATCCTTTATCATGAAAAACATTCCAGTTCTTTTATCTGCATTCATGTTTGCCGCTTTCAGCTATGTACTCCAAGCCCAGGACAACGGAGACTGGGGCAATCCCTACTCCGTACTGAAAGACCAGCCTGAAGCCGACCTGATCGTAAGGGTTGGCGATATTGATAATCTGGGATTTGGCTGGCCCGAGGAATTTAATCCTTTTGCCGGTAAAAATACGGATCCCCACGATTATCCCTGGGAAGCCGAATCCGACGATCCGGCGGGCACCGACAGGATATTTGTTGTTTCCAGTTACACACCAGATGAAGCTGCATGGACGGATGGGTATACCGGCTCCACTACCCGACCTGAAAATGAGCCGCAACCGATTACCCTTGAGTACTCTCTCATTGGGATGGATGTAAAATCCGCCATGATCCGGATGTTTGTGGACGATTTCCAGTCTCCCGGGTTTGGTGCCAGCTATCAGGTCAGCATCAACGGAAAAAGGATTCCCTACCTTGAAAATATGATCAATGCCCTGGATCAGACCGGCCCCATCGGGAAACTGATCACCATACAGCTTCTTCCCGAGGATCTTCCCCTGGTAAAGACAGGCCGGATGGTGATCCGGATCGACGATCTGACCACCGGCGCGGGTGATGGATTTGCCATTGATTTTGCAGAGCTGCTGATCAATCCGAAAAAACTGGCCTTCGTACAGAATATCAGCGGAATCGTAGTGGATGAAGATACAAAGGCGGGCATTGGAGGAGCACTTGTATCTGCCACCAACGTCGTCGAAACCACTACAGATGACCAGGGCGGATTCGTGCTGATGAATGTACCGGCAGGACTGGCACTGATCACCGCTTCAAAAACGGGATACGCCATGAAAACTCTCCCCTATGATGAATATAACTATGAAGGTATGGATGACAAGACGATCACCATCCCCCTCAAAAAACTGGAAGAATCCGTGGTAAAAATGGGGCAGGATATTGATAAAAAAGGTGTTTTGGTCCTGTACGGGATTCATTTTGAGGTGGATAAGGCCACCCTTACCCCTGAATCCGTTCAGGTGCTGGAGCAGCTGGCCACTGTGATCAGGGAGAGACCAGGCCTCAATCTTGAGATTGCCGGGCACACCGATTCGGATGGTACGGATGAATACAACCTCCAGCTCTCGCAGAACCGCTCGCAGGCGGTGGTGAACTGGCTCGTTGAAAATGGAATCACCAATACATTGAGCGCACAGGGGTATGGCGAAAGCTCCCCGGTGGCAAGCAATACCACCATCGAAGGGAAGGCGGCAAACCGCAGGGTAGAGATCAGGGTGATAGGGGAAAAAAATTAATTAATTCTTTTCCCTGACTTCCCCCACTCCCTTTCACGCAGAATATACTTTTGAATCTTCCCTGTGGCAGTTTTGGGCAACTCACATATCTCGATGGCTGCGGGGCATTTAAAATGTGCCATGTGTTTCTTGCAGAAAGCAAGAATTTCCTCTTCCGACGCGTAGGCTCCTTTTTTCAAGGTGACAAAGGCTTTCGGCCGTTCGCCCCATTTTTCATCGGGGATGGCCACCACCGCACATTCAAGGACTGCCGGGTGCCTGACCACCGTTTGTTCCACCTCAATGGTCGAGATATTCTCCCCACCTGAAATGATGATATCCTTCAGCCGGTCACGAAGTTCAATATACCCGTCGGGGTGCCACACGGCAAGGTCACCGGAATGGAACCAGCCTCCGCGGAACACCTCCTCCGTGGCCGCCGGCTGTTTATAATACCCCTGCATCACGTTATTTCCCCTCATCACCACCTCTCCGATTGTTTTACCATCCCGCGGAACATCGTTCATATAGCTATCCACCACCCTGACCAGCTCGGCTGTGACGTATGCCTGGCCCTGTCTTGCACGCAGCTGTGCCTGTTCTTCCAGTGGCAGAAGATCCCATTCAGGGTGCCATTCACAGATCGTATAGGGCCCATAGGTTTCGGTCAATCCGTACACGTGTATCGGCTTGAAATTCAGCGATCTGAGCTTTTCCAGCAGGGTGGGCGACGGAGGTGCCCCCGCAACAATGACCGCTACGGGCTGGTCGAAGCGGTAGGCACTGGAATGGTTCACCAGCATGGTATGGAGCGTAGGTGCGCCATTGAAATGCGTCACGCCCTCCCTGCGGATGAGGTCCCAGATACGTTCCGGATCGATCCTGCGCAGACAGACATGTGTGCCGCCCACTGCCGTCACCGCCCACGAAAAACACCATCCATTGCAATGGAACAGGGGCAGCGTCCAAAGATAAACTGTTTGGAGCGACAGGCCCGTTTCAATCACTTCTCCAAGGGCATTCAAATACGTACTCCGGTGAGAGAAGATCACCCCTTTCGGCTTGCCGGTAGTACCTGAGGTATAATTAATGGAAATGGGACTATCCTCCTGGTCAACGGGATTCCGCAAAGGCTCCGGTGAACTTTCAGCCAGGAAGCGTTCATAGGGATCGCTGACCAGACCGGAATCATCAATGCGGATGACAGTCAGCCCGGGAATGTTCAGATCGCTGATCAGCGGTAAAAATTCAGCATCGGCAAATAAAAACCGGCTGTCGGAATGGCCCAGGATATACCGGATCTCCTCCTGGTTCAGCCGGGTGTTGATCGTTACCAGGACACCTCCGGCCAGCGGTACACCAAAATGTGCGTCCAGCATGGCCGGTATATTGGGACACAGAAAGGCCACCTTGTCGTTCCTTGAAAGTCCTGCCTGCAGCAGGGAACGGGCCAGGCGATGCACCCGTTCTTCAAACTGGCGGTAGGAGTACCTCCGGTCGCCATGAATGACAGCTGTTTTTTCAGGCAGGATCGAAGCACTCCGCCGGAGGAAACTCAGGGGACTCAGTTCTGTGCGGGATACTGGCTTTGTAATGTTCTCTTCCATGACCATCGCTGTTGAATGCTACTAAGATAAGGATTTCTTTCATTGCCCTAAGGGCGAATCATGGTTAATTATTCAGTGTTTTTATTAATTTGCACTCCGCGGAAACAACAGTCCATCATGAAGGATCACATCCGACAGGCATTGAACAGTAAGGAACCAGGCGTGCTCATCCTGGCGTCTTTGGTATTCCTCTGCGGTCTGTTCATCCATCTGGGAAATGTCCCCCTGATGTCGGATGAGGGGATCCGGGGTCTGGTCGCGCTGGAGATGCAGTTATCGGGTGATTATCTGACACCTACCATCAACGGGGAACTTTATTTCAACAAACCTCCCCTGTACAACTGGATCATCCTGGCCTTTTTCAAACTGACCGGCAGCCACAGCCTCTTTATCCTAAGGCTTCCAACGATCATTGCCACCCTGTTCTTCACAATGACCATTTTCCTGTACGTGCGGCGATATTTCGGTGACCGTTTTGCTGCCTTCAATGCGCTCCTGTTCCTATCCACAGGAAAGATCCTCTTCAGCGACACGAACCTGGCCCTTATTGACCTGACCCATTCCTGGCTGCTGTACCTGAACTTTATCGTCATCCTTGAATTTTCCAGGCGCCATCAGCCGTGGAAGATGTTCCTGATTTCCTACGGGCTGATCGCGCTCTGCTACCTGATGAAGGGATTCCCTGCCCTGGTGGCCCAGGCAGCTACACTGCTGGCTTTTTTCATCGCCAGAAAAGAATTCAGGAAACTTTTCTCGTTGCCGCATGTAACGGGAATCATCCTGATGACCGGGATCATCGGGGCATATTATTATTTTTACATCCGGCAAAATCCAGGCATCCTGGAGCATTTGTTCGCAATCCTGTGGGATCAGTCGGCCCAGCGGACAGTGGCACGGTACCCCTGGGAAAAGACCGTTGCCCACCTTGTCCTGTTTCCACTGAAGTTCCTCTATGAGCTGCTGCCCGTATCCTTGCTGGTGGTTGCCTGTCTCCGGAAGGATTTTATCAAAAGGATCCACGATCATCCGGTTCTGTTCTACAGCTTTCTTTTCCTGGTTGCCAACAGCCTCATCTACTGGCTCTCCCCTTACTGGAGGGTCCGGTACATATTCATGCTGTTTCCGCTTGCCGTAACGATCATGCTCTATTTCCATCTGCTTGTGAAAGAACAGAACAGGCGGCTTCTTCAGGTTACAGGCATCCTGCTGTCAGGCATCTCAGCGATCGCGACGCTGGCTCTGATCCTGGCTCCCTTCCTGGATGCAGCAGCTTGGAAACCTGCCAACCTGCTGATCAACTTCATAATAGCTGCCGTCATGATCCTGATCCTCGCGTTCATGATCAAACGGCCTGCATTACAGCTGGCGTTGTTCGTTTTATTGCTGAGCGTCGGCCGCCTGGCGGTCAGTGTCCTTTATCTTCCTGTATACAGCCAGATGCAGAAGGAATACCGCCACCGCGATGCAGCCATCGAAATCGGAAGAACGATGCGGGGTAAGGAGGTGTATCTATATGGAAACCAGCATATAAATGAGGATATCTCCTATTATATCACGCGTGAAACCGGTCAAATTCTCCGGCACAGGAACGACAGGGTCCCCGGGGAAATATATTACATAGCCGATAACAGGATTCTGCGTGATTTCCGGCAAAAAGGGATCTTCTTCAGCACAACGGCTGAATTTTACACCCGCAACGAAGGCGTCCGCCTGTACCTTATCCGCTTTCTCTGACGCCTTTGAATCCCTGTATTCCCTCCGTGCGCCTCCGTGCAATCCTCCTTTCGCCTCTGTGATTAAGTAAAAATACCGGCCAGATGCCTGAAAATCATCATAAAATGCCCATTTCTGTTAATAAAACTTTAATAATGATACGATTTGTAATTTTTTGTATTACATTTGCCCGATTTTTAATAAGCTGACTGAGAGGTCAGGATTTTTTAATTTTTTAATCGTTTTTTCAATGAACATTTACATCGCAAACATCCCGTTCAAGGCCAAGGATAATGACCTTCGGGAGTTATTTGAACAGTATGGCGAGGTTCAATCCGCCAAGATCATTATGGACAAAGTGACCCAAAGAAGCAGGGGCTTCGGATTCGTGGAGATGAATGATGACGCAGAGGCCCGTGAAGCCATTGAATCGCTGAATGGCGCTGATTTTATGGGTAAAACACTGGTGGTTAACGAAGCGAGACCCCGTACCGATAATCCCAACGGTGGAAACCGTGGAGGTGGCGGTTTTAACAGACGACCCAACAGGAATTTTAGCGAATAAACCGCGAAAAAGAACCTATCAGAGGCTGGCTCATCATACGGGTCAGCCTTTTTTATTTTACGTCGCTTCCATCCGGTAAGGAAGGGTCGGGTGTGATAAATGCCAGTTTCCCGTCGGGGCCCTCTGCCATCAGGATCATACCCTGGGAGACAAGACCCCTGAGTTTCCGGGGTTCCAGGTTGACCAGAAAACAAACCTGCCTGCCCACAACCTCTTCGGGGCTGAAGTGTGAAGCGATCCCTGCCACCACCGTGCGCTGGTCGAGCCCCGTATCAATCCGCAGCTCGAGGAGCTTATCTGCCTGGGGCACTTTCCTGGCTTCCAGGATGGTACCCAGGCGAATGTCCATTTTTGCAAAATCGTCATAGGTGATGGGTGGTTTCGGGGGCTTTACCTCAGGCTTCGGGGATTCGTTCGTCTTTTTGGTTTCCTGCAGCTTTTTCACCTGTGCTTCGATCGCACTGTCCTCAATTTTCTCGAACAGGTAAAAAGAACGGCTGAGCGGATGATCCGCCTGCAGAATATCCATCCGGCCTGCTGCCTTCCATTTCATGGCAGGCAGGTTCATCATCTGCCGTATCCTTGCTGCCGAGAAAGGCAGAAATGGCTCGCACAGGATCGCCAGGTTGGCGCACAGCTGCAGGGAAATGTTCAGAATGGTACCCACGCGTGCTTCATCGGTCTTTATCAGTTTCCATGGTTCCGAATCGGTCAGGTACTTATTCCCCAGGCGGGCCAGGTTCATCAGTTCGCTTAGCGAATCCCTGAATCGAAAATGATCCAGCATACTGCCGATCCGGTCAGGGAAGGTACAGGCATCCTCCGCAACACGCCGGTCATACTCGTTCATGATGCCAACCGGCGGTACCCTGTTGCCAAAAAACTTGTCCGTCAGCACCAGGGTGCGGTTGATGAAATTACCGAAAATTGCCAGCAGTTCGCTGTTGTTGCGCGTCTGGAAATCCTTCCAGGTAAAATCGTTGTCCTTGGTTTCAGGCGCGTTGGTGGTAAGCGCATACCGGAGCACATCCTGCTTTCCGGGGAATTCCTTCAGGTACTCATGGAGCCATACTGCCCAGTTGCGCGATGTTGAGATCTTATCCCCTTCCAGGTTCATGAACTCAAAGGCAGGGACATTGTCAGGGATGATGAAGGTTCCCTCGTTGATCAGCATGGAAGGAAAGATGATGCAATGGAACACGATATTGTCCTTGCCGATGAAATGGATCAGGCGGGTATCCTTTGCTTTCCACCATGCCTCCCAGCCCGTGCCGTGGAGTTGCGCCCATTCACGCGTGGCGGAAATATAACCGATCGGAGCGTCGAACCATACATACAGGACTTTGCCTTCCGTACCGGGCAGGGGCACCTTTACGCCCCAGTCCAGGTCGCGGGTGACGGCGCGGGGCTGAAGACCGTGATCCAGCCACGACTTGCACTGGCCGTACACATTGGGCTTCCAGTCGTCTTTATGCTCCTGGAGGATCCACTGTTTCAGCCACCCTTCATATTTATCGAGGGGAAGGTACCAGTGTTTGGTTTCCTTTTTTACAGGAGGCTTTCCGCTCAGCGCCGAGCGGGGATTGATCAGGTCGTCAGGGCTGAGCGAGGTGCCGCAGTTCTCGCACTGGTCACCGTAGGCCTTCGGGAACTCACAGCGCGGACAGGTGCCTGTAATGTAGCGATCGGCAAGGAACACCTGATTCTCTTCGTCAAAGTACTGCAGGGTGGTCTTTTCAATGAATTCTCCCTTGTCGTACAGGGTCTTGAAGATCGCCGCAGCGGTTTCATGATGAATGGGATTCGAGGTTCTGCTGTAAATATCAAAGGATATCCCAAACTCCTCAAAAGAATCCTTAATGATCCGGTGGTACCTGTCGACGACTTCCTGAGGTGTGACTCCCTGCTGCCGTGCCTTGATGGTGATGGGGACTCCGTGTTCATCGGAGCCTCCGATGAACAGAACCTCCTCACCCTTGCTTCGAAGGTAGCGCACGTAGATATCGGCAGGGATGTATACACCCGCCAGGTGACCAATATGCAGAGGCCCGTTGGCATACGGAAGGGCAGAGGTGACGGTGGTGCGGCTGTACCAGCGATCCGTTGAGCTCATTGTGTAAAATATTAACCGTTAAACTGTCGGAATATCTGCGCAAAGATAGAAATTTGAAGGTCACCGGGAGGGAATAATGCAGGGAACTCATAAATTGGAAAGGGATTTGGGCAGGGAACATAAAAAATTCAGACATTTGATCCTTTAAAAATTTTCGTATGGGTATTACCGCTTTCCTTGCCACACATATCACTAATTTCATTGACCAGACTGGGTATATCAGCATTTTCATTCTGATGATCCTGGAAAGCATGGTCTTTCCGGTGCCCAGCGAAGCCGTGATGCCCTTTGCGGGTTTTTTGATCGTTCAGAACCGGTTTACGTATGCGGGAGTGATCATCGCCAGCACGCTGGGAAGTATCGTCGGATCACTGGCCTCGTATTACATTGGCAGATACGGTGGTAAACCGTTCGTTGACCGTTACGGCAAATATTTTCTCCTGAACCGTAAAGACCTTGAGGCCACCGAACGATTCTTCAACCGCCACGGCAGCCTGACCATCTTCATCAGCCGTTTCATTCCCGTGGTGCGTCACCTGATCTCCATCCCTGCCGGTAGCGGCCGGATGCCCCTGGGACGTTTTTCAGTGTATACCATACTGGGTGCTGGCATGTGGAATACGATCCTTACGGTGGCGGGCTATTACCTCCGGCAGAACTGGGACGATATCATGAAGTACAGCCACGTCATCGACTACGTCGTGCTGGCCTTGCTGGGAGCAGGGATCATCTATTTTATTTACAAGCATCTGCGCAAAAATTAAACAGCCTTATGCCAATACCAACCTCAAGAACAACCGAAAAAGGACGTATTTCCATCGATAGCCTTATCTGTAACGGGTGCGGCCTTTGCGTAGAGGTCTGCAAAGACTTCAGCCTTGCCATCGAAAACGGTAAAGCCGTGGAATCGAAGCATTCAGTCTTTGGCTGCATCGCCTGCGGGCACTGTATGGCAGTCTGCCCCAGGGACGCGATATCCGTTCAGGGGCGTCATCTCTCCCCTGCCGACCTCTTCCCTGTTCCCCAAAAGGCAGACGCTGCATCCTTCGAAGCCCTCCTTGCACTCTTTCAGCGAAGAAGGAGTATCAGGGAATTTAAGGATAAATCCGTTGAACGGCAGGTGATCGATAAAGTCCTGCATGCGGCTGCCACAGCACCCATGGGAATTCCCCCGTCCGATGTCCACGTCCTTGTTCTGGAAAGCAAGGAACAAGTCCTGCAGTTCTCCAAGGACTACTGTGAATACCTCAAATCGCTCAGATGGATGGTGTCGGGCTGGTTTCTGGCCATGATGAGGCCCTTCTGGGGCAAGGTCAATACCGACATGTTCCGGGATTTTATCCGGCCCCTGATTGCCAAGTATACCGAATCCATGGATAAAGGAGAAAATGTAGTGATGTATGACGCTCCGGTGGGGTTGTATTTTTATGGCTCTCCCTATACTGACCCTGCTGACCCGCTCATCGCGGCAACGTACGCCATGACCGCAGCCGAATCGCTGGGCCTGGGAACCTGCATGCTCGGCGCCATCCATCCGTTTATCCAATCAGGAAAAGGTGCACGTACATTCAGGGAGAAATACAGGATCCGGTTCAAGAGCCGTGAAGGCCTTTTTGTCATCATGGGATATCCCAGGATCAAATTTGAAAAGGGCATCCACAGGACTTTTGCCAATATCGATCACCTCAGCTGATCCTTGAAGATGACAGTTCCGGCATATCTGAAGAAAGGAGATCCCGTTGCCCTTGTGGCCCCTGCCCGCAAGGTAACAGCCGATGAAATGGAGCCTGCATCATGCAAACTGAAGGAATGGGGCCTTGAAGTGGTCACCGGGAAACACCTGACAGGATCCTGGAATCAGTTTTCCGGGACAGACACGGAAAGAGCCGCTGACCTCCAGGAAATGCTTGACAGGGATGATATACGGGCCATTTTCTGCGCCAGGGGAGGATATGGCCTGATACGGATCATCGACCGGCTCGACTTTTCGCGGTTTGCAAACGATCCCAAATGGATCGTGGGATACAGCGACATTACCGCACTGCATTCGCACATCCACACCCATTTCGGGATCGAGACACTCCACGCCACCATGCCTATTCATTTCGGAGATCCGGCCATATCCGCTGAAACGTTCACATCGCTGCATAAGGCCCTGTTCGGGGAAAACCTTACGTATAACCTGCCTTCATCCGCATTGTCACGAAGGGGCAAAGCAAAAGGGATCCTCACCGGCGGCAACCTCTCACTGATCTTCAGTCTTGTCAGTACACCTTCCGATATACTCACCGACGGGAAGATCCTTTTTCTGGAAGATCTGGACGAGTACCTTTATCATGTCGACCGGATGATGCTGGGTCTGAAACGATCCGGAAAGCTGAGCCACCTGGCCGGTTTGATCGTGGGAAGCATGACACGGATGAGGGATAATGAAATCCCTTTTGGTAAAACATCGGAAGAGATCATCGCGGAAGCGGTCAGGGATTATGATTACCCCGTTTGTTTTGGCTTTCCCGCAGGGCATGTTGCTGATAACAGGGCTCTGATTCTGGGGAGGGAGACGGTTTTAGAGGTAGGCGATGAAGTGGTTTTCAAACAATCCTGATAAAATCCCAAATTCCAGGATCCAAGACCCAGACAAATTCCAGGATCCAAATTTCAATACTTAGCCCGTTGATCTAACCCCTTAAACATTCGGACAAAACTACTGATTTAGATTTGTAGTTTTTGGGATTTGGATCCTGGAATTTGTTTGGAATTTGGTGCCTGGAATTTGGATTTTTTTTGCACAGTGTGGTACGTTTCCTCTCTTTTCCGTATTAACCATTAACAGAGCTCGCATTTATGGCTGAACACAATGAAACCGGAAAAGCGGGAGAAGAGATCGCTGCAGGCTATCTCCGCTCCAAAGGATACACCATCCTGGAAACCAACTGGCGATGGGGTAAGAATGAGATCGACATCGTTGCGGAAGAGAAGGATTACCTGGTGATCATCGAGGTGAAAACGCGGCACTCCACCGACTTCGGTGAGCCGGAAACCTTTGTCACCATGCAAAAACAAAGATTGCTGATACGGGCAGCCAATTCCTACATCAACCGGTACTCGGTGAAAAAGGAAACCCGGTTCGATATCATCAGCATCGTCCTCAGAGGCAAAAATCCTGAGATCCATCACATCCCCGATGCCTTCTACCCGACGCTGTAGAATGGTCGATTGTCGACTGCTGACCGCTGATCCCGTGTCACTACGTTCCCCGGGACAAGCTGTTGACTGCTGACTGCTGACTGCTGACTTTTTATATGTATCTTTGCCGCTCATTTCATCTATCATGAGACCACGCAAAGGAGCCTCTCCGGGAAGACCCAAAGAACTAAGGTTAACACCTCCCCCAAGTAAGGAAGAATCAGAACGTCGAAAGGAATTCTTCGAAACCAGAAGACCGGGGAAAAAAATCCTGATCCTGGATAAGGAGGAAAAAAACAGGGACCCTGAGGAATCCAGGGGAAAGAAAATATACCGTACGACAAAAGATGGTCAGGCCGGGAGGTCAGAAAGGCCATCTTCAGAGAAAAGGAAATCGTTCGGAACCTCACAGAGCCCTGCAAGAAAGCAAAGACCTTACAGGGATCCAGATGCCCCGGCGCGGCCTGAGAGATCATCCTCACGCGACCCGGAAAGAAAAAGACGGCCCTACAGGGATTCAGATGCCCCGGCGCGGCCTGAGAGATCATCCTCACGCGATCCGGAAAGAAAAAGACGGCCCTACAGAGATTCTGATGCCCCGGCGCGGCCTGAGAGATCATCCTCACGCAACCCGGAAAGAACAAAACGGCCCTACGGAACATCACAATCCAGTGACAGGCCGGGGCCATCGTTCAGAAAAGAACGGGAAAAAAGAGAGCCGGGAGCAGAAAAAAAATCCGGGTTCCGGAAGAACGTCCCGGATCCCGACCTGATCCGGCTGAACAAATATATCGCCAACGCCGGGATCTGCTCACGCCGGGAAGCCGATGAACTGATCAGGGCAGGGGCAGTAAGGGTGAACGGAAAGATCGTCACGGAGCTCGGCGTTAAGGTGTCGCGGACCGATAAGATCCAGTACGGCGACCAGACCCTGCGGGCGGAGCCGATGGTATATGTGCTGCTCAACAAGCCCAAGGGATACATCACCACGGTTGAAGATCCCTACGACCGGAATACCGTCATGGTCCTCGTAAGGGATGCTTCCCGCTACCGCATCTATCCTGTGGGGCGCCTCGACCGCAACACCACGGGCCTGCTCCTGTTCACCAACGACGGAGAGCTGGCAAAAAAACTGACCCATCCCCGCCATAAGATCGATAAACTGTATCATGTGGAACTGGATAGGACCCTGTCCAGGGACGATCTTCTGACCATCGCCGCAGGCGTGGAACTGGAGGATGGTTTGATCAAGGTGGATGACATCGCCTGGGTGGAAGGCGCCGATTCAAAAAAAGAGATCGGTATACGACTGCACTCGGGCAAGAACAGGGTCGTGCGCCGCATCTTCGAAAAACTCGACTACAAGGTCCTGAAACTCGACCGCGTCATCTTCGCCGGCCTCACCAAGAAAGACCTGCCGCGGGGCAAATGGCGGCACCTCTCCAAAGAAGAGATCAACCGGCTGAAGAGACTCTGAAGATTTATGATTCAGTATTCAGTATTTATGATTTGGGATTTGATTTGGATCCTGGAATTTATTTGGAATTTGGATCATGGGATTTGTTTGGAATTTGGGTCCTGGGATTTGGATTTTCATCTTACCGCAGCCATCCCAGTTTCTGCATCACCTTAACCGGTATCTCCGCGTTGTCCAGGTACCCGATGAACATCTCCTGACCATTACCGATGGCGCGCACCGGCACAGGCAATGCTGTATGATTGGAGGTGGTCCAGCCAATGCCGGCTTTCCGGTTGAGGATCCGCGTACAGGTTAAGGCCAGCGGGTCATTCTCGCCGTACAGGTTCTGCACCCCGGCAGCGTTTTCGCCCGGATGACCCAGGCTCTGATTGAAGGCTTCGTTCAAATAGATCATCTCCACTTCATTCAACGGAAGGTCCTCATTTCCAAGTCCGTAATAATACTGAACCGTATCCAGCACATCTTCAAAGGTCAGCAGCGAATCCAGCCCCCGTTCCTTATAATCCAGGATCTTTCCGGTAAAGGCAGAGATGGAACATCTCTGGTACTGAAGTAATCCATAGGCCCTTTTTTCATCCATCCCATCCGTACCCAGCGACATACCTCCGGTTTCATGATCCGCCATGACCACGATCAGGGTCTCCTCCGGGTGCTTTTTATAGAACTCCATCGCCACTCCGACGGCCTCATCAAAGGCAAGAACTTCTTTGACAACAGCGGCAGCATCATTGGCGTGACATGCCCAGTCGATCTTTCCACCTTCCACCATGATGAAAAATCCCTGTTTGTTGTCAAGCAGCTCGATGGCTTTCGAGGTGAACTGCGACAGGGAAATGCCATCTCCTTTATCATCGATGGCATACGGGAGAGACTCGCCGTCGGTGAGTACCGGGCTGATGGCCATCACCTTGTCATCGCCGGGTTTCAATGCGTTGAAGTCTGCCACTGAGTTGACCACCTTGTACCCATTCCTCGCGGCTGCATCCACCACCCGGATATCCCCCGGTTTTTCCCCTTCATTTTTCAGCAGGCCGCCTCCGCCAAAAAAATGAAAACCGCTGTTCGCCAGGTCAAGTCCAATCCTGTAATAATTGCTCCTGCGGTACTCATGTGCATAAAAAACGGAAGGGGTGGCATGGTCGAGCGAAACGGACGTAATGATGCCCACTTTCATTTTGTTTTCCAACGCCCTGGTGGCAATAGATGTATAGTCGACCCTGTGTGCACTGTCCATGGAAACGGTCCCGTTGGAAGTCTTATGACCGGTGGCCAGTGCGGTGCCGCTGGCAGAAGAACAGGTAATGTAATGGCTCTGGCTGTAGGTGGTCATGAACGACTGAACAGGCAATTTGCTGAGGTTGAGCTTCTCAAAGCCAATCTTTCCCTGGACTGCCGAAAGGTAGACCTCGGCCGAGGCTGCCTGCGCCAGTCCCATCCCGTCGCCGATAAAGAAAAAGATGTACCTCGGTGAAGAAGGCTCCGATGGAACCGAGGCCATGGAAAAAAGCGATGCACTCATCCCCGTGAACAAGAGGATGATGAATGCGGCAGAAGAAAGACAGGTACTGGTTTTCATAACGGTATATTTAACTTTCATTAATGCTGTTTCAATGCGATTGTTCCAAAAGGTATCCCTCATTGCATATCCGCTGGCGGCCCCTTACTCGGCCAGCTTCATCCGGATGCGTGACGCCAGGATATCGGTGGCAATATGATTGGCACCACCCTGGGGAACGATGATATCGGCATACCGCTTGGATGGTTCAATGAATAACAAATGCATGGGCTTGACATATTTCTCGTAGTGCGCGAGCACATCCCTGTACGACCGTCCCCTCTCTTCGATATCCCGGCGGATGATCCGTATGAGCCTGTCATCCGGATCTGCATCCACATACACCTTTATGTCCAGCTTCTTGCGCATCACGGGATTGGTCAGCACCAGGATCCCTTCCACAATGACCACCTTGCTTGGATGAATGGTGATGGTCTCCATTGACCGGGCACAGGTGATGTAGGAATAGACAGGCATTTCAACGGAAAGCCCCTTACGCAGCAGATCGAGATGATGAGCGAGCAGGGAGAACTCAATGGATGAGGGATGGTCAAAATTGATGCGTTTACGCTCCTCGGCAGAAAGATGTCCGTGATCCTTATAATAGGCATCCTGGGGTATGATGGTGACCGCATCCCCGGGTAAACGACGGATGATCTCCCTGACCACCGTGGATTTACCACAACCCGAACCGCCAGCTATGCCTATGGTTAACATCCTTACGTTATATTAACAGATTGGTTATGTTTTTATATGAAGTATGTAGTATGAAGCATTAAATATTAAATAGTGCATGCTTCATGCTTCATGCTTCATGAATCTTTCCCGCAAAACTCCATCAGCACTCCAAACGTCGATTTCGGATGCATAAATCCAATCGACAGCTCCTCCGCACCTTTTCTCGGGACCCTGTCGATCAGCTGTACACCGCTGGATTCTGCCTCCTTAAGAGCGCCATCCACATCCTCCACCGCAAAAGCGATGTGATGTATCCCCTCGCCTTTCTTCTCGATGAACCTGCCCACCGGTCCCTCCGGATCGGTGGATTCCAGCAGCTCGATCTTGGTTTGCCCGATCCTGAAAAAGGCCGTCTTCACCTTCTGGTCCTTCACCTCCTCCACGGCATAACAGGTCAGTCCCAGTACCTTCTCATAAAATGGGATGGCTTCCTCAAGGCTTCTGACCGCAATGCCGATATGTTCGATGTGGGATGGTTTCATGGGATTTGCATCTTGATTCATGGCACAAAAGTAGAATTTTTCATCGAATTTTGCAGAATGATAACAATTGACCACCACTGACGTTAACCCCTGAGAAGCAGTTCCGATGCGTCCTGTCATAAACCGAATACTGAAAATCCTTAAAAAGACCCTGCTCATTCTGGTGATCATCCTGGGTTCACTGATCCTGACAGGAACGATCTTTTTTATGATCTACCGGGATTCCATCCGGCAGGCTGTCCTGTATGAGGTCAACCGGCACCTGACAGCTGAGGTCGAGGCCGGTAAGATCCGTGTCTCGCTGTTGTCTCATTTTCCCATGTTATCCGTCACCATGAACGATCTACGCATCAGCGGCCCGGCCGGCCTACACGGTGATGCCGATATGCTGAGCACGGATGAACTGTCGCTGCGTTTCGATATCATGGATGTCCTGCACGGAAAATATACAATGGAAGCGGTGCAGCTGAGCAATGCGCGGATCAACCTGATCGTATCTGAAGACGGCTCTGATAATTTTCATTTCTGGAAACAACCCTCCTCAGCCGAAAGCAGCCCGCTTTCCATTGAAATACGGCAGGTGATCCTCCGGATGGTTGACATCTCGTGGCAGAATCTGTCTTCCGGCGAATCATATTCCCTGCGCGTGATCAACAGCAAGGCAAGAGGCAACGTCACTGAAAAAAATTATGAACTATCGGTTCGCGGCGATTTCGTAGCCAATCATATCCGGAGGAAAGATGCCGTCTACCTCAGAGACCGGGAGGTCAGCGCTGATGTCCAACTGAAGGTCACCGGCCGTACCTTTCAGATCCTGGAGGGATGGGTGCGCAGCGGGCTCCTTTCCCTGCATCTTGCCGGCAGAATAACTGCGGGAGAGGAAACGGAAACGGATCTTATGCTCCGGACCGACGAAGCTCCGCTGGCGGAATACCTTAACCTTCTCCCGCCGAAGTACGTATCCTTCACAAAAGATATGGCCATGGAAGGATCTGCTTCCGCCTCTGCCATGATCAGGGGAACGTGGAATAACAACGTCACACCGGAAATCAGGGTGGATTTTCAGGTGAACAGGGGCAGCCTGAAGTTCCAACATCCGGATATCGTGCTGGATCATATCGCTGCCACGGGCAGTTATTCGCTGACTCCTGCGGGAAGGGATGAAGTGCGCCTGGAAAGGATCAGGGCATCCCTTGGGGAGGGCTGGGTGGAGGGTTCCGGAAGGATCTCCGATCTCGCACATCCTTTTGTCAGCCTAGCCGTTGATGCTGGCCTGGGGCTCCAGGACCTGGCCGGTCTCATCCCTGTGGACTCCCTTGGAGAAATCGCAGGCAGACTGAACCTGAAAATGACCCTCAAAGGCCCTGTTGACAACGTACAGAAGATCAGCAGGGCAGATCTGCTTGGATGTACCATCCAGGGTGACGCCCAACTGAGCGTTGACCGGCTGCAGCTTAGAAAAAGTTCTCTGACCTGCCGCGGCATCAAGGGTACCTTTCGGTTTGATAACCAGCTCCTGACCATTGAGGACCTGACCGGAACCAGCGGAACCAGCGATGTTCAACTCCGGGGTGTCATCCGGAATTACCTGCCCGCCATCTTATCAGGGGAAGAAGCCATAAAAGTGGATATGACCCTTACATCCGAGCGGTTGGACCTGAAAGAGTTATTGAGCAGCGGCGACACGGGCAGGGGGAATTCCCGTTTCTCCCTGCCGCCCAACATACGGATGAACCTGGATGTGGCGCTGGAAAATCTTTCATACCAGGATTTTCTGGCGCAGGAAGTAAACACAATACTGATCCTGCGCGACCGGAGGCTCACCCTGGATGACCTGTCGTTCCGGTCGATGGGAGGAAACGTGGCAGCGGACCTGGATCTGAGCACGCCTGACGGTCAGCCCTTCCAGATCAAATGCAACGCCCGGCTGACGCATGTAGATATCCAGCAGCTGTTCCATGATTTCGGTAATTTTGACCAGAAGAGCCTGACCGATAAACACCTGCGGGGATGGATGGATGCAGATGTGTATTACTCCTCGGGGCTCAGTCCGGATCTGAGCATAGACGTAAAAAGCATGTATACCCTGGGCCGGATCACAGTACGCTCAGGGGAATTGATCGGATTTACACCCCTGTACAAGCTGTCGGGCATTCTCGATATTGAAGACCTGAAGCATATCCGTTTTTCCGAACTGAAAAACCTGATCGAGATTCGTAATCAGACCATCCTCATTCCTGAGATGGAGATCAAATCCAATACCCTGGATTTGACCCTGTATGGCACACACACATTCCGCAATGAGGTGGATTACCATATCAGCCTGCTGCTTTCCCAGCTTCTGGCCAGAAGGGTCAGACCAGACAGGCAGAAAGAGTTCGGTGTGGTGATGGACGATGGATTGGGACGATCGACGCTGTTCATCGCTGTAAAAGGAACAGCAGATGATCCCAGGTTCACCTATGACCGGCCTGCCCTGAAGGAAAAACTTGCCAGCGATCTGAAGAAAGAACGCAGGGAACTGAAACAAGCCCTGCAGGATGAATTCAATATCCGCAGGAAAACCAATGAACCGGTGAGGGTTACCCCGGGCGAAAGGGGTGATTTTGTCATGGAATGGGAAGAGGCTACAAAGGATTCGATCCCGGAGGAAAAGGATCAGAAAAAGATCAGGGGACCAAAATTCAACCTGACCTGGGAGGAGGAAGATACCCTTCCTGAGCCCAGGGCTGACTGACAGGGAGCTTATCTATTTTCCCAGAATATTTTTTTCAAAATACTTCACGCCCTTTTTGGTGACAAGACCTCTTATATGATTCTCGATCATTACCTTATACATCTTTTTTGATGAATAGGCCGCTTCGGTCGCTGAATCTGCTTCAGTAAGATTCTCCATCTTGATCATAAAAAGGTCCGCCAAAAGGTCTGCATTAAGCTCGGCCCGGTACAATTCCTGTTCGATCCCCTGCCGGATATTTTCTGCCAGACGCTGATGTATGATCTGGTTCCTCTGATCCATGTATTCACGATAAACCGATGGAAAATATTTTTTCAGATCATAATCCAGTGAAAGATTCATCTTGAGGTTCTTCAGGTAATCCCCCATGAGCTTGCCGAACGTCGCCAATGTGTCGATGGCATTCATGCCGGGGCCGGTGGAACCCGCAAAGATCTCATGGATGCTCTGTATACGGGATGCCAGCATGGCCCTGACCAGGTCTTCCTTGGAGGACACATAAAGGTAAATGGTCTTTTTTGACATTCCCAGTTCGCGGCAGATGTCATCCACAGTGACGCTCCGTATGCCGTAACGGTTGAACAATCCAATGGCAGAATCCAGGATGCTTTTTAATCTATCTTCCATACAGCTGGTTTAACGGAGGGAGGAAAACTCGACCGTTTTTATTTTTTCTTCGAAGTAGCGCAGCCCATCGGGCTTGGCAATGCTCCGGATGAAGCTTTCGAACATCACTTCAAAAAGCATGGAAAAGGAAAAGCGTTCAGGCGGGAAAAAGTCCGGATTGTGAATGTCGATCAGGCGGCTGATATACAGACGGGCGACCAGCTCAATGCTGAGGTCTTCACGGTACATGCCCTGGTTGATCCCCTTCTGAATGTTGATCTTGATCTGGTCAAAAATAAAATCAACCCGCTTCTGAAAATGATCCTGATAGATCTCCGGATAATATTTTTTCAGGTCGAAGGTCGTGGATGGGTTGATGTTTTTAAATTTCCGGCTTATTTCCTTGCTTACTGTCAACAGTATATCAATGGAATTGACCCCGTCAAAATCATATTCATCGAAGATGATCCTGAAGCTCTCCCGCTCAAAGGCAAGGATCTTCTGTACCAGATCATGTTCATTATCAATGTATTTATAAAGGGTGTTCGGAGGGATTTCCACTTCATGGCACAGATCCGCCAGCGAAAATCCCCTCACTCCTTTTTTTTCAGTAAGATCCCTGGCTGACTCCATGATCTTCTGAAAAACAGGATCAATGGTAATTGTCTGTTTTCTGACCGCAACTTTCATTTGCTGCAAAATTAATTTAAAAATACAATTTTTTGCAATTTTGCCTCATCAAGCCAAGAAAATATGAAAATCCTCAAACTCAAGCTGCACTGGCAGATATTGATAGGTCTGGCACTGGGTGTATTGTTCGGTGCCTTTCTAAAAGATTATGTCCGGTACATAGCCTGGATGGGGGATCTTTTCCTGCGGGGATTACTGATGATCGTTATCCCGTTGATCCTGAGTTCGCTGATTTCAGGGGTGACCAATATTGGCTCGGCGGAGAAGCTGGGCAGGATTGCCCTGAAGACATTCGCCTTTTATGTCCTTACAACCCTTCTGGCCATCGTGACCGGGCTGTTCCTGGTCAACCTGCTGAAGCCTGGGGTTGGGGCTGACCTAGGCTTCAGCGAAGAGATCGAATCTCTGAAGTCGGTCGAACGTTCCTTTGGCGACACCCTGATCCACATCGTGCCCACCAACATCTTCAGGGCTTTTGCTGACAATGAAATGCTGGCAACGATCTTTGTGGCGATCCTGATGGGTTATTTCATTATGAAGCTCACCCCCCGCTATAAAACCATCCTTACCGATTTTTTCAATGCCACTTTCGATCTGATGATGAAGATCACCCTGTTTGTGATCCGGTTTGCCCCTCTGGGTATATTTGCCATCGTTGCCCGCCTGGTTTCCGAGCAGAGCGATCTGGCCGAATTATTCTCACGGCTGGGATTGTACATGGTGGTTGTCATCAGCGGGCTGGCCATACATTCCCTGATCTTCCTGCCTCTGATCCTTGTGCTGCTGGGGCGTATCAATCCGGTGAAACACTACCGTGCCATCTCCACTCCCATGCTCACGGCGTTCACCACTGCCTCATCCAATGCCACGCTTCCCCTGTCGATGGAAGCCGTGGAGCACAACTGCGGCGTTTCCAACCGGATCACCAGCTTCACGCTGCCACTTGGTGCAACCATCAACATGAACGGCACAGCCCTTTACGAATGCGTGGCCGCCATGTTCATCGCCCAGGCCTATGGGATCGACCTGACGACCATGCAGCAGATCGTGGTGGTTTTCACCGCACTGCTCGCCGCCATCGGCTCAGCCGGTGTACCGATGGCCGGACTGGTCATGATGACCATTGTGCTGAGCGCCGTTGGCCTGCCGCTTGAAGGGATAGGACTCATCCTTGCCGTGGACCGCATCCTGGATATGTTCCGCACGACGGTCAACGTGCTGGGCGATACCTGCGGCGCTGTAGTCGTGGCGCGGTCGGAAGGGGAAAAGCTGCCGAATATCACCGGTCAAGCCACTGCCTGAACTCCGACACCCTCTCCCGGCTGACAATCACTTCCGGATCGGTGGAATGCTTCAGCCTGATCTTCAGCCGGCTGTTGGAATAGCTGATGATATCCAGGATCGCCGGCAGGCTGATCATATATTTACGGCTGATCCTGAAAAACCGCACGGGATCAAGGATCTCCTCCAGGTACTCCAGTGAATAATCAACGGGATAATGACGGTTTTCGGACGTAACAAAATAGGTCGCCTTCTCAAGGCTGTAAAAGTAAAGGATCTCCTCTGTGGTGACCGGCCTGATATGTTCACCCACCCGTACAACAAACCGGGATTTGTAGGTCTTTGTAAAGTGATGCAGGATACGGTCGATGGCATCCAGCCGGTTTGCAGTGTTTTCGGCGGGCTCACTCTGCCAGCTGATCCTGAACTTATCGATGGCCTTCCTCAGGTCGGTCACATCAATGGGCTTTAACAGATAATCGATGCTGTTGACCTTGAAAGCCCTCAGGGCGTACTCGTTATAGGCTGTCGTAAAGATCACGGGGCAGCTGACAAAGGTTCTGTCGAAGATCTCAAAGCTCAGCCCGTCGGCCAGCTGGATATCAAAAAAGGCAAGATCTGGCTTCCCGCCTGCGTCAAACCACTGAACTGCTTTTTTGACCGAATCTGCCTCAAAGATTACGCTGATCCGGGGATCATACCGCTGGATCAGTCCCCGCAGGTACTCGGCAGCCAGCTTTTCGTCTTCGATGATGATGACGTTCATGGGGTGGTTATTAACCTCACCCCCCGACCCCCTCTCCTAAGGGAGAGTGGGAGCGGGGTGCATCCGGATCAGTGGCATCCTCACCACAAATTCCTTCCCGTCATTAACGGTAATAAACTCTTTCTCCGTCAGGTACTCATACCGCGACCTGATATTGTTCAGCCCGATGTTGCCCGATTCCGGGATGGTGGATCTCACCTGCAGGTTGTTCCTGACCACCAGGTGATCCTGTTCCACCGCTATCCTGACCGTCAACGGCTCGTCTCCTGAGATGATGTTGTGCTTGATGGCATTTTCGACCAGCATCTGCACGGATATCGGTATCACCTGCTGTGAGTAATAATGCGGAAGATCAGGGGCCAGCTCAACATGAAGGTTCTCTGCATAACGTATCTGCTGGAGGTAAATATAGGATTCCACAAACTTCATCTCCGTTCCGAGTTCCACCACCTCCTTATCCTTTTGCTCCAGCACATACCGGTATACTTCCGAGAGTTGCCGGATGAACTGCACTGATCCTTCCTGGTCTTTCATGACCAGCGAACTCAGGACATTCAGGCTATTGAACAGAAAATGCGGATTGACCTGGTTCTTCAGCGATTCATACTGAAAGGCAAGGCTCTCGCGCTTGAACTGCTCTTCCCTTTTGACGGATTCTTTCCAGGCGTGAAAAAAATCACCCACATACAGGATCAGCGTTATGATGAAGGTGACCAGCAGCTGTATGACCACCAGCCAGTACCCTCCCCGGTGCAGAAAAAATTGTCCGAAGCTGATCTTATACACAAGATTAAACCAGCCATAATTGACCAGTAGAATGAGGACGACCGACAGGATGATCGTTGCTGAAATATTTATCCAGAGTGTTTTCCCGGGATTTTTCAGCCAGGGGTATTTCCTGTCGATCCAATAGGCCATCAGTTCGTTCCCTTTCCAGATCACCGTCCCCAGTACTGCACAATAACCCAGGTTGACCAGCACATTGTGCCATGTCATGGCATCCAGGATAAAAAGCAGGGAGACCAGTGTTCCCACCAGGGTAACAATGAGAATATCCCTCAGATGCCGGATAAGATTTTTCCTGGAGCCTTTCATGGGTTCGTTATTGGATGTGTAAATGTATCAATTTTTCGGCTCACATTCAGCGAGCATCTGGTTATTGTGTTCTTTCCCCCAGGTGGGCATCAGGTCATTGCCGACGGTTTCGCCCAGTTCAAAGTTCTCCTGTGCTCTTCTGAACAGGGGTAACGCGGTTTCCGGCCCGCCACCGTACATTTTGGGTGTACTGTAAACGTTCATGCCCATCAGGTAGTACGCCCTCGGATTCTTTGGATCCATCTTCACAGCCTCTTCCAGGGCACCCTGGGCCTTTTGCGAATAGACCAGCCCCCTGCCCATGAAATCAACACTGATCCGGGCCTGATGCAGCATCCCCTGCAGGACGTACAGTTCCGCCTCTTTGCTGTCAATGGCAAGCGCATTGTCAAGATGCTTCTGGGCAAGATCCAGATAAGGATCGATCTGGTCGGGCTTTTCCGCCATAAAACCCATCATGATATAGCAGTACGCCGTGTAATACGAGGGAATCCATTCCTTTTTTTCCGCCAGCGCCATCCGTTCAAAGGTATTAGCCATCAGCTGATACTCTTCTACGGTTTTTGCCTGGTACATCTTGTCGATGGTTGTTCGCATGGTCATCTGATACTGGTCTTTCTGTGAAAATCCAGCTGTGCTGTAAACGATAAGTGCAATGGTGAGAATTAGTGCTTTCATTGTTAAAATGTTAAATTGTTAAATTACTGCCCCACCCCTGGCCCCTCCCCAAATGGGGAGGGGTTGGGGAGGGGCTGTTATATTGAAATGAACACTCCGAGGAACCAGAACCGTTTGGCCCATTGCTTCACGGCAAAGGAAGGATAGGTTCCATCGGTTCCCGGGGTGGTCTGGTAATGATATCCAAATATATTATTGAATCCCAGCACATTGCTGACCGAGAGATGGATAATGGTGAATTTTTTGAAGATCTCTGTCAGGTAACTGGCATTGAGGCTCAGGTCATGGTAGGATTTTGTTTTATCCTTGAGAAACTCCTCCGAATTGGGATTGTAATAGGTCCGGCCACTGGCAAATGAATAGGTGCCGGCAAACTGGGTCGACAATTTCCCCACCCAGTATTTCACCACTACGGACGCATTGTGTTTTGAAGCGAACGTAGGTACTGCTGGCCCGGGATAGTCTTTATAATCCCTTTGTGTATCGAGGTAAGAATAGGAGATCCAGTAATCGATATTGGAAAAGGTTCGCTGGTCGCGCCAGAAAATATCGATCCCCTGGGCATATCCCTTTCCATTGTTCGTATACTGATTCGGATCCGGTGAATTCAGGGTGATGTATTTCACCAGGTCATGATACTTTTTCCGGTATACTTCCACACGGAACACCCTGCGGTTTTTCATGATCTGGTAATTGAGGATATAATGTGTGGCCCGCTCAAAATCGAGATCATGATCAAACCGGAGATAGTCGCCCGAAGGAGTCTGGTAAAAGATACCATAGGCAAACGAAACCTGGCTGCTGGCTCCGGTTTTATAGGCCATGGACACTCGCGGTACGATGTTACCTTTTTTCAGAAGGGCTGAATATTCGTACCTTCCCCCGGCGCGGGCTGCAAAACGATTCGACACGGTTATTTCCGTTTCCAGAAAACCGCTGAAAAGATCATCTGTAAAACAGGTGGTGTAGGTTATGTCCTCACTGGATACAAAATACTCCTGCGAAAAATCCTTCCGCATCCATTCAACACCTCCTTTGAAGACAGCTTTTTCGCTGTAAAGGAACCGGAACACCTGCCTTGCCTGCCAGGATTGTTCCAGCTCGTGCACGTTGTCACGGTCCAGGTCGGTATCATCCATATTACGCATATAGGATAATCCGCTCTGCGTGATCCATTGCTCGCCGATAGCGTCCTGGTAGTTGATCTGGCCATAGAGGTTGTCATTTCTTATGCCGATCAGCATGGTACGGTTCAGGTCGGTCATGTCGGGATAGTACATGGCGCTGCTGGAGTGGCTGTAGTTGGCAAAACCCTTCAGCATGCCGTCAGGTCCGGTCTTGTGCCGGAACGTCATCATGCCGCCGAACGCTTCGGGAGCCTTCTCCCAGTCGAATTCCTGAGGGACCAGGGCAAAATAGGGCTGCAGGTTCATGTACTCCATGGAAGCCGAGACCGATGAATGATCCCATTTCTGTGTATGTTCAACACCGGGTCCGATGGTCATCAGCGAAAGGCCTGTGACTGTCTGTTCGGGCAGGTCGTTCGACCTGAGGATCAGGGCCGATGAAAGCGCCTGCCCGTACTCTGCCGAAAAGCCGCCGGTGCTGAACATGGTTCCGTTGAACATGTACGGAGAGAACCTTCCCCTGGAGGGCACGTCGGGCATGGAGGTGGTGTAGGGATTGATCACCTGCATGCCGTCGATGAACGTCTGTGTCTCGTAGCTGTCGCCTCCCCTGACGAACAGTTTCCCTTCCTCGCCTACCGTCTGCGTGCCGGGCAGGGTGTTCATGACCGCTGAGATATCAGCCAGCCCGCCTGCCGTTGTCACGATATCCAGAGGCCTCAGGATGACCGCTTTTTTCTCATCGCTCGCCTCAAACGAACCGGCTGTGATCTCCACCCCTCCCAGTTCCTGGTTGTCGGGCTGAAGTATGATAGATAACGTGACCGGTTCCCCTCCCAGATCCAGGGCCTGTTCAAGCTGAATGTACCCGATAAAGCTGACGACCAGTTTCTGCTGTCCCGATAATGCGGTCGTGAAACTGAAATTTCCTTCCACGTCCGAAGAGGTCCCGTCGTATGAATTCTCCAGATAGACGTTGGCACCGACAATGGTTTCGCCTGATTTATCCGTAATACGTCCCATGATTGTGGTCTGGGAACTCACTGACATCACGATACCGGCAAACAGGATCAGCAAGAGGGTCGTTTTCATTTTTCATCGAATTGACAGGCAAATGTTCACCCTTGCCAGGGAATAATAAAATATAAATCGCCGAAGTGTGGAAAAAGGAGGATGAAGTGTCGGAAAGAGTCGGTAAAAGATCGGGTAAAAGGTATTATACCGGCTCGGATGGGGATGTTTGCACTGAGTTAGTTTTCAGACTGAACTCCTGCGGACAATGCACCTTACGCGTGAACAACCCATGAGGAAATTTGTTTAGAGATACAATGGAGGCATCTATTATTCACACACGCCTATGAAAAAAACTCAATGGATCGTGCTGTTATCTTTGCTGATCATTGCATTCACCGCAGCAGGCCAGACTGATTACCGGGAATTCTACAGTAAAAGCATTACTGTCAATAATACAGGGATGTATGTTCTGGGTGCATGGGCCGTGCTGAACATTGCCACCGGGGCGGCCGGATGGGCAACTGGTTCCGGGACAACCAAATATTTCCATCAAATGAACCTCTTCTGGAATACGGTCAACCTCTCGATCGCAGGCATAGCACTCATCAGCAACGCACGTATCGATCCGCTGGAGCTCAGCCCGGAGCAAATGCTGGAAAAACATACGCAAATGGAGCGGCTCTACCTGATCAATGCAGGGCTGGATGTGTTGTATATCGGGACCGGATTCCTGCTGAAACACTTTTCTCACCAATCTACAAAGAGGCATGATCTTCTTCAGGGCTATGGCAATTCAATGATCCTGCAGGGTGGATTCCTTCTGTTGTTTGACGCCATTATGTACAGTATCCAACATGCCCATCGGATGCAGTTTCTTCAGGTCAGCAACATGAGCTTTAATATTGGTTTCAATTCTTTTCGCATGACCCTTATCTTGTAGATACCAAATGAACAACGTAACATTATTGCTTTTTAAAATTTCACCTGTACATGGCATTTTATCAGTTCAAAACAACTCAATATATCCCTGCCACCCTTGACCAGGTATGGGATTTCGTTTCTTCACCAGGCAACCTGAAAAGAATCACACCTGCCCACATGGGATTCAACATTACCTCCGGTGATGTACCGGGGAAGATGTACCCTGGCATGATCATTAGCTACAGGGTATGTCCTGTACCTGGGATCAGGATGCTGTGGGTCACCGAGATCACGCAGGTAAGGGAGAAGGAATTCTTTGTCGATGAGCAGCGCGCCGGTCCCTATTCCATGTGGCATCATGAACACCATCTCAAGCCCGCCGATGGCGGGGTGCTGATGACCGATATCGTTTCTTACCGGCCTCCCCTGGGATTCCTTGGCAAACTCGCCAACAGGCTGTTTATCAAAAAGCAGCTGAATAATATCTTTAATTACAGAAACCACGAACTGACCAAGGTCTTCGGGGAATTTACCCTGTGACTTTTATTCCTGTCTGATATCTCCCAGAAGTACTTCCCAGACCTGCATAGTATCGCTGCCTACTGCCCTGCTGACCTTAACGGCCAACATTTCAGCCACCATACTTACGTTACTACTGAGAGTTGTGTCGGAAGCGGTCAGGTATCCTAACTGGCGTTCAAAGGCGATGATCCCCTCATAGGACATTTCACCGGTTCTGTACAGTGAACTGACCGTCCTGATGGAATCGATGAAAAGAATCGGTGAAGGAACTACGGGATTGGTCAGGGAACGCAGGTAATCATTCAGAGGCAGGTTGGGTTCACCTGTCTCGCTGGCAAGTAACGTATTGATCTGTACCGTATCGGAGACAAATAGTTTCCTGATCATCAGCCGGGCCTGGATTCTGAAAGCACTGTCAAGGGATGCATTTGCGTACAGATTGAGATAGTCGTATAAATCTGCGAGTTTTTGATGTGCCTGGACTTCCATTGTGTTTAATAATGCTGTGGAGAGATCGTCCGAAGCAAACTGATGCTCGATGGAATCCTTGGTGGCTGCAACCACTTCCTCATCACTCATAATACTTTCCTGTTCCGGCCCTTCACAGGATCTGGAACTCAGGAGCATGTAGGCCATGGCTGAAACGAACAGGATGATGAATTTTCTCATCTCCGGGCCTCCTTTTGCCTGAAACGGATCATGGTGATCCTGTCTTCCTGATACCGGGTATCCAATATTTCGATATTCTTTAATCCTGTCGAAGGCAATGTCAGTTTATTGATGAATTCCCATTTTCCGTAAAGCTCCACCCCGGGGACTTCCTTACTGAAGACCTGAAAGATGAGCGCACTGTCGGCAATCATGCGGTTCAGCTGATCCCTTCTTTTTTGCCAGTCTTTCACATTCATACTTGAAAAATAATGGATCATCAGCGCATAGTTATCCGGACGAAGCTTGACCGTTTCGTTACGGTTGAATTTATCCAGTGTACGGAAGATCGTATCTGTTTGATAATAAGGTGATTTAACAGAAAAACGAATATTGGCCTTATCCGTTTTCAGGGTAAAACTACCATCGGAGCCGCACAAATGGCTCACCGGTGATTCGTTCGGGAGGAGCACACTGACTTCGATGATCGTACTGGTGATGGGCTCTGCCGTATCTGCGTCATAAAAGCGGAAAGTATACTCCCGGGTGCTGAGCAGCTTAAACAACAGAAAAAGGATTCCCAGTGCCACCAGCACCAGAGCCGGGACAAAGATGAAATACCTGTTGGGATTTACCGGTTTGACAATGGCAACAGTCTGATCTGAACATTCATATCTAAAATCATCCCAGTTGGCATACCCTGCATACCTGCTCAACAGATTGAGCATATCGATCCTGGGCAGTTTTGGATGACTGGATTTCATATGAGTATAGAACCATTTTTCACTGATGTGGGCGTTCACATTCTTCAGCAGCTCTTCCTGGAAATCCACGATCTCCTGACCTTTCCATTCGGATATGACTGGATTGATGCCCGGATAGGACTGCAGCATGCGCTCTGCCACCTTTTGTTTTAACATTCTGAACGTCGGTAGATCATTGTTTTTCACAAAAGTGCTCATTAAGAGGACCGGATGAATGTAAAATCCTTGCAAAGTTTTTACAAAAGGTTTACAAGCGTCATGCAAACATAAAAATCGCTATCTCACGAGATTTGACACCTAAATTACAATTCATTTTCACCTGATGCAACATTTTAAATCCTTAATACCATGAAAAAACTGATTTGTTTAGTGATCCCGATGTTCCTGATCTTTGTTTCCTGCATTTTTGCGGGGATCGATCCCGATAAAAAAGTACAGGCTGCATACTGGCTGCGTATGAACGGTAAAGCCGATGCAGCCAAAGGTTTACTGGACAGCATTCTGTCGGATGACTCAACCCTAGCGATAGCACATTATGAAAAGGCCCGGTTAAACCACTACCTGCTTCTTGGCGGTGGGCAGGTTTCCATCAGTGACATTCTGATTCCTGCCGGAAAAGCGGTACAGCACGATCCGTCCAATGTGACCTATGCCTATTACAAAGCGCTGGTCACTTTCTTCAATGCCTATTTCGCCATGGAAACGGGACAGGGGGATCCGAAATCCTTTGTGGATGAATCCATCAGGGAGTTTGAGAAGGTTCTTGCCATGAAGCCCGATTACCATGAGGCAATGCTTTACCTTGTTGAGTTTTACGGCTTGCTGCCTGCCGATATGGGTGGCGACAGTGCCAAGGCCGCCGGTTATGCAGAAAAACTGGCGACCCTGGATGGTTATTACGGTGCAAAAGCCAAAGCCGTACTGGCCACTCAAGGCACCGACCTGGTGAAATTCTGGGAAGATCTGATGATCCTTGGTGGTGATAAACCTGAGTATCTGAGGGAAGCGGGTAAAGCCTGCCTGTTTGCCGGGAATCCTGAAAAGGCCGAAGAATATTTCAATAAAGCCATTCAGGCAGATCCCTCAAAAAACATCCTCATTCTTGACCTGGCCCGTTACCACATTATGCAGGTCATGCAGGACCAGGGAAAGGCCGGCAGTGAACTGCCCCTTGCTAGAACCTATTTTGAAAGATACTTAAACACGAAACCGGAACCTGTAATACCGTTGAAAGCCTATACAACGGGATGGCTTGGACAGGTTGAAATGTTCCTGGGAAACCAGCCGGAGGCCGAAAAAAAGATGGAAGAGGCCAAAGCCATGGATCCTTACTTCTCAAGGGCAGCAGGAATCCCTACATTATTGCTTTTTGATCCTCCCGATCAGATCAGCCACCAGTATTTTTCCTTTTTCAGCTGGTTTTAATGCCTCACGCCTTGGGGAGTGTATTCTATGTACTCAACCACAAAGGAACACGAAGGATCTCACAAAGGCACATAAAAATATATGCCTGATAATAAACTACTTAGTGTTCCTTTGTGATGTCCTTTGTGCGACTTTGTGGTTAAATAAAAAAACTTTAATGCAATCCCTGAAATTAATTGACAACAGCCCTATAAATCACTATTTTTAAACCAATAAAATGAAAACACTGATCTTTCTACTAGTTGCACTGCCGGTAATCGCTTTTAGCCGGACAACCGTATTCCAGGTAATCCCCTGTCTTAGAATTACAAATAATGCTGGTGTGCTATACCCAGCTGCACAGGAGGATTCCGTAAAAATGTACCTTGACAGCGCAAATTCTATGCGGCAGCAAGGCAGGTTTGAGGATGCACTTCATCTATATCAAAAAGTAATTGAAATTCAGCCTAACAATGATCAGGCTTATATCGGATGCATGGGTATGAACTTTGAACTGGGAAGGGTCGAAGAAGGTCTGAAGGTTCTTGATCAATGGACCGAACAGTATCCGGATAATCCACAGGCCTGGTTATACAAGGCATTTGCAGCAGCCGAGACAGGTCATTCTGAAACATCCCTCATTGCTTTTGACAACCTCATCCGACTTAAACCGGAAGATGCAGGTTATCAGATAGGCAGAGGGCAGATATTGTATGAACTGAAACGGTTCGATGAGGCTCTGGAAGCATTTGACAAGGCACTTGACATGGATCCCTCACGAGCAGATGTCTGGGGAATGAAAGCCTCAACACTGGCCAAACTGGGTAGATTTGACGAAGCATTCGTTTCCATCGGCAAAGCAATAGAAATTTCCCCTGATGATCCGTCAAATATTTATAACCGTGCATGTATTTACAGCTTAAAGGGTGAAAAAGCAAACGCCATTGCTGATCTTAAAAGAGCTATCGAGATGCAGTCGTCTTTCAGAGAATATGCACAGACGGATGAAGATTTTAAAAGTCTTTATGATGATGATGATTTTAAAAACCTGACCAAATAAAACCAATCAAAAATTCTAACGCCATGATCGAACATGTTCATCAGCACATTACCAATGAGCTGCAGCAAAATACAAAGACGGATACCATTTTCATCCTGTCTTCGATAGCCCTTAATCTGATCACCCTGGCCATCAATGCCAGTTCTGCCGAAAAATCACGGACCGATGATACCACCCTGGTGGTGATGTTCATCTTTGTCGCATTGGTCATCCTGATCAACATCGTGGCCATTTTCGGCTTACTGAAAGGAAAACAAACGCGCACAAAACTTTTACATGGATTACTGACCATGTACCGGGACCAGCAGGTGGACAAATATTATGATTCCTCGCTGCTGAGCAACTACAGTGTCCGGTATAACCTGTTCCTGATGGTGGTGATATGTACGGGGATCATCGCCATCATTGTGCCTTTCGTAATGCGGTAAAGATAATGATCATGAATACTTTATGAGTAATGCCCTGATTACCGGAGCATCCAGTGGCATTGGCTATGAACTGGCCAGGCACTTTGCCAGGAAAGGTCATCATGTCATTCTTGTGGCACGCCAGGAAGAGAAGCTGGCGCAGGTGGCCGATGAACTGAGGAAAAGGTATCAAATTGATGCTCAGATAATTTCTATTGATTTAAGTCAGCCACATGCCGCAGACGAAATCTTCAGATGGACCCGGGAAAAATCGTTTACCGTTGATTACCTGATCAATAATGCCGGTTTTTATGTAAAGGGCTCTTTTACAGCCACTTCATGGGATGAGGAAGAAAAGCTGATCCGATTACAATGTATCAATCACATCCGGCTTGCCAAGCTGTTTCTCCCTGATATGATAATGAAAGGAGCAGGGGGCATACTGAATGTATGTTCCACAGGTTCATTTGTGCCCGGTCCTTATAATGCAATCTATTGCGCAGCAAAAAGCTTTCTGCTGAGCTTCACAGAAGCAGTTGCCGAAGAAGTATCGGGATCGGGAGTCACCGTCACCGCCCTGTGCCCGGGCGGAACAAATACAACCTTTCAGGATCTCAATAAAAGAAGGGGAACGTTCTTTTTCCCGATAATGGATCCTGCCAGAATCGCTGAAAACGGATATAATGGGTTGATGAATGGGAAACACCTGGTGGTTCCAGGGATGGCAAATAAGATGCAGGTTTTTATGGTGCGGTTCATCCCACGAAAAATTGCGGCCAGGCTTTCAGGATTTGTGTCAGCAAAATAATTTCCCGGATGAAACATTTATTTTATGGAATAAAATACCTGGCTAATTACTGGCTCTTCGGCAGGACAAATCCCCTTATCTGCGGATTGGTTCTGCATAACAGGTGTAACCTTCGATGCCGTCACTGTGCTGTGGTTGACCGGTCAGATGCTATCATGAGCTATGAGGAGGCGATTGGAGTGATTGATTCCTTTTATGAGGAGGGAGGACGCTGTCTTTATCTGGAGGGAGGGGAACCGTTTTTATGGAAAGAGGATCCATACACCATGGAAGATATTGTTCATTACGCAAGGAAAAGAGGGTATTATGCGGTCATCATCTATACGAACGGAACCCTGCCGATCGAATCGGATGCGGATACCATCTTTGTCAGCGTTGACGGATTGAAGGACACCCATGATGCGTTGAGGGGAAAAACATTTGACAGGATCATCCAGAATATCAGGCAGTCAGGCCACCCATCTGTTTTTATCAATTATACGATCAATTCCGTGAATAAAGATGACATACCTGGATTTTGTGAATACATCAGCAGAATACTGCAGGTCAAAGGTACCTTCTTTTACTTCCATACGCCCTACTATGGTTATGATGAACTTTTTCTGGATACCGCAACAAAGAAGGAAATCCTGATGAAATTGCTGGGGCTGAAAAAGCAATACAGGATCCTGAACTCTTCATCCGGACTGAAATCAGCCATACGAAACGACTGGAAGAAGAATCTTACTGTATGCAGGGTATACGAGAATGGAACATATTATCCCTGTTGCAGGGAAAACAATCATGGTGCCCTTTGCAGGGATTGTGGTTATCTGAGCTATGCTGAGATTGACCAGACCCTGAAACTGAAACCCGGAGCTGTTATCAATGCGTTGAAATATTTTTGATCACGATGATCTCTGATTTTTTAAGAAATAAAATAAGCAGGCACTTCAGCGGGCAAAAGGAAATTGTATTTGATAACAGCATCCCTTCGCGTGAATCGTTAGCCCAAAAATTCGAAGATATTCCAGAGCTGGGAATCTATCTTCATGTTCCGTTCTGCAACCAGATTTGCCCATATTGCCCCTATAATAAGGAAATTTATGAACCTACGGCATGTCAGAGCTACAAAAAAGCTGTTTTAAAAGAGATAGACTCTTATGTTCCCATAGTATCAGGTAAGCCGGTAACAAGCTTCTACATAGGCGGCGGCACTCCGACCACGATGCTGGGAAAAGGCCTTGAGGAGATCATCAACCATATTTACAACCATTTCAATATGAAATGTTATGTCCATATGGAGAGCCATCCGAACCACCTGACTCCCGAAAACCTTGACGCCATTGAAGCCATGGGGGTAAAGTACCTGAGTATGGGAGTTGAAGCATTGCAGGACCGGCACCTGAGATCCATTGAACGGCCATATACGGTTGCCGAAGTGAAAAAAAGCGTTGAGAAGGCTGTCGGAAGAAGCTTTGAGTGCGTCAACATGGATTATATGTTCGATCTTCCCGGACAGACTGCTGAAGAGGTAGAACAGGCAGCCCATGACATGGTAAAACTGGGTGTCCACCAGGTAGCTACGTATCCTCTTTTCAGGTTTCCCTACACGCGCTGGAGTATGGTAACAAATCATCATAGATACGCATTAGCGACCATGTTTCGGCGAAGGAAACTGCTGAAGATACTGGAGGATGTTTTTTATGATTCCGGCTTTGAGCGGAGTTCTGTCTGGGCGTTCACCAAAAAGGGGACTGATAAGTACTGTTCTGTAACTGTTCCTCTTTATGTTGGATTGGGAGCCAGCGGAAGTTCCTATCTGAGGGATATTTTTTATGTAAACACATTCAGTGTGGATGAATATATTAAAGCAATCAATGCGGGAAAATCGCCCATTGCCCTGTCCATTGATCTTTCAGAAGAGATGCAAATGTCGGGCTGGCTTTACTGGAGGATCTATGAAACACAGTTCAGAAAAAGCGATTTTGAGAAAAGGTTCAACACCGGTTTTGGCAGGAAATTCGGGAAATTCATAAACCTTATGTCTGGTCTGGGATATCTGTCAAACGGCAGCGATCATATCCGGCTAACGGATAGGGGTACATACTGGATCCATGCCTTTGAGGACTTTTTCTCCATCGACTATATCAATAAACTCTGGGGCACTGCTAAAGTCGATCCCTGGCCGGAAAGGGTGGTATTGTAAATACTTATTAGAGCATCCGATAAAACGAACCAGAAATTATACAGTCATAAAAAAACTAAATCATGAAATCAAAATTTTTAACCCTCAGCCTGCTTATTGCAGGGATCCTTTTACTGGTCCTGAATATGGGAGTATGGATCAATGGAGTGTTTATCAACCGCGGTGATGGCATGGATCTTATATTAGCAGTTCCATTGCTTTTTTTGGGGGCAGTATCGCTTCTCGGATGGTACAAAAACCGCCAGTCACCACCTCCTGCGAAGCAACAGCAATGGAAGTTCATTCTCCGGGTCTTGCTAATCAATTATATCCTTTTATACGGTTTATACATGGCCCAGGATTTCATGTACAGTGACCCGATTGACTTTCTCACGATTCCGGGCGTACTATTCCCTGTTCTTCTTGGCCTTTTCCTGGCAGGAACGATCCTTTCCTGGAAGTGGGAACTGTATGCAGGTATTTTCTTTTTGATCTGGTATGGTGTAGTCATCTGGGGAACATTTGGCTTTTTTGAGTTTTATAACCGGGGGCCTCATTTCCTTTTTGGTGTGGTAATCTTACTACAGGGAATTTTCTATTTGAATTACCATTTCAGGATCAGGCCAAAAAGATCGCTGGGCAAGGAGGGGGGGGAATAAATTCCTTAATCACATACTGTAATCATATCTCGATGGTTTTTTAATCCCTTCGCCTTTGAAATATTTCCTTACTTTTACAACCCTTTTCCAGTCATTATTTTAACGTCCAGTACAAATAGCAAAAATTATCTTTATGAAAAAATCAGGCCTGTTTTTAATTGTCATCGCACTGGCAGGATTCTTCTCCTGTACAACTGAAAAGTACCGGGTCGAGACCAAAACTGACAGCAATGGCTATTCCTATGAGACCGTGACCAATGATCCACTGAATGCAAGGATTTACACTCTTGGAAACGGATTGAAAGTGTACCTCTCTGTGAATAAAGATCAGCCACGGATCCAGACCCTGATCCCCATCCGTGCCGGTTCCGCTTCCGATCCGGCGGAGACCACCGGCCTTGCCCATTATTTCGAACATCTGATGTTCAAGGGAACCCAAAAGATCGCCACCACCAACTGGGAAGAGGAGTCAAAGCTCATTCAGCAGATCTCCGACCTGTTCGAGGAGCACCGGGCCACCAATGATACTGCAGAGAAGCTGGCCATCTATAAAAAGATCGACAGCCTCTCGCAGATTTCAGCTCAGTATGTGGCTACCAACGAATACGATAAGCTCGTCTCTTCCCTGGGAGCTAAAAACACCAATGCAGGAACATCCTACGATCAGACGGTCTATATCAACGACATCCCTTCCAATGAACTTGAAAAATGGCTCACCCTGGAAAGCGAACGGTTCGGGGATGTGGTGCTGCGCCTTTTCCACACTGAGCTGGAAACGGTCTACGAAGAATACAACATGTACAATGATATGGATGACAGCCGTGCAAGCAATGCCCTCATGGAAGGATTGTTCCCCTCGCACCCCTATGGCAGGGACGTGATCGGACTGCCCGAACACCTGAAGAATCCTTCGATGGTGAACATCTATAATTTCTACCGTACTTTCTATGTACCCAATAACATGGCCATTGTCCTTTCAGGGGACCTGGATCCGGACAAGACCATTCAACTCGTAAACCAGTATTTCGGAGATAAGAAACCGTCAGAACTGCCTGCGATCACCCAACCGGTTGAAGAGCCCATCTCACAGCCCGTTGTAAAAGAGGTCCATGGGCCGGATGCCGAATCGGTTAACTTTGCGTTCCGTTTCGGAGGATTTACCTCCTCCGACCGTAAATATGTCACCCTGCTCGACCAGATGCTCAGCAACAGCCAGGCGGGCTTGATCGACCTGGACCTGAACCAGCAGCAAAAAGTGCTCAGGGCCGGTTCCACCGCCCAGTTCCTGCGTGATTACGGGATCCACCTGTTCTATGGCAATCCCCGCCAGGGACAGACCCTGGAAGAGGTGAAGGACCTGTTGCTGGGTGAAATTGAAAAAGTGAAAAAGGGGGAATTCGACGACTGGATGCTCGAAGCTGTGATCAACGACTTCCGGCTCAGTGAGATCCGCAGGGAGGAAAGCAACATGGCCCGCGCATTTACCCTGGTGTCCGGATTTACCAATGGCATCGACCGGAAAACCCAGCTGGGATTCATTGATGAAATGGAGAAGATCACCAGAGAAGAACTGATCCAGTTCGTCAAAGATCATTATACAGATAATTATGTGGTGGTCTATAAGCGTCTGGGAGAGAAGGATGCCGTCGAAAAAGTGGAAAAACCTCCCATCACCGCAGTGCCTGTCAACCGTGGCCTGCAATCTGAATTTGCCAGGCAGTTCAGCGAGATCCCTTCAGAGGACATAAAACCTGTGTTCCTCGATTTTGAAAAAGAGATCAACAAAGAGACATTCAAAGAGGGGGTGGAATATTATTACATGAAGAATCCCACCAATGAATTGTTCAGCCTGAATTATATCATCGATATGGGAAAAAATCATGACCGGAACCTCCCGATCGCAGTGAATTATTTACCGTACCTGGGCACCGATAAATATTCGCCTGCCGACCTGCAGAAGGAATTTTTCCGTTATGGACTTCGAATGAGTGTTAGCGCCGGGAATGACCGGTCGTACATCTCGATCTCCGGACTGCAAAAATCATTCGATAAAGGAGTCGAGCTGCTTGAGCACGTCCTCTCCAGCGCAAAACCTGATCCGGCCGCCTATTCGGAATATGTGAAGGGAATCCTGAAAGACAGGGCCGACAATAAGCTAAATAACAGCACTATCCTCTGGGGTGCCATGTTCAATTACGGTAAATACGGACCGATTTCTCCCTATACGGATATCCTTAACGAGGAGGAACTGAATTCCCTTAATCCTGAAGCACTTACCGATTTGATCAAGGGGATTTATGCATATAAACACAAGATCTTCTATTATGGACAGGAAGAAATGAACAAAGTCAAGGAAATGCTGAACACCCATCACATAGTGACCGAACCACTGAAGGAATATCCCCAGCCGGTTTTATACACTGAACAGGAAACAAAACAAAACCAGGTCTATTTTGTCAATTATGACATGACCCAGGTCAACCTGCTGCTGGTGTCAAAAGATCAGCTGTTCGACAAGTCCCTCTATCCGTCTGCCCGAATGTTCGGGGAATATTTTGGCTCAGGTCTGTCCTCGATCGTTTTCCAGGAGATCAGGGAGGCAAGGGGTCTTGCCTATTCAGCCTTCGCCTCCTATGCGATGGCAGATAAACCCGACCGGAGCAATTTTAACTATGCTTTTGTGGGAACCCAGGCCGACAAGCTAATGGAGGCAACCAACACCATGCTGGGGCTGATGAATGAGATGCCCAGAGCGGAGATTCAGTTCAACATGGCCAAAGAATCCCTGATCAAGCAGCTGGACTCGGAAAGGATCATCAAAGCACAGATTTTCTGGACGTATCTGTCGAACCTCGATAAAGGGATCACCTACGATATCCGGAAAGACATCTATGATAATGTTCAGGGTATGACCCTGGATGACCTGAATGCCTTTTTTGATCAGCATATCAAAGGGAAAAACTATACCTACCTGGTGCTGGGAAAGAAGGGGGACGTCAGGCTGGATCTGCTCGGGAAAATAGGCCCGGTGAAAGAGCTGACACTGGAAGAAATCTTTAACTATTAGTTTCCCGTATGGGGAAGACGGTTGCGGTCATTGCACCCATGGTTGATGTGACCCAGTATCACCTCGACCTGACCCTGAAGCTGAAGGGAAGCAACCGCGAATTGACCCTGTCCACCCTGTATGAACTGATGCAGAGCGGATTCAGGTACGACCGGCTGCCGGCCATCCCCTCGAAAAGGGATATGATGCCGGCAGCCGGTTTTTACCTGACAGGGCTGCTCCGTGAGCAGGGCTATGAAACAGTAACCACATACCAGTGTTCAGATACAGAGCTCAAGCGGCTGGCAGACGCTGATCCTTTTGCCATCTGCCTGTCAACCACCATGATCCTGAGCACTGAATCCCTTAAACAACTGGTGCTGGAGATCCGCCGCCACATGCCCGGTATCCCGCTGATCGCAGGCGGCGTTTTTGTGTGGAAAAGCTACCAGTTCTTCGCTTCCCATCAGGATCAGCCGGCACCCGGGGACGATATCAATCCATTGCTGTTCAATGTGCACAGCACGCACATACCGGCCGACATATACGTCGCCGCCCCCCATGGAAGAGAGCCCCTGCTTCAAGTCCTTGATGCACTTTCTCAGGGGAAAAAAGATGGTTTCTCCCACATCCCCAACCTGGCCCTGCCGCTTCCCGACGGCTCGTTTCATTTCACTGAACGCAGGACCGAGCAGGTGGACTATGACCGGGATTTCACCCGCTGGGACCTGCTTGACGACCTGCCCGAACAGATCCCTGTCAGAACCTCGGTCGGGTGCCCGTTCCGCTGCCGCTATTGCGACTTCTACCAGCTCTATCCGCAGATCTTCATACGCTCCAAAGAAAGCCTGATGGCCGAGCTCAGCATGATCCGCCAACGGATCGGCAACCGGACATTCATCCTGCATCCAACCGACGACAATGTCTTTATCAACTCCCGAAGAGTGAAGGAGGTGACGCAAGCGTTCATGGAGTCGGGTATAACGCAGTGGATCGGATTTATGCGGACCTCGTCGGTCAATGAATCGAACATTGAGGATATCAAACGCTCAGGATTGCTGATCTCCCTTCTGGGGATTGAATCAGGCGACAAAGGGCAGCTCCAGCGAATGAACAAATCACAGAACCTGGAAGCGGTAAGGAGGGGAATTGAAATCCTTGACCAGAACGGGATCACGGCGCTGATGACCTTCATCGTGGGATTTCCGGGAGAAACACGGGAGACCATCCACCAGACCGCCTCCTTCCTCAACAGCCTGCACATTGGCCTGGCTTCCTCCAGCTACCTGCTGTTCCCGCTGATCATCTCGCCCTTCTCCGACCTGGCCCGCAAAGAGTTCCGGGATCAGTGGAACATCACCGGCTATGTAGACCAATGGTCCCATTACACCATGAACTCAGGCGAAACTCCCGGTTACGGATATGAGTTGTTCAGACAGGTGACCAGGATACCCTATCATTATACCGAAGAACGGACATATTATAACCGTAAACTTTTTACTGACGAACAGCGGCTTCAATTATTTCATCTGCGCCAGCAACTGACCATAGCCTTCATGGAAAAGGCTTCCTGGGAGAATATTTTATTCATTTTCAATGAGATAGCTAATGTGATGAAGGTACCGGTGCCCGATATCCCCATGACCATCCGTGACAATCTGATCATCCCAACATCTTTTAGCGGGTGAGCGTGCCTGATGATCACCTCTCACCTTAATCCATCCTCCTGTATAGCTGCATCCTGTTATTGAACTGTTTCTCAATGAAATAATGATCCTCAAGAAACGGATTAAGCCAGTCAGTCCTGTTCTTTCCCTTGAACTGGATCAGGATATACACCGGATCCTTCTCCCTGATACGTTGAAGTTCACGTTCAAGATCAATGTTCAGGGCCCGCCTGTGGTCCGGATTGGTCAACAGGGAGGCATGCACATAGGGTGTGGGACTGTCCTTCTCCAGGAGGAAATACAGAACATGAAAATGGTTCGCTGCATAGATGACATCCTCCGTGAGCAGCCGCGGCTTCAGGTACGCAGCAATCTGCCGCGGAGTGTCTGTCTTTCCGGCATGGTCGCGGAACGAAAAGGCCATGATGACCAGGCAGGTGATTACCACAATAAGAAGTCCTGCCACGCTGCGGCTGAACCTTGCCATGAGCCGCGGGAGCCTGTTCGAAGGATGGAAAAAGAGCCCTGCCTGCAGGCTGACCGGTACCATGAGCTGAATGAAATAATGATTGAACCCGCTTCCGGGCAATACAATGCCTGTCAGGACCGATACAGACCAGATCAGGAATAAGATGCGAAAGTCCTTTATCCTGTTATCCTGGACTGCCCTATTGAATAAAACATAAAAACAGAAGAATAAAAAGGGAAGAAACAGCAGGACGAATTCACCAATATTTTCCGCCGCCGGAATCAACCGGAACTCCCTGGGATACCTGGCCATGGTAAAGTATACGATCTCGGCGAATGCCCCGAAATGACCGGTCAGATAAAAATATACATTGACCAGGGCAAAGGGCAGCCCAAATCCCACAAGGAGCAGGACATTTCTGACCACCAGGCGGCCGAACCCTGGCCAGGAAGGACTGTGCCTGAGGAATAGGATAATGAAGTAGAGCAGGAATGCCACAAGATCAAACAATACCAGGTACTTGATGATGAATCCCAGTCCCATGATGAACCCTGCACCCACATCATTGAGCCAGTGCTCTCTTTTCATGAGGACAAACAGCCCGGTGATGGTGAAAAAATTGAAAAACAGCTCGGTGTTCGGGGAAATACCGTAACCCGACCAGGTGGAAACAAACAGTACATAGATCATCCCTCCGGCAACGCCTGCCCGATGACTGCCGAACATAAGCCTGCTGAACTGAAAGATCATGAAGGCTGTGGCAGCTGCGAAGAGTGCGGTCATCAGCCGCATGACAGGTATGGATTGCCCGAAAATGACCTGGAAAAATGCGTACAGCCAGAAAATCCCGGGAGGTTTTATGTCGATCAGGTCAACATACAGTGCCTTACCCTCCAGCATCTCGCGGGCAATTTCCAGGTATGTGGATTCGTCGTGGTCGAGAACGCTGGGGAAAAAACTGAAAAAGCGTAGTGCAACCGAAAGAATGGCAAAGAAAAAAATACGCCTGCCGGCCGGCCGAGGATTGTTTTAATATTAAACTTCGTGTTCTCCGTGCATTCCTCCGTGCACTCCGTGGTTAAACTGGATTTTGACACAGCTCCCTATTTTTCAATAATCCGGTAAACCGGATATGGATAATACCCTCTTCCCCATTGCGGTACCAGGTACCGGTCGAAAAAATTCCATAACAGCATGCTGTCATCCGACTGCGGCTCAAGCAGGTATGCAGCCAGGTTACCCAGAGGCTGTGCAGTAGTTATTACATAGGTCCCCGGGGGAAATGTTCTTTTTTCCTGCTTCCATTCACCGGTCACTTTATTGGTATAATGCCCCTGGTTCAACCGCTCGGAGGGTTTTAACTCACTGATGGTAAAACTTTCCACCCGGTAGGAGGCCGAATCCTCCAGGCGGTGAAAGCGGATGCCCTGTATCTGTAACAGATCCAGGACGTTATGATCATGCATGGTCAATGCGTATCCAAAAGGCATGGCAATGCTACGCGTCGGGGAATAATCGGCAAAGAAAGGAACCGTAACGGTCACCTTTTGGTCGGTGCGGATGTAATAAGGCCAGACATTCGGCTCCGGATTGGGAGCAACTTCATAGGCATGGATCGTCACCATTTCCGGCGTGGGCCTGACCTTGTATTCAAGGGCAAATGAGTCGGCAGATACCTTATCTCTTTCCCTGAGGATCATGGCTTCATCCGTAGTCCGGATCAGTTCGCGGATCTTTTGCCTGTTTTCGGCCGAATAATCCAGAATGGACCGGAGCAGGGCATAACACCCCATCACCCGTGTCCTGTAATCCGCATAAACGTAATTTTCGTTCAGGATCCCCAGCCGGTTACGGATACCCACATAATTCACCAGGTAACGCGGCTCTGAAGCATACGACTCCCATCCTTTGCTATAATCTTTGAAATCGATGAACTCACCGTAAAAGATATTATCCACGCCATAAACGCTCTTCAGTCTCTGCGAAACTGCCGGACAAAGTTCATCGCGCATATAGTTGATCAGGTTGCGGTCACCGTTGGGATTCACCATCCAGTTGAACGTGACCGCTTCTTCATGATATGATCCGTTGGTGGTATGGCAGTCCACGGTAAGGGCGGGATCCCACCGGTTAAAAATCCGTGTGATGACACCCCTCATTTCCGGTGTCTCCAGCTTCATGGCATCCCTGTTCAGATCCAGCATTTGTCCGTTATACCGTACCCCAACGCCGTTTTGGGGACCGTTCTGATTCGTGCGGTTCCGTGTGCTGATCTTATCGTTGCCATCGGGATTCAGATTCGGACAAATCAATATAACCAGGTTCCTGAAATACTTCGGATCATGTTCTTTTAACAGGTCCCTTGCCAGCATCAGGCTGGCTTCCTTTCCCTCCACCTCTCCGGCATGAATGTTCGCCTGGATATAGACCACCAGCCTGTTATCGGATGCAAGGTCTTCTGGTCGTTCAGGCAGGGGATCGCCTATGACCAGCAACGGAACCAACTTCCCCTCGACCGACATGGCAAGGGTATCCACCCTTACAAAGGGAGAAAGACCGGTCAGCTGGCTGACAAAGCTCATGACTTCGGAATGTGTGGAAGTGGAGTTGAAATCGGAATTTTCGGCCACCGTCATCTGTCCCTTCACAGATAGAATGTTCAGCGCCACGGCCAGGCCAACAGTAATAATACATCTCATATCCTTGGTTTTATCGCCAAAAATAATGAAATAATGACTTGTGGAACAAGCTATTTAAAAAGCATCGGGCGAATTCCGAAAGATAGATGCGCCAGTTGAAAAGGGATGACATCCTCTGACAGGGGATGTCATCCCATGATCATTTAGCAGCCCATCTTTTGACATTCGACGCCGCCCGGCCGTTCCTTATCTCGTTGGCCATGAAATCCATATAGGATTCCACGTGTTTATAGAACTTCTTGAATCCCACACATAAATAATTCAATCCCGGCTCACCATCCGGTGTGCGGATGATCCGGTTCTTCGGGCATTCGCCGGTGCACAGGTCAAGGTACTCACATTTTCTGCAGTAGGAAGGCAACTTATCCTTCTTATTCTGCCCGAACTGCTGCTGGAAAGGCGAATGCATGAGGGAAAGCAATCCTTTGTCCCTGATATTGCCGAGTTTATATTCCGGGAAAACATAATGATCACAGGAATATACATCCCCGTTGTATTCCACCACGCCGGCATGCCCGCAGGTCTCTGCATACACGCAGACAGCCGGTGGAACACCCATCCAGTTGGCCAGCACGCAATCGAAGGTGACCACAAAATAATCACCCACGTCCTTTCGTACCCATTCGTCAAATATCCGGATCAGAAAATCGCCGTAATCCACCGGATCAACCGTCCAATCCGTTACATCCGCTTTCTTCTGCGTACTTGCCGGCAGGATCCTGAGCTCTTCCGGTGCGGCGTGCGGATCGACCCATTCCACGATCGGGATGAACTGCATATACCGGCTGCCGATGCCTTTCAGGAACCGGTAGACCTCCAGCGGAAATTTTGAATTATAATCATTGACCACCGAAAGGGTATTGAATTCCACGCTGTATTTCTTTAGCAGCTCCAGCCCCTGCATTGCCTTTGCGAAACTTGGCAGGCCGCTCTTATAGATCCTGTAATGGTCGTGGCAATGCTCCGGTCCGTCTATGGAAAGACCGATCAGGAAATGATGATCCCTGAAGAACCGGCACCAGTCTTCGGTCAGTGTGGTCCCGTTGGTCTGCAGTGAATTCTCAATGGCTTTCCCCTCTGCATATTTATTCTGAAGCGCGATGACCTTCTCAAAGAATTCCATTCCCCGCAGGATGGGCTCCCCGCCATGCCAGGTAAACAACACGGCAGGCTCAGTGCTGGAGTAAATGTACTGTGCGATGAAGGTTTCTAAAATCTTTTCATCCATGAACCACCGCCGGGGATCCTTTGGGTAAAGTTTCTCCTTTTCCAGGTAATAGCAATAGGTGCAATTCAGGTTGCAAACGGCTCCCACAGGCTTGGCCATCAGGTAAAAAGGCCTGGCGCCGGGAATAAAAAAAGTTTCCATTTCGGAAAGATTTGATTTAATCGAATATCAAATATCGGTTAATCGTTCCATCGGATATCCCTATTCTTGACTCCTCCCCGTCACCTTTAAATATTCCGCCATTTTCACCCTGTACCCGCACCGGGCGTCGGTGAGCTGATCCAGGGTGGTCTGGAGAATGGCCTGCGCCTCCAGTACATCGGAGATACCAATGATTCCCGCATGGAAATTATCAGAGGTGATCTTCAGGTTCTCCCGGGCCTGTTCAATAGCCTCCTCTGCCAGCGCTATCCTCTGCCAGGATTCCTGCAGATCGGTCCAGGTCTTTTCGATCTGAAGCTGCAAAAGGGTCGCCGTATAATCCGCATTGTTCTGCGCAATCTCTTCCTTTAACTTTTGCTCTTTGATCCTGTACGATCCCTCCCACCAGTCCGACAGCGGTATGGTGACCGTACCGAAGGCCATCAGTTCATTGTTCCAGTCGCCTTTCCAGTCATTGTCCATCCCGTAGGTGAATGCTCCTGCACCAATGCCAACCTGCGGCAGGTACTCCCCAAGTTTCATTTTCGATTGCAGTTTCTCCGCCTCCACACTTTTCTGCATGAGATGGTACTCCGTTCGTTGTGATACCGCTGACTGGGGATCGGAATACAGGCTGGCAGGTGGGGCAAAGGCACCGACCGAATCCGACAGCTTCATCCATGGATCATAGGGGATGCCCAGGTGCTGGCACAGCGACATGGTGGCCAGGCTGATCCCGTTCTCAAGCTGCAGACGGTTCATTTTCATCTCGCTTTGCTTCAGGGATACCCTGAGGACGTCATTGTAGTTGATCAGTCCGGCTTTATGCGCAGTGTTCACATCTTTGTACAGTGTGTCCAAAAGCCGCTCGTATGCATCGATGGTCTTCAGCTTTTCCGTCAGCGAGACGATCTGCCAGTACTGCTCTTCGGTTTTGAACAGTGCTTCACTTGCCGAGAGGTTAAGCTTCTGATTGCTCACTTCGGTTCCCAGGTGTGCCAGCCGGTTCCCGTTGATGATCCGGCCGCCCGAAAATATAGGCTGTACCGCTGTAATGGCACCTGTGGTGAGGTCTTCCAGCATCCCGAGGGAAACGCCCGGAAAATAAGCAAACTCGGTGGCGAATGGTAAGGTCGTAGGATCTCCGTTATACACCGGAAGGTTCCCGCCGGGCATGTCAATCTTCAGCAGGGGATCGCTGAACCGAACCGTCAGGCCCAGGGCACTGATGTTGGGAAAGTATCTGGTGAAAGCCGCCTGTTTGATTTTTTGGGATGCTTCAACCTCAAGGGCACTGCTTTTAAGCTGGATGTTTTTTTCCAGGGTGATCTTTTTACACGAATCCAGCGAATAGATGTTCTGGGCCATTGCCGGAAGGTTGAAACCGACCACCCAGTACAGTATCGGAAGAAAATACATCAATTTTTTCATCGCTTTTTTTCATTAAATTTCCAGTAAAGGACCGGGAGGATCGTAATCGTCAGCAGCAGCAGGCAAACTCCCCCTGCACAGATCACCATACCAACGGGTGCCCAGAATGAACTTCCTGAGATGATCATGGGAATGACCCCGACGGATGCAGCAGCGGAAGTCAGAAAGATGGGTATCATCCTACGCTTGCCAGCATCGTAGGCCGCATCCCGTGCCGTCCATCCTTCCACGGCGAACCTCTGCTCGGCATGCTGAAACATCAGGATCACATTCCTCACCGTAAGTCCGAATAAGCCAATCAGCCCGAGGGCTGCTGTGATCCCGACCGTATAGTGGGCGATCCAGAGACCGAACGTCGCACCGAACATGAACAGCAATAAAGTAAACAGTGAAATGATCGTGAGCTTGAATTTGCCATAGGTAAACAGCAGGAAAAGGAATATGATGGCAAAGGCGGCAATGATCGCGTAGATCACAGGCGACAGGTTCTCCTTGTTGTATTCTGGTTCACCTCCCACCTGGTATATTATTCCTGCCGGTAGTGATGGTTCAAGATCATTTTTGATAAAATCGCGGATAGCGGAAAGTGAGCGGGCCGGTATTACATTCCTCTTTGGATCGGCAGTTACGGATATGGTCCTGATGCCATTACGATGGACAATGCTGTTTTCGCTCCACTGGGGCACCACGGAGGCTATCTGCCTCAAAGGGACGCTGACCGAGGGGATCAGGCCCGTTACCAGTGTGCAGGAAAGCCCTTCCAGGGTAGGTTTGCCTTCCGGATCATCCGTTTTCAGGACTATCGGAATGTTGTCGTTACCCTCGGTGAGTGATCCCATGGTGAATTTACCCGTGGCCAGCATCAGGTTGGCTGATGTAACGGAACGGGTCACCCCAAGCCGTGAGGAAGCTACAGGATCTAATTCCACCTCCATGACAGGCAGCTTCTCACCCCAGTCAGTTTGGACATTTGTAAGCACAGGCATCTCTTTCATCCTGGCCATTAAAGCCTCAGCCGCCTTTTTCAGCTCTTTGGTGTCTTCACCGTAAAAACGGAACTCGTACGAAGGCACATGCTGAAAATCGATCTGCTTGAACTTAATGTAGGCATTCGGAAAATAATGTGCATAACGGTCCGCATATTCATCCAGCAGGGCCTCGGTTTCTTCAGGAGAACCTGTATTGACAATGAATTGAGCATAACTCTCGGAAGGCATCTGAGGAGCATAGGAGATATGGAACCGGGGTGAAGACATCCCCACAAACTGGGTCACCGATCTCACCCGCTGATCTTTCATAAGGATCATTCTCATGGAATCAGCCACTTTTCCCGTACGACTGATCGGTGTCCCGTCAGGCAGATGGATCTCTACGGCGAACTGGTCGCGCTCTGCCAGGGGATTCATCCTGAAACGAATATGCGGGATAATGAACAATGAGGCCACAATGGATGCAACCCCAATGGAGACGGTGAGCCACGGATGACGGAAATTCCAGTCAAGCAGTTTTAAATAAATGTCATGAACTTTCTCCGTCAGTCTCTTCTTATCCGGCTCATCCTTATCCATCCCGGATGATTTGATCAGCGCGTTCTCGAGGATGGGGATGACCGTCACCGCCAGGACAAGCGACATCATCAAATTGATCGTGAAGGTAAACGGGAAAAAGTAGATGAATTCAAGCATCTGGCCCTTGAACAGGATGAGAAGTGGATAGAAAATAAGGCAGATACAGGTGGTAGCAAGGAACATCGGCATGAAATATTTATGGGCGCTTTCGATGGCCGCATCCCAGGGCTTATACCCATTTTTAAGGCAGTAAATATATCCGTCGATGATCACAATGGAATTGTCCACCGTCATTCCAAGCACAACAACGAGTGCTGCCAGGGTAACCGTATTCAGTGGTATTCCGAACAGGTACATGATCCCCACCGAGATGAAGGTATTCAGGGGGATAACGATGGCAGCCACCAGGGCCGACCGGAACGGGAACAGGATCATCATCACCACAATGATCACGATGATCGCCATCATCAGGTCACGGAGAAACGATAAGACCGAGCCTTCCACCACATCTGCCTGGTTGGCGATGGAGTTGATCGTCACATCATCCGGTAGATTGCTTGCCTGGTAAACTTCAATGATTTGACTGACATCCTTGCCAAACCTGACAATATTGTAGCCTTCTCTCATCTCAACTGAAAGAACCAGACAGGGTTGCCCGTTATGGGTAATATAGCTTCCGCCGTCAGGATATTCCCTTACCACAGTCGCCACATCCTTCAAACGGATCATATTGCCGTCAGGATCGCTGAAAATGATCTGATCACCAACCTCACCGACCGTGCTGTATGTGGGCTTGAAATGAACAGGGACAAGCACATCGTCATTTTCAATCCTTCCCCCGGGGGCCAGCGACTGGCTGAAAACCTCGGCCAATAGCAGCTTGTCACTGATCCCATACGACGAGAGCTTGCTCCGGTCCACATACACCGTCACCTGTTCATCCTTCATCCCATACAGACGGAGATTGGAAACCGATTCGATGCGGTGAAGCCTGCGGATCAATTCATCGGCATAACTCTTCAGCTCCCCGTAGGAACGTCTGTCGGATCCGATGGCAATAAGAAGCGCCGAAGTATCGCCAAAATCATCCTGAGCCATCAGGGCGAGAACACCCGATGGCAGTTGCATCTTCAGTGTTGCAAGCCCGTGCTTTATCTTCGACCATACCTCATCTTTGTTCTTCACGTTGTCATTCAGTTCGACCATGGCATAGCATATCCCGTTTTGAGAGGTTGTGGTCGTAAAGCTCCTCTTTACCTCGGGATAGGAAAAAAGGAATTGCTCGAGGGGTTCGGCCAGCTGTTTTTCCACCTCCTCGGAGGTGGCCCCGGGATATACCCCGACAATGATCCCCTGACGGATGGTATATCCGGGAAACTCCTGCTTGGGCATTACATAGAGTGCAATGATCCCCAGGACGACCAGCAGAACGATCATGAGGACGACAATGCCTTTGTGTTGCATCGTCCATTCGATGAAGCTATGGCTGCGTTTCATTGTCCTGTGATTTTATCGTCTTCACTGATTTTCTGATAACCCTCTGTAACGATGCGGTCGCCCACAGAAAGTCCGCCCGTGATCTCAACGCCATTGCCCCTTGCCGTACCGGTTGTCACAACTACGCGCTTTGCAACGCCTCCCCTGTCGCACCAGACAAATTTTTGACCGTCAGCCATGGTCTGAATGATCCCAATGGGGATCACGATCGCCTCCTTTACAGCGCTGTCAGGGTAAAGTTCCACGCTGCAGACCATACCTGGTAAGAGCTCCTTCTGAGGGTTGGGTAACAGGATATGGGCAGGATATGTATGGGAGATGGGATTCGCTGAAACGCTTTTTTCAATCTTCTGGCCTTCAAACCTTTTATTACCAACTGCTGACACAGTGATGGAGGATCTGCTCCCGGAAGGTATCGCCGAAATTTCGTTTTCAGGCACCGAAAACCTTACTTTGACTGAACTGATATCCAATATGGTAAGAACAGCTTTTCCAACCACTGCATACTCGCCGGCTTCCGCCATTTTTTTACCGATCACACCGGAAACCGGGGCATACAGTGAACAGTTTTTCAGGTTGTTCTTAGCGATGGCGTAGGACGACTGCGCCTGCTGCAGTTTGGTTTCAATGTCGATCATCTGGATCTCGGGCAGACTTCCCGCATCATGCACCAGTTTAAGACGGTCGTATCCGTCCTGTGCCTGTTTTAATGTAGCCTCAGCGGCAACCAGCATGCTCCGGGCTGATTCATCATCAAGCCTGACAAGCAGCTGTCCGACCGAAACGTAATCTCCTTCAGAAATGAAGAATTTCTCAATCATCCCCAGCGTGGCAAAACTGAGCGCTGTGGAGGATTTTTCTTCGATCGTCCCCACATAACTCAGGATACCAGCCGTTTTCGATCCTTCCACCGTCTGAATCCTGACATTGATGGCAGCCCTGGTCAATGGTACATCGGTTCCGCGATGATTGCACCCTGTGACCACGGCAAGGAGCATAAAAATAAGATTGGCTTTTCTCATATGATTAAGATTTAAATTGTTATCACTCTTTTACCCGCTTTTCATGCAACTTATGATCAGGGGAGTTGTCACATCTGTTTCGTTTATTTTTTCAGGATCTTGTAATATTCAACCATCTGGGATCGAAGTAGCTGGATGGTTTCCTGCGTCGAATGTTCCCTGAAAAGGCTGGCAGCTACACCAAGCGCAATGGAAGTGAAATTCAATGCTACCAGGGAAGTGTCGATATCTCCCCGGATCTCACCATTTTTTACAGCCCTGTCCAGAATGGTTTTCAGATGATCAGTACCTAATGTGTAGAAATGCCGTTGCTCGTCCATATACCCGGGGTAGTGCCTCAGGGCATCGATCAGCAACAACAGGTACTTGACGGGAATGAATGACTGGCCGTCGATGCAGATCGTTTGGACGATCCGGCTGACATATTCAATGATCACCTGTATATACTCCTCCAGGGTGATATCCTGCCTGACCTGGATCAGACCCACCAGTTTGAGGTACTTGTCGATAACGGCCTTAAACAGCTCCTCCTTGTTCAGAAAATGATGATAGAGCGCCCCTTTGGTCAGCCCGACCGATTTGCTGATATCCTGGATCGATACGGCTTCATAGCTTCTGCTCAGGAAAAGCCGGTACGCCTGGTCAATGATGATTTCTCTTGTTTCCGCCATGGCATTACATACTAAACGTTCGGTATGCAAATATATAGGCTTTTTATACATTCTGAACGGTCGATATGGAAATTTTTTAATTCTATCCCTGTACCCGCAATGGAATAGTAAGTGGAGGATTCAGTGCCGGTAAATGATGAACCGGGCAAGCCGGCGGAACTTTCGCTTCTCTTTTTCAGGCATATCCCTGAACAGTTCATCGGCTTTTATTTTCCATCCTTCTGCCAGGGGTCGGGTCTTCGAGGCAAGCGCCTCAGCGGTCTCCGGATGATGCAGATGGGTCGAAAGCACTCCTTCATGATGAATGATCGGGACCAGTTTTTCCGGCACATCCATGATGGGGCATGGGCGGTGAGGATTTTCAGAGAGCGGTTTGTGTTTCCTGAAATGCCTGAAAAAGGGGGAAGCCAGGGCCTCTTTCAGGGTTTTGTCATGCAGGTTCGTATCGGAATAGTGAAAGAAGGCACAGGGTTCCAGGTCCCCGTGCGCGTTGATGTGGGCAAATTCATTGCCAGCGGCCACGCATCCAAACGCCTTGTGGCCGAGGTTGGCAAAATCGATGAGCGTGAAGCGGTGCCTGGTCCGGTAGGATCCGAGCTTCTCCCTTACGTAGGTACGCTGGTTTGCATTCAGGCAGAGGCTACTGTCCGCATCACTGCCGATTGGCATGTAGATGAACATCCATCCCATCCACGCTCCCTTTTCCAGCAGGAAATCCAGGAAGGCATCACTGCATACCTCCTCATAATTCAGCGCATGATAACAAACCGAAAAACCGAATCCAATGTCACGCGATTTTAACAGATCCATGGCAGCTGTAGCTTTATCGAAAGTCCCTTTACCCCGTCTGAAATCAGTCTTTTCCCGGAATCCTTCGATGCTGACAAAAATATTCAGGTTACCCAGCCTGGCGATTTCATCGGCAAAGGAGTCATCGATGAGGGTCCCGTTCGTAAAAAGGGCAAAGGAGAGTTCCTTGTGCTTTTCACATAACCTCAGGATATCTGCTTTCCGCATGAGGGGTTCCCCGCCGCTCATGACGATGTCATAAATACCCAGATGCCATGCTTCCGTAAGGATCTCATCAAGCTTGTCATAGGAAAGCTCGCTTGTTTTGCCATAGTCGGCCGCCCAGCACCCCAGGCAGTTGAGGTTGCATGCGCTGGTGGGATCGATCAGCAGGTTGAGGGGTACTGAAAAGCCGTACCTCTTTTGGATCCACATCCTCCGAAGCGCTTTCCGGGGTCCGTTGACCATGAACCAGCCCAGCAGGTGGTTCGCTGTGAAAAAAAGGTTCGCACGGTAAACAAAGTTCTTGTGATGCGGATAAGGCGGGATCCGTTTTTTCTCTCCCCTGATCGTAAGGGTTCTCATGGGATGATGCTCCGGGACCTGATCCCCTTTAGTTCTCTGCGCTGGTGTAGATTGGAAAATCAGCGGTGGTCTGATCATCAAACGTGAAATCGACGCCTACCAGCCCGAAACGGTGATTGGCCCAGTAGGTGATCTTGCTGATCCCTGCACTTTTAAGGGCAGACGGGATTTCCTCGACCTGTATCACTTTGATGTACATGAATCCGTAGGGGTAATCGTCTGTCGAGGACTTGCTGACCACCTTTCGGGAGGTGCCCGTGGATCCGATCGGGTACTCATCCCCGACCGAAGAGCCGTATTTGACGATGATGCCGTGTGTCGGACCCGAGATCAGCTCAATTCCTTCCTTCGTATTCTTGCCTTTAATGCCCGTGGCGATCACCGTATCGCCCTTGATGGTCACTTCCGGGAAATTCGACATGAGGTTCTTCAGGAATGTATTCGTAACCACTGCACTGCCCGACAGGGAGGAAACCCCGTCGCTGAGGGTGGTCACCTCAGCATGAAAATCCTTCACCCCAAAGTATTCCACCGATGTGGATTCAACGGTCGTCCCTACTTTCCCCATTTCCGATTGCTCACCACTGATGGAGGTATTGTCGTCATCATCCTCGAAGAGTTCACATGCGCAGAAGAATGTCATGCATAAAAGCATGAAAGCAATGATGATGTTAGGTTTCATAAGAGGTGTTTTAAAGTTGAATGCCCGAAATTAATATATTTTTATTGAATGATGCAATCCATTGAAACAGTTTTCAAGAATTTCCATTAAGCACCACTATCCCAAATTTAATATATTTACACCGAAATCAAATTCAGGATGGAACATCTACGCAGGTTTCTGGCGCTGATCACCGAGGATAACCCTCTGGACAGCTTGATTTTACAGGATCTGCTCAATGATCATTTCCCGGAAATAAAGGTGGCTGGGACCGCCACCTCCCTGCAGGAAGCCAGGATGTTGCTTAAATGCCTGAACATCGATCTTCTTTTCCTCGACGTCGAACTGCCCGATGGAAAAGGATTTGACCTGCTCTCTGAAATGCAGGAGGTTCCTTTTGAGGTGATCGTCACCACCTCGCACAGCAGCTATGCGCTGGATGCCATACGGCACAGCGCACTCGACTTCCTGATCAAACCTGTTACGAAGGATGACCTTAGCCATGCCTTGACGAAGTTCATGAAGAAGTTCGGATCCTCAAAGCCCTCAAAACAGAAAGAGGCCTATTTCAATCCGAAGTGCCTGAAATTACCGTTACCGACACTGGAAGGATTTGTTTTTGTCAATTTCGAGGATATCGTGCATGCCGAAGCCGACAGGGCCTATTCGGTTTTTTCACTGAATACCCATGAAAGGATCATGGTGTCAAGCCCTCTGGGGGACTTCGAGGAACGGCTGCTCAACCATAATTTCATCCGCGTGCACTATTCCCATATCATCAATCTCGGCCAGGTTAAACAGTATATTCGCGGCGAAGGGGGACACGTGATCATGACGACAGGAGAAACCGTACCGGTATCCCGCAGCCGCAAGGATGAATTCCTGAAAGCGATTGAGGAGTAATACCTCACCCCCCGTCCCCCTCCCCTGAAGGGGAGGGGGTGTCGGGGGAGGGGTCATCTCCCCCTCCAACCGGAAACTGATTCCCGTAAACGGGAAACTCCCGAATGGATCAGCATTTTTATTATCATAAGTTTGATCCGAACTTTAAAACCCCAAACTTATGAAAACAAATTCTACCTCTTTTCAGGGAGCTCTTTCAAGGAGCCTGCAGATGAACGCATACGTGTTCATGGTGCTTTTTATATCAACGGTCTGCCAGTGGGGATCCGTTCATGCACAAACGGTTCCCGGCATCACCTGGATCCGGCAGTATGGTACTACATGTGGGAGTAATCCCTCAATGGCTGATATAAGCAGAGGTATCTGTACCGATGGGAATTTCATATATGTTGCCGGATATACGAGCGGAAGCTTCCCGGGATTCACCAATCCCAGCCCGGTCCCGGCTCCTCCAGCTTTACCTGCTTATGATGCCTATATCGCAAAATACGATCTTGCTGGCAATCAGCTATGGATCAGGCAATTCGGAACAGCTAGCGACGATAATGCAACCGGAGTTGCTGTTGACGCCTCAGGCGTTTACGTTATGGGATACACAAATGGTATACTCTCCGGTCCTTCCAACTTTGGTTCTTCAGATGCTTTTATTAAAAAGTATGATCACAACGGCAATGAGCTCTGGACAACACAATTTGGAACAGCAGGTTTGGATAATCCGAGTGATGCAATCGCTTTGGATGCAACGGGCATATACATAACCGGTACCACATTTGGTGCTTTTTCGGGATATTCCAATCTAGGCGGAAGGGATTATTTTATTACTAAATACAGTCCAGATGGCACTCAGCTTTGGCTTACACAAAAGGGAACTGCCGGAAATGACTGGTGTACCGGCATTTATGTTGTTGCCTCAGGATTCTATATTTGCGGATACGATAACAGTGTAGGGAGTCAAAATGATTACTTCATTGCAAAATACAGCCTTGAAGGGTGTGAGGCCTGGAACCAACGATTTGGAACTACTTTACCTGATTACGTACAAGAGATCTCGGCTGACAAAACAGCCTTATACGTTTCAGGGTTTACCAATGGTACTTTCACCGGTCAAATCTATCTTGGAAATTCCGATGTTTTTATAGCGAAGCATGACCTCGACGGCAATATGCTATGGGTCAGGGAATTCGGAACTCCCGGAACTTCCGGAACTATAGGAGTTGATAATGGATTTGGCATTTCTGCCAGCACTTCAGGTGTTTACATCAATGGATTTACTACCGGCACCTTTACCGGACAAACCACCAACATTGGTGGAGAGGATATTTTTATTGCCAAATATAATCAAAACGGTGACCAGCTTTGGATCAAGCAGATAGGCAGTGCAAAAGTTGGAACAACAACAGCCAGGGATTATACATGGACCCTGGCTGTATCATCCTCATTCGCTTATTTCAACGGACAAACTAACGGAGATCTCGGTCCAACACGCGTCGGTGGATCCGACGCATTCCTCATGAAACTCCTGGTAAATCTGCCCCCGGTCGCTGATTGCGGAGATGACCAGCTCAAGATCATTACCGAAACGGTCCAGCTGGATGGCAGCGGTTCCAGTGACCAGGACGGGGACGCGATCACCTATTCGTGGTCCATCCTGTCCCAGCCCTCCGGCAGCAGTGCCACACTCAGCAATTCAGCCGTCGTGGATCCCAGCTTTGAAGCGGATGTCGCAGGAGAGTACCAGGTGCAACTCATCGTTAATGATGGTACTGAGGATAGTGAGTCCTGCCTTGTCAATATCACGGTCCAAACCCCGCAGGAGGCAACGCACGATCTGATTGCAGACGTTCAGGAACTGGTCGCTTCCAAAGTACTCAACAAGGGACAAGGAAATTCCCTCATCGTTAAACTTGAGAATGCAATAAAAAAGATGGATCAGGAAAATCATAACGCAGCGATCAACATGCTTTATGCATTTATCAACCAGGTGACTGACTTCCACAATGCAGGAATACTGTCTGATGATCAGGCAAATGCATTGATAGCCTCCGCGGAAAGGATCATTGATGTCCTTAAACATTTCCTTTTAAAACAGGGCGGAGTGATGGCAACGGCTGATCTTTCAACAGCAGAAAGCCCCCGGACGTGGAATTATCCCAATCCATTCAATGCGTACACGACGATCCATTATTCCCTCCCGGTCGATGAATTTGTTACATTGAAAGTATACAATTCTTTCGGAAAAGAAGTCATAATGCTGGTGAGCGAGTTTCAAAGCATGGGAGAGCATATTGTTCAGCTTTCATCGGATGACCTTTCCACTGGAATGTATTTTTATCGTCTGCAGGCCGGCGATTTTTCAACAACGAAAAAACTCGTTGTACAGAAATAGATAACCAGCTGATCAATTCAAAAAGAGACTGTTTCAAAATTCATTTTTAACCACGAAGGAACTCAAAGGATTACACCAGGGAACATCAAGTTATTGATAATCAATTAATATACTTTGTGATCTTCGTGAAAACCTTTGAGTTCCTTTGTGGTTAAGTATGTTGGGTACAGCTCGTTTTTTATTTTACAATCCTGCCATACAGGATCATAGACTTCAGATCAGGTTGATCATCCATCCAGCACCTGCAAAAGATCCGAAGCCTCCTGCCGTGAAATAAGAATCTCTTTTTTCAGTAAAAGCAGGATGTCCGGATGGCTCTCGGTCCATCCCTTTCGCAATTCCTGGTCAAGCTCGACAGCCCTGGCTGCCGTCTTTTCATCCATAAAGATCCGGATGTACGGCAGCAGCTTATGTACTGAAAATGCAAGGGGCTCATGCTGCTTCTGTTCCGTCCACACCTGCCAGTTGCCAACCTCTGCTTCCGATTGTGACAGAAAGATCTCCAGGTACCTCACGAAACGTTCCTTCTTTCCGTTGCAGATATCATACAGCCGGTCTGACCATGCCTGTCTGCCTGAGAAAGCGCTCAGAAAATTTTCCTTCGCAGGTTCAGGACTGACAACTCCCCGGTCAGCTATGGTCTTCAACTGTTCATGAAGGACTTTGGCCAGGTAGGTCCTGGATACCGGCTTGGGAACATATCCATTCATGCCCGCCTCAAGGCAATGCTCAATATCGCTCCGGATCACACTGGCTGTCAGGGCAATGACAGGGATGGCAGCATTTTCGTTCTTCAGAAGCCTCAACCTCCTTGTCGTTTCATACCCATCAATACCCGGCATCCGGATGTCCATCAGTACCAGGTCGAACTTCTCCTTTTCGAGCATTGCCAATGCTTTGAATCCGTCTTCCACAAGGATCGCTTTTGATTCAGGCAGGATCTTCTCCAGAATGCCCTCCGTCACGATCTGGTTGGATGGATTATCCTCCACCACTAGGATCCTGAATGCACCTTTCATAGCTGCCACTGACATTTCCTTCTCTTTCTGAAGGGCCTGGTATGCCCCGGCGGTGGACAGCTCCAGCGGGATGGTGAAGCTGAACACCGATCCTTTCCCCGGTTCGCTCTCCAGAACCAGGGTACCCCCCATCCGTTCCACCAGCTTCCGGGCGATGGACAATCCAAGCCCGGTGCCAATGATCCTTTGATCCTCGCTTTTGCCTGCCTGGACGAACTCCTCGAAGATCACCGCCTGAAGTTCCCTGGGGATTCCCACACCCGTATCTTCCACGATGAACGTGACCATCGCCTTGCCCTCACTGGGTTCGGTTGCCGTCATTTTTAACTGAACAGAGCCCTGTTCGGTGAACTTGATGGCGTTACCCGCCAGGTTCAGCAGTACCTGCCGGATACGGCCCGCGTCTCCGCAAAACCAATCGGGAGTCCCCTCTTCTTTATCTATGATCAGCTGCAACTCCTTTTCTCTGGCGTTGCTCCCGAGAAGATTTCCCATCTCCTCCATGAGCTCCTTCATGCTGAACGGAGCATCATGAAGTTCCAGCCTGCCCGCATCCATCCTGGAAAGGTCAAGGATCTGGTTGATGATCCCGGTCAGATGTTCGCCTGCCTGTCTGATGTTCCTCAGAAAGGTCTCTGTTTTGGGCGGCTGCGGATCATCCAGCAACAGGCCGGTCATGCCGATCACCGCGTTCAGGGGTGTGCGGATCTCGTGGCTCATGCTGGCCAAAAACCGCTCCTTGAACTTCTCGCTCTGTTCGGCACGGTAACGCGCTTTTTCCAGGTCCCGGTTCTGTTGTGCCAGAAGCTTTGAAGCTTTCTGCTTCTGGCGCAGAAAAAACGATACGATCCCGGCCAGAATGAAGATAAATGCGGTAATGGCGATGAACAGAATGGTGATGACGCGGTTTTTGGCCAGTTGCTCTTCCTTGAGGCTAAGCTGACCCTCCATCTGTTCGATCTCAAAACTCTCTGTCAGACGGCTAACTTTGTCGGCCATCGTGGCCCTGTCAAGAGAATCGCTGAGTCTCAACAGGTTCTTGCTCTGCTCAAGTGCCATCTTATACTCCCCAAGAGAGGAATAGATCTCTACAAGAGAGGTAGTATACCTGATTGCGTGTCCCAGATCAAGATCGTTCGTGTTTAATTTTTGGGCTTCTGCTAAATAATCGATGGCTTCCTTTTTCTCCCCATTCGTCAGAAAAGCTTTCGCCATATGTGCATAGCATTGAGCCAGCGCTGCAGTATCCCTCATGTCCCTGGCAAGGGATTCGAGCTCCCGTAAATAGGAGAGGGCAATGTCGACGCTTCTCCTGCTATCCCCAACCACCTTTCCCAGGCGGTTCGGAGTGTCATACAAGAAGAGATTTGCCAGGTTGGAAAGGGTGATACGGTAAAAAAAACGATTATTGGCCTGTTGATGCAACCTGAGAGCCTCTGTATAGGCCCTGACAGCAGATATAGAATCACCGGAATCCTTGTAAATGGATCCGAGTTTATCGAGTGCTCCTGATTTGGCGTGGATGCCCACTCCAAGAGAATCTGCCATGGCGACAGCCTGTAACAGAATTTCGATTGCTTTTGGCGGATTTCCAGAATCAGAATAGACATAGGCAAGCATAATCATGCGGCCTACTGCCCGGTCAGGTAATTTAATTTCCTGGTATATTTTGATGGATCGCAGCAGGAATTCGATTGCCTTATCCTGCATTTGAAGTCCATGGTAGCCGGATCCTACTTCGCCATATACAAATCCAAGCAGGCGGAGATCATCGCATTCTTCGGCCGGTTTTATCGCGGCAAGATAAAATTTCATTGCTTCATTTTTCCGGCCGGTCATGGTGTAATACCAGCCCTCGGTTATGGTCGTGTAAGCAATGCCATAGAGATAATTCGCTTTAACCGATTGTTCGTGGAAGATCCTGGAATAATACACCATGGAGTCCGGCATCACATAATCATAGGTCAGAATGAAGTAGGTCGCATTTCGAAGCCTGGTGGTATCAGGAAGATCATAGTTATTGACGATTGCCCGCAGGCTGTCCTGGTTCATGGACCGGGGATCCTTGGCCATAGCCCCGGGCTGCAATAATATGATCAGGGCAGAGGTGATCAGGATGGTTCTTTTCATGGGGTGTTTGTTATGACCCCTCCTCCAGCCGGGGGGAGAGATCGTTATAAGCAAATATATGGTTATTTTATGCCCAAATCAATGATAAAAGAATCATCGCCACGAAAATATCATGCTGACCAGTGGTGATCATTATATATGTCTGCTCACAAGTCGGGATCTCATCCAACCGGAAACTCTACCCCGCAAACCGGAAACTCCCGTAAGAATCCTGCTTAAACCATTCCTACATTTGATCCGAACTCTAAAATCTTCACTTATGAAAACAAAATTTACCCTGCTGCTGATCCTTGTCGCAGCATTCATGCTGACCGTGGGGCAGAGCACGTCCTTCCACCTGACTTTCACTGCCATTGACAGTGCTGCTTATGTCCGGCTGGACAGCGTTCAGATCATGAACCGCACCCAGGGTGGTGGGACCACGATCTACTGGCCCGACACCAGTGTATCGCTTGAGATTACCCCGGGTGACCTCCTGCTTTATATCGGTTATGCTACTCCGGCCTTTGTGGGCATTTCCGGGTCCGGTACGGTGATGAATTCATTCCAGCTGTTTCAGAACTACCCGAATCCGGTGACAGACCAGACTGTCATTTCGATGTACATTCCGGAAAAAGGAACCGTGAAGATCATGGTCACCGACGTACAGGGCAGGGTGGTCCTCGCCTCTGACCGGCAACTTGATCAGGGCACTCATTCGTTCAGATTCCTTCCCGGCGGCGGTGGCCTCTTTTTCTTCACAGCCCGGTGGAATGAAGTAAGCCGGAGCATAAAGATCCTGACCTCAGAAACGCTCATTGGGCAAATGTGCAGGCTCGATTACCTGGAAAGCTCCACCAATGCATACGCTCTGAAAGCATCGCTTCAAACAGGATCTACTGTCATTCAGAAATCCGGTATACTCGATGGGCCGGAGACCGACAGGACCTATGTTTTCCAGTTTGCCTCCAACATCCCCTGCCCGGAAAAAACATCGGTCAGTTACGCAGGGAAGATTTACAGTACTCTCCAGATCTTCAGCCAGTGCTGGCTGAAGGAAAACCTGAACGTAGGCACCATGATTTCAGGAACAATCGATCAATCGAACAATGGAACAATGGAGAAGTACTGTTATGGAGATATGGAATCCAACTGTGATACCTATGGTGGTCTTTACCAGTGGAACGAAGCGATGCAATACAGTTCAGAAGCATTGACAAAGGGTATCTGCCCGCCTGGCTGGCGTCTTCCCATGGATGAAGAGTGGAAAGTGCTGGAAGGAGCCGTGGATGGCCAGTATGGCTTTGGAAATATGGAATGGGATGGAGAAGGATACCGTGGATATAATGTCGGCAGCGGACTGAAAGAAGCAGGGACAACGCACTGGAATCCGCCTAACTATGGTGCTACCAATTCCAGTGGATTCACGGGCCTCCCGGCAGGGAACCGTGACTACAGCACCGGCGGTTTCGCCAACATGGGTGCAGGAGGCTCTTTCTGGTCTTCCTCAGAGGATGGTACCGGAAACGCATGGTACCGTGCTCTGAATTACGCCAGCCCCCATGCGTACCGGAAGTATGTTGACAAAGCTGCCGGGTATTCTGTCCGTTGCCTCAGGGGCTGTGCACCTGTCAAGGCTTATGCAGGGGAGAATGACGGCAGCTGCGGAGATGCAGCCTATTCCCTCTCAGGGGCCACGGCCGCTAACTTTGCCACGCTGCTCTGGACCACCTCCGGCACGGGAACCTTCGATGATCCCACAAGGGTAAATCCGATGTACACACCCAGCCTGGAAGATATGGACAGCGGACAGGTTGAGTTGACCCTGGCCGCATCCGGGGGTGGAGAGTGCCCCGATGCTGCATCCACCATGACATTGACATTCACGGCTGCACCTGAAGCCAATGCCGGGGATGACGCAGATATCTGCAGCACCCAGTATTCATTGAACCTGAACGGGGTAGCTGCCAATTATTCCTCGGCGCTCTGGACCACCTCCGGTACAGGGACTTTTAATGATCCATCATCCCTGACAGCTGTCTACACACCCAGTACAGGGGATAAAATGAACGGCCCAGTGATCCTTTCACTGAATGTGAATGGGAATGGCCCCTGTGAACCAGTCAGCGATGCCATGACCCTGAAGATATGGACAGGCACCGCAAATGCAGGACCCGATCAGCTGAATATCCATGGTAATTCTACCACGCTGGCTGGCAATGCTCCGACATTTGGCAACGGTTTATGGCAAATTGTGAGTGGCAGCGGTGGAAACGTTTATGATCCCGATGATCCGCATAGCATATTCAATGGATTGTATGAACATGCATATACCCTGACCTGGACCATCAGCAACACGGTGTGTGGCACTTCGGTGGATACGGTGGAGATCAGCTTCGCACCGGAATGGTCCTGTGGCGAACCCATCGTGGATGATCGCGACGGGCAATCCTATAACACGGTTCTCATAGGTGATCAATGCTGGCTGGCGGAGAATATGAATATCGGCACAATGATCACCAATGGGCCGGGGGTATTGCAGACAAACAACGGTGTGATTGAAAAATTCTGTTATGATAACATCTCCTACAATTGTGACACCTATGGAGGACTTTATGAATGGGATGAAGCGATGCAGTATGTCACGACCGAAAGCGCACTGGGGATCTGTCCTGGGGGGTGGCACCTTGCATCCGATGACGAGTGGAAGATACTGGAAGGCACTGTCGACAGCCAGTTCCAGGTAGGAGACCTGGAATGGGAAGATATTGGCTGGCGCGGTTACGATGCCGGTGGAAATCTGAAGGAAACAGGCCTGGCTCACTGGGAATCGCCCAATGATGCGACCAATTCCAGCGGATTTACTGCTTTTGGAGGGGGCAGCCGTACCACAGATGACTGGCTGTTCTGGAACCTGAAAGTTTTGGGAATGTTCTGGACTTCAACACAGATAGATGAATCATTGGCCTGGCCTCGTGGCATGAGAAACGATATCACCTCAATGTGGAGGTATGATGAGAGACCTAAAACATACGCTCAATCCATCCGTTGTTTAATGAACGATTGATCAAGTTAATGCCATGGGGAGGAGCCCCGAGGGGGAGAAGGAGGAAGGATCATGAAACTCAATGCCATGCCTATCAGCGCCATGATAACGGAAGATGATCCCCTGAGCAGGTCGATGCTGTGCGACCTGCTCGAGGATCATTATCCTGATGTACACATTGTCGGTATGGCTCAGACGGTGAAAGAGTCAGAGGAGTTTCTTAAAGATCATAAGATTGACCTTCTTTTCCTGGATATTGAACTGCCTGACGGAAAGGGCTTCGATATCCTTCAGTCACTTCAAAATGTGGATTTTACGGTGATCATAACCACTTCCTTTGTCGACTATATTGAAGAGATTGATTCTCTTAACATCCTTTATACGATCGTAAAACCCCTGACCCGGGAAAGCCTGGACAAGGCCATGATACAATTTTCAGAAAAATCCGGGGTAAGCAATCCAGGACAAACCCCTGGAAACTGATTCCGAAACCGGCAACGGTGAATTAAACGTCTAAATTCTTAATTTAGATGCCTCATTCATTTTCAACCATCGATCTATGGTGCATCAAAGGCATTTGAACAGAACCCTCGGCTTAAGCTATGTGATCATTTTTGTTGTCGCAAACATCATTGGATCAGGTGTATATAAAAAGATCGCTCCGATGGCTGCCGAACTTCACTCTTCGGTGTGGATCCTCCTGGCCTGGATCGTCGCAGGGATCATCACCATCTTTGGAGCGCTGAGCAATGCCGAGGTGGCAGGGTTGCTTGCTGATACAGGGGGAGATTACGTCTACCTGAAAAGGATCTACAATCGCTTTTTCTCATTCTTATACGGCTGGTCTTTGTTCGCCGTCATCCAGACAGCCACCATCTCGTCGCTGGCCTACGTTTTTGCCCAATCGCTCAACAATATCATCTCCCTGCCGGAGGTATTTCCCTCCCTTCAAAACGTTACCATTGGCGGAGTATTCTTTCCTTTCCAGAATTCCGGAGTGAAGATGACAGCCATCATCCTGATCTTACTGTTGACATTTTTAAATATCACCGGCCTGAAAAGCGGCGCCAGGACGAGTAAGATCATACTGGGGCTGGTATTCGCAGGTTTGTTCGTGATCGTCGTGTTTGGTTTGAGCCATGTAGAAAAAGTACCCGGGGATTTTATGAAGTTCAGGGAGCTGACAGGTGGAACCGTCACGATCTCCTCTTTCTTCACAGCGATGCTGGCTGCTTTCTGGGCTTACCAGGGCTGGGTTTCTGTGGGTTATATCGGGGGGGAGATCAAAGACCCGAATAAAAACATCCCCAGGGGGATTGTGATGGGTGTATTTATCGTGATCGCCATTTACCTGCTGGTGAACGTGACCTATCTGGCACTTTTATCCATTCCCCGTCTGGAACAGATCTATGCCTCTGATAACCAGATTGCGGCCGTTGAAGCAGTCAGAAGCTTCTGGGGAACCGGTGGTGTCATGTTCATTTCCCTGCTGATCCTGCTCACTACCCTGGGGTGCACCAATGCCAGCATTCTCACCGGCGCCCGTCCCTATTACGCGATGGCCAGCGACGGGCTTTTCTTTAAGGGTATCGGAAAACTGAACAGGGCCAGCGTCCCCGGCAATTCGCTGCTGTGGCAGGGGATCTGGGCCTCGGTGCTGGTCCTGTCAGGGACCTTCGACCAGCTGACCGACATGATCATTTTTTCGGTGTTCATTTTCTATGGTGCCACATCCCTGGGTGTATTTATCCTGCGCCGCAGGATGCCCGATGTCCACCGTCCTTACAAAGTCTGGGGATACCCTGTCGTGCCCGCATTGTACATCCTCTTCTGCCTGTACCTGTTCTTCAATACGATCATTACCAGGCCGCGCGAAGCTGCCATTGGAACGATCCTTATCCTGGCCGGTATACCGGTCTACTTTCTGCTGCAAAGAAAATATGCAAAAAAATGACCGGCGAACAGTGAAGTAGGATACCTTTAATGACTGTTTATCTTGACAGATGATTGAATGGCTGAAACACTAAAAGATAGATCCTGGGCCCTGGCCTCATTGTCGGTCTCAAATCTGCGCGCCGTCCCCGACCATACCTCTGAGCTGGTTTCGCAGGTCATGATGGGAACCCCGTTAACGGTACAGGAATTCAACGATAAATTCTACCGTGTCCTGACACCTGAACAGTATACCGGATGGGTGGATGCCAAAGGTTTGCAGTTGCTCACGGAACAGGAAATGGAGATCTGGAAACAAACAACCCGGTTCATTTACCATACTATTTCTGGTTATGCTTATGATGCATTAGGCGATAGGGGTGGCATCCTGACCGATCTGGTACTTGGCGATTTGTTTGAAGCTGAGTCCGCAGGGAAGGATTTTTTAAAGATTGCACTTCCGGATGGCCGCAGGGGCTATGTTCCCAGAAAGGATTGCATCTCTTTTGAGGAGTGGAGCAGCCTGGAACCGGATATTAACTCATTATTGACATTTGCCAGGCAAATGATGGGCTTCCCCTATTTATGGGGCGGAGCATCCAGTAAAGCTGTCGATTGTTCAGGATTCACCAGGCTGATGTATTATACCCAGGGGATCATTCTTGCGCGTGATGCCTCCCAGCAGGCCAGGTATGGCGAAGAGATCGATATCACCAGGCTGGACAACCTGGAATCCGGAGACCTGCTCTTTTTCGGAAGCTCCGCACAACGCATCAGTCATGTGGGCATCCACCTGGGAAAAGGAGATTTCATCCACGCCTCAGGCAGGGTGCACATCAGCAGCATTGTGCCCGGTGATCCAAAACATGACCCTGAACGCAATTATGTGGCTGCCCGCCGGATCGTGAATTCTCTGGATACTGAAGGCATCACCCGGGTGAGGAGCCATGTATGGTATGTAGCCGATTAACGGTTGACGGTTGAAGGCCTGTCCTGATGAGTGAAACGAAATCAGGATTGACAGCTGACGATCGATGGTCAACAGCAGGCTTTTTCTAAAGCTCCGAAGGAGCGGCATATTGTTAGATGAAACGTTGCAGGCCATCATTTTCGAACCACGAAGGGGTGGCATAAAAAGATTGACAGTGGGCATTTTGCAAAAAAACAGCATTAGGACACAATTATTTGCATGAAGGATGAAGATGCGCCTGATCGTTCAGATAGTGGTCATTCCTTTCCTGTTGCTTAACCTGGGTTCTTGCGACGGGAACCGGACAGGGAAGAAAGAACCTGCGACCGGCGAAAATCCGGTACAGGATACAATGGTTGAGGTACAGGATCCGCACAATCCGGTATATGCGATTTTGGTCGTGCCAGGAACTCCTGCTCCGGGCGAAGGATTCCGGATCATCGCCACCGGGGGCAAAAACCTCCGCAAGGCGAAGATCATGGTCACCGGTCCTTCGGGCCAGCTGGAATCCCTTACAAGTAAGACCGGAGAGGAATTGCCATTCTGGCGCATGGATGAATTTTCCGGTTGCCCGGCCGGTACCTGTACGGCAACCCTGATCGTGAACAAGAAGGATGTCGGCCACCTGGAGTTTGAGATCGCACCCCCGAAGGAGATTGCACGGCAGGGTGTAATCTGGAGAACGGTGAGGGGATGGGACAGCGGCACAGAGACGCTCTATTCGGCCTGGATCAATGCGTTGTTTGGAAGTTGTAGCGAACAGTCCTCCTGGACCGCCCTCCACGAGGTGACCCGCGACCGCGACCGTAATTTTCTTTACAACTGCCTCTCGCTCGGTGAAGATGATCCTGCCGGTAAATCCACAGTGATCATGGAACCTGACTGTGCTGACCTTCCGTTCTTCCTGAGGGCATATTTTGCATGGAAGCTCGGACTGCCGTTCGGTTATCATATCTGCGACAGGGGATGGGTGGGAAGGAGCCCCCGGCCCGGGCAATGGATCACCAACGAAACTTCCTCTTCGAGAAGTAATCCGGTTCTTGCATTCAATGCCTTTTTACTGAACATGATGAATGGCGTTCATTCGGGTACTGCCCGCACGGCCCTTGACAACGAGAGCTCCGACTATTATCCTGTTGCACTCTCACGGGAGTCCCTGCGTCCGGGTACGGTCTATGCAGATCCGTACGGACATACGCTGATCCTCGTGAGCTGGGTGCCACAGACCAGGGACCACCCGGGACTGCTGCTCGCCGCAGATGCCCAGCCCGATAACACCATAGCGATCAAGCGTTTCTGGAAGGGGAATTTTCTATTTAATACCAGGGAGGTCGTGGGAGAGCCCGGATTTAAGGCTTTTCGCCCGGTATTCCATGAAGAGGGTAAACTGCGCCTGGTAAAAAATGAAACGCTGACCAACCTCGCAGGATACGCTCCCTTTTCGCTGGAGCAGCAGAATATGAACAGCGAGGATTTTTATCGCGCCATGGAACGCCTGATCAACCCGGAGCCGCTGGATCCCGAAGAAGCCCTGACCGACCTGGTAAGTGCGTTGCACGAACAGCTGCTGGTACGTGTTAAATCGGTGGCCAATGGCGAAGCATACCTCAACGCCCATCCGGGAACCGTGATTCCCATGCCATCCAGTGCCAATGGTGTTTTCCTGGCCGGTGGACCCTGGGAGGACTATTCAACACCCAACCGCGATCTGCGGCTTCTGATCGCCATGGATGCCGTGCTGGACTTTCCCGGCAGGGTGGCCGGTGCACCCGGAGATTTTAAGGTCTCCGGATCAACGTCTCCTGAAGAAATAAGGAACAGCCTTCAGTCGCTGCTGGAGAAAAAGGTTTCAGCACTAACGATCACCTATACACGATCCGACGGTTCGCCACAGGAACTGTCGCTGGCCGGGATCCTCAACCGGAAAGAAGCATTTGAGATGGCCTACAATCCCAACGACTGTGTGGAAGTGCGCTGGGGCGCACCCGTGAACAGTGCCGAAAGGTCCACCTGCCGCCGACAGGCTCCGCCCTACCAGCAAAAAACCATGCAATCCGTACGGAAATGGTTCGCCCAGCGGTTGCATCCGCCAACATAAAAGCCGTATTCTCCTTCCCCCGGTTGGGGGAAGGTCGGGATGGGGGCGGAGCCCAGCGGTTGCATCCGCCAACATAAAAGCTGTATTCAGAGGCTGTGTTAAAATACAATTTAACCACGGAGAACACGGAGGAATGCACGGAGAGCACGGAGGTTAAATGTTGCATTACCAGCTCTCTGTGTTCTCCGTATTTTCTCCGTGCACTCCGTGGTTAAATCAAAAAATTCATTGTGATACACCCTCACGTGATGGGGGCGAATATGAACTTCCTGATTTTTTTTTCTTCAATCTGTCGGAAATTAAATAAAATGTTTAACTTTGCAACTCAAAGTACTTTTAAATGAAAAATAGTTCAACACATCCCAATGAAGATCTTCAGGCCATCCGTGACATCATGGAACGGTCATCCAGGTTCTTGTCGCTAAGTGGATTATCCGGAATTTTTGCGGGGATCATTGCGTTGATGGGAGCAGCCATCACCTGGCTTTTCATCCTGGATTCGGGTCACGTTCATTACGATGAATTCCTGCGTATTCCTGGAGGCGGGACATTTTCAGGAATCAGGCTGTACCTTGCCCTGGATGCGCTGCTGGTTCTTGGACTGGCGGTTGCGGGGGCCGTTTTCTTCTCACAAAGGAAATCCCGGAAGGCCGGTCAGCGGCTCTGGACGAATTCAACCCGCCGGTTGGTCCTTCATTTAATGATTCCGCTGGTTGCCGGCGGAATTTTCATACTGATTCTGGTTTTGCATAACAACTGGGGACTGGTTGCCTCAGCAATGCTGATGTTTTACGGGCTGGCGCTGGTAAATGCCGGCAAGTTCACTTTTGGTGAAATCCATTACCTTGGACTGACGGAAATTGGCCTGGGAATCCTGGCGGGTGTCTTCCTTGATTACGGACTGCTTTTATGGGCACTCGGTTTTGGGCTGATGCATATTGTTTATGGTTCAGTGATGTATTACCGGCATGAGAGAAAAAGATGAAAAATCCGATTTCGAACCTTCAGAAAGTATTTGAGAACCGCATCAGGCTGGGAATCATGTCGGCCCTCATGGTAAATGACTCCCTTTCGTTCAATGTCCTCAGGGAACTGCTCGAGCTGACTGACGGGAACCTGGCCAGCCATCTGAAAGCGCTGGAACAACAGGATATTATTCAGGTATCAAAACAATTTATCGGACGGAAGCCAAGTACAACCTATCAAGCCACAGGCTATGGAAAGGATTTGTTTCGCAAGCATCTGGCTGCGCTTGAGGATCTGTTAAGCAATCAATAATTTTTTTCACTATAAACTTTGTATTACAAAGTACTTTTAAAACTAATAACAATGGAAACAAAAAGCATTCAACAGTTCATGAACAGTTACAGCGTCAAGATGATCATCGTTGCAATTTTAGCTATTTTGCTGCTGGTACCTACATTTCTGATACAGGATGTCATTCGCGGAAGGATGGACCTGAGTGAAAAAGTGAAGACTGAGCTTTACTCCCAATGGGGTGAACGACAGGTTGTTGCCGGTCCGGTACTGAATGTGCCGTTTTCAGTCACAGAAACGGATGAGGATCATCCCGCAACCGGTGAACAGCATGGAATTGCTCATTTTCTGCCCGAAACATTAAAAATGAATGGCACATTGTACCCTGAGACAAGGAAGCGCGGGATCTACTCAGTAGTAGTCTACGAAGCAAAGCTCAGGCTGGCTGGCTCATTTGAACAGCCGGATGCCGGGCAGCTGGGTCTTTCAAATGCCATTTTCGACTGGAATTCAGCGTATTTCACCATCGGAATATCAGAAATGCGCGGCATTAAAAATTTACCGGAACTGGTCGTTAATGGACAGAAATGCAGTGTTGAACCAGGTGTGGCAGATAATGACCTGTTCCAGTCGGGGATCACTGTCAAAGCCGGTTCTGTCGATCTGAGCCAGGCCATGGATTTTGAACTGGAACTTGTGTTGAACGGATCGGAGAATCTTCTGGTGGAGCCACTGGGGAAGACATCTGAGGTTACCCTGGCATCTGACTGGGCAAATCCGGGTTTTACCGGAGGATTTCTTCCTGTACATCGCCAGGTCACGGCCAAAGGATTTACGGCTGACTGGCTGGTGACCCACCTGAACCGCAACTTCCCCCAGCAATGGATCGACCATAAGTACAGCACTGACGAGGCCAAGCTGGGTGTTGAACTGCTCATTCCGGTGGATCATTACCAGAAATCAATGCGGTCGGTCAAATATGCCATCCTGTTCATTGCACTCAACTTTATCGTATTCATCTTCATCGAGATCAAACGCAAAGCAAGGATTCATCCGTTCCAGTATTCGCTGGTAGCCCTTGCCCTGCTGATCTTTTATGTGCTGCTCATTTCCATTGGGGAACAGATCGGGTTCAACCTGGCTTATCTGATTTCAGCCGTGGCCGTTACATTGCTGATTTCATGGTATGCCTCCGATATACTGGGAAATCTGCGGATGGTGGCCTGGGTGGCGCTATTACAGATAGGCCTGTATGCTTTCCTGTTTACCATTTTGCAGTTGCAGGATTATGCGCTGCTTGCCGGTAGCATCGGACTGTTTGTCATTCTGGCCATGATCATGCGTGCTTCGCGGCAGATAAAGTGGTATTCGGAAGGATAGGCCGCAGCCCAGCAACCGGATGTTTGTTTATCATTTCTGAGCTCCCTGTGAAGCTATTCATGTTGAATGCAAATGCTTTCTACTTCCTCCCATCGCGTCAGCCGCCATCATGGCCTCAAGGACTTTTTCGGGAGTGACCGGAACAGCCTCGTGATGTATGGCCTCAGTCGGAGCACACGCCTTCAGCGCCACTGGCATCAGGTTGTTATTGCCTACGTCAGTGATGCCAAGGTCGGAAAAGGTGGTCGGCAATCCTATTTGTTCACAGAATGAATAAACAGTATTCGTCTCTTCGGGTGATGCATGAGTAAGATGAAGGCCTGTCAGCACACCGAAGGCTACTTTCTCTCCATGATAGAACCTATGGGTTTCAGCCAGGACGCTGAGTCCGTTGTGAACGGCATGAGCTGTGGCCAGCCCCGAGCTTTCGAAACCAATGCCGCTCAACAGGGTATTGGCTTCTATGATACGGTCCAGGGCCGGCGTAACGATCCCTTTTTTGCAGTCCAGTTGAGCGGCATGGCCGTAATGCAGCAGTGTATCATAACAAAGCCTGGCGAGGCTCAGTCCTGTCATGGTACTGTATCCCCCGCATTCGTTCGGGGATTGGGAACGTTCGCACGACCTGGCTTCGAACCATGTCGACAGCGCATCCCCCATACCGGCAACCAGAAAACGCACCGGAGCAGCGGCGATCACCCCGGTATCCACAAGAACCACCTGAGGATTCATCTTCAGGTAATAAACCGATTCAAAGACTCCCTGGTCAGAATAGACAACAGCACATCCGCTGCAGGGAGCATCGGTGGAAGCGATGGTCGGAACGACAATGACCGGGATCCTCACCCTGTCGGCCACGATCTTGGCCGTATCGATCGTCTTGCCTCCTCCCATACCGACGATCACATCTGCTTTTCTGCTGTGAATGATCGCTGACAGGCGGTTCAATTCCTTTTCGCAGCATTCGCCACGGAACTCCTCAACCGAGATCCGATCAGAATTTTCTGCAAGATGATAGGTTGGGATTATTCTATTGACTGGCGTCGGTGAGGCAATGATCAATCCTTTATTGCCCAATAATTTGATGTATTCCGGCAACCTGTGGATGGCATCCTCACCCTGGATGTATTTTCCCGGGAAAGCAGCAATGTGGATTCTGGGAAGCTGATTTTTTTGCATGGCTTGAATATTTTGAGGCCGATAAGGTAGTGAATTAAAAAATACCCAATTATAAGTATTTTCAATAGACCGATTTGGAAGTAGCTTTGCTTAATCAATTACTGTGAGATCACAACCACCCGTCAAATAAACCAATCAACGACTTCCAACTATGAAAAATCTTAAGTATGCCCTGATCCTGGTTTTCTTTTGCCTGATCTGTGCACCCTACACCCGGTCCCAGGTACTTATTTCGCTTCTTCTCGGCGATAAACTGAACTCGGATAAGCTTGAATTCGGTCTCGACGGAGGAGCCAACCTGACCAGGATCTCAAACCTGGAGGATACAAAATATCTTCCGGACTTTCACCTGGGTTTTTATTTCGATTTCAAGCTTCGGCCCAAACTGTTCATCCACACCGGAGTCATTGTAAAATCAACCATGGGTGCCAGAGGGATCGCTCCATATTCGGTCGGAAATGAATATCTGGATAGTCTGTTGATCGATTCGGATGTCTACCGGAAATTGCAGTACTGGAATGTTCCGGCACTGGTACGGTACCGCTTCTATGATTATTTTCATGTGGAAGGGGGAATCCAGTTGGGCTTGTTATATAAAGCCACCGACCGGTTTGAGGAGAAGATCTATGATAAGAAGGATCTGAAGTTTAAATACAACATCTTCAAAGAAAATGATGAAAATAAATACAAATATATTGATGTCGGTGCTGTCGGCGGCCTTGGCTATAAACTGAAGAAAGGGACTGGGATGACACTGGGGTTACGGTATTATTATGGATTTTTGGATATTGTGAAGGATAATTCCGGGCCAGCCCAGCACAATACATCGCTTTATATCTGTGTTTCGATTCCCATCGGAAAGGGCAAGGCGGAAGCAAAACGTGCGGAAGAAAATAAATGATACGGTTGCAAGGTTCATGATCAAGTTCTGCTGAGATGACAAAACTATTATGCCTCTTTTTTTTGTTGTATCAGATCATTCCCTTGTATGGCCAGGTTGAGCCAGATACCCTGAACGTAAGTCAGAATGAAAGAACAAATGCCGACGATCCCTCACAGTTCTTTTCACGTGTAGAGCTTTTCAATGAATTCCAGCATTTACCAGATAATGTGAACTTTAACCAGACAGTTCTCAGGACTGTTCTGAAAATCGGGAAGAAACTTACCACCCGGCTGGACGTGCCTTTTGTATATAATTCTATATCATCCCCGGATTATGCTCAATTTGGACTCGGAGATATCTCATTTCGTCTGCTGGGCTACAAGTTTTTTCAGTCGAGAACGTCCGCCCTGACGGCATCCATTGAAATCAGCCTGAATACGGCACAATCTCCGCTTCGAGGTACAGGTAAGAATATGATCATCCCGCTTATTAGTTATTCAGCGGCACTGAAAAAACAAAAAATGATTCTTTCAATGGCGTTTCAGCAAACCAATTCGTTCAGCGGAGACGAAGAGAGGGAAACGGTCAGTTTTTCAAAACTACAGGCAATCCTGATCAAGGTCTGGACGACGAAAACCTGGACCGTTCTGGCTCCTGAGTGGTACCTCGATTATGTGCATGGTGGCGTGTCGATGAATCTTGAAGCGCGGATGGCCTATGCACCGGTTCGCCGTTTCAATATATGGGCACAGGCAGGGGTTGGAGTATTTGGTGATTTCATTGCACGCTATGATTGGGATGGAGAAGTCGGAGTCCGCTATTGTTTCTGAGAAACTTAATATGTGTTTTTTATATATGGGAATCTGATCATTCAGTTAGTCCATCCATGAAAGAGAAAAGTGACGTTTACCGGCACCCTGATTCCGGGGCCGAAAGAAAAAGGCTTAAGGAGGATCAGGAAAAAAGGGCACTCTGGAAAAAGTGGGGGCCGTACTTAAGTGAACGCCAATGGGGAACGGTACGCGAAGACTACAGTGAAAACGGTGATGCGTGGAATTTTTTTACCCATGACCACGCCCGCTCTCGTGCCTACCGCTGGGGCGAGGACGGCATCGCCGGCATTTCCGATGACAGGCAGCACCTCTGCTTTGGACTGGCTCTCTGGAATGGCAAGGATCCTATTCTAAAGGAACGACTCTTTGGATTGACCAACAGTGAGGGTAATCACGGTGAGGATGTGAAGGAATACTATTTCTACCTCGATAGTACCCCAACCCACTCTTACATGAAATACCTCTACAAGTACACGCAGGTGGCTTATCCTTATGCCGATCTGGTGGAGACTAACCGCCGCCGTTCCCGGAACGAGTTTGAGTACGAGTTGCTGGATACGGGCGTTTTCAATGAGGACCGGTATTTTGACGTTTTCATCGAGTATGCCAAGGCCGAGCCGGAAGACATCCTGGTAAAGATCACCGCTGTCAACAGGGGACCGGAGGCAGCCAAACTGCATCTGCTCCCCACACTCTGGTTCCGGAACGACTGGTCGTCATGGATTACGGCATCCAGTAGGGCTGCCGTGAAACCGAACCTCAGGCAGATCATGGCGAAGGCAGGCACGACCCAGATCATTGTGGATCATCCGCAACTGGGTCAATTCATTTTTTCGTGTGAAGGAATAATACCCCTCCTCTTCACAGAGAACGAAACAAACCATGAGCGGCTTTTCCCCGGACAACAGAACGAAAGCCCCTTTGTCAAGGATGGCATCAATGACTTTGTGGTACAGGGTAATCAGGATACAGTGAATCCTGAAAAACAGGGCACAAAGGTCGCAGCGCACTACCAGACAACGATTGGCGCCGGTCAGTCCGCAGTGATCCGCCTGAGACTTACTGAGAGTGCTCTGGATCCGAAAAACGATCCCTTTGGAAATCAATTTGATGAAATTTTCGCTGACAGGCTTAGTGAAGCGGATGAATTTTTCAGGTCGGTCACGCCACCCTCTGTGAGTGAAGATACGGCTCATGTTATGCGCCAGGCGATTGCCGGTATGCTCTGGAGCAAACAGTTCTACTTCTTCGACGGAGACAATTGGCTGGACGAGCACAACTCAAATCCCCTTCATCATGGTTACCAAACTTCCCGGAACTCGCAGTGGTTCCATATGCTGAACGAAGATGTGATTTCCATGCCCGATAAGTGGGAGTACCCATGGTACGCGGCCTGGGACCTGGCTTTCCACGCCCTCCCCTTTTCCATTGTTGATCCCGATTTTGCCAAAGAACAGCTGAAACTGATGCTTCGCGGGCTTTACCTCCATCCCAGCGGCCAGATGCCTGCTTATGAATGGAACTTCAGTGATGTGAATCCCCCCGTCCATGCCTGGGCGACATTGTTCCTGCTTCGGACCGAGCAGGCCCTGAAAGGCGAAATGGATGTCAAATTCCTCATGGCAGCATTTAATAAACTGTTGCTGAATTTCACCTGGTGGGTAAACCGTAAGGACCGGTTCGGTAAGAATGTCTTCGAAGGTGGGTTCCTCGGTCTCGACAACATTGGCGTCTTCGACCGCAGTGCCCCATTGCCTACGGGGGGTCACCTGGAGCAGGCTGACGGTACGGCATGGATGGCCCTCTTCAGCCAGAACATGATGGAACTCGCGGTGGAGCTTGCTGCTTACGACCTCACGTACGAGGACATGGTCTTAAAGTTTGCCGAGCATTTCTATTATATCGCTGCGGCTATGAACCGTCCCGGACAGGATGGTATGTGGGACGAAGAGGACGGGTTTTATTACGACCTGCTGCAGCTTCCCGATGGGAGCGCCACACGGCTCAGGGTGCGCTCCATGGTGGGGCTTCTGCCGCTGTGTGCGACCACGGTAATCGAAAAATGGCAGAGGGAAAGGATTCCTCGAGCGATGGTACAGATCTATGAACGCCATCGCCGGATGCCCGAACTCATGGAATCTATGCATCCTACAGGTCCAGGTCATTTAGGAGTGGCTGAAAGAGGGATCGTTGCATTGGTCAACCCGGAGCGGCTTCGACGGATCCTGACGCGGATGCTTGATGAGAACGAGTTCTTCAGTCCCTACGGAATCCGATCCATATCCAAATTCCATGAGCAGCACCCCTATGTACTTCATGCAGGTGGCCAGGAGTTCCGTGTGGATTACCTGCCGGCAGAGTCCAACACCGGTATGTTTGGTGGTAACTCCAACTGGCGGGGACCGGTCTGGATGCCTGTGAATGCACTCATCATCCGGGCACTGCTGAACTTCTACCTTTACTACGGTGAAAATTTCAGGATCGAATGCCCTACAGGTTCCGGTAATCTGATGAACCTCTTCGAGATAAGCAGGGAGATCTCGGACCGGCTCTCCCGTATATTCACCCGCGATGAGAAGGGAAGGCGACCTGTATATGGCGGCTCCGAGAAGTTCCAGACGGATCTGCACTGGCGCGATCATATCCTTTTTTACGAGTACTTCCATGGTGACAATGGTGCCGGGCTTGGTGCGAGCCACCAGACAGGCTGGACCGGAGTCATTGCAAAGCTTATCCAGCTTTTTGGTTTCCTGGATTCCAGGCAAGGCCTGGAAGGCGGCAAGAAGGCCGCCTTCGGTCATTATTCCGACAACACCCGAAACAAGAAATCCTGAGGGATGGTAAACATTCTATTTAACATAATTCAAAAAATAAGTATAATGAAAACAGAACATCTGATCAAAGCGTTTACCGGGATTTTACTTACGGCTCTTGCCGTTGCTTTTTCGCATACTCTTCATGCCCAGCAACCAACGCCACCGCCCACATTGCCCGACACGTCAAAAATGACCTATAACCAGATCTCCCAGGGACTGAAATTGTATGTATACCCGTCGAAGGGGCAAAGCAAACAACAACAGAAGGAAGATGAATTTGAATGTTATAAATGGGCAATGGAACAATCCGGGATTGATCCCTTAAATCCTCCCAAGGTGGAAGCAGCGCCCGAGAAAACGGGACCTACCGGGGGGGCTGTCGTTGGTGCTGCCAAGGGTGCTGCGGCCGGTGCAGCCATTGGCGCGATCACAGGGGATGCCGGTGACGGGGCAGCTGTTGGTGCCATTGTCGGCGGACTTTCCGGCAGGCGCCAGGGGAAACAGGCTCAGGCTCAACAGAACCAGCAGGCACAGGCCAGTGCTGCTGCTGCTGAACAGGAAATGAAAAACAGTTTTGCAAAGGCTTTTACAGTCTGCATCGAGGGAAAAGGATACACTGTCAAATAAGAAAACATAAAACCATACCTATGAAAAATTTGATCCTCATTGCTCTGACCAGCATTTGCCTGGCAGCATGTACGTCAATTACCGAAAAACGACACACAGAAAACATTGACCTTGTCAAAAGCTATGTTAAGTCTGTAGAAGAAATGGATTTCAATGCCATGGAAACCTATCTGTCTGATAATTATATCGGTATAGGACCTTCCTATGGGGATTCCATCGGGAAAAAGGATGCAGTGGCCAACTGGAAAGAAAATGTCACAAACCTTTACGAGAACATCCATTATAACCGCTCAAAATTCATCGCTGTAACGATCCCTGAAGGCGACAATCAAGGGGAATGGGTCGCCTGCTGGGCAGAACTGAGCATTTCGTATAAAAAAGGCGGATCGGTCACTATTTGGGCCAACACCAATTACCTCCTGGAGAATAGTAAGATAGCAAAAAGCCTGACCTTCTATAATGAAGCGGATGCACTCCGTCAGTTGGGGTATAAGATAGTGCCTCCTGAATATGGCGAGTAAAACTATTGTACAAAACAGTCATTAGTTAGTCCATCTAATATTGTCATCATTTTTTACTTATTTTGGCATAAAATGATCCTCTCTCTATGAAAAAAGTTCTTTTATTCTTTATCGGGCTGACCTTTTTACTGTCGACCCTTGCACAGGAACCACGGGTTGATACCGTCGCGGTCATGATCATCGACCGGATGGCTTCCGTCATCGGCGAACTGACTTCATGCAGTTTTACGCTGAACACCTCCATGGATGTCAAAGATCCGGATTTCGGCCTGATCAAACAGACCTGGACAGATGAAGTTTATCTTGGCGGCCCGGATAAAATGTATAGCAATACCCATGGAGACAAAGGCCACCGGGGTTTCTGGTACAACGGGTGGCGGGCTATCATCTATTCCTTCGACGAGAATAACTTTGCCGCCATCGAAGCACCGGATGACCTGATCGCTATGATCGACACCATCAACAAGAATTATGGCATTGAGTTCCCGGCTGCTGATTTCTTTTACCCGACCTTTACGGATGATATCCTGGCTAATTATGACACCGTTATATTCCTTGGGAAAAAGAAAGTCTTCGGCCAGGAATGCTTTCATATCCTCGCTTCCAATCCGGCCATCAGTGTTCAGATGTGGTTTTCGGCCGATGCATTTACCCTGCCTCAAAAATTCGTCATTCTGTATAAAAAGGAAGGAAACAGGCAATATGAAGCCACATTCAGCAACTGGCAGCTTAATCCGGAAATCCCGGCCTCAGTGTTTGAATTCACTCCTCCGCCTGCAGCCAGGAAGGTCTCCATATTACCCAGATTCAAATAATAACCTGCATAATACATATATACCATGAGAACATGTATCCGCTTATTCCATTTTACAATAGCACTGCTCCTCCTGGCCATTGCTTTTCTTTGGCCCCTGAACCTTGAGGCACAACGATTTTCACGTAGTAGTGGCGGAACGAGCCGGCCTTCCTCTTCTTCATACAGCCGCTCCTCATCCGGCTACAGCAACCCATCGGCCAGTACTTCCGATCGTACCTCAAACCGGTCCATCAACGGCGGTAATCAGTCTTCTGTTTCCCGGAATAACGAATCTGTTTCAACAGCTGACAGAAAAAACGTTTCCTCTGCTGACAGGGCAAATTTCTCAACAGGCGACAGAACCAATGTCTCAACAGGCGACAGAACCAACGTCTCAACAGGCGACAGAACCAATGTCTCGACAGGTGACAGAACCAATGTCTCAACAGGCGACAGGACCAATGTGGGTAGTATCAATATTGACAACAGCAGGGATATCAATATTAATGTGGACCGGGACAATTATTACGTGAGGCGTCCGGTTGCACCCTATCCCCGGCCTCCCTATACGTACGGCGGATTTCATTATAACTGTTTCCACCCTTATGCATATCATCCTTATCACCCCTTTTACTGGGGGCCGGTCTATCATCCATGGGGATTTTTTGTTACTGCACTGGCGGTGACAGCCATTGTGGTCAGCGTTGAACAGCAACAATACTACTATGATTCAGGGGTTTATTATATTCAAAGCGATGGTGGCTATACAGTGGTGGAGGCTCCTCCCGGAGCCACTATTCAGGTGTTGCCGGAAGGATCCCAGACCGTGGTGGTGAATGAGACCACCAATAACTATTACTATGGTGGAACGTATTATGAAAAAACAGATGACGGCTATACGGTTGTCCCCCCAACTGCCGGAACGGTTGTAGAGAACCTGCCTGAAGGAGGGGAAGAGGTCAAGATAGGAGATGTGACCTACGTGAAGCTGGGTGAAACCTATTACCAGCCAATAAAAGTGGATGGTAAAAACATGTACGAAGTTGTGAATGTAGAGCCGGCTGAAGCAAAAAAATGAGCCGACGAGACCTGAAAAAAACAACATCGTGAAATTGAATGCATTTCTTCATGGTAAATCAACATTCGTTCGGATCATATTCCTGGCTGGACTTCATTATCCTGTTGCAATTCTTGCCCAGAAAACGGATGTGATTATCCTGAATAACGGAGACCAGATCACCGGAGAAGTGAAAAATCTGGAGTATGGTCTTGTCACCTACAAAACGGATGACGCGGGAACCCTGAACATTAAATGGGATAAGATTTCATCACTCATTGCCAAAGAAACCTTTGAAGTGGAAACAGCAGAGGGGAACCTCTATTTTGGTTCCATCCTGCTGTCATTACTGAATGACACGTTGATTGTCGCCAGCGAAAACTTCCGTTTTGAAATCGCCAAGTCATCGGTGGTTTCCATCATCCCGATTAAAAATAAATTTTTCAAACGCCTCGACGGATCGGTGGGAGTCGGTTTCAGTTATACGAAAGCCACAACACTGGCCCAATTGAATTTCAACACCGCTATCCAGTACAGAACCAGGAAAATGGGTACATCCATCTCCTATGACGGAAATTTCAGTACCCAGGAGGAAGCGAGCACGACCCGCAGACAGGAACTGTATTACCAATGGCAGCGGCTTTTGCCCGGCAGGTGGTTCTTTGGCTTCCAAACAGGTTTTGAACAAAATTCCGAGCTGGGGCTGGATCTGCGTATCAACCTTGGTGTGGGAGGCGGACGGAACATGATCCAGAACAACCGGAACGTGTTCCTGGCTTTGATCGGATTCCAGGGCATCAGCGAATGGCTTTCAGAAGAAGCCGAATCATCACGCGATCTTGAAGGAATCATCACACTGAATTATTCACTTTTCAAATACGACTCGCCCAAATCCAACATTTCGGTCAAAGCCAATGCGTTCCCGGGGATCACAGACTGGGGAAGACTTCGTGTGAATACAAGTATGAATATCAGTCAGGAGATCATCAAGGATTTTACGATCGGCCTGACTTTTTATAGCTCCTTCGATAACCAGCCGCCAGAAGGATCTGAAAAAAGTGACTGGGGAGTAACGACCACAATAGGATATACTTTTTGAACCAGCCAACTAGTTACCCTATTCGTTGCTTTTAATACGGTGCATTCCTTCAATCAACTTATGCCATCCGTAAATCAGTGTAATGCGAAATTCATCTAATTTCAAATCCTGATAATCATTTGCATTGATGGTCGATGCACAGGCAGCCATTGTATGCAGCTCATCTCGATCGTGGAGCAGGTTAATCCCGAAGCAGGTAGCGCAGAGCTTTCGATATTACTTTCAGATTCAGATAAAAAGGTAAAAGTTACCGATTGGTCTGTCGATCCGCTGGATTATGGTGACTTCCTGATCCGCATCTTCGACGAATGGGTGAGGAAGGATGTAGGAGATTATTTTGTTGTTACCTTCGACTGTGTATTGGCCAACTGGATGCGCGTCCCTCCTGCCCTGTGCACGGCAGCAGAAATCTGCGGCCATGCCGGTGTGGTGGAGTACAATGGCGATCTTTACTCCTGCGATCATTACGTGTTCCCCGAATACAAGCCTGGGAATACCAACGAACTTGTAAATAACCGTGCCGTTTCGAATGTTAGAAAGTGGGCGGCTTCGCAGCCGAAACACAAATGAAGCCTCCTTCAACATGTTCGGATATAAAACCACACTTATAAGAAGAGCAATGCAGATTTCAGAGAAAGAGTGGCATTACAGAAAAGCATGATCTGAAGTTATTGAATGTTTTTCTTACCGGAAATAAATTACAGGAACCGGGGAATTAACGAAGACCTAAATAATTTAACAGCTTAACCAATAAGACACTTAATAGTATACTTAACATTAATCCAAAAAGAACAGCGGTAATGGATTTGATCCCCCGGAGTATTTTATTGCCGGAGTCAAATAATTGAAAAAAAACATAGGTCTGGTAAATTATAACGGTAATGAAAGCCAGAAAATAGAGGATTGTGAAAGTTGATTCGCCTGGTTTGAGAATAAGGGCTACAATACTCCATATCATCATTAATACTATACTTTGACTAATCACAAAGGTGTTTATGATAAGGTGCTCAGCAAGGTTATACCTGAACGGCCTGAACAGGATCAAACAACTGACTGCGTAAGTTGGGATTACCATCAGGAACCTGTAGCTAAAATGCCCGCTTGTAAAACTTATGATATCACCGGCTGCCTGAAAATTTGCATTTATGAACTCAACAATACCTGATCGAGTATAGAAAAACCCTCCAGCAAGGCTGATCATTATAAGGAAATTGAAGGGATTAAAATAATTGACCCGCTGACCTTTAAGGTATCCTTGCAACATTTTTCCCGGATGAAGTAATAGTTGCTTTATCGTGAAAATAAAGCCTTTATGAATATGAAAGAAACCATGAATAAATTCGTCTCCAAGTTTCTTCATCGTGAATCTGGTTTGGTCAGCACTTTGCCCGCAACCCGGACAATATTTGCCATCGTAGAGCAGATTGCAGTTTTTACATTCTACTGAGGCCATAACCATATATAATTCGAAAAGGAACTAAACTTCCATACTAAACAATTATTCATTTCCCTTTAGCCGATGCATCCCTTCGATTAGCTTGTGCCACCCGTAAAGGAAAGTAATACGGAATCCATCCATTTTCAAATCTTCGGCATCATTGTCGTTAACAGTAGTGTTATAAGAAAGTGTAAGCTGCATGTTTTCGTTTATCTGATAACCGAGCGTACCACCCAATCCAAGATTGCTCAATGCATCGCCCTCCACACCATCAACAGTAGATTTGCCTCCTAAATAAGAAATAACATCAAATGACCCCCACATCCGCTCCATAAAATCGCGGGTAAGGTGGGCTTCGAGTTGGTACTTCGGCTTTGTTGACATGGTTTTGCCCACAAAATCCTTGTTATCGGTGAAGAACCAAACGGCAGGAAGAAACTCAAAAGTAGTGCGCTTACCGGGTATCCACTGACCGATTTGCCAAACAATGGGTATTCCGATACGCCCGTACCACCTGTTTTGACCGATATTTATCGGAATGGTATTGTCGTATTGCCCTATCGGAACAGCCAGGCTGCCGAGGATATCGAGAGAGAATCCGGGCTTATACCTTAGTATGTCGGGAATATTCATTATTGCCTTAGGCCCGATAACGTTTATGCTGAATTGCACCATGGGATCTCCAAACCCTCTTGAAGTGGCACTAAAGTCTATCCCATCCAGAGAGGCCACTCCGGATATTCTGCCCATGGGCACGAGTACCGAAATCAAGGCCGAACGCTTGCCTATCGGCAGCATCCTGGCATAGCCGGCCATACTCATGGCTGCAGAAAATTCAGAACCCGGGATTACGGTATTCGAAGGATCCATAGGGTTTGCATTACCGCCCATTGAATTTACAATCACAGGAACGGCGTTTGTTCCCATGAAACCTTTCCAATAAAAACGGGCGCCATCTCCCTGAGCCATGGTGGAAATGGATGCACAAAGCATGACTATAAATAGTGCTAAAGAAAAATTACCTGCACGCATGCTGATAAACTTTATAAAGTTGTTCATGATTATTTTTTTCTTTAGTTATTCTTTATTTTTTTAGGTTTGGCCATCATGTCTGCAGGCGGAATAAATTGTCTGATATAATTAAGCGGAGGATAGCCATCCTGCACAGGGACCCTTGCAGGTAATTGATCTTCCAGTGTTTCAAACAAAGTGCGATCGGGCAGTATCACATTGTTTTCCTGTACATACTTATCCCAAAGTATCAGCATTTCTTTAAGCTTATCAGGGTATTGGGCTGCTAAGTCATTTCGTTCGCCAGGATCTTGAGCGAGGTTAAACAATTCCCAATCCGACTTACCAATCGGTTTTATCTCCCAGCGTATTTTCCAGTCGCCTTGCCTTAAAGCGCGGTTACCGAATACTTCCATGGCTATGTAATCCTCATCCGTTCGTGGAGAAGCAGCTTGCCCATTCAGTACTGGAAGCCAGGATTTACCCGTTAATTTGGGTTGCGCCTTGCCGTTAAAGGTTTCGGGATAGTTTGCACCTGCTACTTCGAGCAAGGTCGGCATTATGTCGGTCACGAACATGGTGCCATGGTTGATGCTGCCTTTCGGCAGTTTGTTGATCGGACCACTTACTACCAGTGCATTGTGTATTCCGCCTTCGGCCATCCAGCCTTTGTATTGGCTAAAAGGTGTCATAGAAACCTGTGCCCAGCCCGGACCATAGCCCACGTAAGAGTGTGGTTCTCCCCATGCATTGAGATCGGTGTTTGACCATTTGGTGGCAAAATACAGGTAATTGAGTGTGCCGGGTGTGCCACCAATCATAGCGCCCAGGTCGTTGCCTTCCGCTCCGTTGTCGCCAAATACAATGAAGATGGTGTTTTCATACTCTCCTATTTCTTTCAGATGGTCAATTAATCTTCCGATATGATAGTCCATGTTTTCAATTAAACCGGCATAAAGCTCCATTTTCCTCCCAAGCACGGCCCTTGTGGCAGGCGCCAGAATGGAGTAATCAGGAACGAACCACATCCGCTCTGCGAGCTGGGTATTTTCCGGAATTATGCCGAATTCTTTTTGCTTCTTCAGTCGTTCTTGTCTAACGATGTCCCAACCTTTGTCGTACTCACCCACATGGCGGTTTCTCCAATCTTTGGGCAGGTGGTAAGGATCGTGGGGCGCCTGATGACACACATAGGCGAAGAAGGGTTTACCATCGCCATGATTTTTATCAATAAAACTGATCAGTTTATCCGTATAGGTTTTCGTGGCATAATAGTTTTTAGGAAGTTTGGTCAGGTATTTTCCATCTTCTGTAAAAACTGACGTATGGTTGAGTGCCGTCATATTGGTCATGTCCCAATAGCTTCCCATGCCATCAAGCAGGGTAAAATCCCTTTCAAAGCCACGGGCGGCCGGAATCTTGTCAGGTGCTTTACCCAGGTGCCACTTGCCAACCATATAGGTGTGGTATCCTGCATCTTTCAACAATTGAGGCAGGGTTACCAGGCTGGTTCTGAGATTCCCTTCGTACCCCTCTTTGCCCATCTGGGCGGGGGCAGTCCACTCATCCATGGCGCCCAAACCATTGATGTGCGTATCCTGCCCCGTTAATAGCATAGATCTTGTCGGGGAACTGCTGGCGCATGTGTAGAAGTTGGTGAAACGCACACCGCTCTGAGCCAGTGAATCCAGGTTCGGTGTCCTGATCTCGCTGCCGAACATCCCCATGTCGGAAAAGCCCATATCATCCGCAAGGATAAGGACGATGTTGGGACGCTTCTCTGGCGTTTGCGCTTTTGCTTCCTCACGGACTTGTGCCTTGGTTTCACCTCGGAAAAGCATCGCTCCCGTTAAAAAAAAGGAAAGAAGATATTTCATGGGTTCTGTTTTTTTGAAAGATTATAAGCTGAATGCGAAACCTGCGCTGATGGTAAGATACCCCTGGGTATCCAGGTCCCCGCCCATACCGGTGTAATATTTAAGACCCAGCTTGAAAGCAGTGCTATTCGAAAAATTATACATCAGACCGAATTCGGGTTTTAAAGCAAATTGCCACGGATCCTCCTCAAATCTCCAGATACCCATGTCAACGATCCGCTCAGAGTAAATTGTCCCGATACCTAATCCCAGATAAGGCTGGAATTTATTGTCTGTCAGGAACAGATAATCTACCGAGACCAGGATCGGGACTTCATTCTGATACCGGTATTGGATCCCCGAAAGTGTCTTTGTGTCCACGGTATAAGAGTCATAATCCATTTTTTCATAGAAAGTATTCCAGGCGGCATCGACGCCTACCAGGATATTATCCGTTACGGCATACCTGTATTGTAACGAAGCACCCCGGAAGCTGGGAGCGGAGATGAAATCTCCTAAATCCCCCATACCAAAACTCATATCGTATTGAACAGCCAAATGGCTCCCCTGCTGACCATAGGCACTGGTAAAACTCACCAGGAAGCAGCATATAACAAAGACGGTTATTCTTTTCATTTTTCAGTTGTTTTGAGGGTTGGACTTATTTTGTATTCAGATAGGGTGACTGTTTGAATGCCTGATCAATGGCCTTCGTAATGCGTGATGTGTCGTAGGCTCCGGACATCAGTCCATTAATGGCAGCGGTCCAAACAGTGGAGGGCTCTATATATTCCTCCCCATGTGCCACCAGGGTCATTACCATGGTACCCGTAGTATATGAAGTAGCATACGGATAATACCATCCCCAGCCGCAATAGTAATAGTAGTACCAGCACCAGTAATCATAATAGTACACAATCGTCGTATTGCTCCAGACGGCAGGAAGTAATGCCAGGTCTGCACTTTCAGGATCAGCAATTTTTGTCCAGCCCTGGGCTGTCATGTTGCTTTCGATTTTGTTCAGAATCTGCGTGTTGTATGGTTCCGGCACGAATTCGGGATCTTCCCCTTCCACCAGGTTACCGGTGATCTTCACGATCTTATCCGGCATGGAGTAAGTGCCTCTGCTTGCAAAATCGAAAGATTCCGTGTAATCCGTGAAAACGATATCCGTTTCTTCATAATATTCAATCCCCTCAGGGTAGCATGAAATCATGAGGAAAAGGATTCCGATAAAGTAAAAAACATTTTTTTTCATAACCTCAGAGATTAATGAGTTAATAATAAAATCCGGTTTTTATCTAAAGGCAGAGCAAAATTATAATTTTGATGAGTTCTTTAAAATACTCTTTTCTAGGTAATTTTTTTCTTATTACCATTCTATGATAGGATTAAAAAAATACTTAATACTAAGTAGACTTTCGGCCGAATTATTATAATTTTACTCCGTAAAGATTGTCAAACTGCATCTTCAATGAGTCATCCATCATATTACGATTTGTTCCTGAAATGTATTGAAACTTATGGACCAAAGGGATTTACCGGGATCGATCCGAATGATCCCCTGATGATGGAGTTGGAGGAGATCATGGAAAAGAATGATCAGTTCTTTTATTTTGGCGATCTTATGCTCTTTCAAATCATTTACACCAGTAAACGATGCAAGGACATGCTGGGAGTCGAACCTGCCCTGCTTTCCGGATTTAATTTCTTCCAGTCGACACATCCTGATGAACTAAACAGACATTTCCTTGGAAGGACCACTATATTAAAGCTAGCGCATGAACTTTATAAAGCAGAAAAAGGATTTAAGATTGTATCCACTACTTTCCGGATCAAAAATGCCGCAGGTCAATACAACAATATGTTAGTTCAGTTCTATATCTATTTCAGTCATGTCCCCTATAAATCCGTATTTACCATTAAAGTCCACAGCAATATCAACTGGTTGAAAGAGGTCAGGCAGGTATATCATTACTATTTAGGTGATGATCTGTTAAATTTCAGATATCCTGACCGCGAATTGTTGATGCTAAGAAATGTTTTCTCCAAAAGGGAGTTTGAGATCATCAAGATGCTTGAAAAGGGTCTCAGCAGTGAAAAGGTCGCTGAAATGTTATTCCTCAGCCTGAATACGGTGAACACTCATCGCAGGAATATACTTCTTAAGGCGGGTAAGGACAATATCTCGGAAGTGATTTTTGACCTCAAGGAAAAGGGATTGATGTAAGTTGTATTTTCATCAAATGTTTGACTCATGATCACCAAAAAATATGTAAACTTTCAGCGGTTTGTCCGCAGTCAGGTACCTACCACAGGAAAAAAGCCCATCACTGAAGAAGATTTCGATCGTTTTACCGGCACCATCCTGGCCAACGATTCCCTGGATTTACCGGGAATGATCTATTGCCGCGACGGTTTTGCTTTTGTGAAAGAACTCGACCGGCATACTTTCCAGATCCTGGCCTTTCAGATAAACTCCTTCGGAGTAGGAGCCTTCGGGGATAAAATCCTGAAACTATGCACTCCATTGATGGTCACCATCAAAACACACAGCACGCATTATTATTCAGGACATACGCTTAAAGATACAAATATCACTTTTGAAGATTTTTACCTGGGCAAACATTACTCAGGAAGCAAGGGCCCTTTGTGCGACCGGGAGAAGATTTTAAGTCATTCCAGGGAACTCTTCCTGTTAAACCAGCTACATACCAGTTACCGCCATGTAATCATTTATAAGCTGATCCAGGCTAATTATATCTGTCACCATGTGGCTGAAACATTAAGCTATGCTCTGGGGGCCCTGGACCTGTTCTGGTATACCAGGAAAAGCAATGTATACATGGTTTCCGGGTCATATTATTATGAAAATCGTCGCAAATTAAAGATAGAGATACTCGATAACTTCTCCTTTGAAAGAATGAGATGCCTGTTCGATATTCCCAGCTACGCAAAGATTGAAAGCAATACCAACCGATTCAGTGAAGAATACAATCTTATGCACTGGGAGGTCAATTACAAACGGGAGATTGAAAACTTTTACCTGCCGGCCGGATTCCAGAAAATCGACAAAAAGCTTTTCAATAAGGCAGTCAATGTAATTACCACGCAGCACATCGTTGAATACATCCTCAAAACGTACTACAACAGGATGAACTCACATGTGGTAACCAATACTTTCCAGACACTGGAATATCTCTCACGTGCCATTCTAGCCAAAATAGAAGGCCGGAGCGAAGAAGGGACCGACTTCCTGAAAATGGCATCATCCTGTATGGGACACTACCCGGAACGCGATATGCAAAAGATCTGGCAGAAACAGGTTGAAAAATACCCGCTGTTCACCAGTGATTATGTGCATTCGATGTTTTTCAGGCCACCGGTGATATGATTGCATCCGCTCTATGAATGACCTACCCTCATTCAGCATACAAATGTGACTCCCTGAGGTTAGCTATAGTCAAAATTCTCACACTTGTTTCTTATCTTTGTACCATGAAACTTATTCAGGAAAATATCGTCAGCCTTAAAATGCTTTGCATCAAACATCATGTAGGCAGGCTCTTTGTATTTGGCTCAGCGGTATATCCATCCTTCAGACCTGATAGTGATATTGATTTCCTGGTTTCATTCAAAAAGATCAACCTTGAAGATTACGCTGACAATTATTTCGACTTTAAGTTTTCGCTGGAAGATCTATTCAAAAGGGAAATTGATTTGTTGGAAGAAAAAGCTTTAAAGAATCCATACCTGATTGAGTCGATCAATTTATCAAAGCAATTGGTTTATGAATCCTGAAGTAAAAGCCTGGTTATATGATATTCTTCAATCCATTGAAGAGATTGAAGCTTATTTTGAAGGACGGCAAAAGGTCTTTAAAGAATTTGAAAACGATTTAAAAACCAGGAGAGCTGTGGAAAGGAATCTTGAAATTATTGGTGAAGCAGTCAATCGAGTTTTAAAAATAGAACCTGATCTAAATCTGTCCAATTCCAGGAAAATTGTCGATGCCCGGAATAGGATCATTCATGGATACGATACGATAACTGTAGAAATTCTCTGGGGTATCATTATCCACCACCTTCCTCAATTGAAGAAAGAAGTATCTGATTTATTATTACGAGAATAACTTTTACTCTTTCAGAACCCTTACTTTGGTATTATCGAATATCGTATATCCCCCAATTGTGAAATCGTATATCACTGGTATGAATCTCAGGGCAAGCCCTGGACCCTAATTCCGGTGAAAGTACGGGGAATTTACCCTTGATGACCTGTCCCCCTCCCGGATCTCCACTTTCGCGGGGACCCAGAGGAGTGGGTGAAGGGGGCGGGGTCATTACCATTAAAAAACCTGTCCTTGGAATCGGAGAATTCATACTTTTGCCGAAAGTTCTGTTTCATCTTTTTTGAGCGACACATCAATGCCCCGGCGCTCTTTGCAAAGGAACGCAACCTCCCCGGACATGATGTCAACGTTATATGTCAACATGGATGTTTATCCGGTAATTATAACAAGATCTTTTTGTTATGAAAAATAAACGATTTAGTCCAGGAACAAAGGATCAGGATACTTCTCCGTCTTCTCTTTCAAGGCGTAAGTTCATTCAGATCACGGGTGCAGGGGTGACGGCATTGGGCCTTGGGGTCACAGGCACTTCCGGCAATGAAGTACTGGCAGCGGATTCGGATGAAGCAAGCAAACGATCCGTAAGAAACACGCCCAACGGTGGCCCTTATAATATTCTTTTTATCCTTACCGATCAGGAGCGGTTCTTCCGGCCAGGCGAACTCCCGGTGGGCTTTAGCCTGCCTGCCCACGAGCGCTTGTCCAGACAGGGCACCACATTTCTGAACCACCGCATCAATTCCTGCGTTTGCACGCCTTCCCGCTCGGTGATTTACACCGGTCAGCACATCCAGCAGACCCGGATGTTCGACAACACCAACTTCCCCTGGATCGACAGCTTGTCGACAGAGATCCCCACGTTGGGCGACATGATGCGCCAGGCCGGCTACTACAGCGCCTACAAGGGCAAATGGCACCTCACCAAGGAATTCGAGACTGTCAACAAGCTGGGCACTCCTACCAGGATCTTCACTCAGGAGATGGAGGCATACGGCTTTTCCGACTATGTTGGGGTGGGCGATATCATCGCGCACCATCAGGGCGGGTACCTTCATGATGGCGTGACTGCAGCCATGTCGATAAGCTGGCTGCGAGGCAAAGGACGCGATCTGGCGGCAGATGGCAAGCCCTGGTTCCTTGCCGTTAACCTGGTCAACCCGCACGATGTGATGTTTTTCGACACCGATGCGCCCGGCACGGATCACCAGGCTTCGATGGCCCTTAGCCACGTGGTACGGGCACCCAACGATTCGTTGTACGATAAACAATGGGATTTCGATCTCCCTGCCAATCATAACCAGGCGCTGGATGCCCCCGGACGCCCAAAGGCGCACAAGGACTTCCTGCGCTCCCATGATGCCCTGGTGGGCGAAATACCGAACGAAGAACCACGCTGGCGCCGTCGTCATAACTACTACCTGAACTGCCTGCGCGATGCCGACCGCAACATTGCCGCCATCCTTACCGAACTGGATGCTGTGGGGCTCGCCGACCGCACCATCATCATCCTCACGGCTGACCATGGCGACCTCGACAGCGCCCACCTCCTCCACGCCAAGGGGTCGACGTCATACCGCGAACAGAACCATGTGCCACTGATCATAGCGCATCCTGAGTACCCCGGCGGCAAACAATGCCTGGCCCTCACCTCCCACGTCGATCTCGCTCCCACACTCGTGGCCATGACAGGTATACCTCGGCAACATTTTACCAGCATTACCGGATCTCTGCCCGGGAAGAATTTCTCGGGCCTGCTGACCTCCCCTGAGAACGCCGGCCTCAACGCCTTTCGTAATGGCGTGCTGTTCAACTACAACATGTTCGCCTACATCGACGGTGATTTCCTGTATCGCGCAGTGGCCTACATCAAGCAGGGCGGTAATCCCAAAGAGCTAAGTGAGGCAGGCATCGTCCCCGATATGATGAAACGCGGCGCCATGCGAATGGTGTACGACGGGCAGTATGTCTATGCGCGTTATTTCTCGCCGAAGCAGCACAACCGCCCGACAACGCTGGAGGAGATCTACCGCTACAACGACGCCGAGCTGTTCGACACCGCTTCCGATCCATTGGAGATGAAGAATCTGGCGGCGGAAGGAAACAAGTACAACGACCTGCTCCTGGCCATGAACGAAAAGCTCAACGGATTGATCGACACCGAGGTGGGTGAGGACCGCGGCCAAATGCTTCCTGGTAGCACACAGGCTGTCTGGGAGGTGACGCCTGAGACCATGGCGCCCTAAGGACCGGGATTGAAAAGCTTGCCAGGGTAATAATTTTCCTTGATTTTAGTTGCCGGGTCTGTTCGGGCTGGAGGAGGTTGCCACCACTTTTCCCTTCAATGTGAGTCTGTGTTCCAGATTATCATTGGTGATCACTGTGATGGTTTTCTGGAATGCCCCCAGGGATTTGGCATTATAAATTGCTGATAGCGTTGATGATGCTTTGGGAAGGACAGGCTCTTTGCTGTACTCAGGAACGGTACATCCACAGGAACTTCTGACACTGGCGATGAGGACCGGTTCACTGCTAATATTGCTGAATTCAAAAATGGCTTCTGCCGGAACGTTGAGCGGTATTTCCCCCAGATCAATGATACTGTTTACCCATTTGATCGTTGGATCCTGATTGCCGGATGTCATACCTCCCGTTGCCTGGTTTGAAATTAATTGTGCCTGAAGTGACTGCCCGGCTGTTAATAAAATGACAAGCACGGAAACGATAAAGATTTTCATAATAGATGTTTTTATTGGTGAATGTGCAAATGTAAACTGTAGGAAGGTCCTGACCTGTAAATCAAATGTAAAGGATTGTAAACGAAACGTAAAAGTATGTTAAGGTATGTAAAACGGTCCCTTCCTTCCTTTTTTTTAATACATTTACCTTCATGAAGAACAGTAGTATCCGTCTTGTTGTTTTGCTCGGATCATTTTCGATTGTGACCATTCTGTTGTTCCAGCTTTACTGGGTGTACAATACATTCGATATCACTGAGAATCAGTTTAATCAGCGTGTCAAGATCGCCCTGTATGATGTTGCAGAACAAATGGCGCGCTTCAATCAGTCGCAGATCCCGCCTGATCCCGTGAAACAGATTACTTCCAATTATTTTGTGGTAAATCAGGAAGACATCATTGATCCGACCATACTTGAGTATTTTTTAAAATCAGAATTTGAGCAGAGCAACATACGAATGGATTTCGAATACGCGATTTATAATTGTGAAACTGAAGAAATGGTATATGGAAGGTACATTTCACAGTCGCCCCAGGGTTCCACGGAAGTGAAACGTTCTGAGGATTTTCTGAAGCAGGAAGGCCTGATTTATTATTATGGAGTCATTTTCCCCGGCAAAAATGTTTCACTGCTGAAGAGCATGGATATCTGGATTATTTCCGGATTGATTATCATCACAGCTCTTATGTTTTTTTCGTATGCAGTTTTTATTATTCTGCAGCAGAAAAAATTATCCGAAATTCAAAAGGATTTTATCAATAACATGACCCATGAATTTAAAACACCCATATCCACCATTGCCATTGCCTCCGAGGCCCTGGTTCAACCCGAAATCAGCGGGGATCCGCATCGTTTGTTTCAATATGCTTCAATCATTGGGGAACAGAACGAACGTTTAAAACAACAAATCGAGAAAGTCCTGCAAATCGCCACGGTTGAAAAAAGTAAAATTAAACTTAAACTGGAAAAGATCGAATTGCGGAAAATGTTGGAGGAGGCAGTAAACAATGTAAAGGTTCACTATCCCGATCCGTCTTTATCCTTTGCCATAGAGGCGGGGCAGGAACCGGTCTATGTGCTGGCCGACAGGCTGCATTTTTCCAATATTTTGTTCAATCTCCTTGAAAATGCCATAAAATACGGCGGGAATCAGATCAGGTTATCGATAGAGAACTTCCAATGGAATGTCCGGGTGATTGTTGAGGATAACGGACCTGGTATTGACCGTAACGATTTGGATAAGATCTTCCAGAAGTTTTACAGGATTCCGTCACCAGAGCCTTCCAACATCAAGGGCTATGGGCTTGGATTGTATTATGTAAAGAATCTGGTCAGCGCCCATAAATGGAAGATATGGGCTGAGAGCCAATTATCCGCGGGCTCTCGTTTTATTATTCAGATCACAAGAACCTAAGCATATGGACAGAGCACATGTTTTATACGTTGAGGATGATGTGGCACTGGGTTTTGTGACACGCGACAGCCTTGAGCAGGCAGGCTACAGAATCGTCCACGCAACGGACGCAGAACAGGCACTGGAATTCTTTCAAACAAAACCCTTTGACATCTGTGTCATTGATGTGATGCTTCCTAAAATGGATGGATTTGCTCTGGCCATGAAAATCAGAGAGCAAAACAAGCATATACCCATCTTATTTCTGACAGCGTTGTCATTGAAGGAAGACCGTATAAAGGGTCTTACCATTGGAGGTGATGATTATATCGTCAAGCCTTTCAGCATAGAAGAATTGATTCTGAAGATCGAAATCTTCATGAAAAGGAAAAGAATTCATGAGCAGGACCATCACGCAGAAGAGGCTATCCAGCTTGCAGGTTACAGGTTTTTCCCGGATCGTATGTTCCTTGAATGGAAAGGAGAGAAGCAGGTACTTACCTATAAGGAGTCTGAACTCCTGCGTTTTTTTACCGGGCATATCAACAGGATCGTCAGGCGGGAGGAAATTCTCACTGCAGTATGGGGAGATGATACGCTTTACCTGAGCCGGACACTGGATGTCTTTATCAGCAGGTTGAGGAAATATCTGTCGAAAGATACGTCAATTGAACTTAAGAATGTGCACAGCATTGGATTTCGTTTATCGTTATCCTATAAAGAGTCAGAATGAAATCAGCATATTCCTGCAGGGTAAAATGGAACAACTGTATGTCAATCACTGGTATGAACCCCAGAACAAGCCCTGGACACAAATTCAGGCGCAAGCACCGGGGAATTTACCCCGTATGACCCCTCCCCTTAAGGGGAGGAGCCGGGAGAGAGGTCAATTAAATCGTATATCAACTATCTGTTAATCTTACCATCAGATATCAAAACAGCCCGCCGGCTTTCGCCGCGGGCTGTTTTGCCTGCGCCCCTAACGTTTAAAAGTTGCATGTTGACTTTCTTCTTTTGGACATAATTTAAAGAAAATGTGTAAGTTGAAATAACCAAGCGATCAGGATAAACATAGCCTCGACTTAATATTAGCCTTTATAAATTATTGGATCATACCTTACAATTCAAACAAGGATTTGTTTTGCTTATCTCTACTCTGCAAGAAAAAGCCGTTCCTTAAATATATGTTTTGATGTTTCTTAGTTCATATATTAGTCTACCTTTACCAATAGATCTTTTTCCATGGATTTTTTATCTTAGAATTATTAATAACCAAATTAATTGAACTATGTATTTATTTGTAGAATGCTGGAAGGCACGTCCGGAGTGGCTCGCTCTATCCATTGAAGACCGGGGTAACTATATGGCCGAACTCGGAAAGGGAATTGGAGAATTATTAAAATCAGGTGTTGAGATCGTATCCTGGAGTATGAATGACCCGGATACTTCTTATCGTGCTGCATTCGAGTATTTTGCTATCTGGAAATTTCCTACAAAAGAGCAGGCAACCGGTTTTGAAAATATTGTTCAGCAGTCGGGCTGGTATAATTATTTCGAGCAGGTCAATCTTAAAGGAGAGGTTTCTGGTCCGGACTTTTGTATCGGACATATGATCGAATTGTAAAATTCGGGTTGTGCCTGGAACTTTTGGGATACACCAGGCAAATTGACCATTCGGCTCCGGTTAGAATTAGCCAATTCAAATGTTCGGTTTATAACGGATTCAGTTGGTCAGGAACAACAGACGCGGCATGGTAAATTCACCAGTTGCATCCAAATAAAGGGCGAAATGGACTTGAACCTGATTGGAATTCCAATGAAAATCCTGTCCTAAGAATAGGGGGATTATAAACCGACTATTTTGGACTTTTTTCAAGGAACAAGTTCGCTGGGCGCCCAAGCGTGTTTTGCCCAGTATTCAGGATCATGGGAAGGGACGATCCTGGTGCCTGTCAAGTCCTGCAACTTAAACCAGTTGATATTCAGCATCGCGCCGGGAATGTCGGTAGCAAGCCCCGGCGCTATGAACTTGTCCATATTCTCAAGAGTATACAAGGCATCGGCACAATAAATAATCGCCTCGCCGGCGGAGAATTTCACATACAGTGACTGATGCCCGGGTGTATGGCCTGGAGTCGGGAAGACAATAATCGATTTATCTCCGAATATATCGAAAGGTCCCTCAATCTCCCGGATGTTGAGTTCGTTCAGATGTTGAAAATCTCCCAGGATATAAGCCGTGCCCGCGATTTGGGCGTCTACGATCTTTCTTATCGCAGCCATTTCGGCTTTCTGGAAATAGATAGGAACGGAAGTGCCCAAGAAATTGTCAATCGCTCCGGCATGATCGAGGTGGCCGTGGCTGATCACAACGGCCTTGAAGTCGCTGGGTTTAAGCCCCAAAATTTTGATCGCTTCTTGAAATTCCTGGTCGGGTTCAATGACGGGTGTAGAGGCTTTGACAATCCCCTCGCCCCAATATCCGATGGGATCTTTGGCTGCATTGGCGCTGCATCCCGTATCGAACGCGATCCATTCCTTCCCATGTTTGATCACCAGGAATGGAACCGGAATATTCATCGGCGTTCCAACGCGTGTGTCCTTCAGCATGAGCTGTGTTTGTATTTTCAGGATACCTGCATTGAAGGCATACACCTTAACGTCTGTGACTTGCGCCAGTCCTGGCGCAACCAAGAATAAAACCGAAGCCAATAAGACACAATAGAGTATTCTGTGCATTTCTCGTTTCATACGATCCCCCTATTTTTGAGAATTAGAATCTTTTATGTCGCGGGATCCAAACAACAAGACTTCAACGTCGGGCAGATATTTGCACGCAGTTGCTTTAATGAGCTCAAATATTTCTTTGTTATTGCCTAACTGTCATTGAGTCAACCACAAAGATATACAATTATAAGGTCAGAGTGTATGCTTTTCCGAATTCTTGCTACTGACATTAAGGTGAGCAAAGGTTCTGTCCACTTTCACTAGTTGAATTTATAGATCAATGCCCCATACACACTGATGCCATAGGGTATACCATCCGGTCTGTTTTTAGGATCGTAAAGACTATTCAAATAGAACGTGCCTGAGGGGCTGAGTGTAAGCGATAATCTGTCATTAATATTCCATCGAAATTGCGGCAATACTTGCCATTGCCAGCTGATCTTTTGCCGGGAATAATCATTATCAGCTGTACTCAGGATTTCACCATTATCCGGGCCTGTCGTTTGATCAAGTGATTTCTTGTCTGATATCATGATACCCACCACAGGGCCTGTTTTTACATCAATCGAAAACTTACCCTTTGTGAAAAGCTGCTTTGAAATAAATAAAGGAATCTGCAAATATTGATACTGGTAATTGTAATTCAGGATCCGTGTTGTATCAATGGTTTTGATATTACCTACCGTATCCACCGTTAGCGAATCTTCCAAACGGATGGTTTCCAAAACGGAACCATAATCCTGACAGGATTCCCAGCCAAGACCTGTTTCCACACCCGCTTTCCATTTCCTGTTCCATAAACCTGCAGTTAACATTCCCCCATAATACAGGTTGGCATTCCTTCCCTTCTGAAATACACTCCCGATATGGCTGTACAGTCCTGTCTGCCAACGGTGATTCTCTGACAATCTGAGCGTCCTGCTTGATGGACCAGCAGGTTTTGTTGTGTCAACAGATCTCACCCCAGCTGATGGATTGATGGGAATATCTTCGCCTGACAGAGGTTCGCCGTGCGATTCTGTAGTGTCAGGAACGGGTAAAAGCAACTCAGGCTCATGATAAGTGTTTGCCAGGGTATCAGGTGAATGGTGCTTATTCCCGGGCAATTGCCCGGATATTGTTGCTAATGAATCGCTTATCGTTGAGGGGGCGTACTGTGCAGAAACCTGAGTTGCTGAATCACCTGCCACCAAAGGGGCCAAGGCAGAAGAAGTCAGGCTGAAGTCCTGTTCCGAAACTGTTTTATCTTCAACCCGGGGAACGATTGTCCGGGGGCTATTATTAACCACGATTGTTCTGCTTTTTTGACTATTCTGCTGTTCATCAAGATAATCCTTTGTTTCAGAAGAACTTATGTGTTCAGGTGAGGCAGGGGTCTTTTGATCTTTTAAACTTGAGATTATGGATTCAGTCATTGAACTGTCCCGGAGAGCAGTGGTCATCTGGTACTTATTATCTGATTTTTCAGGCTTAATTACATGATGAAGAACTCCCCATGTCACTAAACTTGAAACGCCCACCACGCCCAGGGCAATAATCCAAAAATGACTGCCTCCGCCAAACAGGCCACCTTCCGAAGATGGAGAAGGCCCAGGTGGTGCTGGCCCACCGGAAGTTGACGCAGGCATCTCCTGGTTGAGCAACTCGGACATTTTATTCCATGCCTCATCCGCAGGAATTTCCGGTTTAGGATATCCTTTATCCGGATCGGGGATTATATGTAGATTTTCGTCATACATTTTCAATGGTTTGCAGTGTGCGTGAATAATGTCCTCAATCGGTTACGGCTTTCACTGAGATGCCATTTGATGGTTCCTTCACTCAGATTCAGCTGCTCGGAAATCTCTTTTATGGCAAATCCTTCAAGGTAATGAAGGGTGCAGACCGCCCGGGTTGCAGGGGGCAGTTTGTTAAGATAAAAGTAAAGTTCATCCCATTCCAGGTCCTTAAAAGGATTGTAATTCAACAGGGTTTCAATTTGAGCAGTTATTTCAGCGGTTGGTTGTAAAATTTTTTTGCTCTTCAGGTATGTGATGGCTGCATTACGAACGATCGTATATACCCAGTTAAATAGATCTCCTTTTGCCGGATCGTACTGCCCGATGTTCTTAAAGACATTCAGCATACCATCATTCAACGACGTAAGTATATCGTCGTGCTGTGTAAAAAACTTTTTACACAAAGCATATAAGCCAGGATAAAATTGACGGTACAGTTTTTCCTGGCTTAACCTGTTGTTGGCCTTACAACCCTCGATGATGTCGTGCAGTTCTTCCACAGGTAATGATGAGGTTGTATTCAACGATACAACCTCATCAAAAATAGCTAAATTAGTCAATCACGAGCGGTGTGAGTGTAACGCCTGAAGTGTAAGGCCAGGTAAATGTATAGGTTGACCCGGCTTTTATGAAAGAACCCGTGTAGGTTGTCCCATCGAGAACCACTTCAAATACATGGTAACCTACTGCCATCGGGTACCAGGCCGTGCCTGAAGTTGCATAATCTTCGCCCGGAGTGCAAAATTCCTCCGCTGGGATGAACACCGATTGGAAATCAACCTTTAAATTATCTCCTGAAAAAATATTGTCAAAGATCAGGGTGTGGTTCAGACACGGGTACTTCTTTTCGGTAATGTAGCTGAAATCAAGGCCGTTGACACCCATGCTGTCAAGTCTTGTCACAGTAATGAAAATCTGGTCGCCGGTCAAAGGTTCATAAGAATAGGCATCCCCGCTCCCTGGATTGTAAATACTATCCTGAACGCTTACTTCAATGTCTCCCTGGAGGGTACCATAGTTGGCACTGACGTTATATGATCCGGCGTTACTAAAAAGAACGGCAGCTGAATTACCGGATGCACTGATTTTCACATCCTTATCAGGCAAGACTTTCCATTGAACAATGCTTCCCTCGGGGGCCCTGGAGAACCTGAAAGTAACCGGTTCCCCCTTTTTGATTTTCGATGTTTTGGATGCATCAATGCCTGTAATGATTGGTCCATTTTCATCTTTGCTGCAGGATACCAGTCCAAGCAGTACGGTAGCAATAGCCACGATCAGAAGGTTCGTTTTCATAAATTTGAATTTTTAGTGAATGAAAGAGTAAATGAGTTGTTTTGATAGTATATACTGCCCCGGACTATCAGAAGGTTGGGTGGTGAGTGAAAAATTAGATGGTAAAGGCTCCGGCGTGGGCTGGTAAAATCATCAGCTATTTCCAGATAAACCACACATTACAACTACTTTATGACTTTACGGGGAGGTCGGTGGTGAAATAGAAAATCAAAAACGATACGTGGTCGAATCTTTGCTGAAAAACTCGTTTTGGAAAATGGAAGAGTTGCTACTACCGAAGCCATTGCCAATCAACGAAAAAGGCGGCATTTCTGCCGCCCTGTCCACTTTTGCTCCCCGACCTGGACTCGAACCAGGGACCTATCCGCCTTGGCGGATCAGTCGCTCCAATGGACTTCTATTTTGTCTTTTAAAAATTCCCTCCCTTTTCCTGTTTTAAAATACTTTTCTCTCTCCATGGCTTCAGCCCTTGTAAAAAATTCTTCAAAATAAACCAGCTCCCAAGGGCCTCGACCTCTGGTATACGAACTTCTACCTTCATTATGGGCTTTTACTCTCTCTTCCAAATCATGAGTCTGACCAACGTACGTTTTTTGGGATTTTAAAGACAGTAAAACGTAGGTATAGTATTTTACCTTCATATCGTGCTGAATACTAATAAAAAAGACCCTGTTTAGGCAGGATCTTTCCGGTTTGCTCCCCGACCTGGACTCGAACCAGGGACCTACTGATTAACAGTCAGTCGCTCTAACCGGCTGAGCTATCGGGGAAGAATCAGCCAAATATTTTTTTTATATCCACTTTCCCTCGCTCATTCCAGGGACCTATCCGCCTTGGCGGATCTGTCGCTCTAACCGGCTGAGCTATCGGGGAAGAATCAGCCAAATATTTTTTTTATATCCACTTTCCCTCGCTCATTCCAGGGACCTATCCGCCTTGGCGGATCTGTCGCTCTAACCGGC